>Ga0247737_1000501_pt1 | contig 15709 bp, 11 predicted proteins | sample UWRJL028104C2_FD_180937 | JGI IMG/M metagenome (GOLD analysis project Ga0247737, IMG submission 180937) | Plant litter microbial communities from Arlington Agricultural Research Station in Wisconsin, United States - UWRJ-L028-104C-2 | ecosystem: Environmental > Terrestrial > Plant litter >...
GGCCGCAAGTTCAGCGAGAAGACCCAGTACGACGCGCGCAACAACCCGGCCACCCGCGTCGACGCCGACGGGCAGACGTGGAAGGACGAGTACAACGGGTTCGACGAACTGGTCCGGACGACCGACCCGGAGAACCACTCGATCACCTACACGTACGACGACCGCGGTCTGCGGCTGACCGTCACCGACCAGCGGGGCAAGGTCTTCCGGTACGAGAACATCCCGAACGGGGAACAGAACGCCGGCCTGACCAAGGCGTCCGTCTCGGCCGAGGGACGCCGGATCGCGTACGGCTACGACAAGGTCGGCCGGAAGATCACCGTCACCGATCCGCGCGGCACCGTGGCCGGGGCGAAGCCGGAGAACTACACGACCCGCACGGTCTACGACGACCTCGACCGGGTGGTGGCCGTCCAGTCGCCGGGCAAGAAGAACCCGGACACCAAGGAGTACGACCCGGCCGGTCGGCTGACGAAGACCACAACCGCCGGCCGGGTCTCCGTCTCGTACGCGTACTTCGACAACGGCCTACCCAAGGCGACGTACGAGGCGCGGCGGACGCTGCTCTACACGTACACGGCGGCGGGGCGCCGGCTGACGGCCGCGGTCGACATGCAGCACGAGGCCGACCTGGTCACCAGTTGGACGTACAACGTCAAGGGCCTCACCGAGTCGGTCACCTCGCCACGCGGCAACGTACCCGGGGCGAACAAGGCCGACTTCACGACGACCTACAAGTACGACAGCAACGACAACCTGATCCAGATGCGCCGGCCCTATCCGGGCGGCCAGGTCGTCGTGAAGGACTACAAGGTCGACGACCTGGACCGCAGCGTCGAGACGGTGGACGAGCTCGGCAAGTCGTCCACCTCCACCCGAGCCAACAGCGGTCTGGTGACCGGGACGAAGGACGCGCTCGGCCGGACCGCGGCGATGTCGTACGACAAGGCCGGCCGGCAGACCGGCATCACCGATTCGGGCGGTGCCGAGACCAAGTCCGAGTACGACGAGGCCGGCCACAAGATCAAGCAGATCTCGGCGACCGGCGGGATCACCACGTACACGTACACCGACGACGGTCTGCTCTCCTCGGTCACCGAGCCGCGCGGCAACGTCGAGGGCGCGGACAAGGAACGGTTCACCACCCACTACGAGTACGACCCGGCCGCCAACGCGGTCCGGACCGTCGACGCGCTCGACAACGTCACCACGACCAAGTACGACGCGCTGAACCGCGGGGTGTCCGTCACCGACGCGAAGGGTCACGTCACCCGGTACACCTACACCGACGACGACCGGACCCGGACCGTCACCGCGCCGAACGCCGAGTACGACGCCGACGACCCCGAGGAGGAGTCGACCCGTTATTCGTACGGCGACGACGGGTCGCTCAATTCGGTCACCGACCCCCGTGGCAACCGGACGACGGTCTACTACGACGAGGCCGGGCGGCTGATCCGCACCACCGACCCGATCGAGCGCAGCACGTACGCGAAGTACGACGCGGACAACAACCGGATCCAGACGATCACCCTCGACGAGGACGAGGAGATCGGCGACCTCAGCGACGCCGAACGCGCCAAGCGGACCATCGTCGACGAGTACGACATCGTCAACCGCCTAGCCAAGCGCACTACGGGCACCGGCGGGCCGGTGTACGCGTGGGGTTACGACGCCAAGGACCGGATCACCTCGTACGGCGACCCGCTCGGCGTACGGGAGGTCGCCTACGACGACGAGGACCAGATCCAGTCGGTCACCCGCAAGGAGGCCGGCCGGGCGAACGAGACCTTCGGCTACGACTACGACGCCAAGGGCAACATCACCGGACGCCGGTTCCCGGACGGCACCACCGTGTCGTACGGCTACGACGCGGCGAGCCGGATCACGTCGCAGGCCGCGGGCGGCGCCACCTGGGCCTTCGGCTACGACGCGGCGGGCCGGCGGACGACCACGACGCTGCCCGGACCGACCGGTCTGACCGAGCGACGGGTCTACGACGACGCCGGGCGGCTCACCGCGGTCGGCACCGAGCGCAGCGGGGCGCCCGTGGCGGGCGTACAGGATCCGGTCTCGCACTATGCCCTCACGCTCGACCCGGTCGGAAATCCGAGCCGGGTGGTCACCACCCGCGGCGGCGTCGCCGAGTCGGTCGCCTACGGCTACGACGAGGCCAACCAGGTCACCTCGGCCTGCTACGGCGTCGCGTCCTGCTCGGCCAAGGCGACCGGCCGGATCGACTACAAGTACGACCTCGCCGGCAACCGGACCAAGCAGACGCGCAGCGGCACGGCGGGCGACGACGTCACCGAGTACGAGTACGACGACGCCGACCAGCTCGTCGAGGAGGAGTTCGAGGGCCGCGACCACGAGCGGGAGACCGAGTACCGGTACGACGCCCGCGGCAACCAGATCAAGGCCGGCGGCGACAAGTTCGTCTACAACCTGGACAACACCCTGGCCAAGGCCACGCTGGCGGGCGGGCAGTCCACCGCGTTCCACTACGACGCCGGTGGGCTGCGGATCTCCTCGACCTCGGCGGTCCCGTCGGGGACCTCCACCCAGCGCTGGTCGTGGGACGTGGCCGGGACGCTTCCGCAGATCGCGATCGACACCGTCGAACAGGGCGGCGCGGTCGTCGAGAAGCGCGGCTTCACGTACGGGCCGGACGACGAGCCGCTGGCGCTGCTGGACCCGGCGAGCGGGGTGCACGCGTACACCCATGATTGGCTGGGTGGCACGGCGGACATGCTGTCGCCGTCCGGGACGGTGGAGCGGGGATACGACTACGACCCGTTCGGCAACCCGCGGGTCGGGCCCACCGTGGCCGGGCAGCAACAACCGGAACAGAGCCTCGAGAACCCGTTGCGGTACACCGGCGCCTACCAGGACTCCACGTCGGGTGACGGCAACTACTTCCTGAACGCCCGCAACTACGACCCGGGCACCGGCCGTTTCGACAGCCGCGACCCGCTGCCCTCCGGGCGGGGCGCCACGTCGGCCTACACGTACGCCGCGAACAATCCACTGGCGTACACCGACCCGACCGGCATGCTGCCCGCGGCCGCCGACACCACCGCCGCACCGGCGCCCGCGGCTACCACGGGTCCCTCGCCGGAGGATCTCGCCAAGGCGAACCAGCTGCAGTCGAAGAGCACGCTGGACGTGATTCTGGAGGCCGGCGGCCAGATCCTGATGGAACTCCTCGGGATCAACGACATCCTGAACTGCCTCAAGGGCGACCTGATCGCCTGCGTCTCGGTGGTCGTCGGCGCGCTGCCGTGGGGCAAGATCTTCAAGGCCAAGAAGATCGCCGAGGCGATCTACAAGGCCGGCAAGGCCGTGGTCACGTTCTTCGAGGAACTGAAGTGGGCCAAGGCCATCCTCAGGGGCGCCGAGGACGCGGCCAGGGCGGCGAAGGAAGCCGCGGCCGCGGCGGCCAAGGCGGCCGCCGAGAAAGCGGCGGCCGCCAAGGCGGCGGCGGAGACAGCGGCCAAGAAGGTCGCGGCGGACGCGGCGGCGAAGGCGAAAGCCCTGGCGGCCAAGGCCAAGGCGAAAACGAAGAAACCCGCCGCCGACGGTTCGGCCTGCCCGCTGCCGCACAGCTTCGTGGCGGGCACGGCGGTGCTGCTGGCCGACGGCACGACCAAGCCGATCGAGAAGGTCGAACCGGGCGACACCGTCGCGGCCACCGACCCGGCGACCGGAGAGAACACCGACGAGCAGGTCACGAACACGATCCGGACCGACGACGACGAGCAGTTCGTCGACGTCACGGTGAGCGGCTCGGCCGAGACGCTGACCACCACCGAACACCACCCGTTCTGGTCGGTGACCCGCGAACAGTGGGTGGCGGCGGGTGACCTCCGCGAAGGCGAGCTCCTGCGCACGGCGGCGGGCACGTACGTCCAGGTCTCGGCGGTCCGCTCGTACGAGCACTCGGAACGCACGTTCGACCTCACGGTCGACCGCTTGCACACCTACTATGTGCTGGCCGGCAGCACCTCGCTGCTCGTGCACAACTGCGATCTGACGAACACGGCCCGCGCCGCGGCCCGCAACGCTCCGGACGACGCGACCATGACGGCGGCCGCGAGGTTCCGGGGGACGGATATGACCGAGGTAGGGTACTCGGGGCCGTCGTCCCGGCCCGGCTATCTCGAACCGGAGATCCAGGATCAGCTGGGCCACGGCGGTCAGACCTTCGCCGGAGACGCGGCGAATTGTGCGGAGATCCGAGCCTGCAACGCTCTGATCGGGAACCACGGCGCGGCCTTCGAGGAATCGGTCGGTCGCCCGCTGACCCTGGCCGACATCGAGTTCGTGACCGTTCGAAGTTCCACCGGTGTTCCGGAGCCGGCGTGCCTGTCCTGTCAGAGCGTCCTGGTGCGAGCCGGCGCAACGGATCTGTCGAGGTGATGTGAGTGGACGCGGTTCCCGGGGACCTGGTCGGCCTGCTCTCCTCGGCGGGCTGGGTTCCCGGGCGCCGCGTCGACGCCGGCGACATTCTCGACAGGTTGCGTTCGCTCGGTTTCGAGGTGTCCGAGGCCGCGACGGAGTTCCTGTCGCGGTTCGCCTTCCTCTCTCTGGAACACGAGCCGAGCATTCTGCTGCATGGGGAACGTTCGTATTGCTGGACGCGATTCGATCCGAGCGCCGTCGCGACGACGCGGGACGCACGTATCGCCCGCCGGTGCGCCGAGATCGTGGGCACGAGCCTCTGCCCGGTCGGCACCGACGGGTTCCACCTCACCCTCTACATCGCCGCCGACTCCACGTTCTTCGCCGGGCGCGACGCCTCGGTCTTTCGTTACGCGTCGGACACGGTCGAGTTGCTGACCATGATGCGGGCCGGGCAGCGGCCGGTCCTCCTCGGCGAGTGGAGTAGCTGAGGGGGTGTGCGGACGTGCTGAGAGGCGCTACCCCACCCGGGCCGCACACACCCGCACATCTCCCCGGCCCGAGGCGACCAGCGACTAAGCTCAGCCGCATGACGACCCTTGCCGGCCGCACGATCGCGGCCCTGCGCAGTGAGCACGACACCCTGGCCAGCACGGTCCCCACCCTCTCCCCCGAGCAGCTCACCGGCCCGTCCGGCGCCGCCGACTGGAGCGTCGCCGACGTCCTGTCCCACCTGGGCAGCGGCGCCGAGATCACGTTCGCGGACTTCCGCACGGGAGTGGGCGAGACGGAGGCTCCGGGGCCGGGCTTCAACGAGAGTGTCTGGGACCGGTGGAACGCACTGAGCCCGTCCGCGCAGGCGGCCGCCTGGCGGGAGTCCGACGCCGCCCTGATCAGGGCGCTGGAGGCCGTCCCCGAGGAACGCCACGGCGATCTCAGCATCAAGCTCGGCTTCCTGCCCGAGCCGCTGCCGTTCGCGTCGTACGTCGCGATGCGCCTGAGCGAAGCGGTGCAGCACAGCTGGGACGTCCGCGCCGGCCTCGATCCGGCGGCCGCCCTCGCCGAGCCGTCCGCGCTGCTGGTCGCCGAGCACCTCAGCGAGGGCCTGAGCTTCCTGCTCGGCTTCATCGGTCGGCCGGCGGAAGCGCGTGAGCACACCGTGATCGAGATCAGCGGTACGCCGTACCGGATCGTGCTCGACGGCGCGGCCCGGCTCACCACGGAGGCCGTGCCCGCGACCGCGACGTTCACCGGTCCGCTGGAGTCCGCCGTCCGGCTGATCTACGGCCGGTTGACCGCGAAGCACACCCCCGGCGACGTCGAGGTGACCGGCAACATCACCCTCGACGAGCTACGCACCGTCTTCCCTGGCTTCTGACCCGGCTGGTCGCCCAGGCAGGCGGCGGCGGTGGGTGCCCGGCCGAGATGTGACCAGTGAGTCGGCGGACGCGAGTCGTGGCAACCCACGGCTGCCGTGGGCGAACGCTCAAGTGGTCGGGGCTTCTCGATACCCGGCTTCAGGAGTCAGCTCGCCGAAGCATCAGATGTCTCGCCGCCGGCCCTGACCGTCGCCGCCGGAGCGGGAATCACCATCCAGAGGACAGCCAGGATCCCGCCTATCACGGTTGCCCAGACCGCTGGCCGCAGGCCGACCCACGTTCCGGCGAGGCCGGCAGCTAGCGCGCCGAGCGGACGCACGCCGAAGCTGATGGACTGGTAGGCGCCGCGGACGGCTGACCTCAGGTGCGGTGGTACCGAGACAGCGAAGGTGGACCCTACGCTGATGTTCTGCAGGCAGCCCCCGAAGCCGGACGACAGGATTCCAGCAGCGACCATGACTGGGCCCGTCGCGGCGGCGACCAGAAGCAACGGGCAGGCGAAGATGATATTGCCTGCCGCCAGTCCGACTCGATTGCCGAAGCGTTCCAGCAAGGCTGGGGCCAGCGCTGACGCGGCAAGGACGCCGATCGTGTCGGTACTGATCACGAGTCCGAGCGTGCCGGCCGAAAGTCCGAGAATCTGGGTGGCGTAGAGAACAATCAATGCGTGGAACCCGAGATGGAAGAAGTTGGAAGTCGTGGTCACTGCCAACGCCGTGCGTAGTGGCCGGGTTCGCCACAGACATCGCAGCCCTTCGCTGAGCCGAAGGCTGGAAGTCGATGTCTTGGCCGTCGCACTGGGCAGGTGGACTCCACGGAGGGCTGTCGCTGACACGACGAACGATACGGCGTCGATGAGCACCGCGAGGGGAGCGGAGGCGTAGCGAATCACCAAGCCGCCCAAGGTGGTGCCGACTGCACCTCCCACCGTTCGGTTTGCCTGCATGATGGCAAGGCTGCGGGCGAATCTGTCGTTCTTCGCGAGCGCCGGAAGGACCGCGGCATCACTCACGCTGAAGAAGACTGCTGCCGTTGCGGAGCAAAAGGTCGCCAGGTAGAGGATCGTCAGCGTCAGACTCCCGGTCACCGCCGCTATGGCGACCAGAATCATCAGCGCCGCACGAGCCAGGTCGGCGACGACGAGCGTCGCGATCGGCCGTCCTCGCCGCGCGACCCACGAACCGGCCGGCAGCGAAAATACTGCCTGCGGAAGCCAGGCGAGCGCGGTGAGCCAACCGAGTTCCCGCGGTCCGGCTCCCAGTTGTCCTGCCGCGATGAGCGGAACAGCGAGATAGGAGAAGCCGTCGCCGAACGCGGAGATGACGGCGGCCGAACCGTACCTCCGCACGGGTCCCCTCTCTCGGCTGACCGGTCCCACAGCGCAATGAAAAAGCCGTGGGACCGACCCATGAATGCCGATTACTTACCGCCGACCAGCCACTCGTGCTCCGGGTACGTCATGATATTCACCTCCTTCCCTAATAGGTGCTGACAAGAAACCATGCGTTGCGCCTGTCACTTATCGACGTGCCACGACAAGGCAAATCGCATGGAGATCATCATCGAATTCCTGATGGAAATCACGATGTATTCCATGTAGATCCGGCTCGGTAAACCCGGCAGCGACAACCGCACGCCGAACGGCTTGGGAATCAAACAAAGAATATTTGTGAATGCTCATGGTCAGCTGCCACAGGTCGCCGCGGGGTTCGAAACGCCGTTCGATCATGGAGATGTGCGCCAAGTCCGCACCCTCCGCCTCGGCTGTGCAGGCGAGGACGGTCCCGTCGACCTCCTGGACGTAGGCGCTCGTCACCATGCGCTCAAAGGATCGGCGGCTCATGCCGTCGAACATCAGCACGCCCTTGTCGCCGAGGATGCTGTACAAGCGCACCATGACCGCGGTGAGCTCTTGCTCCGAGGCTAGGTAGTTGAAGGGCTGCCCCGTCGTCAGGATGACGTCGAAGGAACCGAGATCGGGCAGATCGAGGATGTCGGCCTGGACGAACGTCGCCGAACTGCCCCTGCCTTCAGCGACCCGTAGCATCCCCGCCGATGAATCCAAGCCGACCACGTCATACCCGCGTTCCGCCAGCATCGCGGTGAGGCGTCCAGTGCCGCAGCCCAAGTCCAGGATTCGCCGCGCGTATGGCGCGGCGCCCCGGATCATGTCGAGGTAGATCGACAGCGTGTTGTCGTAGAGTTCTGGTGACCGCTCCCGGTCATACCGTTCGGCGACGCTGTCATAGACCTGATTGCGATCGCTCGCTTGACTCAATTGGCCTTCGCCATGACGTTTCCCGGGCAAGGTCGATCAGCCCTCCATCGCATCGGCCCGCACGAGCGAACCTTCGGTCGCCGATTCACAGTATGGGGAAACATGGTTGGACATCAATGTGATGATCATCTCTGGATCCCGACTGAACCGCTCCGCGCACTGTGCCGCACCGGGCTTGCTGGAGACAGCGAAACCTCGGAGGAATATCAGCCATGCCCGCACCGAAGAAATACCCCGACGAGCTGCGTGAGCGGGCGAGCGGAGGTTAGCCCTTCACCGCGCCCGCGGTGAGCCCCTCGGTCAGGAAGCGCTGCCCGAAGGCGTACATGACCACGACGGGGATGCTGACGAGCAGCGACGCCGCGGCGAGCTGCCCCTGCGGCACGACGTCCCCGGCGATCATCGATTGCATCCCCACGGGAAGCGTCTTGTACTCGTCCTTCGTGATGAACACGAAGGCGAACAGGAACTCGTTCCAGGCGTTGGTGAGGGTGAACAGCGCGACCGCCAGCAGACCCGGCTTGGCCAGGGGCAGCACCACCCGGCCGAACGCCTGGAGCCGGGTGCAGCCGTCGACCAGCGCGGCTTCCTCGAGGTCGACGGGGATCGACGCGAAGTAGCCGGCCAGCAGCCAGGTGGCGAACGGAAGCGTGAAGGTCGGGTACGTCAGCACGAGCGACCACAACGAGTCGGTGAGCCGCACCCCGATGAGCAGCTGGTAGAGCGGGATGAACAGCAGCGCACCCGGCATCACGTAGGTGAGCAGCACCGTGACGGTGAAGCCCTGCGCACCGCGGAACCGCAGCCGGGCCAGCGCGTAACCGCCCAGGACGGCGCAGAGCAGGGCCACCACGGTCGACGCCGCGGACACCATTAGCGTGTTGAGATACCAGCGGCCGAACGGCTGATTGGTGAACAGGGCCCCGAACTGCTGCAAGGTCCACGGTGTCGGCCACAGGTCGTGGGAGCGCGTGACGACCTGGTCCTCGGACTTGAAGGCCGTGACGGCGATCCAATACATCGGGCCGAGCACGAAGGCCAGCAGCCCCGCCATCGCGACGCCGCGCCCAAGACCTGACACCAGGGACGACGTACGGCGGCCGCGGCCGGCCCGAAGCGCGGAGACCACCCGGCCGGCCGCCGCCGCGATCAGCAGGATCACGCCGAGGACCACCGCCGCCTTCCAGAAGATCTGCGGCGACGCCCAGAACAGCAGCCCGGTGACCGCCGCGGCGACGGCCCACGGCAGCGCCTTGCGCACCTTTCCGGGCGGCCGGGACGGCGCCGTGCCGGCGTCCTGGCGCAGCAGCCGGACCAGCAGGAACACCAGCCCACCGATGACCGGCAGCATGACGAGCGTGACCGCCGCCCCCGCGCCGTACTGCAGTTGCAGGATCGCCTTCGAGTAGGCGACGAGCACGTACGGCGCGGTCACGTTGCCCGGGCCGCCCTGCGTCAGCAGCCAAATGAGGTCGAAGTTGTTGAACGTCCAGATCGACGACAGGGTCACCGTCACGGTGATCACGTGGCGCAGTCCGGGCAGTGTCACGTGGACGAAGCGCTGCCACGACGAGGCACCGTCGATGGTCGCCGCCTCGTACTGGTCGGCGGGGATGGCCTTCAATCCCGCGAGGAAGCAGATGGTGAAGAACGGCACCCCCTTCCACACGTTGACGAGGATCACCGACGGCATGGCCAGCGACACATCGGACAGCCAGCCCGCGGGCCAGCTGTCGACCAGGTGCGCGGTGGCCAGCAGCGGCCCGATCCCCGAGTCGGTGAGCAGGATGTTCACGCTGCCGAAGATCGGGTCGAGCAGTGAACGCCAGCTGAACGCCGTCACGACCGTCGGCACCACCCACGGCACCAGCAGGAGCCCGGTCAGCAGGGCGCGTCCGCGACGCTGACGGTGCAGCAGCAGGGCCGCGGCCAGCCCCAGCACCACCTTGAAGATCTCGGCGTAGACGGTGAAGACGAACGAGTTCACCACGCCCGTACGGAACTGGTCGTCACCGGCGAGGGCGAGGTAGTTGCTCAGCCCGACGAACACGTTGTCCGGTCCGTGCCGCTCCGTGGTGCTGGTGACGATCGATCGGACGATCGGCACGAGCACGAGCGCGCCGACCAGCACGGTCGTGGGCGCCAGGAACAGCGCCGCCAGCCGCCAGTCGCGACCCAGTCGCCGCTGGGTCGTCGTGCGGGAGCCAGGCCCCGGCGGCGAGGACGCCACCGGGGCCGGCGCCGGCCGGACCGACGTCACTGCGGCAGCCCCTGCTGGGCGAAGATCTGCACCATCTTCGCGTGGGCGGCCGTCACGGCCTGCGGAGCCGCCGTTCCCTGGACGACCTGCTGCATCATGTCGGTGAGGACGTAGGCGGCGATGACGGCCTGCTGGCCGGCGCTGGCCTTCTGCGGGAAGGACAAGCCGTTCTTGGTGGACAGTGGCAGCGACTGCTGGGACATCTCGCGCAGCATGGGGAACGCCGGATCGCCGCCGCCGAAGTACGGGTCGGCGTCCCAGACCTTCTCCCAGGCGGGCATCACCAGGCCGGGCGCCTCCTTGGAAACTCCGACGAGCGCGGGCGCGCTGACCAGGTACTGCGCCAGCAGCTTGGCCAGGCCGGGGTTCTTGGCGCCCTTGAAGACGACGAAACCCTGGGACTGGCCGAGCAACAGGGACTTGTCGGTGGCCGGTCCGACGCAGTCGGAGAAGACGTGTGTGTTGCCGTACACCGGGTTCTTCTTGGTCCTGGAGTCCGCGTAGACGCTGAAGCTGTTGCGGGTATAGCCGAGGACCCCGGCCAGCCAGTTCTCGTTGTTGCTGGTGTCGGTCCAGCTGGCTACCCCCGGCGGCAGCATCGCTTTGTACTTCGGGTTGGTGTAGATGTCGCCCAGGAAGGTCACCGCCTGCACCGTCTCGGGCGAGTTGAAGGTGACCTACCGGCCGTCGTTGGCGGCGATCGCCCCGCCGTACGAGTTGATCAGTGCCTCGATCATGCCGTTGCCGTCACCGGACCGGTTCACCGTCATGCCCCAGCCGAACCGGCGCTTGCCCGGGTCGGAGATCGCCAGGGTCAGGTCGCGCAGCTCCTCCCAGGTGTAGACGTCCTTGGGGGTGATGCCCTTCTCCCGCATCCAGTCCTTGCGCAGGAACGAGCCGATCCCGATGAAGTGGTACGGGATCGCGAACCACTTGCCGTCGAAGACGCAGAAGTTCTTGGCCTCCGCGCAGGGCTCGCCGTACACGGCCGTCAGCGCCTGGACGACGTCTGTCACATCCTCGAGGTCGCCCAGCGCCTGGAACTGCGCGACGAACCGCGAGTCGGTCATGAACGCGAGGTCACGCGCCACGCCGCCCTTGACCTCAGCGTCGATCTTGGCCACCACGTCACCGGCGTCGGCCTGGACCAGACTGTTCTCGATCTTCGTTCCGGTGGCCTCGGCGAACTTGCTGATCGAGCTGTCCAGCGCTTCGTTCGCCGCTGTCGAATAGAGCTTCTGCGACAGTAGTCCCATCGCGGAGCCCTTCATCGACGCCGCGGCGTCGAGCAGCTCCTTCGGCACCTCCGGCTGCACGCGGACGGGGGACTCGGAGGTGCTTCCGCACGCGGCCAGACCGGCTGCGCCGAGCACCCCCACCCCCAGCCCCAGGAAGCCGCGACGCGACCACAACGGACTGTCCCCAATAGTCATCTGTCTCCCCCATCGCTCAGCGACGGTCGCCGGAGGCGCACTTGGCGAACACCGCGGTGGTCGTGATTTCGCGTGCTCCGTGTGCTGGGCAGCGCGACGCGGCCGATGAGGTGGGGCTGTCGTTCCAGTTCGGTCGGGTCACGGAACACCACCGTTCGATATTTCGAACCATGTTCGAGATATCGTATGGAGTGGACGCGACGCTAGAGGAATACCTTGAGAGGTGTCAATGTTTCGACACGGTTTCTGGCTCGGACCGGCAACCCGGCTATCGAGGCGGGGCCGAGTACCCCATCCGGGCGGACACCGTGGCCGCGCCGTCGCGAACCAGCTCCGTCCACGTCGCCTGCGTCTGCGAGGTCCAGCGAATGATCGGCGCGGACAGGCTCATCGCCGCGATCGCGGCGCCGGAATGGTCCCGGATCGCCGCGGCGACGCAGCGCATGGCGCTGTCCGACTCGCCGACGTCGGTCGCGACGCCCTCGGCCCGGACGCCTTCGAGATGGGCGCGCAGGCGGTCCGGGTCGGTGATGCTGTCCCGCGTCATGCCCGCCAGGACGCCCTTCTCCAGGACGGCGTCCAGGCCCGCCGGATCGAGATCCGACAGCAGGATCTTGCCGACCGCCGTGCAGTGGGCCGGAAGCCGCAGCCCGACCCCGGAGACCATCCGGACCGGGTGCGTGCTGTCGACCTTGACGAGATAGATGACGTCGGCGCCGTCGCGCACGGCCACGTGGACCGCCTCGTCGCAGGCGGCGGCCACGTCCCGCGTGACGCCCTGCGCCTCCCGGACCAGGTCGAGCCGGCCGGCGAAGGCCGCGCCGAGCTGAAACACCGGCATGCCGAGCCGATACCGCACCGGCTGGCCCGGGACAGAGATCAGGTACGAGCGTTCCACGAGCGTGACGAGCAGCTCGTGGACGGTGGTGCGGGGCAGGTCGAGCCGTTCCGCTACCTCGCGGGCCGACAACTGGGGGCGGCCCAGAAACAGTTCGAGGATGTCGAGTGCACGGTTGACCGCCGGTACCACACGGGGCATGTCGCTAGTCCCTTCGAGATGCCGGGACGACCTGCACACGCACCGGCACTTGAAGAGGGTAATCGCGTCCGGATCCGGCCACGTTTCGCACACCTAGGATGGTCAAATGCCGATCTCCCTTCACCATCTGCGCGCCGGCGACTCGTCGCGCTGGGCTGTGTGCCAGGACGGCGCCTGGGGTGAGCTCGACGGCACTCTCGCCGGCCTGCTCGCCTTGCCCCTCGACCAGGCCCGAGCGGCAGTCGAGGCCGCCGCCCGCACGGCCGTGGGCGACCGGCCCGGCGAGCAGGCGCTTCCCCCCGTCGACCGGCAGGAGGTGTGGGCGGCCGGGGTGACGTACCTACGCAGTCGCGAGGGGCGCAAGGAGGAGTCCGGCCACGGCGCCCTCTACGACCACGTGTACGGCAGTGACCGCCCCGAGCTTTTCTTCAAGGCCAGTCCGTGGCGTGTCGTGGGCGACGGCGACGCCGTCGGGGTCCGCGCCGACTCCGGCTGGGACGTGCCCGAGGCCGAGGTCGGCCTGGTACTGAACGCGGACGGGGTGGTGTTCGGCTACACCTTGGCCAACGACATGAGCAGCCGCTCCATCGAGGGCGAGAACCCGCTCTACCTACCGCAGGCGAAGATCTACGACCGCTCCTGCGCGGTGGGCCCGTCGATCGTGCCGAGCTGGTCGGTCGGGGCCGAGCCGTTCCCGATCGGTTTGCGGGTGCTGCGGGCCGGCCGAGCGACGTACACCGGGACGACCTCGACGTCGGCGATGGCTCGCGGCTTCACCGATTTGGCTGACTGGTTGTTCCGGGCGCTGAGCTTTCCGGCCGGTGTGCTGCTGCTGACCGGCACGGGCGTCGTACCGGGCGCCGATTTCACCACCCTCCCCGGCGACACGATCGAGATAACGTCCCCGCTCCTCGGGACGCTCACCAACCCCGTCGTTGCCGTCGGCGACGTTGCCCAGGAAAAGGGACAACAATGACAACGATCGAGAGCCGCTCCCCCCAAAAGCCGTCGGACCTCGTCGTACGCGTTCCCGACACGACGCCGGAGAAGGTGGCGGCAGCCGCCGTCGTCGCCCGGAAAGCGGCCACCGGCTGGGCGCGCGAGCCGGCGCCTACCCGGACAGCCGCTCTGCACGCCTGCGCCGAGGCGCTCGCGGCGGCGGCCGGCGAACTGACCGACCTGGTCGTCCGCGAGGTCGGCAAGCCGCGTAGCGAGGCAGGCGCCGAGATCGGCCGCGGCGTGGCGATTCTGCGCTACTTCGCGCAGCAGGCCCTGTACCCCGAGGGCGAGGTATACCCACCGGCCGACGGCGTGTCCTTGCTGCACACCCGCCGGCGCCCGCACGGCGTCGTCGGACTGATCACCCCATGGAACTTCCCGGTCGCGATTCCGCTCTGGAAGGCCGCACCGGCCCTGGCCTTCGGCAACACCGTCCTCCTGAAGCCCGCGCCACAGTCGTCCGCGGTGTCGCTGCGGCTGGCCGAACTGTTCGCCGGAGCGCTCCCGCACGGCGTGCTGACCGTGCTGACCGGCCTCGGCGCAACCGGCGAGGCGGTGGTCGACGCGGCCGCCGCCGTCTCGTTCACGGGCTCGGTGGCCGCCGGACGAGCGGTGGCCGGACGGGCAGTCGCCCGCGGCATCCCGGTGCAGTGCGAGATGGGGGGACAGAACGCCGCCATCGTGCTGCCGGATGCCGACCAGGACGCGGCCGCGGCGGCGATCGCGGCGGCCGCGATGGGGTACGCCGGACAGAAGTGCACCGCCACCAGCCGGGTGATCGTGGTCGGCGACCCCACGCCCTTCGCCGAACGGCTGGCCGCCGCCGTCGAGGCACTGCCGGTCGGCGACCCCGCGGATCCGGCGACGGTAGTCGGCCCGCTCATCGAGTCGCGGCCGCGCGAGGCGATCCGGGCGGCGGTGCGGCGCGCTAGTGCGGGCGGTGCCCGGGTGCTGACCGGTGCCCGGCAGCCCAGCGGCGACGGGTGGTTCCAGGCGCCGACCGTGCTGACGAACGTGCCGCCCGGCGACGACCTGCGGAGCGAGGAGTATTTCGGGCCGGTCTGTGTGGTCCTGCCCGTGGAGTCGGCCGCGGCCGCGGTGCGGGTGGCCAACGAGGTGCGGCACGGGCTGGTCGCGGCCGTCTACACCCGGAGTCTCGGGCCGGCGCTGACCCTGTCGAACGAGCTGGACGTCGGGATGGTGAAGGTCAACGCCCCGACCACGGGCGTGGACTTCCATGCGCCGTTCGGCGGCGAGAAGGAGTCGAGTTACGGCCCACGCGAACAGGGCACCGCGGCCCGCGACTTCTACACCCGGACGGTCACGGTCACGCTGACCCCGTGAGGAAAGCGTGGCCGCCCCGTGGCCGTCGGACTTGATCTCACCGCCGACGGGGCAGCGGATACCCCGGTAGCGCGAGCGTCCGCCCCGGGACTACTCCGTGCCGTCCGCCGGCAGGCGTTCCGGCAGCCCGAGCCGCGGGAACTGGTCGTCGTGGAACGTGACGATCTCAGCAATCGCCCCGCCGGTGACGCGCAGCACGTCGATCGTCAGCGGCAGGTAGGCGCCCTCCCGCTTGCGCCAGTGGTAGAAGGCGACGGCGGGCTGCCGGTTTACCGAGGTGGAGACGGCGCGCAGGTGCTTCATGCCCTCGAAGCCGCTCTCGATCCAGTAGTTCACCACCGCGTCGCGGCCGACGTACCGGCCCGGGGTGGGCGGCATCGAGGTGCGCACGTCGTCCCGGAGCATCGAGGCGAGCGTCGGGACGTCCGTGGCCACGCTGGCGTCGGTGAAGCGCCGCACCAGCTCGCGGGTCCCGGCGTCCTCCTCGCCGCCGGTTGGCCAGCAGGTCCAGGCAGGCGTTGGTGGCGATCCGGTACAGCCAGGCTCGGAACGTCGACCGCCCGGCGAAGGTCTCCC
>Ga0247737_1000502_pt1 | contig 15707 bp, 15 predicted proteins | sample UWRJL028104C2_FD_180937 | JGI IMG/M metagenome (GOLD analysis project Ga0247737, IMG submission 180937) | Plant litter microbial communities from Arlington Agricultural Research Station in Wisconsin, United States - UWRJ-L028-104C-2 | ecosystem: Environmental > Terrestrial > Plant litter >...
GAAGAACAGCGCGAAGCCCTGATCCTCGTCGGCGCGGGCGGCTTCGCCTACGAAGAGGCGGCCGAGATCTGCCAATGCGCCGTCGGCACGGTGAAGAGCCGGGTCAGCCGCGCCCGCAAGGCGCTTCAGGCCACGCTGGAACGCGGCGGCTATGGTCGTGACGGCCGGGCGGCGGGCGACGCGATGCGCTCCATCCTCGCCGACGCCGACCGTCTGAGCGGCGCGCGACAACAAGGCTGATCATGGTTCCGAACGGGCCCGCGCGGGGCCGCATCGCCCGGCGCGCGGCTTCCTCCTTCGGTCGGTTCTGGGCGCGGGGAGTCAACGCGCCCAGGGGCCAGAGAATCCACGTCCAGGGCATTCGCTTCCGCCTGGGCCTGGCCATGGCCACCGCCCTGTTGCCCATCCTGCTGCTCGGAGCCTTCCAGGCCCAGGTCGAGTTCCGGCGCCAGGCCGAGGACCGCCGCGCCGACCTGCAGTTCGCCGCCGAGCGCACGGCCGAGGCGGCCAAGTTCCGGCTCGACGCCGCCGCCGTCCTGCTGTCGGCCATGGCTCCCGAGGCCTCCGCCCCCGTCTGCGGTCCTCGTCTGGCCGGGCTCGTCCAGCGTCTCGACGACTACGGCGCCCTCTACCGCATCGGTACGGGCGGACAGATCGTATGCGATTCCCGGCCTACCCCCCTCGTCGCCACAGGCCCGGTCTTCGCCGACGAGCCGTGGTTCCAGCGGTTGAGAGGGGGCGAGGACATCGCCCTGGCGCGGGCGTCGTCCGATCTCAGCGACACCCCGGCCCTGGTCGTCGGCGTCCGTTGGGAACGCCCGCGCGGCGTTTTCGCCGGCGCCATGGCGGCGGTCCTTCCCCTGGCCGAACTCCAGCCCGACATCACCGACCCCGCCCTGCCCGAGGACGCCCAGGCCGCCCTGACAGACGCCGACGGCCGCGTCCTCGTCTCCACCGACATGCGTGCCTTCCCCGCCGCCGACGGACCCGGCCTGCTGGGCTGGGTCCAGCGGGCGCGCGACGGCCATTCGGCGGCCTTCGACGCCGACGATGCGACTGGCGAACACCGCGACTACGCCGGGGCCGCCCTGGCCGGACGCGACGTCTATGTGGTGATCTCGGCGCCGTCCCCCGGCTGGCTGTCCTGGGCCCGCCTGAACCCGATCGGCGTTCTGATCCTGCCGCTCGCCGCCTGGCTGACGGCCTTCGCCGCCGTCATGCTGGTGTCCGAGCGGATCGTGGTGCGCTGGCTCGACTATCTGGAGCGGATCGCCTCCCTCTACGCGCGCGGCCGCTATTCGGTCCGTCCGGTCGCGGCGTCCCACGCGCCGGCGGAGATCCGCCGTCTGGCCCAGACGCTCGACGAACTGGCCGAGGCCATCGCCGCCCGCGACGCCTCCCTGAACGAAAGCCTGTCGGAGAAGGACGCGCTGATGCGCGAGATCCATCACCGGGTGAAGAACAATCTGCAGATCATCTCGTCCCTGCTGTCGATGCAGCAGCGGGCCCTGAAGGACGAACCGGCCAAGGCGGCGCTGGGCGACACGCGCCAGCGCATCTCGGCCCTCGCCCTGATCTATCGCACCCTCTACCAGTCCGACGACATCCGCCACGCCGATGCGCGCGAGTTCCTGACCGAGCTGGTCGGCCAGATGGTGGCGTCGGAATCCGGGCGCGGGTTCGCCGTCACCTCGTCGATCGACGCGGACAGCCTGGTGGTCGATCCGGACAAGCTGGCGCCCCTGGCCCTGTGGCTGGTCGAGGCCATCACCAACGCCCAGAAGCATGCCTTCGCCGGTCGTGGCGGGGCGCTTCAGGTCCGCTTCCGCGTCCACGGCGACACCTCGACCCTGGAGGTTCAGGACGACGGACCCGGCTCGTCCGACGAAGCGGTGCGCTCAGGGGTGGGACGCACCCTGATGGGCGCCTTCGCCAAACAGCTGCGCGGCGAGGTCGAGCTTTTGCCCGCGCCCGGCGGCGGCACCATCGCCCGCATGGTCTTCGCCACGCCAGAGGCCGTGGTCCCGACCAATCCCGACGACCTGAAACCCAGCGAAGAGAAGGTCAGGCCCGGAACCCTCAGCCGCACGTCGCGTTGATCTGCCACACGGCGGCGCTTCCCCACCGCCAAGAGATTTCAGGAGCCTCCCATGCGCAAGATTTTCGTGCTGATCGCCGCCACCGCCGCCCTGACCACGGCGGCCTGCAACACCATCTCGGGCGTCGGCCGCGATACCTCGGCCGCCGGCCAGGCCGTCACCGGCGCCGCCGAAGAAGCCAAGAACTGATCTGAGTTTCCACGCCGCGCTCTCTTGCGAGACGCAGTGTGTCGAAGAGGCCCGCCGGACCCCCGCCGGCGGGCTTTTTCACGCCCGCTTGCCCTGACGCGAACCGCCGCTAGACCTTGATCGGCTGAAGAGATCGCTTCGCGATCGCCGATGCCGTGAATCAAGGCCAGCACCGTCCTGGAGCCTGATCCGGCCGGAAAACCGCTTCACACTTTTCCGGATCAGGCTCTAGGCTGGCGAAGAGGCGTCCGGCAGACGACGCCCGGGCAAACAGGCGGGGACCACGATGACCGACACGACCACCGAGCATGAGGCCGAGGGCCCCGGCCTCAACACCGTTGTCGCGGCCTCGGCCGCCGGCACGGCGTTCGAGTGGTACGACTTCTTCATCTTCGGCTCCCTGACCGCCGTCATCGCCCGGCATTTCTACGCCGAGGTCGGTGAGGCGACGTCCTACATCCTGGCCCTGCTGACGTTCGGCGTCGGTTTCGTCGTCCGGCCGCTGGGCGCTCTTGCGTTCGGCTGGTTCGGGGACCGGACGGGACGCAAGACCACCTTCCTCGTCACCATCACCCTGATGGGCCTGGCCACCGTCGCCATCGGCGTCCTGCCCGACTATTCCCAGGCGGGCATCCTCGCCCCGATCCTGCTGATCCTGATGCGGATCACCCAAGGCTTCGCCCTGGGCGGCGAATATGGCGGCGCGGCCATCTATGTCGCCGAACATGCGCCGCCGAAGAAACGCGGCCTGCTGACCAGCTATATCAACACCACCGCCGCCCTCGGCCTGATCGGCGCCCTCGTCGTGATCCTGACAACCCGCGCCGTCATGGGGGTCGAGGCCTTCGACGCCTGGGGCTGGCGCATCCCGTTCTGGCTCTCGGCCCTCTTGCTGGCCGTGTCGCTGTGGATCCGCGTGCGCCTCCACGAGAGCCCGGCCTTCGTGAAGATGGCGGCCGAGAGCAAGGTCCGTCAGGCGCCCTTCAAGGAAAGCTTCCTGACCTGGAAGAACGGTCGTTTCGTCCTGATCGCCCTGGTCGGCATCATGTTCGCCCAGGGGGCCGTCTGGTACTGCGGCTATTTCTACACCCGGTTCTTCATGGAGCGGGTGCTGAAGGTCGACACCAACACGGTCGACATGCTGATCCTGGCCATCACCGTGGCCTCGGCTTTCCTCTATGTCTTCTTCGGCTGGCTGTCGGATCGCGTGGGCCGCAAGCCCGTGATGATCGGGGGCATGGTGCTGTTCCTGGTCGCCATCTTCCCCGGCTTCCACGCCCTGACCCAGGCCGCCAATCCGGCCCTGGCCCAGGCCCAGGCGTCGTCGCCCGTGACGGTCATCGCCGATCCCGCCACCTGCGCGGTTCAGTTCGATCCCGTCGGCAAGACCGCCTTCGCCTCGTCCTGCGACCTGGCCAAGAACGTGCTGTCCAACGCGGGCGTCAGCTATGACAACCTCGCCGCCGAGCCGGGCTCCGTCGCGGCCGTCCGCATCGGCACGGTCGAGGTCGCCTCCGTCGAAGGCGCCGGCCTCGACGCCGCCGCCCTCAAGGCCGCCCGCACCGATGTCGAAACCCGCATCAAGTCCGCCCTGACCGAGGCCGGCTATCCTGCCAAGGCCGATCCGGCCGGCATCAACCTGATCGCCGTCTTCGCCATCCTGATGATCTTCATGGTCGCGGCCACCGCCGTGTACGGGCCCCAAGCGGCGGCCCTGGTCGAGCTGTTCCCGACGCGGGTGCGCTATACGGCCATGAGCCTGCCCTACAACATCGGCACCGGCTGGGTCGGAGGCCTGCTCCCCGCCGCCAGCTTCGCCCTCGTGGCTTGGTCGGGGAACATCTATTTCGGCCTGTGGTATTCGGTGGCGTTCACGGCGGTGGCGGCGGTCGTGGCCCTGCTGTTCCTGCCGGAGACGAAGGGCCGGGATCTGCACACGATCGGCGATTGAGGCGTTGAAACGGCACTCTCCCTCCCCTTTATGGGGAGGGACGATCGCGTAGCGATCAGGGTGGGGTGCGAATTGTGAGTTCGCACCGACGGACGAACCTCACCCGACCTCGCTGCGCTCGGCCACCCTCCCCATTAAGGGGAGGGAGAACAGGAACGACCATGAACACCGTCGCCCGTACCGCCGGCCTCAAGCTTCTGCGTGAGCACGCCTTCATCGCCGGAGAGGCCATCCCGGTCGGCGCTCACGGCATCGCCGTTGACGACCCGGCGACCGGCGAGATCATCGGCCACATCCCGGACCTCGGCGTCGCCGAGACCGAGCGCGCCATCCAGGCCGCGCACGACGCCTTCCCCGACTGGTCGCGCTCCGACCCGCACAAGCGCGCCAGGTTCCTGCGCGACTGGGCCGCCCTGATCGACGACAATCTCGAGGGCCTCGGGGCCCTGATGGCCATCGAAAACGGCAAGCCGTTCGAGGAGGCCAAGGGTGAAGTGACCTACGCCAACAGCTTCCTGAAATGGTCTGCGGGCGAGGCCGAACGCATCCTCGGCGAGACCCAGGACAGCCCGCTCGGCCACGTCATCCTGACCTTCCGCGAGGCCGTGGGCCCCTGCGCCCTCATCACACCCTGGAATTTCCCGGCCGCCATGCTGACGCGCAAGCTCGGCCCCGCCTTCGCCGCCGGCTGCACGGCCGTGATCAAGCCGGCGTCCCAGACCCCGTTCACCGCCATCGCCCTGGCCGAACTCGCCTGTCAGGCCGGCCTGCCCAAGGGCGCGCTCAGCGTCGTCACCGGCGACGCGGCGACCATCGGCGGCGTCCTGACCGCCTCGCCTCTGATCCGCAAACTGTCCTTCACCGGCTCGACCCCTGTCGGTCGCAAGCTCGCCGAGCAGTGTGCCCCGACCCTCAAGCGGGTGTCGATGGAGCTGGGCGGCGCGGCCCCCCTGATGGTGTTCGAGGACGCCGACCTCGACCTCGCCGTCGCCGAGACGATCAAGGGCAAGTTCCGCAACTCGGGCCAGACGTGCGTCTGTCCCAACCGCGTCTACGTCCATGCCTCGGTCGCCGAGGAATACGCGACGAAGCTCGCCGCCGAGGTCGCCAAAATCCCCGTGGGTCCCGCCTTCGAGGACGGCGTGAAAGTCGGCCCCCTGATCGAGGACAAGGCCATCGCCAAGGTCGAGGATCACCTGCAACGGGTCCAGGCCTCAGGCGGCAAGGTCCTGACCGGCGGCGCACGCCATGCTCTGGGCGGCCGCTTCTTCCAGCCGACCGTGACGCTCGGCGGCGACGACGAACTGTTCCGCCACGAGGAGACCTTCGGCCCCCTGATCCCCGTCTTCCCGTTCGACACCGAGGAGGAGGTGCTGACCAAGGCCAACGACAGTGAGTTCGGCCTCGCCTCCTACCTGTTCACGCGCGATCTGGACCGCGCCCTGCGCATCGGCCGCCGCATCGAGGCGGGCATGATCGGGATCAACACCGGCCTGATCTCCACCGCCGTCGCCCCCTTCGGCGGGGTCAAGCAATCCGGCTACGGCCGCGAGGGCTCGACCCACGGCATCGAGGAATATGTCGACATCAAACAGGTCACGCTTGCGTTGAAGTAGGGCTCTGGATGAAATGCCGTCGCCTGAAGCCGCTGGTCTGGCCCGCCGCCCTGCTGGTCGCGGCCGGGCTGACGGCGCTCCTGGCCGACGCGACGACGCGGTCGATCGAGACGGTGACCCTCTACGGCATGATCAAGATGGTCAGCGATCTTGTGCTGGTGATCGGCATCGTCTGGCTGATCGTCGCCCTGGTCCGCATCTTTCTCGCGAGCCGCGCCCGCTAGCTCAAGCCCAAGCCGGTCGGTCGACCGGCTGTTTCGATAGGCGAACCGTTGCGCGATGGGAGAATGACGCTGGCGATTTGGCGACAGGGCCTATACGAATCCCGCTCTCCCTCTCCACAGCCAGAAGTCGATCGCCTGTGAGTTCTTTCCCCGAGCGGTCCGTTCGTGACGGGCGCAAGATCCTTGTTCTCGCCAACTGTCAGGTCGGGGGCCTTACCGCCTGTCTGGACATGTTCCTGCCCCGGGATTCCGTAACGGGCTTCCACTGGACCTTCACGGACCAGGGCCGGGCGGACGCCGCGGCGGCCGCGGCCGATGCGGATCTGGTGGTGACGTCCGCGCCCGCCGAGCTGCGCGCGCAGATGGCGGCGGAACACGGCTTTGACGAAGCCAAATGCCTGGTCGTCCCGAGCCTGCATTTCACCGGCTTCCATCCCGATCTGACCATCGCCTATGTGGACGGCAAGCAGATCAACCTGCTCAACGGCGCGCCCTATCAATCGGCCATCGGGGTCTGGTGCTGGAAGCGCGGCATGGACATCGCCGACACGCGACGGGTGTTCACCGGCGAGGCCATGAAGGCGCTGGGGTTCGATCGCCACTGGCCGGCCGCCGTCGCCCAGGCCCGGGGCTTCTTCGCTGAGACCACGGTTTCGTTCTCGGACTTCTTCCTGCCGCTGCAGGCGTCCGGGCGCGTGTTCATGCACACCTGTAATCACCCGAGCATTGCCGCCATCGCCCAGCTGGCGAGGGTCATCGGCCGGATGGTCGGCGCACAGGAAGGCGACCTGCGTCAGCCCGTCGAACACATGATCCCCGACGCGCTCAGCCTGAACTCGATCTGGCCGATCTATCCCGGCGTGGCGGACTCTCTGGGTCTTTCGCCCAGCTGGCTGTGGAAGTTCGAGAACACCTACTACGATCTGGACGGCTACCTCGATACGCAGTTCCGCTCGCTGGACGCCGTCGACGGGTCGATCGTCTGCCTTCCTTCCGACGATCCGCAGTTCGCCGCCGCCCTGCGCACCGTGGTGTCCCGATGAGCAATCCGTACAGCAAGCTGGCCGACCACTGCTTCTGGAGCCGTGGCGTGACCTGGGTCCATCCGGCCCAGATCGATCCGATGTCGAACGCACCGTTCCGCATCGCGCGGACCGACAAGGTGGCCACGATGGGCAGCTGTTTCGCCCAGCACATCTCGCGCCGGCTCCAGGCCGCCGGATTCAACTATTTCGTGCCGGAGACGGCGCCCGAAGGCCTGTCCGAGGCCGCCGCGAAGGCCAGCAACTACGGCGTCTTCTCCGCGCGCTACGGCAATCTCTATACGGTCCGCCAGGCGGTCCAGCTGTTCGACCGCGCCTTCGGGCACGATGTGTTCGAAGAGGTCTGGGACCGGGACGGAAAATTGGTCGATCCCTTCCGGCCGCAGATCGAGCCGGAGGGTTTCGCCACCCTCGCGGACCTCGAGGCCGCCAGGGAGACGCATTTCGCGGCCGTCCGGCGGGTGTTCGAGGATGCGGACGTCCTGGTCTTCACCCTGGGGCTGACGGAGGCCTGGCGCTCGCGCGAGGACGGCGCCGTCTATCCGACGGCCCCCGGCGTCGCGGGCGGCGCGTTCGACCCGTCGCGGCATGAGCCCGTGAACTACAGCGTGCAGGAGGTCATCGCCGACCTGGACCTGTTCATCGACAAGGCCCGGTCGGTCAATCCGCAGGTCAGGATCATCCTGACCGTCTCGCCCGTCCCCCTGAAGGCGACTTTCGAAGATCGGCACGTGCTTCAGTCGACGGTCTACAGCAAGTCGGTCCTGCGCGTGGCGGCCCAGCATGCGGCCGATACGCGCGAAGGCGTGGCCTATTTCCCGTCCTTCGAGATCATCACCGGCCCGGGAAGCGCCGGCCGGTATTTCGCCCCGGATCTTCGCGAGGTCCGCGACATCGGCGTCGCCCACGTGATGCGCGTCTTCGAGCGGCATTTCATCCACGGAGACTCCGACCAGGCCATCGCGTCGATCCCCGTCTTCGAGACGCGGGCGAGCGCCGACATCGTCTGCGACGAGGATGTGATCGAGGCGGCGCTGGCGGGCAGCCGGGTCGAACGGCAGGAGGCCCCGGCCCCCGAGGCGTCCCGCGAGACGTTCGGCCTGTCGGAGCGAGAGGTTCGCGACGCCTACCGCCTGTTCCTCGACCGGGAGCCGGAATCGCCCGAGGTCGTCGCCCACTATCGGCAGGTCTTCCGCGATCGACGCAGCCTCGCACGCACCCTGCTGGCGTCGCCCGAGTTCCTCGCTCGCGAGGCCGGCGCCGTCCCGACGGCCCGCTTCGCCGACTGGGTCGACTGGGTCGCCGCCTAGCTCACCCGGCGGGGAGCGGCCACAGCGCGTCGACCGGCCGCTCCAGCACCTTGGACGCCGCAGCGTGGAAGACCTCCGGCGCGAACCGTCCACGACGGACCGCGTCCAGGACCCACGCCTCGATCGATCCGCCTTCGCGGGTCCACTGATCCTGCCGCAGCAGGCCGTAGAAGCCCGCCGCCATCACATGGATGCCGTCGTCGGCCTTGCGCCAGCGGTCGGCCGGATTGCGCCCGACGCCCAGCTCCTCGCTGACGATCTGGTCCATCGCCTGGCACAGGTCCTCGTTCAGCAGACCTTCCAGGGTGGTGTAGCCCCAGCGCGGATCGTGCTCGCTGACGATCCGGAGGATCAACGGGTCGCGCCCGAAGACCTCGAGCGTCGCGAGGGCCGCCGGCCCCTCCATCGGGATCGGCGGATGCAGCAGTTCGTGCGCCGCGATCCGCACCGTCAAAGCGACGTCGTAGTCGACCGACTGCAGGAAGCGCTGGCCCCGCACCTTGATGCCGTGCGGCTTGGAGAAATACAGGACCGTGATCTCGATCTGCGGGTCGAAGATCCGGCCGGTCATCTTCTCCTCGACCTTGATCACGTCGAAGGCCGGCAAGGCCGCGCGCAGCATGGCCAGACCCGTCTCGATCGCCGGCCCCGCCCGTTCCTGCCGGAAAGCGGCGAAGCCGGCGGTCTTCAGGTCGGCGAAGATCGCGCTGAGCTGCTCCGCCTTGCCGACGAACCAGGTCCAGTCATGCTCGTTCCAGTAGGGACCTGCCGCGAAGGCCGGGCGGATCGTCGCCTCAGGATCCGCCAGCGCCGCCAGCAGGTCATCGATCGTGGCGTCCCTGTCCGCATGGGACAGGATCAGGGCCAGATTGGGCGACAGCAGGCCGACGCCGTCATCGTCCGCCGCCTGCCACAAGGCGGGCGCGGCCGCTCGCGTCGCCTCCGTCAGCTTCGGCGCGAACAGGGCCACGTCTTCGGCATAGTAGCGGGTGTAGAGCTCACGGCCCGACAGGGGCGCGAGGAAGGCGATGGCGTCATGTCCCTCGGACGGCTCCACCTTCCAGGCGGTGCGCGGCGGCGTCCGCTGCCGGGCGAGGGCGAGACCGGGGAGCGCGGCGACCAGCGGCGCGGCGAGAACGGACTGGAGAAGCGAGCGACGGTTCATGCCGCCGGATTAGGCGATGGCGAGCATTCCGGATTGTATCGACTTGACCTGAACCGCCCCGGCGTGAGCCCGGTCAGGCCGACGACGGCTCGCGTCATATGGGCCTGGTCGACGAAGCCCAACTCGGCTGCGATCCCGGCCAGCGGGTCGTCGCCGCGATCCAGAAGGCGGATCGCCTTCAGAGCGCGCTGCTCCGCCCGATAGCGACGCGGGCTGGTCCCGAACACCCGCGCGAAGCCGCGACTGACCGTGGCCGCCGCCAGATCCATCCGTGCCGCCCAGACCGTCAGCGACAGGTCTGGGTCGCGCCTCAGCGCTCCGGCGAGGGCTTCGGGCCAGTCCGACGGCGCGATCTCCAGCGGCGTCGCGTCGCGGACCAGCATCGCCGCCGCCTCGGCCGGGTCCCGCTTCGCCGCCCGCGCCACCGCGTCCGGATCGGCGACCAGCGCAGCATCGAAATCGACGCCTTCGGGCAACGGCAGGTTCAGAACCCTCGCTCCGCCCGCCGACACGGCGTTCATGTGCGATTCCCAGGCCCCGTGGATCAGCAGCTGACCGGGTCGCGCCTCGAACCGTCCCCGGTCGCCCGTCTCGCGATAGCCGCCCGACAGCACCAGGGCCGCATAGGCATGGCTGTGCCGATGCCGTTCGATGCGGCCGTCGGCGGTCAGGGTCTGGAAGGCGGCGTGGTTCACCCGGCAAGCTGCGCCAATCGCGGCGGCGCTTTTATGGCCTGGACCGGCCCCGCTCTAAACCGGCAAGGCCCCGCGCTTGACCACCGTCCGCATCGCCACGCTGGACGAGACTCGCGTCACCCCTGGGATTGTCGTCAGGGCCTTGGCGTGGACCCGCTCCAGGTCGTCGACGTCGCGCACCACCAGCCGCAGCAGATAGTCCGACCCGCCCGTCATCAGATAGCATTCCACCACCTCGGGCACCGAGATGATCGCGGTCTCGAACGCCGTCAGGGCGCTCTCGGCCTGGGACGACAGGGTCACGGTCACGAAGACGCTGATCGGCAGGCCCACGGCCCGTTCGTTGATGATGGCGGCGTAGCGGCTGATCACCCCCGCCCCCTCCAGCGCCCTCAGCCGACGCAGGCAGGCGCTTTCGGACAGGGCCACGGTCTTGGCCAGTTCGGCGTTGGTCATCCGCCCGTCCGTCTGCAGCGCACGGAGCATCTTTCTGTCGGTCGCATCCAAGGCGACGGCGGAAACGGTCTTCATGGCGGTCCTTGACGCAAGTTTCTGCGACTTTACGCCGATCACCTTGGCAAAAGAACAGGAACCTGCACAGCCGTCGTCGCTAGAAGATGCAGCCATCACGACCGCCGGCCGTTGGCCTCGCGGGGCTCGTCTGAACCGGAGACATCTGATGCGCGTCGGCGTTCCCAAGGAAATCAAGAAGAACGAACACCGGGTCGGCCTGACCCCTACGGCGGTGCGCGAATACGTCGCCCACGGCCACACGGTCTCGGTCCAGACCGGCGCGGGTCTCGGCGCCGGCTTCACCGACGACGACTACACCCGCGCGGGCGCCGAGATCGCCGCCGACGCCCCGACCATCTTCGCCAGCGCCGACATGATCGTGAAGGTGAAGGAGCCCCAGAAGGTCGAGTGGGAGATGCTGCGCGAGGACCAGATCCTCTACACCTACCTGCACCTCGCCCCCGACCCCGAGCAGACCAAGGGTCTGCTGGCCTCGAAATGCGCCGCCATCGCCTATGAGACCGTGACCGACGCGCGCGGCGGCCTGCCGCTGCTGGCCCCGATGTCGGAAGTCGCCGGCCGCATCGCAGTCTTCTCGGCCGCCGAGACCCTGCTCAAGCACAACGGCGGCATGGGCCTGCTGTTCTGCGGCGTGCCGGGTGTCGCGCCCGCCCGCGTGCTGGTCCTGGGCGGCGGGGTCGTCGGCCTCAACGCCGCGCGCATGGCCATGGGCCTAGGCGCCGAGGTCGTGGTGCTCGAGCGCTCGATCCCGCGCATGGCCTATATCGACGAGGTCACCAACGGCCGCGTCATCACCCGCTACTCTTCGATCGGCGCGATCGACGAAGAGGTGGTCAAGGCCGACGTCGTCATCGGCGCCGTCCTGGTCCCCGGCGCCGAGGCGCCCAAGCTGATCAAGAAGTCGCACCTTAAGTCGATGAAGCCGGGCTCGGTTCTCGTCGACGTCGCCATCGACCAGGGCGGCTGTTTCGAGACCAGCCACGCCACGACCCACGAGGATCCGACCTACACCGTCGACGGCGTCGTCCACTATTGCGTCGCCAACATGCCGGGCGCCGCCCCGCGCACCTCGTCGGAAGCCCTGAACAACGCCACCCTGCCGTTCGGCCTGGCGCTCGCCGACCACGGTCTGGCGGCGCTGAAGAGGGACCCGCACCTGGCGCGCGGCCTCAACGTCCTCAAGGGCGAGATCACCTATCCGGCCGTCGCCGAAGCCATGGGCCTGAGCTGGAGCGATCCGTTCGGGGTCTGGGCCAAGGGCTAGGCTGAAACAGCCCGGGGAGCGTCGGATATGTCCGGCGCTCCCGTCGGGGCGAAGTCGATCGCCTTCTCCAACTCGGCCATTTCCTTGTCGGCGACCTTCCAGTCGTCCTTGTCCGGCGCCTTCAGGTTGGCCCAGTCGGCCTTGATCTTGTCGCGCGCCTCTTTCAGCTCGCCCATCGCGATCTTCACCTGCTGGAAGAAGCCCTGGTCGACCATGGCCGCGCCGAACACGGCCTCGGCCCGGTCCGCCTTTTCATCGCGGCCGTCAGCGATCTCGAAGGCGGCGGCATAGGCGGCCTGCGCCCGCTTCATCTCGGCATCGACCCTGGCGGTCTCTACGTCGGTCCTGGCTTCGGCCTCGACAGCCTCGACCTCGGCGTCCTTAGGCTCGGCCGGCAGTTTTTCCAGCGCCCCATCCGCCGCCTCGCGGGCGTCCTTGGCGTCCCGGCGCATCATGGCCATCTCGCCGTCGGTGACGTTCTTGCCGCCCGCGTCGACATAGTCTTTCACCGCCGCCTTGAGCTCTTTCGCCAGCTCGGCGGTCATCTTCAGGGCCGCCTTGGGGTCGATCTTGACCATCAGCATCAGGGCGTCGCGGCGTTCGCGAACGGCCTGAACCTTTTTGGCGGCCATCTCCTTCTTCATCGACTTCTGCGCATCGCGCATGTCGGACAGGGATGGCAGGCCGAACCCCGGCGACGTCCCCTGTGCGGACGCGGTCTTGCCCTGCAAAGGCGTGCGCCAGAACGGCGGCGGCTGGGTCGAGGCGGGCGTCAGCGAGATCATTCTGATCTCTCCATCTGTGTTCCCGGACACCCTGCGCCGACCACGCTTTCGATCCGCTTAAGCCCGACCGTCCGGCTTCGCCTGTAAATCGCCGCTCTCTTGGACTATAGGCCGCGCTCAAGCAGTGAGGCTCCGCGAGCCGAGCGGTAGCGCACTACTAAGAAAATACCCGATGAAGTTCCTCGACCAGGCCAAGATCTACATTCGCTCCGGCAACGGCGGCGCCGGCTCCGTGTCGTTCCGGCGCGAGAAATTCATCCCCAACGGCGGCCCCGACGGCGGCGACGGCGGCCATGGCGGCAACGTCTGGGTCGAGGCCGTCGACGGCCTGAACACCCTGATCGACTATCGCTACCAGCAGCATTTCAAGGCCCCGACCGGCACCCACGGCATGGGCCGCCAGATGCACGGCGCCAAGGGCGAGGACGTGGTCCTGAAGGTCCCCGTCGGCACCCAGGTGCTGGACGAGGACAAGGAGACGGTCGTGCTCGACATGGTCGAGGCCGGTCAGAAGGAGTTGCTGCTCTCGGGCGGCAACGGCGGCTGGGGCAATGTCCGCTTCAAGGGCCCCCAGAACCAGGCCCCGCGCCACGCCAACCCCGGCCAGGAGGGCCAGGAGCGCTGGATCTGGCTGCGGCTGAAACTGATCGCCGACATCGGTCTGGCGGGCCTGCCCAACGCCGGCAAATCCACATTCCTGGCGGCGGCGTCCGCGGCCCGGCCCAAGATCGCCGACTACCCGTTCACGACCCTGGCCCCCAATCTCGGCATGGTCGATCTGTCGCCGGGCGAGCGGTTCGTCATCGCCGACATCCCCGGCCTGATCGAGGGGGCCAGCGAGGGCGCCGGCCTCGGCACGCGCTTCCTCGGTCACGTCGAGCGCTCGGCCTCGCTGATCCACCTGATCGACGGCACCCAGGACGATGTGGTCAAGGCCTATCGCATCATCCGGGGCGAGCTCGACGCCTATGGCGAAGGCCTGGGCGACAAGCAGGAGATCCTGGCGCTCAACAAGATCGACGCCCTGACCCCCGAGGCGCGCGAGGAGAAGGCCGCCGAACTGGAAGCCGTCGCGGGCCGTCGTCCGATGCTGGTCTCCGGCGTATCGGGCGAGGGCGTGCCGGAACTCCTCCGCGCCGCCTGGGCCGAGGTCCGCAAGACCCGCGGCGAGATCGACGAAGAGGGCGACGAGATCGAAACCTTCGCCGACGGCTGGGCGCCTTAGGCCGGGAACCGATCTCCGACGTCGTCCGCTGATCCCGAAAGGGAGTTCAAGATGACCGACAGAGACCAATCTCCGGGCCGCGAGGCCAACGGCGCCGCGCCGGGCGGCAAGCCCGACCCGGCGACGCCGTCCCGTGAGGTCGAGAAGACCGGCGAACGCGAGCGCCGCTCGGCGGGTCCCGACGGGCCGGACGCGACCGAGGTCGGCGACACCTTCAAGTCGCCGCCGGGCTGATCAAGCCTTCGTCCAGTCCATGATCCAGTTCCAGTCCCAGGTCGCCCCGCCGTCGCGCGAGACGCCCTGACGCCAGCGGTGCGACTGGCCCGTGATCTGGTCCCACAGCCCACGCACGATCATCGGGCCGTCGTCGTCACGATCCTCAGAGTCGAACACGCCTTCCCCGGCGATGAACCGGCCGGGCACGCCTTCGCCCCCGACCAGACCGACCTTGGCGTTCATCCAGTAGTCGAGCCAGACGCCCGCCGCCGGATCGAGAGTCCTCAGTCCCATGCCCGCAAAGTCCCGCGCCGGGATGCGCAGCTCTTCCACATGGGCCCGGCCGTCCAGGATCGACCAGCAGCTCGCCTCGCCCTCGAACACGTCCCAGTCGCCGGGCGCCTTCAGTCTTCGATGCGCGATCTTCCAGTCCCCGCTCAGCCAGTCGAACTGTCCGGCGGCGACGGGCGTGGGCTCGGGCGAGACCTGTCCGGCGGGCAGGATGGGCAGGGCGGCCATGGCGGCGAGAAGGTCGCGGCGGTCGGTCATGATCATTGTCGGGCTCCGTTGAGGTCCGCCGACGGTACGCGCCCATAGCTGACAGGATCGGTCAGGATTTCCGTGCTAGCCTCCGGCCATGCGCGCGGCCCGCCTCCTGTCCATGCTGATCCGGCTGCAGCTGCGCGGCCGGGTCCAGGCCGCCGTCCTGGCGCGCGAGTTCGAGGTCTCGGTCCGCACCGTCTATCGCGACATGGACCAGCTCAGCGCCGCCGGCGTGCCTCTCTACGCCGATCGCGGGCCCGGCGGCGGTTTCGCCCTGCTCGACGGCTGGCGCACCCGGCTCGACGGGATGACGACGTCGGAGGCCGACGCCCTGGCCCTGGCCGGAGCGCCCGGCGCGGCGGCGGAACTGGGTTTCGGCCCGGCGCTGGCCTCCGCCCGGCTGAAGATCGAAGCCGGCCTGCCCGCGACGCTCAGGGACGGCGCCGACGACCGACCCCGCCGCTTCCACCTCGACGCCGTCGACTGGTACCGCCGCCGGCCGGCCCCCGACGGCCTGCCCGCTCTCGCCGACGCCGTCTGGGCCCGCCGGGTGGTGGAGATCGACTACGAGAGCTGGAAGGGGCCGGTGGCGCGCCGCCTGGACCCCCTCGGCCTCGTGCTGAAGGGCGGGACCTGGTACCTCGCGGCCGCCGCCGACGGTCAGGCTCGGGTCTATCGCGTCGATCAGATCGCCCGGTTGACGGTGTCGGACGATCTCGCCGAAGACCTTCCCGGCTTCGATCTCGCCGCCTTCTGGAAAGCCTGGGTCACAGAGTTCGAGGACCGGCTGCGTTCGGGCGTGGCCCGTCTCAAACTCACCCAGCGCGGCCTGAAACGCCTCGCCCTGG
>Ga0247737_1000505_pt1 | contig 15666 bp, 23 predicted proteins | sample UWRJL028104C2_FD_180937 | JGI IMG/M metagenome (GOLD analysis project Ga0247737, IMG submission 180937) | Plant litter microbial communities from Arlington Agricultural Research Station in Wisconsin, United States - UWRJ-L028-104C-2 | ecosystem: Environmental > Terrestrial > Plant litter >...
TGGATAGTGGCTGCAATGGAGAAAATGCCAGTTGCAGAACTGCCAGAATGTAAATAAGCATCGACCGTGGATGGAATTGGTAAACACTTACTCATGTGGTTGCTGTGTCCCGTAAGGAGCAACAGGTTCCATACAGTTGTGCAAGTATGACACGTCTATCGACATATGCCTGTGCAGCTCGTCCTGTATGCCAGTTAGGGCCAGGTAATATGAAATGGAGACAGACTTTACTAACCACCATCCACATGAGGGCGATGTCCGACAAATCGTGATTGTCATAACCTCCACCAATCTGGTTTGCTCAGTAAGCTTCACCTGAATCAGCCAGGTCGAATGAAACTTACATCAGTGTGACAGCCTGCAAACCATACCTGCCTGAGATACTGGCCTTTCTCCCTGCCAGAATCCGTCTGATGAAACTTGTTGCAGTTCTGGAAAACCAATGAGCATGAAACTTCAGGGTGAAGCACAAGTAGGTAGGCTTACGAAGTCTAGCCGTCTCTCGTTAAGCGCCAGTGCCTGACAAGCGTGCTCGATATGGTCTCCTAGCTGAGAATCGTTGAAGCCAAAGAGTGTGTAACCTCTTTTGCCAAAGGGCAGCTCTTCAGGGAGACCAAGGGCGCCGACTGTATCCCAAACGCCAAGGAATCTACGCAACAATTGTCAACTGTTGAATGGGAAAACTCTCAGAGCAAGATTGCGCTGCTCACTTGATCGTAAACTTGTCCCCGTCGATGTCCGCCCGCAGTCTACCTTTTGAGATTGGACTTTTCCATGGCGCTAGTTTCTCCTCTATTTTCCTTTTCTCTGCAACAAGGGTTAGCGCCGAGCTGTGATATGTGCCGGATCTCGACTTACTGTCAAGCTTCTGTGCCTTCCCGATCTTCTGATAGTTTATGAAGATCTTAGCAAAGCTGTCCATATCTTTGTGGTCCAGTATTCCAATCTCGCCCTAAACATAGTGTTAGTCAAATAAGCGGAAAGACGCACATCAATGAGGACATACGATCAAGGCGGCCACCATGCGGGCGGTGTATGCTCCCTTTACAAAAATTAGATTAGACCTACTATGGCATTGCACGTAAATGCACGTACTCGAGAGAAGCCGAATAGAAAGATCTGAACGCAGTTATAAGCTGTGCGGATCGTCTGACATTATATATTGAAGACGTACTTCATCTCCTGGACTATAGTTACTGTAATCGCTTCGAGTCAGATCTACCCGAACGCGCAGGATGTGACGACTCACTGAGCAATGAAGGCATACGCTTCTTCAACTTTGTCGGCTGTAAACGGGGCGCTCAGTAAAGTTGTATATAATATACAGGCCACGCGTGAGCAGCGATGCCAAGGAGAACTACACACCCAAAGAACCTCCCGTGGTGCCTATATATACAGCGAAGATCAATATCATGAGAAAACACTAGAGAGAATGTCAATGAAACGTGCGTACCTTCAACATATTCAGAGTAGAGATTGTTTTCTGTTCCTACCCCAGACTGGTAGAAAACAATCTGCGGAATGGGAGGCTGGAGGCGGACATCCTCTCGCGTGACCGCTCTTGCCAGCCGCTAATAACGGGCAAATTTAATCTGTCGGCCTTCAATGTGAAAGAGAAAGAGAAACATACGAGAACGTTGGTGTACCGTGACCGCCGTTTGGTCGAAATGCCATCCTGCCAAGTGCTGTGTAATTTGTGAACAATTCAGTACGATCACGAGGATGACAGAAAGGGGATGCTTTAGCGCTTTGCTTCCACTCACCCATCACAGCAAATAATCAACCTCTTCCACACCTTCGTCCGGATCTCGCCTTCAGGATCTGTATGAAGGCGCCGCGGTGACCTGGACGGACTCGAGTGTGGTGCTGATGGTGGTGTGCTAGGGGAGAAGAGTACAGACGAGATAGGCGGGGTGAGGCCATCTACGGCGCCTGACGGTAATATTTCTTGTGGCAAAGGTTCGTGCGATAACATAGAATTAGTGGTCATAGAGAGTAGGTAAGGTGTGATGTAGCGGGCTAGGAAGTGAGTATAGACTTTCAGACTGGGCCTATATATACAAATCTTGAAAGGCATCCAAATATACATATACCACGGCCCCGAATCATACCAACTCATCCGGGGTAATCTCTTACACAGCACCTGAGCGCTTGTCACCGGTTGATAATACTTGCGCTTCCCTGGCAAGCCCCAAACGTGTCTGACAAAGGGCCGAATCCATCGTCGTCTACACTTTTAGCTTGCCCCACAGTCCACCAAGCTTAAACCTGATGTCCACCATATGGTCCCTCGAGGTAGGCTCTCGCATATTGGCAAGAGTCCTCCTCAGTACCCAAACGACGTGCAAGGCTTGGAGATGCTCATCCACCAAAGCAATACGAAACTCGATTGTTGTCCGCTGTGCCCGCATGCCGACATCGAAAGTCCGCCAGATGGAATTAATATGTGAATTACTGGTCCAAAGTTGCCAATTAATTTTACAGGTAGTAGCATCCGGCGGCACTCTGGAACACACTTTGCTGTGTCCCTGTATATGAATTCTACTTTCCGAAACGCATTTCTGCGGTTGCGTATTCGTCCAAGGCGGTTCTAAATGTGGTTTCGTCGAGACAAAGCGGTTCATGTGACCCATGCCGTCTCAGTGGGCTGTCCAAGTGGGGTATACTGTGGCTAGCGCATTCATATGAAGATGAGCACAGGCTGAGGTTTGGGGTTGATGGGGTATGCTCACTAAATCTCCGTTAATCGGACGTGCCAGGGAGGGAAACCGTGGAGTTCTAATGGGGACTTGTGCCCACTTGGAGGATCGATATGATGCACAATCATGAAATCAGGAGACGACAAGCCCTCTTCGTCTATTTAAACGCAGTGGGTCCATTAGAACAACAGAACACAGGGAAAGGGAAAGTATATTCACCTTCCAATAAGTGGTCCAGATCATCCACAGTCAGCTTGAAGGGCTCGTGCTTTTGTGACTTTGTATTTTGACGTGTTCGGTGGTGGTGTGTCTGAGCGAGTGTTTGGGCGGCCATTGCAATAGCGGCTTTGGAGGATTTTCGAGAGATCAAACAAAGTTGTAAATCAGGCACTGATGTCTTCGCATTGTCCCGTTCTAAGAGGGCAATTGGTGAGAGCGTACGTTTGTCAATGACTACTGACTCACGAGGTTGTCTCTGTCTAATCGACTTTGAAGGTTCCAGCATTTCTGGGTAGGGAGCTGGTTCCGCTACGTAAATCACTGTCACAGGTACAATTCCTTCTCCATTCTGGTTTGGAGAAAGTGGCCGTGACTCTGAATAGTCCGATGGGGGTGGGGTAAGAGGATAGTCTATCTCGGATTCGCTTGAATCCAGTTCCTGGGCATAGATTGGGAGAGAATCCCGAATGTGTTGTGCGCATTGTGATAGCAAATCTATTGAGAAAACTGAGCCCCGTCAGTGCACAGGAAAACTGCCGGAACGCACCGTGCTCCTCGTACACCGTTAACTTCGCAATGCCTATACTCCGACACCATTTGACTGCATCCAGGATGCTCTCCGTCAACACAGCTTTCGTAGCTTCGGTATCCTGAGCTGATGGCGCAACAAACAAAATGGCGAGGTGTTTCGGTATGCGTCCCCGCGCAGCCAAAAGCGGTTCAGGTTTTCTTGACGAACATTTTTCCCGGAACGAACGCGCTTTGAGAACCAGTTTGTAGACGAGATGAAGAGCCTGTAGCAGCAGCGCGAAAAGAATGTGCATTGTGGTTAAATAATGAGATGAGAGTAGAGGCAGAGAAATGTCGACGTGTTCCTCGTCGTCACTCATCCGGAATTACCGCGTCGTGGCTATTTTGGGAAAAGACGGCATTCACATGCCATGCCTCTCAACAAGCGCCTTAACTCAAGACATACGCCAGGCTGCATAACCATTCCAATAGTGAAGAATGTAGATCAAAATTTTGTAGGATGAATGCATATTACAAGATGAGTAACGAGTGGGGATGGAAGTGTAAGAGTGTTCAGTGTCTGCCTTCCAAGATTGTAGTTCGAACGCTGGATACCTAGGTAAGAGTACCTTCCTCGGTAATAGATCTCTTGATCTTGAGAAGAATATTGGTTTTCCAATTATCGAGTTTGGTGACCGAGTCAAATTCAACGACGCAGCCAGTGAACGCCTCCGGATCACCCTGCTCAACTGCGTCAATCAAGGCATTGACGAACTTGGCTTCACGAGTGCTTGAAAATGAGTTATCCTGAGTGGCGTATTTCGCCATGTTGCGCTTCGCCGCAACTGTATCCTGCAGTAGCACTAATGTCAGAGGACAATTTCCTTCAACTAAGTGCATTTACTTACTTGTAGTGCAAGTGCACACAATCCAGATCGAAGCCAGTACTCCTTGACGCTGTATTTTGTCAAGGCAGATGTGAGGGAGTGGTCTGCCACCTGTTCGTAGCGTTGAATAGCAGGGCCATATTCTTCCAGGTCAGCGTGCAGGTCAGCTGCATCTTTGAAGCATGCATTGGCAGTGCTGTTGTTCTACATCAGAAACCAATATCATAGCATGATCTTATGTTTCAACTCACGCCATGGCATCTTCCTGTGCGTACCAATCCCCTGCGCGTTCGTAACTCTCGCAAGCCTTACGCAGGTCATTGGACTCCTGCAGGTAGATTTGCCCAATCTCCTTCTCCCTGTCCGCAGCCTGTCTGAAGCGGCCGCCTTGGGTGAGATGAACAATGGTCTGTGTAAGAGCTTGGATAGCAACTGCGGATATGTGATGGTCAGCTCCGGGAACCGACGACCACTCCATGGACTCACGCTCAGGGAATCCTCTCTTGTAGGCCTTAGCAGCATTCCACCAGGCATTGGCTGCCTCATTCTGCTCTTTGCATTGCTCTCTGCATTCAGCTTCTCTGGCGAAAGCGTCTCCAGCCTCCTTGAAGAGCTTCTCGATCTTGAAGGAGTTGGCAGCCTGCTGATAGAGATCACCGGCCTCTTCAAACTTGGTAGATGCTGAGCCGAACCATCCTGCTGATGAGTTGGCCTTCTTATCGGCTTTGTCGAGAAGGACTTGGGCTGCTGACTTTGCTGGCATGAGGAGGTATTGGATATGAGGAGATGAAGATGGTCACAGACACAGGTTCTTGCTCATGAAAGCGTCAGCTGATCTGCCGCCCTGATTTAGCAGTTGGCACAGCACTGACGTCGAGGCACTTTACAAAAATCCAATTATTCAGGTTCAACTGCTCCTCTGACAGTCAGCGGCCTCCCAATGTCCGAACTACCGCTCAACGAACTCAGGTCCTTCTCTGATGCCCATCCAAAGCCATCTCAATTCCGCTTCCAATACGGAACAGCAGGTTTCAGAACTCTGTATAACCTCTGATCTTTAGTATTTATGGCGATCTCTGACACGCGATTTTCAGAGGAAGTACGTTGGATTCAGTGCTATTTCGTGTTGGAATCCTCGCAGGTTTGCGTAGCAAAAGGCTCGATGGAAAGACGATTGGCGTGATGGTCACCGCGTCGCACAATCCCGAAGAGGTGCGCAGCCCGATTGACCTGATTGACGGGGGCTAAAATACTCCATTGATAAGGATAATGGCGTGAAGCTGGTCGATCCTCGTGGAGAAATGCTTGAAGCATCTTGGGAGCAGTACGCGACTCTCGTCGCAAATGCACCTTCCACCGAAGCACTGTTGGACGTCCTCGACGCGCTTGTTCTGAATGTCAAGATCGATCTCTCGAAACCGGCGAGGGTGGTATATGGTCGCGATACACGCCCCTCCGGACCTGCACTCATCTCGGCACTAGAAGACGGCTTGAAAGCGTTAGGTGTTGAAGCGCGCGATGCCGGTGTTACAACCACACCGATTCTCCATTATCTCGTCAAGGCTATCAATACAAAAGGAACTCCCGAAAGCTACGGCGACGACTCCGAGGAGGGATACTACACAAAGCTCAGTGAATCGTTCAAGAAATTGGTGGTATGTCTCAGACCCTTTATTATCGGGTCCGCGGCGCTTACAACCCGTTATCTAAATTAGGCTGGGAGAGCTAAACCGGAGGCTATAGTCATTGATTGTGCCAACGGCGTTGGCGCCCATGCTGCTGAAAAACTTGCGAAATATCTGGGAGATAGTATACCTCTAACCTTGGAGAATACTTCAACAACAACACCAGGAACTCTCAACTTCGCATGCGGCGCTGACTATGTCAAGACAATGCAAAAACTTCCACCCAACCTTGTGGATGTCCTGAAGCCAGGTCAACGCGCTTGCAGTCTCGATGGTGATGCAGACCGCCTCATGTACTACTACCTCGATGAGCGCGGTAACTTCCAAATGTTGGATGGCGACAAAATTGCTGCCCTGGTAGCAGCATTCATCGTAGAGCTTGTCAAAAATGCAGGTCTCGACAATGATCTCAAGGTCGGCGTTGTACAAACGGCCTATGCTAACGGCGCCTCCACCAAATATCTTGCCGAGGTAGGCATACTCCTCCTGGTTACCTGATCGCATTGCTAATATTGGCATTCAGCGTCTGCCCGTAAAGTGCGTTCCAACAGGAGTGAAGCACCTGCACCACGCCGCTGAGCATTATAACATCGGCGTGTACTTTGAAGCAAACGGCCATGGAACTGTCCTGTTTTCCCGCTCGACTCAAGACCTGCTGTCCAGCCACGAGCCCTCGACCCCCGCTCAATCAACAGCTCTGAACCATTTGATTAATTTGACCCTATTGATCAACCAGACAGTTGGGGACGCACTCTCTGACATGCTTCTCGTAGAAGTCGTCCTAGCTCACAAGTCATACTCTGGCACCGAGTGGAACTCTCTATACGCCGACCTCCCCAATAGGTTGGTGAAAGTCGTGGTCAGCGATCGAAACGCTTTCAAGACGGAGGACGCTGAACGTCGCCTTGTGAGTCCTCCTGGGTTGCAGCCCAGGATCGACGAACTGTCTCGCAGGTATGAAGGTGGTCGGTCGTTCGTGCGACCGAGTGGAACAGAGGATGTCGTGCGTGTGTATGCTGAGGCCGCTGTGAGAGCTCAGGCTGATGGTGGGTTGCCTTCTGTTCGCAAATTGCTTTATGACACTGACTTTTGTTCTCAGAGCTCGCTTTCCGCGTCGCTGGTCTGGTCTATGATGAAGCGGGAGGTGATCAAGCCAAACGTCCCAAGGAGTTCCTGTAGATATCAAAGAGGCATCTAGACGTATGATCGTAAAGAAATAAATACATTTGTCATGTGGTTGGGGAATGGGCATTAACCTTTCATTTCGGTGCATTATGTCGACTGTAGATAGGGCGGTAGAAGAGCGGTGGGCATGATTCCGACAAGGTGAATGCCAGCAGTCGCCTCGCTTTGCCTCCGTTTCGCGCGATCGCACGTAATTTTTACTCCGAGCCAACAAGATATGTTCATAAGGCAGGGTAGGAGTCATATCTATCTCAATGTTCGAGGTCTTTCTTTCAAACCCCCATCATTACTAGCCCTCCCCCGTCTCTCTACGTTCGTCTACGCTACAGAATGTGTCGATTCGTGATCTACAAAGGAACTTCTCCTGTGCAACTCTCGCATGTGCGTCATCATTCGCCATTCACCGAGTTCAGCTCACTGATCTCTACTTGCAACCTGCATTTAGCTTCTAACTAGGCCATGCCACTCCATTATCAACCAAGCATTTGACTCTCGTCTACGGCTGGACCGACGGAGACCAATGAATGGAGACGGTTTTGGTGTTGGTGAGTGGCGTTGTGCTCAACGTGGAGCCAATAGACTGATCTGGACTTCCTACGATACAGGATGGTACGATTCGGTCTATGATGAGGAGTTGGGGAGCCAGCCATGTATCTTTACGTCCGTGACTCCTGTCAGTGGAGAGTTTTGGCGTTCATGTGGCGAAACTGAAATGTATTCGTGTCAGGCATGGAACAACATCAATCTCACACGACTAGCGGAAAAGATCAAGTCACCACTCGTATTGTGGGTTGAGCGGCTGCTCTGGTTCAGGCTTGCTCTGACATTTGAGTAGTGGACATGTGCGTGCGACGACTGCTGGATCACTGTCGCTCGATAATTGCCATCCGTTCGTTCACGGAAAGCTTATGGTGAGTGCCTCGTGTTTGTCTTGCACGGCCCAAGTCTGACCACGAGGTAGTTTATGCATAATGGTGGTATCGCCGAGTTCCCACTGATAAAGCGGAGGCTGCAGAAAGACCTACCGGATGTCGCCTTCGACATGGTGCAGGGAAACACAGGTAAAAACCTCTTTCCAATCTTTCTGTCATGGTGGTCCTGACTCCTTCGGCTCAGATTCGGAGTGGGCATTCGCACTGTTCTTATCCAAGGTATTTTGAGAACTCTCGGATCCACTTTCTTGGCTGATAGTGGTCTAGCTCCCTGACTGCAACGCGCGGTCGTTTACGTCGGAAACATTGCGGAAAGCCATGATCGAGACGATTGCGACATTGAACGGTTATGCCGAAGAGTTCGACGTCACCGAGGTGACTCCTCATCGCATATCTGTTCTGCCTTGTCAGCTCAATAGTTACCTTTTCAGCCAAGTCTTATGAATTTCTGCGTCACTGATGGTGAAAGCGTCGTGGTTACTCGCTACATCTCTTCAAAGAAAGACGAAGCCGCTTCTCTTGTGAGTTTAGGATCACCGAATTGACTCCCCACAGCTGACGCTTTACCCAGTGGTTTTCTTCTGGGACAGATTTCAGTGAATATGCTGAAGGCGGTCATTACAAGATGTCTAAGGCAGACAAACGAGAGAACATCATCATGGTATATTCTAAATCTGCTCAAGCTCGACGTGCTATCTCACCTTATTCTAGATCGCGAGTGAACCTCTCACCTTTGAACGGGGTACGTCACAGTATTGCTTTTTTCTTCGTTTCGTTCTTACGAATTCCTGCAGCGGACTGGATGGAAATCAAGACCAACCATATGGTGGTCATTACTCCCAAGATGAACCTGCTTCAAATTCCCATTAAAGATAAATTCTATGTTACGCCTTCTGATCCTGCGGCGTTGACTCGAGCTACCGAATTTGCCCAGGAGAAAGGATTGCTGAACCCACGGAAGGCTATTCCACCCGGTGATTCGTCTCTGAAACCGAGCAGACGCCTTGTTCAGAGTCACTGCTGCTAAATGATTTCAATAATAGGCTTAGATTCGGCGATCTTGAGTACTTGTTTCTTGTCCCACGTTTTACACATTTCCTGGAGCTCCCACCAACTTGGTTTGATTCCCTTGGTAGTATACCCACTTTACAGTAATAAATACATAATTGCACGCGTTCAATCATGACGTGCTGCTATAATCATGATGCTGAGCGCTCGGAAAGGGCACGGTAAGTCACATCATGTGGGGTCACGCAAGATAGTGAAGGACCCTTATTTTTGAAATGCAGCGCATTCGATGACGGCGACCAGTGGCCCCGCCCTCTCCATCTCTCTACCTCCTGCCACCACCATCTAGGCTTATCTGAACGACGCTACGATATATACACTCTTTCAATTCTGATACCCAACCATGTTGAATCCGTGGCTCATTTGGACGGCAGTGGCAAATACAGCAAGGTGAGTGACAGAGTGCGTTCCATGAAAGAGTAAAATTGACGCTCCATTGGAGACTGTCTACCGCTCTCCAGATCCTTATATTCCTCCCCTTAACGCTTGCGACGCTCTCGAAAAGAGCCTTTCTTCTCCAGTCGCTATTTCTCACATCACACTCTCTAATCCATGGCACAATGTGCCTTATGTGGGACTCACATACCCTCTCGGTTCTGCAAGTACCGATGCACTCATTCCTGCTACTTCTCTGCTTCAACATATTCTCCTCATCACCTCACCCGTGGCTTCTAACCGCCGCTGATTGGTGGGGTTTCCTCCTGACGCTCTCAGGACCATTGTTCATTGCTCTGGAGGGAATGTCGAGTCTCTTGGTCGTCCAACAGCTTGGACACACAGGGAAGCGCCTGGTTGCGAGAGGAGAAGCCTATCAATTTGGACTACTCATAACCACCGCCGTCGCATATGTGGCATCGGCCTGGTGGATTGTCGATGTGAGTTACTTTGTCTGAATCTTCCACTTTTGAATGCTCACGCGACGTAATAGTCATACCCTACTGCTGCCTCGTCTCCCTTATCTTCAACTCTCCTTGGGGTTGCAATAACTGCTTTCCTATTTCTCACCATTATTGGCTTCGTTGTTCGGCGAACGAATATCATCGAGTCATCAGGACTCTTTGTCTTCATAGCGTACAACGTTTGGCTATGTGGCTTTGACCAGAAGTCATTTACGGACCCGGCATCATCCTAGTACGCCAAGTCATCCTACTTCTCATTGTATACAACTGACGTGTTCCAACGTGTCTTTCAGTGCCCCCCTTCTCCCGAATATTCTCCCACATTTCCAAACCTTGCTTAACTTTGTGATCAATACACTGCCGAAACCAGTGCTCATTGCTCTGCTCTACCGACTCACTATCCTTCATCTTGCATCAAGGATTCTGCCCACAATTGGAGCGAATAGCTGGGAATCTGAGGAAGGTGTTGATGATACATGGGGTGACAGACCCGTACGTTTAGCGTTTCAGTCTGTTCTATTTCCACGCTAACTTAACATATAGACGTCAACATTGACGCGAATTCTCTTAACATATCGCCAATTGATATTTGTGACCGTCTATTCCCATCTGCTATGTGAGATTCCGTTCATATCTGCATTTTTTCTTGATCTCACATCGTCTTAGTACTTGATCATTCCTCGCAAATATGGTGGAGATGGATGAATATCTTCTTCACTCTCGTCCTCTGGTCTATCGAGCTAATCGTCAGCTCAGAAGATGACATCGTCGAGAAGGAATACAAAGTTGACTGAACATTTAAAGCATACATGTACATAGTGTGCCACTCCTATGCATTCGCCTTCCATTCAGCCTTGTTATCATCCTCCCCCTCGTAGTACTCCCTTTTCCATATTTGTGCTTTCTTTTTCACTTCCTCCAGGATCTCTTCGCAGGCAACAAAGGCCTCTTTCCTATGTGGCGACGACACCGCAATCACTGCAATGGAAACGACGTCAAGGAAGTAATCGGAGGAGCCACGGGAAGCAATACCGATAGATGGTTCTCCGACTGGCACAGTTCCGAGGCGGTGGTAAATGGCACATCGGATGATTGGTGGCACGCTACTGGTTGCTGGTTGGTGTTGTGAACGCGAGGCAGACGCGATGGCGTTGGCAGCGATAGTAGACATGGTTTTGATGGCGATCTTGGAGTATGCTTGATACTCGAGACGTGTTACGGTCTTTCCTGAACTAATATTGGTCAATGTCATTTTGTTTTCGCGGGTGCTTGTGACCTTTGAATGAGTTGCGCGTTGTGCCTGGTGATTTGTGAGTTGAGACATGCTGGTGAAAATCGACAAACCTATGAATACGGCTGTTGCGCCTGCTCCATCGTCTTGGACCGAGGCAATTATCTGCTGAGTGTCGAGGTCTTTGTATGTCAGTGAGCAGGTCGCTTGCAAAGTTTCCAGATGAGCTTCAACAGAGGCGTCGGGCGTCGAGGCCATTTGCAAGCATGCCGTGAGACTTGGCCAAAGCAGACACAGAACGCGCCTGATTGTTTGCAACTCTGACACTATTCAATGCAATGCCGTTGGGCTAGCATCTCCTCGCTCTTTCGACATTCAGCTGTTCGGAAGAGTTCATCTCTGGCACCTATAGTTCTCCGGCCTTATCAAGAACAGTGTCTCAATGCTTGCTTGGACGCGCTGGAGTCTGGCTCAACGCGTCTGGGCGTCTCGTTGCCAACTGGCTCTGGCAAAACCACCGTCTTTATATCACTTCTGTCTCGCATGGCCCCACCGGAGCATAACGAAAACGCGACAAGATCTCTTATCATTGTCAATAGCATCGAATTGGCGCGTCAATCTGCTGAGCAAGTGGGACGCCTATTTCCCGATTGGACTGTGGAAATCGAGCAAGGTTCCAAGTACAAAGCATCAGGGTTTGCAGACGTGTATGTTCATGCTGACGGGTTTATCATGCATCAGCTTACGGTCTTATGAAATATAGAACCGTTGCAACCTATCAAACTCTGAGCAGGGAGGACAGACTATTGAAATTTGACCCAGCGTCCATGAAGGCTATTATCGTCGACGAGGCACATCACGCGGCTGCTCGATCGTAAGTCTGAAAATTTAGTATCTGGTTCTGCTTCTCACTGTTATCTCAAGTTACCGAGCTCTACTTTCGAGGTTCCACCCGGAAATTAAGCATCCCGACGAGAATGTTATTATCGAACCTCCATTGTACAAGACTCCCATCGTTGGGTTCTCAGCTACCTTTGGGCGACATGACGGTCTGGCTTTGGGCTCCATTTTTGAGCGCATCGTATACCACCGTGATTTCCTGGAGATGATCAAGGAGCAATGGTGCGGTAACTTCGCCTAACCTTTGCCCTTCAGTTCTTAATGAGCTTTGTATGCATAGGTTATGCGACGTACGGTTTACCACCGTTCGCGCTAAAATCAACCTTCAAGACGTCAGTATCAACGGTCGAAATGGGGACTTCAACCCCACAAGTCTGGCGCAAGTGGTTAATACAGACACCATGAACAACGTCGTTGTGAAGAGTTGGATAGACCGGGCATGTACGTTCTATGACTTGATTATGCTCTCTCGTCCTGACGATCATCTACATAGCATCGCGGAAGTCGACCCTTGTGTTTTGCGTCAATGTCGCCCACGTGAAAGAGCTTACACAGACTTTCCGCAAATATGGCATCGACGCCCGTTACCTGTTTGCTGAAACTCCTCCTGCCGCAAGGAAGGCGTTGCTTGAAGATTTCAAAGCAGGCGTATTTCCCGTGCTGATTAACTGTGGTAAGCGCTGATTCTACAGACTAGCTGCATCATCCAGCTGCTAACATATGATCAAAGCCATCCTAACGGAAGGAGCGGATGTTCCCAACATTGACTGTGTGCTTGTCGCGCGTCCAACTCGATCCAGAAATATATATGCGCAAATGGTTCGTTACTTGCCTAGTTTTCCCTGGCGTTACGCTAAATTGAGACCTTAGATAGGTCGTGGAATGAGATTATCCCCACAAACTGGCAAGAAAGATTGCCGCATAATCGACTTTGTTGACAGCAGTGATCGAGTAAATGGTGTCGTTTGTGTTCCTACACTCTTTGGCTTAGACCCTGGTGAAATGGATGTGAATGGTAAGTCCCATTGAATCACTCGAGAATGACACGTAATTCTGAGTTCTACTTCAGATGAGACGCCAGAGTCTCTCGAGAAACGAGCGGCAGAAGTCGAACAACTACGTGACCTTGAATTAGGCAATGGCAACAATCTCAGCTCTGCCAGAACCTCCATTCCTGACCCCACCTCTATCACCTACACGGATCATGACGACCCATTCTCCACCGTAGTTCTCGATGACAAGCCTACTCACATTAAGGTCCTTAGCCCACTGGCTTGGGTTGCATGTGGCGGCGATATATACGTGCTCGAACTGCTCAAGTGCGGTTATGTCAGGATTGAACGTGATGGTCAGTGCATCATTCCGACTTTATGTCCTATTGATGCTGAAAAATCTGCAGTGAACGGCGACTTCTTCGCAAAGTATACCCCGCCATCGTGGGCACCCCCTGGCCAAGGGGTATCCCCATACTTGCTCAGTCGACCTATCCTCAAAGCTCAAAATCTACGTGATGCCGTCCAAGGGGTAGAAACTTATATCTCTCGCAAAATCTATGCTGATGGTGCACTGAATGGGTGAGTGGATGGTCAATTGTGTTAGCTACTCTGACAGAATATCATCAGATTGTATCGATCATCCAAGTGGAGACAGGCAAACGCTAGTGACGCACAAAAGACTATGATCAAGAAACGCTGGGCCAAATCTGGTTCTCCATTGCAAGCAGGTGAAGAAGATAAATTCTTCAAGGAATTGAATAAAGGCGATGCAGCTGCAATCATAACACGCATGAAGCATGGTGCACAGGTGTGTTTTGAGTGTTTCTCTTTATAACTGTCTTCTAAATGCAAATATTACAATAGGGACGTCTGAAGAAGCTAGCGAAGAAAGCCGAACAGGCAAAGCTGGCTACACAGAAGGAAGAACTGCGTCGGGCTCGAGAGAAAGTCCAAGTCGGACTCCTTCATGTTTGATCTGGTAAGAACCAAATCACTCCTTGCTGAGGGTGGAGAGCAAGGGCGAAACGGCTGCACGACTTTGTAGTGTCAAAACGGCAGCCCTCTGGGCGATTGATATCGCCTGATGAATGGTTTTTGGGTGATAGAGTATCGTTGGGCTGTCAGCTAGCATGGCCAAAAGAGCGCCGACAAAAGAATCGCCTGCTCCGGTGACATTTGCTAGAGATGGGACAGGCAGAGGTGGGAAATGCTGAACGACCACCATCTCCCCCGATTTTCCTTGGGCGACCACATATCGTTGCGCAGGATGGCTCCGCTCGAATTTCCAGCCGCATGTGACGGCTTCTCCCGCGGGAATGCACATTACTACGAGCGCTCCTTGATCCCCGCATTTAATTACGATGTGTTGAAAGAATGGCAATAGATTTACGGCCTTTTGTGCGATGCCTTCGTCTATCAAGAATGAGAGTGTTTTTCCTGAAGGAGAATGATCTGATACTGGCCGTCTGGCAAGTTGCTCGAGGTCCATCCGGAAGGCAGAGCCGAGGTTGAGGCTATCAACGACAGACCACCACGAAGGATGGTCCATAAGCCCGTATTCGTCCGAACGCGCCATCTCGTAGAGCTGATTTAGTTCCAGCTTGTTCGGCGTGCAGAAAGTGACTGGTGGGCCAAGGTAATCTTCTCGTAAAGCAGTAGCGATAGCTGGTAGGATTATTGTAGATTTTATTGCCGATGTCGGTTCGCTAGAGAGGTCACGTCATCCAACATTCCAGGAAAGTCAACAAGATACCCACAAGAGAGCTGTTCACACATCAATTAGTATGCCTTCAAATGCAGAGAAAAGGCGCATACATTTTATTCTGTGTTCAATGCAGTAGGCCACAAGTGCCCCAATTGTAGTACGAGGCAGGTTGCCATCCATAGCGATGATACTTGGAACATGCCTGGTGAGATGAGGGATGATCTAGGAAAGTATTCAATGGCTATGAAAGATAGGAAAGGCTGAGACGTCACGTACGGCTTCGGCAGACATCTGCGCATTGATTCCCATGTCCGCGATCCCACCAACCAAAGAACCATTGCTGTCGAGGACAAGATTACATACCGCACTTTCTTCAGCAAATTTCAGGAGTCCATCCGTTCGCATTCCAACATCATTTAATCCTTCTGAAAGGACACGCCCAAAGGCATCCTCACCCACAGGCGCAATCAGTAGCGAGGAGAGGCTCGGATACATGGATTCCATAACGCGGTGTGTAGCTTCTGCAACATTGCGACCCACACCCCCCAAGGAAAGTTTAACATGACCTGGAGCAGTAGAATGGTGGGCCAGTGCAGCATTCGTGTCTGGCAGTTCTTGAGCCGTTATGTCAACCGCTGCACATCCCACCACAACAACGTTAGCAGAAGTCTGTAAATAATAGTGAGTAACTCCACCATCCCCCAAATATAACCCAAAAACTTACGATGTGGGTTGCAACATTCAATTTCTG
>Ga0247737_1000506_pt1 | contig 15662 bp, 16 predicted proteins | sample UWRJL028104C2_FD_180937 | JGI IMG/M metagenome (GOLD analysis project Ga0247737, IMG submission 180937) | Plant litter microbial communities from Arlington Agricultural Research Station in Wisconsin, United States - UWRJ-L028-104C-2 | ecosystem: Environmental > Terrestrial > Plant litter >...
GGCTGACACTGCCACACCCACCGCGGTTGGCACCCGCCGCGGCGAAGGAGCATGCTTGATGCATGAGCCAGAAGCACCCGTGGTCCCGATACGTCGCCATCGGCGATTCGTTCACCGAGGGCATCGGAGATCCTGAGCCGCAGAGCCCGGGCGGCTACCGAGGCTGGGCCGACCGGGTCGCCGAGGTGCTGAGCGATCAGAACGACGAATTCTCCTATGCCAACCTGGCGATCCGCGGCCGCCTGCTGCAGCAGATCCTCGACGAACAGGTCGATGCCGCACTCGAACTGCGCCCCGACCTGATCACGATCTCGGCCGGCGGCAACGACATCATCCGCCCGAACACCGATCCCGACGAGGTCGCCGCGCGCCTGGAGCGCGGGGTCGAGAAGCTCCGCTCCAACGGCGCCACCGTGGTGCTGTTCAACGGGCCCGACATCGGCATGACCCCGGTGATGCGCCGCATCCGGGGCAAGGTGGCGATCTACAACGAGAACCTGCGCGCGATCGCCCTACGGCACGACCTCGTGGTGGCCGACATGTGGGCCCTGCGCGAGCTGAAGGACATGCGGATGTGGGCGCCGGACCGTCTGCACTTCTCCCCGATCGGCCACAACACGATCGCCCGCATGGTGCTCGACTCACTCAACGTCAAGAACGAGCTGGAGCCCTACAACCCCGAACCGCTGCCCAAGGTACCGTGGCGGCAAGCGCGCACCGAAGACATGGGGTGGGCGCGTGAGTACCTGGTTCCCTGGGTGATCCGGCGCATCCGTCACCAGTCCTCTGGCGATGGTGTGAGCGCGAAGCGACCGGTGGTCGCGCCGTACCGCAACACCTCGCTGTAGACGGGACAGCAAAAAGCCCGGATCTCGGATCCGGGCTTTCGTTCGTGCTGTGTCGTGTTCTAGCGGCCGAACTGCATGGCCGCCGGGCAGTCGAACGGACGGTTCGCCGACAGGCCGACCTGATTGAGGTAGCGCGTCACGATGCCGTATGACTCGGTCAACGTGGTCTCGGTGTACAGGATCTTGTGCGTCACGCAGTATTCCTTGACGATCTCCTGAGCGCGGGCCAGGTGTGGGCGCGGCATGTTGGGGAACAGGTGGTGCTCGATCTGGTAGTTGAGGCCACCCATGTAGCTGTCCATCAGCCAGTTGCCCGTGATGTTGCGCGACGTCAGCACCTGACGCCGCAGGAAGTCGACCTTGCTGTCATGCGGCAGGATCGGCATGCCGGTGTGGTTCGGGGCGAACGACGCCCCCATGTAGACACCGAAGACCGCGAGCTGCACGCCGATGAAGGCGAAGGCCATCCCGACCGGCAGGCAGAGGAAGACGACCGCGAGGTAGGCACCGATGCGGGTGGTCAGCATGGTGATCTCGAGCCAGCGCTTGTCGACCTTGCCCTTGCCGAAGACGGTGAGGAAGCCGTGGCGGTGAAGGTTGACGCCTTCGAAGACGAGCACCGGAAAGAAGAAGTAGCCCTGGCGCCGGGTGAACCAGGCGTAGATGCCGGTGGCCTTCGCCGCATCCACCTCCTGGAATGAGATGAAGTCCCGTTCGATGTCGGTGTCTTTCCCGATCACGTTCGGGTTGGCGTGGTGTCGGCTGTGCTTGGTCATCCACCAGGAGTAGCTGATGCCGACGAAGAGGTTGGCCAGGGTGCGCCCGGCGACGTCGTTCATCTTGCCGGAGGCGAAGACCTGACGGTGCGATGCCTCGTGGGCGAGGAACGCGAACTGGGTGAGGATGATGCCGAGCACACCGGCGATGAGCAGCTGGAACCAGCTGTCGCCGAGCAGGATGAAGCCGGTGACCGCTCCGCCCAGCGCGACGAGCATGATGCCGAAGATCATGCCGTAGAACGACGTGCGACGGTTCAGCAGACCCGCGTCACGCACGGTGCGCAAGAGGGCGGAGTACTCCGTCGTCGGGTTGGCGCGAGCGCCCCCCGGACGGGTCTTCGTGAAGGTGACGACGGGGGCGGTGACGGTTGCCGTCGCGCCGCTCGTATGAGCGACGGCGAGAGAATCAGACACGGTACCTCGATTCGGAAGTGACTTCCCAGCCGGGGTAGCAAATGAAGCAGAGCGCTCCGTTACAGATGGCTCAACCCTAGGGGCACATGCTGTGAGAGCTATGCATATATTCCCTAAAGAGAATGGGTGTCTGGCGTCAGTTTCCCAGTCCGAAGGGATGCGCGAGCCGCCACGCCGGACCCGGGTCCTCGATGGTCCCGCTGAAGGCCAGCGGCACCGTGATCCGGTTCTTCCCGACCGTGAAGTTCACCTCGCCTGCCCGCTCGCCGCGCGTCGCCGACCGGATGTCCGGTGCTGACACGACGGACGAGACCGGCGTGTTCGCCCACACCACCACCGTCGCGTTCGTGGTCGCCACCGCGCTCGTCCGCGCCGACCACGCGGTGCGGTATGCCGCGAATTCCTGACCCTTGTCGGCGAGTCTGATCTCGTGGAAACCACTGGCGATCGATCGCAGGAGGCCCGTCACCGCCGGGTAAAGGGTGTCGTGGTCGGCGGCACCCAACACGGCTCCGATGATCGTCACCGTGCTCGAGCCCACCTTCTGCTTCGAGGCGAAGAGCAGACTGGACCCGATGTTCTCCAGCGTGCCGGTCTTGATTCCCACCACCCCCTCGGATCCGAGCAGCTGGTTGGTGTCCTTGATCGTCCCGACCTCGGGCAGGGTGAGCGTGGGGGTGTCGACGATGTCGGAGATGACCGGATCCGCCATCGCCAGCGTGCCGAGCCGCACCAGGTCGGTGGCGGTGCTGGTGTTGGCAGGGTTGATGCCGGTCGGCTCGACCACCGTGGTGTTCGTCATGCCGTGGGCGGTCAGCCATGCCTTCGTCGCGGCGACATAGGCCGCCTCCGAGCCGTAGGCCCAGTCGGCGACCGCCTCCGCATAGTTGTTGGCCGAGGCGATGAGGGTCACCTGCAACACCTCGAGCTCGGACATGCTCGCCCCCGCGGGCATCGGCTTCACCGATCCGCGTAGCGCGAGGTACTTCGCGTAGAGCGCGCGATCGGACGCGCTGAAGGCGATCTCGGGGCCGTCAGAGCCCGTCGCCAGGGGCTTCGCCTCCAGCACCACCAGCGCGGTGATGATCTTGGTGATGCTCGCCATGGGGAGCGCCTCGGGGGTGCCGGTCACCGCCAGCAGATCGGGGTAGCCGACGGCGCCGAAGGCGCTGGCACCGAACCCGGGCCACGCCAACTGCGCCGCGGCCGCCTGCAGCGGGGGCTGCGCAGCAACCGTGCGCTGAGCGACGCCGAGCGGCGCCAGCAGGCTGAACGGAAGATAGAGCACGAGGGCGAGGACCACGATGGCCGCCGCACCCACCGCGATCCGTCGACGCCGGTAGACCTGCCGACGGCTCGGTGGCCGTGCGGGCGGGCGAGCGGTCACCTCGGTCAGGGTCTCGCTCATGCGCCCACTCGGATCGCCCACAGCGCGACCGCGCTGGCCGAGGCGACATTGAGCGAGTCCACTCCGTGGAGCATCGGGATGGTGACGACGGAGTCGGCGGCGTGGATCGCGGCGCGACTCAGCCCATCCCCCTCCGAGCCGAGCAGGAGTGCGACCTTCTCCGGAGGGTCGGCGGCGAAAACGCCGAGATCGACGGCATCGTCGGAAAGGGCGAGAGCGGCGATGTGGAACCCGGCCGCGTGCAGGATGTCCGCACCCTCCGGCCATTCCGGGATCCGGGTCCACGGCACCTGAAGTACCGTTCCCATGCTCACCCGCACGCTGCGGCGGTAGAGCGGATCCGCACAGCGCGGGGTGACCAGCACGGCATCAGCGCCGATCCCCGCCGCCGCGCGGAAGATCGCACCGACATTGGTGTGGTCGACGACGTCTTCGATCACGACGACGCGCCGCGCTCCGGCGATCACCTCGGCCGCGGGGCGCAGTTCTGGGCGATGCATCGAGGCGAGAGCGCCCCGGTGGAGGTTGTAGCCCGTGAGCTGCTCGAGCAGCGCGGCGGAGCCGACGTATACCGGGGTGTCCGACTCCCCCAGAAGCCCCTCGACATCCGGGAGCCACTGTTCCTGCAGCAGCACGGACCGAGGGCGGTGGCCGGCGGCGAGAGCCCGACCGATGACCTTGGTCGACTCCGCGATGTAGAGGCCGCCGGCCGGTTCGCTGACCCGGCGCAACGCCACGTCGGTGAGGCGCGAGTAGTCCGCGAGGGCGGGATCGTCGAGGTCGTCGATGTGGATGATGTGCATTGGTCTCCCGGCCCCGTGCGCTGGCGACGGCCGTGGCGACGACCGATCTGCAGCAATCGGAAACATATCCGAAAACTCCGGTGTTTAGGCTGAAGACACCGCGCAAGCGGGGAGATGAGGACGACATGGCGACGGACATTCCTGTGCAGCCGCGCGCGTCCAGTTCGTGGGCGCCCGCCGCCACCTCCGAGCTCGACGCTGCGGCCGAGGTATTGCGTGGCAAGACGATCGCGGTGCTCACCGGCGCCGGGGTCAGCACCGATTCGGGCATCCCCGACTATCGCGGCGAGGGGGCTCCGCCGCGCAACCCGATGACGTTCCAGCAGTTTCTGAGCGACGCCGCATACCGCCGACGCTATTGGGCGGGCAGCCACCTGGGCTGGCGTCGGTTCGACGGCGCTCGCCCGAACGATGGCCACCGCACCCTCGCTGCCATGGAGAGACACGGGTTGGTCAACGGCGTGATCACGCAGAACGTCGACGGCCTTCACCTTCGCGCGGGATCGCAACGGGTCGTCGACCTCCACGGCACCATGGACCGCGTGCGCTGCCTCACCTGTGGCCAGACCTTCGCCCGGGCCGACATCGCCCAGCGCATCGCCGACGCCAACCCCTGGCTCGACGAGCCGGACTCCTTCGAGCTCGGACCCGATGGCGACGTGGCCTTCACCCAGATCGACGATTTCGTGACGCCGGTCTGCACGGTGTGCGGTGGCATCCTCAAACCCGACATCGTCTTCTTCGGCGAGTTCATCCCGACCGAGAAGTTCGTCGAGGCGACGGCCCTGGTGCGATCGGCCGGGGCGCTGATCATCGCCGGCTCTTCCCTGGTGGTCAACTCCGGCATCCGCCTGCTCGACCAGGCGACGAAACAGCGGATGCCCGTGGTCGTCATCAACCGCGGCGACACGAAGGGCGACTCCCGCGCCACGGTTAAACTGAACGCGGGCACGTCGGGAACTCTCGCGGAGCTGGCCGAGCGCCTCGCTTCCTGAGCGTGAGGCGGGCCCGACCCGTCGATCCGGAAAGCTCCCTCACGTGACCATGCTCTACCTCGTCCGCCACGGACAGACCGACTGGAACCTGCAGCGCCGCATCCAGGGCAGCACGGACATCCCGCTCAACGACACCGGTCGCGAGCAGGCGGCGCGCGCCGGACGGCTCCTCTCCGGGCGGCACTGGGACGTGCTGGCATCGAGCCCGCTGTCTCGTGCCTATGAGACCGCGGAGATCATCGGCTCCGACATCGGCCTCGGCAGCTTCGGGCCGCCCGAGATCGAGATCGTGCCCGAGCTCGTCGAGCGCGCGTACGGCGACGCCGAGGGGCTCACCGACACCGAGCTCCGGCGCCGCTTCCCGGGCGACACGCCTGTTCCCGGTCGAGAGAGGCGAACGGATGTCGCTACCCGTGCCGTCGCCGCCCTCGTTGCGCTCGGCGAACGGCACCCGGGGGCCGACATCGTCGTGGTGGCGCACGGCGGCCTCATCCGTTCGGTACTGAACGCGGTCGCACCGGACTCTCTGCTGCACACCGGCATCCCGATCTCCAACGGGTCGATCCACAGCTTCGAGCTGACCGATGGCGCGCCGACGCTGATCGCCTTCGACGATCCGATCGAGGCGGAGTCCGTCGACCCCGACCTCGCCGCGGCCGCAGCGGGCGACATCGCCGAGCAGAACGCCGCCGAGAACGATGCCGCTGAAGACGATGCAGCTGAACACGATGCCGCAGCGAACGATGCTGCGGAGAAGGATGCCGCCGGGCGCTAGACCCGGATCTTGGAACGGCGGCGCAGGGTCTTCTCCGACCGCTTCGGGGTCGCATCGGCGGCGAGGTCGGTCACCAGGTCGAACATCCGCCTGGCCGACTCGTCCCAGCTGAACTCCGCGGCGTGCGCCCGTGCGCGAGCACTCTGCTCGACCCAGAGCTCCGGTACGTCCATCGCGCGCACCGCCTCGGCGAAGGCGCGCGGATCCTCCTGATCGAAGAACACCGCCGCATCGCCGCCGACCTCGTGGAAGAGCGGGATATCGCTCAGCACCACGGGCGTTCCGGCATTCTGTCCCTCGATCAACGGGATGCCGAACCCCTCGTCGCGACAGGCCGACACCATCGCGGTCGCCTGGGCCAGCACCTCGGCATACCGTTCGTCGGTCACGCCGTTCTCGAACACGATCGAGCCCTCGGGCCCGAGCGCGGCGATGCGCTCGCGCGCCTCGTCGGAGATGCGACTGAGCAGGCGCAGCGTGTAGCCGGGCAGATGCCGCATCGCCGCAGCGAGTGTCTCGACGTTCTTGTTCGGTTGGAAGGTGCCCATGTAGACGAGCTGCTTGCGGGCCTCGCCCGACTCGTCGACGATCGCTCCGGGGTACTCCCGCGGCGGCAGGCCGGAATCGTCGATGCCCGGCCGGATGACGGTCAGCGGTCGCTTCGTCAGGCGCGTGTCTATCATCTCCTGCTCGCAGTTGTACGAGCCGGTCACCACGGCCTCGGCGCGGTTGAGGGTCCAGCGCTGGGGCCAGTAGGTGATGTGGTACAAAAACCAGACCAGCCGCACGATCGGGGTGAATTCCTTCGGCGGCGTGCGATTGCGGTAGAACACCATGTCGTGCACGGTGAGCACCATCTTGTAGCCCCTGCGCCCCGTCGAGCCGATCGTCTGCATGGGGCAGAACACGATGTCGGGGTGCTCGCGGTTGAGCGTCAGCATCGGGATGAAGGGCTCGAGCAGACTGTGCCCCGGCCGGGACTTGATCCACGGCAGATCGGGCAGCATGGTGAGCTGACGCTCATCGTGGATGAGCATGGTCACCGGATGCAGCTTCGAGAAGGCTCCGACCAGCCCGGCCGTGTACCGGCTGATGCCGTCGTGACGGGGAAAGCGGACGAACCGGCAGTCGAAGATCACTTTCACGGGAGCGGGTCTCCTTCAGAGCTGCTGCTGACGTGGGTGGTGCCGTCGAGCTCGGCGACGAAGTCGGCGATCGCGGCGGCGGCGGGAACCGGGACCTCGTAATGGATGAGATGGCCGACACCGGGAATAACCGTGAGCCGGGCATCCGGAAGCCTCTTCTGCAGCCCGCGCACCGCGTCGATCGGCGTGATCTCGTCGAGCTCGGCGGCGACCAGCAGCGTGGGCACGGTGATGAGCGGCGCCACCTCGCCGACGTGCGTGCTGATCGATGCCTCGAAGGCCTCGACCACGACGTCCCGGGTGGCGAAACGCCCGAAGAAGGTGTGGTGCTCGCGGTGGATCCAGCGGCGGAGGTTCTTGTCCGTCGTCTTCACCATGGCGCTGCTCACGAATTGCGTGACGATCCAGTGCCGCAGCATCCAGGTGCCGATACGCTCCGGCAGTCGACCGGCGAGGCGGTAGAACCTGACGGTCACGGCGGTGGCGAGGCGATTCGGGCCGTCGAGGCCGGAGATCGCGATCGGATTCACCAGGATGAGGCCGCGCGGCGCGAGCCCGTCGGCCAGGGCGCGGGAGGAGATGATCGACCCGAAGGAGTGCCCGAGGAGCACGGCGGAATCGCTCAGCCCGAGGGCGCCCATGAAGGCGGTCAGCCAGGCCGCGTACCCGGGAATGTCGTGTGCGACCTCGGTGAGCGGCGTCGACTCGCCGAACCCGGGAAGGTCGGGACCGATCCAGCGGGTGCCGGGAAGCTGAGCGATCACCGGCTCCAGACCGTGGTGCTCACCCCGGTAGCCGTGCGCGACGACGATCGTGGTGGTCGCCGCCGGGTCGCCGTAGATCCAATACCGGGTCGTTGAACCCAGGATCTCGATCTCGTGGCGCTCGATTGGGAGCGCGGCGAGCAAGGCTGCATAAGGGGATTCGATGGCCATCGTTCGCCAGTCTATGGATTGTTCGGGCCCGTCGCGGGTCCGTTTGGACCCCGCGCATAGACTCGTAACACGACTGTCATGTGCCGTACATAGTCAGTGAGAAATGCTCTGGAGAGGAGCACCGTGAGCTTTACCGCACCGATCCAACTGCCGGGCCTCACCCTTGATCCGCGGTGGTACAAGAGGTCGGTGTTCTACGAGGTGATGGTGCGCTCGTTCGTCGACAGCAACGGCGACGGGTCGGGTGATCTGCAGGGCCTGCTCTCCAAGCTCGACTACCTGCAATGGCTGGGAATCGACGCGCTCTGGCTGCCGCCGTTCTACCAGTCGCCGCTCCGCGACGGTGGCTACGACGTCTCCGACTTCCGCAGCATCCTGCCGGAATTCGGCACGCTCGACGAGTTCAAAGACCTCGTCACCAAGGCGCACGAGCGCAATATGCGCATCGTCATCGACTTCCCGCTCAACCACACCTCCGATCAGCACGAGTGGTTCCAGCAATCGCGCAGCGATCCGGACGGACCGTACGGCGATTTCTACGTCTGGAACGAGACGGACGAGAAGTACCCGAACATCCGCATCATCTTCGTCGACACCGAGGACTCGAACTGGTCCTTCGATTCCGAGCGCCGGCAGTTCTTCTTCCACCGCTTCTTCTCGCACCAGCCCGACCTCAACTTCGAGAACCCTGCCGTGCAGGATGCGGTCATGGACATCATGCGGTTCTGGCTCGATCTCGGGGTGGACGGCATCCGTCTCGACGCGATCCCGTACCTGTTCGAGTCCGATGAGGGCAACGGTGAGGGCGAGGCGCCGACCCACGAGTACATCAAGCGCATCCGTCAGATGTTCGATGACGAATACCCCGGGCGCATCATGATCGCCGAGGCGAACCAGTGGCCGCGCGAGGTCGCCGCCTTCTTCGGCACCGACGAGGAACCGGAGTGCCACATGGCCTTCGACTTCCCGGTGATGCCGCGCATCTTCTACTCGCTGCGGTCACAGAACGCCGGCGAGCTGAAGCGCATCCTGTCCGAGACCACGGACATCCCCGACGGCGCCGGCTGGGGGGTGTTCCTGCGCAATCACGACGAGCTCACCCTCGAGATGGTCTCCGAGGAGTATCGCCAGGCGATGTACGGCTGGTACGCGTACGACCCGAGGATGCGGTCGAACATCGGCATCCGCCGACGACTCGCTCCCCTGCTCGACAACTCCCGCGCGGAACTCGAGCTGGCACACGCCCTGCTGTTCAGTCTGCCCGGCAGCCCGTTCCTGTACTACGGCGACGAGATCGGCATGGGCGACAACATCTGGCTGCCCGACCGGGACGCGTCCCGCACCCCGATGCAGTGGACGCCCGACCGCAATGCGGGCTTCTCCTCCGCCGACCCCGGCAAGCTCTACCTGCCCGTCGTGCAGTCCCTCGTCTACAACTACACCCTCACCAACGTGGAGTCCCAGCTGGCGCAGTCGCGATCGTTGCTGCACTGGGTGCGCAATGTGATCCACGTGCGGAAGGCGCATCCGGCCTTCGGTCTCGGCACGATCACCGTGCTGGAGACCGACCACGAGTCGGTCATCGCCTTCGTGCGCAGCTACGAGGGTTCCGGCACGCAGTTCGGCGACTCACCAGAGGACGTGCTGTGCGTCTTCAGCTTCGCGCACAACCCGATCTCGGTGACGATCCAGGCGGAGCAGTTCGCGGGTTCGCACCTGTTCGACCTGTTCGGCGGCGGAGAGTTCCCCACCGTCGGCGACGACGGGTCGATCACGCTGACGCTCGCCACGCAGAGCTTTTACTGGTTGCACGTCGGGTCTCCCGGTTTCGTCAGTGCTCGGTCGTAGAGTTACGCCGTGACCAGCAGCGCGAGCACCGGCAGTCCAATGACCAGAACCCCGTGGTTCGATCGGCTGGGCGTCTTCGACCTCGAGACGACGGGCATCGACACGGAGACCAGCCGCATCGTCTCGGCCTACGTCGGGGTGATCGATGCCGAGGGCGTGCCCAAGGGCGTGTCCTGGCTCGCCGATCCCGGCGTGGAGATCCCCTCGCAGGCCACGGCGGTGCACGGCATCAGCACCGAGCGCGCGCGGGCAGAGGGGCGCGAGGCTCCCGAGGTCGTCGCCGAGATCGTCGCCGTGCTGCGCGCGCTGCTCGCGCAGGGTGTGCCATTGGTGGTCTACAACGCCGCCTATGACCTCACCCTGCTGCACAACGAGTGCCTGCGCTATGGCATCGCACCGCTGATCGATCCCACACCGGTCGTCGACCCCCTGGTGATCGACCGCGCGATGGACCGGTACCGCAAGGGCAAGCGCACCCTCGAGGCGGCCGCCGAGTTCTACGGAGTCGAGCTGACCGATGCCCACGATGCCGAGGCCGACGCGGTCGCGGCCGGGCGCGTGGCGCAGGCGATCGCCCGCAAGTACTCCGACACCCTCGGCGACGACGTCGTGATGGTGCACACCAACCAGGTGGCCTGGGCGTCCGACAGCGCCGCGAGCTTTCAGGAGTACATGCGCCGCACCAAAGACCCGGCCTTCGTCGCCGACGGCGAGTGGCCGCTACGCGCGGCGCTCGGTGTGCCGGTCGGCTCGCGGTGACCGACTCCCCTGCTGACCTCCCCGCTGGATCGCCGGCGGTTCTGCGCATCGTCGCCGCCCTGATCGTCGACGAACGCGGTCGAGCGCTCATGGTGCGCAAGCGTGGCACGAGCCGGTTCATGCAGCCGGGGGGCAAGCCGGAGCCCGGAGAGACGGATGCCGCGGCTCTCGCCCGCGAGCTGAGCGAGGAGCTCGGTCTGATCGTCGACCCCGGGGAGCTCGTCCCCGTCGGTCGATTCACGGCGGACGCGGCGAACGAGGCGCACACGGTGCTCGACGCACGCGTCTTCGACGCCCCGGTCATCCTGGGTGCCCTGGCCGGGTCGATCGAGGTCGCCCAGGAGATCGAGGAGGCGCTCTGGGTCGACCCCTCCGCCCCCGGCGCGGTCGAGCTCGCACCGCTCAGCAGCGACATCCTGCTGCCGCTGCTCGCCGCCCGCGCCCGCTGACCGGTGGCTTAACGCAACGATGGCGCCCGGCCGAAGCCGGACGCCATTCGCTGGCGGCAGGTGTTACTTGCCGAAGTTCTTGTAGCGCGTGTTGAACTTCTCGACGCGACCGGCGCTGTCGAGGATGCGCTGCTTACCCGTGTAGAACGGGTGCGAGGCGGAGGAGATCTCCACGTCGATGACGGGGTAGGTCTCACCGTCGAGCTCGATGGTCTTGTCGCTCGAGACCGTCGAACGGGTGAGGAAGGTCTCGCCACTCGCGAGGTCGCGGAAGACGACCGGTGCGTAGTTGGGGTGAATGTCAGACTTCATCGTTGTTCCTTGGGATTGTTGGTGTGAAAAGCTCTGCTAAATAAAGACGTGTGCGGGGCTCAGGGAGCCGACTAGCTATCTTATCAGACGCACGCCGACCGAGCGCGACAACGGCGCGGGCGACATCAGACGGCGTGGGCGCTGAAGCGGCCGTCATTCTCGTCGAGTTCGAGCGACAGTCCGAAGGTCGTGCCGAGGTTCTCGGCGGTGATCACCTCGCGGATGGGGCCGGACGCCGTCACCCGACCGTCGGCGAGCAATAGCGCATGGGTGAAGCCGAGCGGAATCTCTTCGACATGGTGGGTGACCATGATGATGGCCGGAGCCTTCGGCGCCTGGGCGTAGCCGCTCAGCAGCTGCAGCAGTTCCTCACGGGCACCGAGGTCGAGGCTGGCGGCAGGCTCGTCGAGCAGCAACAGTTCGGGATCGGTCATGACGGACCGGGCGATCTGCACCCGCTTCTGCTCGCCGTCGCTCAGGTCGCCGAACTTCCGGCCCTCCAGTGCGGTGAGCTTCCACTCGGCCAGCACGCGCTGTGCGCGTCGGGTGTCGACGTCTTCGTAAGACTCGTTCCAGCGTCCGGTGACGGAGTATGCGGCGGTGAGCACGACATCCAGCACCGTCTCGTTCTTCGGGATACGGCGCGCCATCGCGGTCGACGCGAAACCGATGCGCGGTCGCAGGTCGAACAGGTCTGCCGCGCCGAGGGTGGTGTCGAGGATCTCGACCGTTCCCGAGCTCGGGTGCCCCTGCGCGGCAGCCAGCTGCAGCAGCGTGGTCTTTCCCGCCCCGTTCGGGCCGAGGATGACCCAGCGCTCATTGCTATCGACGGTCCAACTCAGGGAATCGAGGATGGTAGTGCCGTCTCGGACGACGGAGACGTCGGAGAACTGGAGAACGCGGGCCATGCCTCAACCCTATCGATCCGATCGGCTCTGCCAGCGCAGAACTGCGGGCAGTTCCCCAGCGGCAACGGACCGGCTACGACACAACCGAGGCGTAGATCTCCTGCGTGCGCTTCGAGATCGCCGCCCACCCGAAGTCCCGCTCGGCCCGCTTGCGCCCGGCGGCGCCCATGGCCTTCGCCGCGATCGGGTCGCTGACCACCTCGGTGAGGATGCGCGCCAGGTCGTCGACGAACTTCTGCGGGTCGAGCGGTGTGCCCGTTCCGTCATCCGCCTGCTCGATCGGCACCAGCCGACCGGTGACGCCGTCGTCGATCACCTCGGGGATTCCGCCGGTCGCCGTTCCGACGACGGGGGCACCGCAGGCCATGGCCTCCAGGTTGACGATGCCGAGCGGCTCATAGATCGACGGGCAGACGAAGGTGGTCGCCGCGGTGAGCACGGCGGAGAGGTCGGGCTGGCTGAGCAGCTCCTCGATCCAGACCACGCCGGTACGTTCTTGCTGCAGCGCGGCAACGCCCGCGCGCACCTCGGCGAGGATCTCCGGTGTGTCGGGGGCGCCAGCGCAGAGCACGAGCTGTACGTCTTTCGGCAGCTGGGCGGCGGCGCGCAGCAGGTAGGGCAGCCCTTTCTGCCGGGTGATCCGCCCCACGAACACCACAGACGGTCGGGACGCGTCTATGCCGAGCTTCGCCAGCAGTTCCGGATTCTCGGTCGGCACCCACGTCGTCAGGTCGATGCCGTTGTGCACGACGGAGACCTTCTGCTCGTCGAGGAACGGATAGGAGCGCAGGATGTCGCGGCGCATGCCATCGCTGACCGCGATGATGGCGTCGGCCGAGGCGAAGGCCCCGCTCTCGATCCAGCTCGAGACGCGGTATCCGCCACCGAGCTGCTCGGCCTTCCAAGGGCGCAGCGGCTCGAGACTGTGCGCCGTCACCACATGCGGGATGCCGTGGAGCAGCTGGGCGAGCTGCCCTGCCCCGTTCGCGTACCAGGTGTGCGAGTGCACGAGATCCGCCCCGCCGCAGTCCTGCGCCATCTGCAGGTCGACCCCCAGCGTCGCGAGCGAGGGGTTCGCGGTCGTCAGCTGCGGTGGCACGAGGTAGGCGTAGACGCCCTGCTCGTCGCGCGGCAGTCCGAAGCACCGCACCAGCACGTCGACGTCGACGCGCAGTGCCTTGACGAGCTCGGCGACGTGCACGCCGGCGCCGCCGTAGACCTCTGGCGGATATTCCCGGGTCAATAGATCGACTCTCACCCGGTGAACGCTAGTACACGCGCAGCATTCACGTACTGTATGAGCCATGGCATCGAAGAAGATCTTTGGCATCGTCCTCGCGGGCGGTGAAGGTAAGCGGCTCATGCCCTTGACCGCGGACCGGGCAAAGCCCGCCGTCCCCTTCGGAGGCAACTACCGCCTCATCGATTTCGCCCTGTCGAACCTGATCAACTCGGGTCTGCGCCAGATCGTCGTGCTCACCCAGTACAAGTCGCACAGCCTCGACCGTCACGTCTCGCAGACGTGGCGCCTCGATGGGATCACGAGCTCCTACGTGGCATCGGTGCCCGCGCAACAGCGCCTCGGCAAACGCTGGTTCGCCGGTTCCGCCGACGCCATCCTGCAGTCGCTCAACCTGTTGCGCGACGAGAAGCCCGACATCGTGGTCGTGGTCGGTGCCGACCACGTCTACCGCATGGATTTCAGCCAGATGATCGACGCACACATTGAGTCCGGCGCCGGCGTGACGGTCGCGGCCATCCGCCAGCCCATCTCGCTCGCCGACCAGTTCGGCGTCATCGAGTTGGACAAGGACGACCCGACCCGCATCGCGCAGTTCCTCGAGAAGCCGAAGGACGCGGTGGGACTCGCCGACTCCCCCGGCGAGGTGCTCGCCTCGATGGGCAACTACGTCTTCGATGCCGACGTGTTGATCGACGCGGTGCTGCGAGACGGCGAGGTACCCACCTCCAACCACGACATGGGTGGCGACATCGTTCCCGACTTCGTCTCCCGCGGTGACGCGGCGGTCTACGATCTCAATCGCAACGAGGTCCCCGGAGCGACCGATCGCGACCGCTACTACTGGCGCGACGTCGGAACGATCGAGTCGTTCTTCGACGCCCACCAAGACCTCATCTCGGCCCTCCCGATCTTCAACCTGTACAACAGCAACTGGCCGATCTTCAGCCAGCAATTGAACTCGCCGCCGGCGAAGTTCGTCCGCGACTCGAAGGGAAACCTCGGCACCACGATCGACTCGATCGTCTCGCTGGGCTCTCTGCTCTCCGGGGCGCACATCGAGCGCAGCGTGCTCGGTCCCTGGGCGACGGTCGAGTCCGGAGCGCAGGTCGTCGACTCGATCGTCTTCGACCGGGTCCGCATCGGGCCCGACTCGATCATCCGTCGCGCGATCCTCGACAAGGAGGTTGTCATCAGCCCCGGTGCGACCGTCGGAGTGGATGCGGATGCCGACCGGGCCCGCGGCTTCACCGTCACCGACTCGGGCATCACCGTCGTCGGCAAGGGCGTCACCGTCTCCTGACCACACGCAGGACGGGCCGCGACGACGCGCGCTAGGCACCCTCATAGGCAGCCCGGAGCCAGCCGACCAGCTCATCGTCCACCTCGCCCGCCGCGGTGACGTCCACCCGATGCGAACACATCGTGTTGCCCGCGCGGAGTCGACCGCCTAAGTCGACTCCGGGCAACTGCAGACCGAGCTGGATGCGCTTCGCGCTAGGAACTTCGATCAGCGCGAACTGCTTGCTTCGGCGGAGCGAGACGCCCGTCTTCTTCGGGCTCACCTCGACATCGGGCCCGAGGGCGGTCGCCGCCGCCACGATAGCCTCGTACACCGGCCGCAGGGGCGTCTTCGCGCCGGTGTACTGGGCGTCGACCAGATCGTCGTCCGTGACCGTCTGCCCGCGAGCTCGGAACTGCAACGCGATGCCGTTGGCGAAGCCATGGGAAACGCCGTGGTCGGACTTCAACACCCGCATGAGGTCGGAGTGCTTGTCGAGCCCGGTCGCCTCGAGCACCGCGAACCACTCCGGCATGCTGTGCCCGGTCTTCTCCTGAAGATTCTGGAACGGGTCGCTCATGCCCACATTCTGCTCCTCCCCGATTAGTCGCGCAGCAGTTTTCGAGCCACTCCGCCGGCACCGGTGAATCGCCCGGCGCGGGCATCGCCGATACCCTGGGGCGGTGCCCCGCTTCCTGGTAGTCCTCGACGTCGATTCCACCCTCATCGAGAACGAGGTGATCGAGCTGCTGGCGGATGCTG
>Ga0247737_1000508_pt1 | contig 15620 bp, 12 predicted proteins | sample UWRJL028104C2_FD_180937 | JGI IMG/M metagenome (GOLD analysis project Ga0247737, IMG submission 180937) | Plant litter microbial communities from Arlington Agricultural Research Station in Wisconsin, United States - UWRJ-L028-104C-2 | ecosystem: Environmental > Terrestrial > Plant litter >...
TGCGGATATCAAAGCTTACGTCGCTAGCCAGAAAAAGGGACAAGTTGATCCGCTGTCTCAGCAAACCACAAAACGTACGCTGGGTGGAGCGCTGTCGTCACCGAGGGCTTCCTGGCCTGACGTTTGGTCATATTTCTCACAGTGGAAAAATTTCAAAGTCATTTTTGGAACCACATCATCTTGGTTCTTTCTGGGTATGTTTTTTCCGATGCTTTTTTCTCTCATGCGTTGGCCTCGTCCGGTGCACTTCGCTTCTCGCTAACCCTGGATTGTTGCGTTTGAATATCCTAGTACGAATAAGGGACTAACATGTACAGATCTTGCATTCTATGGACTTGGCCTGAATAATAGCACTGTTCTCTCGGCAATTGGCTATTCCAATGGTACCACAATTTACGAAAACCTTCGAAACAATGCCATCGGAAACATTGTCCTTGTTTGTGCTGGCAGTTTGCCAGGTTATTGGTTATCCGTCTTGACAATTGATACGTTCGGGCGGAAACCAATTCAGTTGCTTGGTTTCGCTATGTTGACGATAATCTTCACGATAATCGGGTCGACATACAAACACCTATCACAAGGGTCGCTCCTCGCTCTTTATGTTCTTGCGCAATTCTTCTTCAACTTTGGTCCAAATACCACCACGTTTATCATCCCTGGAGAATGCTTCCCAACCTGCTATCGTTCGACTGGACATGGTCTATCTGCAGCATGCGGCAAAATTGGCGCTATTGTAGCCCAGGTTATTGCGAACCCTCTCATGAGCATTGGTGCAAAGCCTGATTGCAAAGGCCATAGCTGCAGTCCGTGGCTCGATCATCTGATGCAGATATTTGCTTTATTTATGCTCTGTGGTCTGCTTGTGACGTTGCTCGTCCCAGAAACCAAGGGGCGGACCTTAGAAGAGCTGGCTGGGGAACGTCCCACTATTCTTGACACCAGAAGTGGCTCTGTCTCCCAAATCAATGTTAACTCATGGTGGAAGCGGAACAATCCCTTCACGGGTGGAAGACCGGCAGGATTTACATACCATCGCAAATCCCCTTACCTGGGACCAAAGAGTCCAGGGTTGAGAGGCAAGAGAGAGAGGTTGGGCATCATGACGTCTCCAGAACTTTTGCCGAAGTCAGCGCAACACGACAAATCAGGCAAGCGAGGTGGCAGCGAGGATACCAGTGGAAGCAAGGACACACGTAGCGCAGGAAGTCGGTCGGTTGCTGACGATGAGATGTATAGTAATAGAACAGACGGTGGCCTGATGCCAGGATGGGGAGCCGGATGGGCAGTCCAGAGAAATCAAACGGGAGACGGTAGAGTAGAAAGCATACAGCTATATGATGTGGGGAAACTGCTAAAGTAGCAACACGTATATATGAACGAATTTGAAGCCTTAGAAACCAAACCTTATTAGTAGAGAGAAAAAGTCACTAACCTATCAAAAGTTTACTTCTTCTATCGCTACACATGCAAGTCTGTTTATCGATACGTGCAAGTACTTCCAATCCAGGAAAAGCCTTCACAGCTTTTCAGTTTACATTTTCGGCAATTCTTTTGTCAGAGACCTATTTTCTAGATTGTACATGGCGATTTAATTAGGAGAACAATCGACTCCACCCATTCATGGCTTGGCGATGGTTGTAAGATAGTTTTTTTTACTTTGGCCTTTGGAGTCGCGGATGTTTTAGGATTCAGTAATGGACCAGAGCTAAGAGGAGACCATGCTAGTATCAGTAGTCGCACGTCTTTTCGCTTCCGGGGTAATAATAGCGCATTCGTGAAAGCTTCTGTGGTTTTTGAATGGTTCCCATCATTCAAAACGTCCTGAGTTGCTGATATTTCAAATGATAGCTGGTCGCCGGACAGTCGCTCTGGCGCCAAAGCACCCTGATTATCAACAAAAGAAAATATCCTTAGATGTTTGCTTGTTATTTTGTGCCACTAACAGTGAACATTACCCATTCCTCCTTCGTTTTCTGCGTCTCGGATGGGAAAACATGAATTGCACTTCACCAGTATCACATTCATTTTTGAAACAATTTAAGCTCTTGCGCTTTTCTCTCGGATTTCTGTCGGTGATATCAAAGCTACTGCCCCTTGCTGGTAGGGTTTTAAAGGCTAAATTGATATTGTTACTATCGAGTCTCTCGTTTGTGGGCGCCTGTAGGGTGCAATTTAGACTGACATTGGAGGTCATGATTCTTTGTCATCCCCATATTCTCAAATGAAACGATATCAGGTCCAAAATGACTCAACCACATATGATGGCTGGAGAAGAAATATACATGCTACTGCAAGTCTCTGTATGGAAGACAACAAAGGCTTTCGCCGAATAAACTATTGTCTTTTACACCCACTGTATGGACAGACGCAGTTTGCCATAATGAGCAGTTATGTACCCCTTTTCCAATTATCCAATTTGGTGATGTATGATTGATATACTCCAGACAGAATTTTAATGTGAAATTGCAAACAGAGGAATAAAGAAACTGTAGCATTTCATTTAATAATTTGGAATGTTGCTAAGTTTGGCTTAACCAGGAAGGAAGAGCGGAACGAGTTATGTGTGGCAACTTATATCCTAACTAATATTCAAACTTGCTTCCCACCGGTTATGTACTTGTATCCCCGTGATGCAAAGACACTTTAGTAAAGGTATAGTTTGTTCAATATAATTGAGCCTATATTGAAATTGGCGTATCAAACCTAAATGCAGTTTCCATAAGTCAGAAACCCTGATAATGCAGTCAGATATAGAATTATCTCTTGAGTTCAAACACTGGAAGAGAGCTCCCGTGTCACAATTGATCCTACTGAAAGCTCGCCTTTATTTTGGCATGGCCATAACTAGATAATGAACATAGGATCGGCGTTAATATCTAAATGCTTAATGCCGTGCGACTTGTCCTTATCGATAAGAGAGCTGATGCTGCCAAGCCTTACTGTTGCCTGTCATTCTTGACTATCAACAGCTTCACCTTCATCTTTCTAAGTCAACAATTCCTAGGATAATCTAGTCCGCCACGAACAGTCAATTGCAACCCAGATCTCTCCATACTCACTACAGGAATCTACTAGAATTTCCTGTTACATTGCGTGAGAGCACAACCAAACTTAAGCTGTTCTGACGCATGAATACGCTCATCATGAATCCTCTCGTTTCCACACAAAAGACTACCGATTCAGGCTTGCAGGTTGCTTTACATCCTCTAGCCCTCCTCACAATATCAGATTACATTACGCGTCATACATTACGCGACCAGAAAGGCCCTGTAATCGGCGCACTATTGGGGCAACAAGATGGCAGACAGATCACCATTGAACATACCTTTGACGTGCATATGATCCAGTTTGAAGGCCAACAGAAGATCCACCAAACTTGGTTTGATGATCGACTGCAAGCGAGTATGTTTATGCAAGCACTGCTCTGCAAAGCTGCATGCTAATGTTTTCTTAGTGAAAGACGTGCACAAAAGCCCTGCGCTTGATTTTGTTGGTTGGTGGACTGTTATGCCCAAAGAAGGACCACAACAAGTACATCTCCCTCTTCACCGAAAATTCTTAGAATCATACAACGAATCTGCAATTCTCTTGGGATTCCATCCTAGTGATGTCCTAGAGGGCACTGTAGGGGGAAAATTGCCGATCACGATCTACGAAAGTAACTACGAGGCTGAGACCCAGGCAGCTGCGAACGATGGCGAGGACAAGGAGATGAGGGACGCTGAGTCGTCATTGTCACTTAAATTTAAAGAGTTGCAATACACTGTTGAGACAGGAGAGGCAGAGATGATCAGTGTCGCATACATTGCGCGGGGAGGAGGCAACGCTACGGCTGTAGAGACACCGGTACAGAAGGAGAAGGATGAAGGACAATCCAAGGACGACGGGAATTCCAAAAATGTCACCAGATCACGGAAGAAGACCGACTCACCAGAGGCAGAACCGGCAAAATCATCCTTGACCAGTACAGAAGAGGAAAAGATCGCAGCACTCATCGCCAAGGCCAACGCCGTGAAGATGCTGAAGTCGAGAATCGATTTGATCGCTCAATACCTACAAAATCTGCCACCCTCATATATCGACTCCAACATCCCCGAAGGACCATCTGATAATTTGAAGAAGTATATGCCAGTTGACCCATCCGTCCTCCGATCTGTCTATGCACTCCTCAGCAGGCTTAGCTTGGTTGTCCCTTCTGGGGCTTTTGAGGAAGAACTGCTCTCTGAACGGAATGATGTTAGTCTCATAAACTTGTTAAGTTCATTAACTGCGAGTGTCAAGGAGATTCGCGAGACGGGGAAGAAATTTGCGGTAGTAGAGAGTGGACGCCAAAAATCAAAGGGCGGTGATGGCAATCGGGGTGGAATTGGTGGAGGCATGGGTAGCACATGGGACGATGCTCAAAGCCTGGGGGCTGCTGGCGATCTACTCACCTGATGACGAGAAAATTAAATGGAGATGTAGCTATGGTAAAGCTATGGAACTTGATAGCATTGCAAGGTGTGAAGGCGTAAAATTTTTGTAAACTTTCTCGGATACGGCTGTATAGGCGCTACACGGCACGAATTACGCAGCGTTTGCTTAGCAAAATGAATAAATATCAGTGCACTACTACAGTTGTACTATGTGGAGGTTGGGATTTCCAAAAATAATATAACGCTAACCCCTTTTTTTAAAGACAGCTAGGCACTTTTATTGACTTAATAGGTTATCCGCAGGCTTACAACGAGGAAGCGCATTTTTAAGTTGATAACATCTTTTGTATTCCTTTAGCATATGTACCAGGCAAAACATCAGGCTCTTGATTTAATAAGTTGCTGCGTTTCCACGCACTTTTATTGAATATGAGATTACTGGTCGTTTCACTCTGCAAGTAATAGATTCACAAGTTCTGAACCGTCGTATGCAAAAAGAAACTAGATGAATGGGATGTATGCTATTACTAGTTGCGTCATTTGAGCTCGATCGTAAGTTATATAATAAGTTTCGCTATACTAAGCTACACTTGCACAAGGACCTTTCTCTTTACAGATTTACTATGTATGGCTAGTATCTGCCATAGAGGTTTGGAATATGGAAGATGTAATTACTGGGGAGAAAAGAGCTAGACACATCAGGTATAGATGAGAATTTGATCAGTCAGTGATCCAAGAGGTCACAACTCTCCTCCGAGGGTAGAGTTTATGATAATATACACTAGTCACACAAAATTATTACCAAAGTAGGATCTCTCATCACATCTCGAATTCATTGCAGTAGTCCAAAGGTAAACTCTTTCTATAAGCATTCATAGCATCCCGTAACCCATTCGTCTAGTCATAAACATTCATAAATCTATCTAGTTGGAATCAAGTATAAGAAAAATCTCCCACCCTGGTTTCCCATAACAATTCCTAAAATTGAAAATCAAGCAAATCCTTATTACGTCTCCACTTCTTGCTTCTTCCCTCTTCATTTCTGAGCCCTGGACCAGAGACCTTCACTTTAAGCCTCGATAACAACCTTCAACACCAACCTGCCCTCATCATCCGCAGTCCTGCCCGCAATTTCAAAAGCCCGTGCCGCGGCACCCAAACCTTTGAAACGGTGAGTAACCATATCATCAAGGCTTGGTAATCCCCCTCTCCTCCCACTCGCACCCAACAGCCGAATACCTGTTTTGTATGTGTTTGCATATCTGAAAATGCCTAGGATATCTACTTCTCGCAAATGCGCTGCGCTCAAGGGTACCGTTTGGATGGGTGTTCCCATACCAACCATTATCACCTTCCCACCAGGTCTTGTGGCATAGAGCGCGGTTTGCATACATGGTTCTTTGCCCGTGCATTCGAATGTCACGTCGACTCCATCATCTTCATCCTCCTCTCTCTGCATGTCTGGAGCCGAAACAGCAAGGACGTCCGCTGCAACTGACTTAGCGTAATCGAGTCTCTCCGATACACCACCGCCGTACGTTGACAGAGGGGTCATGGCTCCATCTGAGCTTGGTGTAGTACTCCCTGACGTAAATATTGAGGAAAATGAGCGGCTTTGATGAAGGGGCTTGGGAACCACGTAGCCGTGTGTAGCAAATCCGCGATCAAGGGCATATGCGACACGGCCTTCGTCTACATCCACGATAGTGACAATGGTACAACCAGATTGGCGGGCCATAGCTGCAACAAGGAGGCCCACTGTGCCTGCCCCGATCACTAATGCCGTGGAGCCTGGAGTAGGAGAGGCACGATTTAGACTGTGGATGGCGACTGAGAGAGGTTCAAGCAGGGCTGCAGCATCAAAAGAAATGTGGTCCGGGAGTCTACTAACTGTTAGATTTTTCTGTTCTCGTCGATATGTTGACATGTTATGTAAAAAGAAGAATGGGTAAAAGAAAGTGTGTAACGTACTTATGACACCACATGGCCGGATGATTTATTCTTTCCTGCAATGTTCCCTGAAAATGTGGTACACTTTTGGCACTACTTCTAAACCTCATTTTTTTGCATAGATTATATCTCCCCTTTCTACATATCCCACACTCCCCACAAGGAATGCCGACCTCCAAGGCAACTCTATCCCCGATCTTAAAGCCATTGACCTGCTGGCCGATAGCTACTACCACGCCAGAGGATTCATGGCCCAAAGATAATGGTGCGCAGGCACACAGATCTCCATTGGCAAATTTCTTGTAGTAGCTGACGTCTGAACCACAGATGCCCGTCGAGCGTATTTGGATTTGGAGTTCGCCAGATTCAGGGTCTTGAATTGACCGTGTTTCCTAGAAGCATGTTAGTGATGTACTCATGAAGTCACAATAAGCTTTCGTGGGGCTTTTGTACCAGTCGCAAATCCAACGGGCCGTGCAGGACGGAGGCTTTGATAGGTGTTGACTTTGACGTAATGTGTTCCGGAATCAAGGATGGAAGCGCTTCGGGCGCTGCAGAAGGTGCCATATCGGTGCAAGTGTCGAGGGTACTTGTGAGAAATGTGAGAGATTGTTAGTCAGTACTTGGATAGCTTGTATAAAAAGTTTCCCAAAAAAGAAGCTGGCAGCTGTAGATGGGGGCAGTTTCTACAGCAAGTCCGTGGGGGTCTTATAGAAGAGCAACATAGCTCCAGCGGATACATGCTCGCTGAATGATGTATTGGAGCTATGGCGGAGCGATGGCGTTTGCTCCAGTCAAAGAGCGAAGAGTTATCTCTGTCTATCTGGTGCAAAAGCATCGAAAGACTTAGTCCACCATAGCCATGCAATCCCATGCAATCCCAGCGTTGCACACATTGGATGCGGCCCGGGATTGCCCCTGGCTACAGGTGCAGACATGTGTTGCGCCAGGATTGTCTTATGCGGATAAAGCGTAGAGGAGCGTTGTATCCTCTTGAAAAAGCATCGAACGTGGGTGGTGATTGGGCCTTCTCACCGGATGCATCTTCACTGCCGGGTCGACCCAGAGAACTGCCACACAAACCTGGATAATATATTTTGCGAGATCATCGCGCTTACCCGGAACTTAGCCGTACCTTGGCCTTCGATAGTTCGTTCGTCAGTTACTGTAGACAGTTCGACGGCAGACGCTGGATGGACACCAGTCGACCGCGGAACAGGAGGGCCAGCTCCGCTGCCCATTCACGCCCCTCGATATGTCAAGATTGCTGGTCCATCTCGAGACGGTGAAGACGGTTCGCTCGAGCAAGTGAACAGGCCAAGGAAAGGGTTAGACGTTGATTGATTGGGGGCGCCAATAGAAGATGGACATGCAAATGCAAGCGTCGGAACCATGCAGCGGGCCTTCTTTGATGGCGACTGGTATCACCCTAACTGTGGACTTCTTTTTTGATACGTGGTAGCGATGACCGGTGCATGAAGTATGCTCACTGCACTTTGCACCTTGAGAATTGAGCTGGCATCATGAAAGATAGTCGTGAGCTTAAAAATCATCGAGAACCGCGAGAACATCGCCTCTCTAACTGCAAGCCAGGCGATACACTCTACCTGCACGAGACATAGTAAATGAAGCATAAAACCCACATATTCCAAACCAATGTCGAATTTCCGAAATTTAAAGATTTAATCCGACGGTTCCATAAAATAGCGAAAGGGTAAAGAGTGTAACCCGAACGAGTACCGAGCTTCCGAGCTGTTGGGATCAATCTATCGCACTCGACGAAAGTTGTATTTAGAGTGTCATAAATCACGGAATATAGCTTACCGCGGCTCGGTTGGAGAAGGTGGGCAATGATCAACCAAATAGAGAGCTGTTGCAATGTTGCCAACACGACATGAGTGGCATACAGGCATACATCTACACACGCAGATTGGTAGTAACCTAGCAAAGAACGACCATACATGCAATCGGATTCTCGCACGCTGCTCCCGGGAATCATAGCCGTGGCACTGGATCGAACCATAACGCCATGTTATCAATAACTAGGTGAGCGATATGCTTCGAGGCGATGCAAAGAATTCACTAATTCATCTCGACATGACATAGCGGTGAGCTCACCTTCACGACCGTTAACCAGCAGGCGGTAAGCCCTTTGTTGCATGTGCTGTGCGTGAGCCCGGGCGTCACCAAACAAATGAGCTTCGAGGAGAGAGAAGATACAATCTCCGGTTCCATCGCGAAAACTTTGGTAAAATGACGGCGTGGAACACAAAGCGATAAGGCTCCCAACAAACCTTAGAGATGCACCTAGTTGACGGGAAAATTACGTTATTATGTTGTGCTTGAGAGCTAGAGAATTGATTGGATATAATTGGGCTGAGAACTACCAAGCACTTGGGACAAGGACTCGGTTCGAAGAAAACAGGTACAACTATCTGAGGCAAGATGTTTTTTATATTTATCTTAGAATGTAGAGGCGGCTAGGCGGGAGGCCGCATTGCGTGCATCGATTCGGTCCTCGTCATCTTCCTTGACCCCTTCCAATGCACTTGCACTCGCACCGCTGAGAGCTCTGGCCCTGCCGGAACCTTGCTCGTCTTCCCCATTCGCATCCTCAGCAACGTTCGACATAAAATTGCCTGTAGCACCTCTGTTCAGACCGTCAGGGCGTCTGGGAACTCCACTCCAGGAATCTCCCTTTGGACCTTGCGATGCTGCTAAACTGGCTCGTCTTGCTGCAGGATGTGTCTCCCTACCAAGCCTGCTCAAGCCCCCGGAAGAATCGATCGCCCGGATGTCGGGCCTAATACTTTCTAAGGTTGCTAAAGTACGTCGTTCAGCCTCAATTTCACGAATAGCATATTCTCGAATACTAAGTCGCAAATCTGCAGCTGTGCGAGCAAACCAGCGTCGCTGCTCTTGTAATAAGTTTGCCGTAACTCGCTGGGTTTTTGAAACAAGGTAGAGCTCATTACTTCGAGCTTCATCCAAGGCAGAAATGGCTTCGTCAACCTTTTCCCGGCGCACTGATGAACTTGCTTTGAGCCTATCTGCAGCGCTTAATTTGCTACGAGTCAACTGCTGAGCTTGTAAGAGCTCACGAAGCAGAATGTGACGGTTAGTGAGTGTTTCCTTTACTATGAATGCATCTTGCGAGTGATATTGTAACGGGTCTCCGATTGTTGTGGCTTCGGCTGTTCCCTGCGCTGCGTGATAGTCTCCAGTAGTTTGTATCGTCTTCCCAAGCTTCCGGTACGCATTTGCTAAACCCTGATGTGGCTCTTGGACGTTCATGGATCCGAGCTTTACACCGAAATCTGACTCGGCCAGTCCAAGACCTGCAAATATCAGCACTTGATAACATTTTTGCTTGAGTATGACGTACCTTTTCGAGCCTTAACTAGCTTATCAACTTTATGTCCTCCATCCATTGTACCTAGATAAAAGAGTTTCACCACAGGCCGGGCATCCTGAAGCTCGGGCGTATCGTCTGGAGGTGGTGCAAACTGTTTGATAACTCGTCTGCGAACACCAGTGGCTGGCTGTTTTCTCTTGAGCATAGGGCTGTATCCAAAATCGCTCTCCACGAAAAGTACCATCTCATCATCTTTCATCAAGACATCATTCCCACATACGTAATTTAACCACCTTTGTAAAGATGCTTTGACACGAGCTTCATCTTCATCTGTGCCAGCGCCTGCAGACGTTAGCGCGGGTGGGACAGCGGGCACAATAGCTTCCGGATTCGACGACACAAGGTGCTCTGCAAGCTTTATAAATTCCGAATGGGTTCGTCGGACATCGCGGAATTGAGTGGTACGGAACTTTGGAAGATTGGTCTAAATTGTCAGCCTTGCATTCTGCCCTTTAACAGTTAGAATTTCCTACGTGAACATCGAATCTGAGAATAGGATCTTTCCTGCCGGTGCGCTCCAAACCAGTGATCTTGGCCTGTAACTTGTACTGTTGCTGGGTAGGTGCTGATGGGGCGTGGCGTGCCACACCGTGGTATCTTTGAGGCTCATTTCGCTGTGCTTGGGAACCTGTCTGTTTTGGCTGGTCCTGGCCTCGGTATTTCTGCTGCTCTTCGGGATGGCTGGGGGGAACTGAATCTGCAGTGACTGGTCTCCCAGCATCACTTGCAGCTGTAGAGTCACCGGCGCTACTTTCAGGTCTGTTATACCCTCTATCCAAATCATCATCATGGCCATAACGTCCTGTTGGGTGACTACTGTATGAGGGTGGGGATGAGGCAGCTTCGGAAGTCGGGAAAGAGCTTGTGCGCGTATGCTTTGGAGAGGCAGTGGGAGAACTTCCCCATGGCGATGCTGCTGCTGGATTGTCAGCGTCGTGAATGGATGCCGAGTAGTCCATGACTGCTTCTGTAGTTGGCTTCGGAGAAGGCTAAGATGTAGTCCTTCAGAAGTTGAACGGCCTGTATTGAAAGCTCAATAGGTTCTAATCCGTACGGCGCATATGGTTATTCAATGGCATATGCAATCCCATTCCAGAGAGGTAAGAGTGATATGCGACGCAAACAACATGCACTGTTGGTTGCGATATGTGGTGGGGATGTTATTGAGGAACGGATAGTGATGATGCGGCTCTGATCACATCAAGGCAGCTGCTTCGTTGCTGGGTTCTTGGTCACGGGAAAACATGCTAGCTACTAAGCGAATCCGGAGAAAAGACAACAGCATAATCGGATTATCACTTCTGCATGAAACGAGACATATATATATCATTAAATTCCTCTAGTACACTGCAAATCCCGTAGGCTCAAACCTACCAATGGGATGAGGTTGCTGGTTTCCCATAGGTGCCCAACATGGCATCGCATTTGCCTTTCTTCCCGCGTAACATTCTCTCCCCCAAAAGTCCGACGTTATGTTACTCTCCATCAGGATACGAGTTCGCATATCAAATCTACCCGTAATATAGGAATCATTGCGCACATTGATGCAGTAAGAGATTGAGAACATTTTCAAGCTTGTCCATCAATTGACCTTTTCTTTTCTTAGGGGAAAACAACCACAACGGAGCGCATGCTCTACTATAGCGGGTTCACGAGACGTATAGGAGGTATTTCACTTTCATTTTCCTTCAACGACTACAAATAACGAAACTTCAAATACACTCTATCTTAAGACTTGCTAACAAGATTTAGATGTCGATGAGGGGTCCACCGTCACCGATTTTCTTCCAGCTGAGAGAGCAAGAGGCATCACTATCCAGTCAGCTGCTGTGACATTCCACTGGCCACCTCAGGGTCAAGGTACTGCTGCTGTGACTATTGATAAACCAAAGTCTCATACCACACATACCATGAATCTGATTGACACCCCAGGACATGCCGACTTCACATTTGAGGTCATCCGTTCTCTGAGAATCTTGGACGGAGCTGTCTGTATCCTGGATGGTGTGGCCGGAGTTGAAGCACAGACCGAGAAGGTTTGGGCTCAGGCTAATTATTGGAGTATCCCCAGGATTGTCTTTGTCAATAAACTCGATAGAGACGGTGCCGCATTTTCGAAAACCGTCAAGGAAATCGGATCACGTCTCAAAGGGTGGCCTGCTGTATGCCAGATACCTTGGTGGGAAGATGGCAAAGGCCAATTTATTGGAGTTGGGGATGCAATTAATCTTAAGGCGCTGAAGTGGGATAAAGGAGGTGATGGTAAAGGCATCTCTACATTCGACCTAGACGCATTACTTACAGAAGACCCCAATCTTCGGTTAGAAATTATCAAAGCACGTGGTGCCCTGGTCGAATCTCTTTGCGAGTATGATGAGAAGCTCCTCGAAACTTGGCTAGAATTTGGCGATGATAGCATGGCGATTCCTGCCCAGGCCATTAGGGATAGCCTCCGACGATGTATCATCGATGGATCTGGAAGACTAGTACCAGTTTTTGCTGGAGCAAGCTTTAGAAACATTGGGGTCCAGCCACTTCTAGATGCAGTTGCCGACCTTCTACCTGACCCAACTGAACGACCTGATCCTGAAGTCAGTCTTGGAACGGTCAAAGGCGGGTTGACTGACCTATTATCTGGCAGACTAGCTTTCACACCCATTCCGAGTAAACCTCTCACAAAAAAAACGGCCAGCCCAAAAAGTCATGTATCTCAAATTGAGGGTTGTGCATTGGCTTTCAAAGTGGTAAACGATCTCAAGCGCGGAGTATTGGTATATGTTCGCGTTTATTCTGGGTCTATCAATAAAAATGCCGCCTTGTGGAACACAAATCTACATGTCACGGAACGTGCTCAGAGACTGCTCCAGATGCAAGCCTCTGATGCTGTTGAGATACCCCACATAGGTACCGGTCAGATTGGTGTTATCGCTGGTTTGAAGTATGCTCGAACAGGAGACACATTAATATCATATCCCGGAATCAGTCCAAAGACCGGTCCACCAGCACCTCTTGATGTTCTACAGCTCCGCCCTATTGACGTACCTCCGCCGGTCTTCTTTGCAGCTGTGGAACCTAACAGCCTTAGTGAGGAGAAAAATGTGGCTGAAATCCTTACACTTTTGCTGAGAGAAGACCCTAGTCTTCATATGAATATTGATGAGGAATCAGGTCAGATGCTACTCAGTGGCATGGGTGAGCTTCACCTTGAAATTGCTAGAGACCGTTTGGTCAACGACTTTAAGGCCAAAGCTACCATGGGTAATATAGAGATAAGCTACCGAGAGTGTGTTTTATCAGATACGGCATTCAACAGATATGTGTTCGATCGTGACATTGCGGGGAAAAAGGGAAAAGCCGGCTGTGAAGCTAAAGTTGAACCAATTCTATCACAGGAAGACCTGCCAGAGAACACAACTGCTCGTAATGGGAACACCGTCACTATTGACGTCTCAGCACCACTCGATGCAGAAGGGGAGCCGATATTACCGCTTGAGCTACCTCTTTCAGCTATCAAAGATGCTCTGATGAACGGCGCGGTTGCAGCTCTAGCTCGTGGGCCTCGGCGTGGCTTTCCTCTACATAATGCTCACGTCACATTGAGATTTGATGTCTCAGCCGATTTCTTTGGTGCGGAAACTTCTCCAGCCGCCCTCTCCTCCTCTGCGCGCCTCGCTGTCCAGACTGCTCTTCGGTCTGCATCTGATTCCAACCAGATTGGACTCATGGAACCGGTCATGAATGTAGTGATAAGTTGTGATGAGGCCTCTTTGGGAACAATTGTACATGATCTGTCTTCAGCTCGAGGTGGTCATATACTGTCCCTTGATAGCGAAGGGATGGACCCTTCATCGACAGACCATATACAAAGTGTTGACACTGGGCGAATTTATACTCCCCCTGATCCGTTTGCATCAATCGATGTAACGCAGTCCTCCGGGCCTGGCCAATATAGACAAGTGACAGCGACGGTACCGTTGAAGGAGATGGTAGGGTATCTGAAGCATCTTCGCAGCCTGACTGGTGGAAGAGGAACATTTATAATGAGTGTTGACAAGTTTGAAAAGCTTTCTGGACCAAGAGAGAAAGCCGTATAATTATGTATTATATTAGTTGTAGGAGTAACAAGTAAATATGTTAATCATGTCTGCATTTGTGTAATCCATTGTTTAGAGACCGTATTTCACACTACCTATCATATCAAAGGAGCAATGTAATCCAGCCAAATTACAAAAGGTGACTATCCGTTAGACGTAACTCTGTTCGAACACTTTACTTACTTCTACTACAATCAAACGATCATGCAGAAAGCAGTAAACAATATGTCCAATATAATTTCTCCAAAAAGAAGTCATTGTGTCACCGTTGTCAAGCCAAATCATCGCTCCTCATCATCTACTACCACTCTAGTCCATAGTCCAACGTCGATCATTACCTTTTGAGTTCTCATTTTCATTAAAAATTACTTGTTAATCACGTAAATAGCATGGATAGTTCTAAAATCGTGTAGCACCAAGGACAACCTTACAAGTTATTAAAGACAACACTATAAATATGTTCTTCGTATCTTCCAGTAGCTTTCGTTATGCTGTTATCGGTAAGCACAAGAAAAAACAGTGAATTGTATCCAATTGTATTATGTCAGAACTATCGAAGTATAAGCACAATATCATGAGGCTCCCAATTATTCCATATGAGAGATATCTCATTAAGTATAGAATAATATCATTCTAATCACCAACTATTTATTCATCGTTCGAATCATCAATGCCGAGGGTTGGGTCGTCCAACGCTAGATTAAAAATCTTGTACTTCATAAAACAACATTTGGGTGGTCACCCGCTTCATTTGCTTGCGCCAAGTCACGTCAATAAAGCCGCCGAAATCGATAATATCAACATCAATAATATAGAGCATTAAATCAATGATGCAGTAATTTCAAAATTGTATGGCAAAGCTCACGCGGTCTCTTCAAGCTTTAAACGATATATTAAGACCTTGACCATGTATTAAATATAATTGACGATTACTCTGCAAATATAGTGAGGAGTTCCGTGATTAAATGTAGTCCTGCTACGTACTCAGAGTTAATCGTCATATCACAATATAGAATATGAGCCTTCTCTATCCCCATTTCATGTTTTATGTATTTATGCGCATAAATTCTGACAGCGTGGAAATTGTCGCAAGCTTGGGTTTTCCCCAGGTCCCCACGTGGCCGGAATGAGGAAACAATAAACAATAAACTCCACCTAATCCTCACCCCGCACACCACCCAGTACGGCATAGATAGATGAATTCACCCCAGCTTCCTACTACTCTGGGAATCAAGCTCCACAAAACCTTCATCAATCGACGCCAAGGTCATTTCTACGAGCCCACGCGGTCGTTTTCTCGTATGGTACTGCCTAAATGTCATGCTCTGCAAATATCCGGCTAAATTGACCCGCAGGAGTTTTCCAGCAAGTACACAGCCAGATGGGCGTTGAGTAGAAGATATTTGGAATTTACTTGTCCACTGAAATTCATTACCAGTTTCGTTATTTTGAAGCTGATTTGAAAGTATCCAGTAATTCCAAAGATAAGTGGCAATGCCCTTACAAAACTTCAAATTTACTTATCTTTGATTATACAGCAGCTAAGTTAGACTCACCTCAAATCTGTTCCAATAGCAACTGCCGCAGTTTTCTGTACTTACCAGCCATATAACATGAAAGAGGTTTAAGTGCAGATCCTAATATGAATTTATGCATCGACGAGCTACACAACCAAAGTGCCGGGTCCTGACTCCGCTCAAGCGATTATAAGCGAAATCAGTGATCGTGCCCGTCCTGAATCGCCAT
>Ga0247737_1000510_pt1 | contig 15610 bp, 11 predicted proteins | sample UWRJL028104C2_FD_180937 | JGI IMG/M metagenome (GOLD analysis project Ga0247737, IMG submission 180937) | Plant litter microbial communities from Arlington Agricultural Research Station in Wisconsin, United States - UWRJ-L028-104C-2 | ecosystem: Environmental > Terrestrial > Plant litter >...
GAACTGTTAAGTATAGTTTGAGACACCTGTCAATATTGACTTTGAGACTGATCCAAATGCGTAGCATTTGAGAAAGTATCTCTGTACTCTCGTCGAGCAGGGGAGTATATGTACTCTCAATTTGAACAAAGCGAGGAAAGAAGCAGGCCGGGAAAGCAATGCATTGCATTATTAGCTTCAAGTTCTATTATTTTTATGTTAATTTGGCTTGGTCTGTTATTCAAAGAATATGAGGTGTTGTTAATTGCGTACGTAAGCTCAGAATGATAACTCAAAATGATATCAATTTCTGCTGACCTGCAATATCAGACCACAAAGCTCAGCTGAAGCTATCAGACAGCTGCTAAAAGAGGCCCGATGTTCTGTTATCGTCTATGATACTGACCATGAAACGCTTGTAAAACGCTCTTTAGCAAATAAACTAGGTTACCGACTCTTCAGAATCCCCTGGGGGTCTCTACAGTCATTAGAAGATTTTGATGCTTGTCAAATCAGCTTAAAGTCTACATCGACACCGAATACCATGCTATCATTGGAGTCTATAGCTTTCTATTTTCACTCATCTGGCACTACAGGAATGCCAAAACTCATCTCACAGACACACCATGGAGCCGTAGGTATCCTACCTCTACTACAGGATCTCGATGACGAGGTGCTTCTCAGCACGTTTACGACAACACCCCTGTACCATGGTGGAATTGCCGACATATTCCGATCTTGGAGTGCAGCTTCCACACTGTGGTTATTCCCCGAAGGAAAACTACCTATCATTGGACCTACGGTGTCAACTTGTATCCAAAAGATTGACGACATACACTCTGTTGATAACAATCAGAAACTTGGATACCTCTCTTGCGTTCCCTACGTGATGGAGGCACTCACCGAAAACCAAGTATTATTGGATAGACTACGAACGCTAGATCTTGTTGGAGTTGGTGGTGCATCAATGCTGGAGGACCTGGGTGACAGACTTGTGGCAGCGGGTATTAATCTAATTAGTCGTTTTGGGAGCGCGGAGTGCGGGTTTCTCCTCTCATCCCAACGTGAATATAGGAAAGATACTGGCTGGAATCAGCTTCGCTATGAAAGCACAGAAGGACTACGATTTACTACTAAGAACGATGGTCTTTGCGAATTAGGCGTGACCGAATACTGGCCAATGGTTTCCACAGCTATACACGCAAAACGTCCTTTCAACACGCACGATCTGTTCGAGATGCATGGTAGTAAGCCATGTACATGGAAATTTGTTGGAAGATCTGACAGCCAAATAACTCTGAAGACAGGAAAGAAGTTTGATCCAACAGCTATTGAAGGGCTACTTCGTAAACATGACAGAATACTGGATGCTTTCATTATTGGTGATAATAAGCCGTACATTGCTGCCATTCTCTTTGTTTCGAATGAGGATATAAATCCGCCACATGATCGTTTGGTTTCCAGCCTTTGGAAATATATCCAGACAATCAATGAAACTCAACCACCGCATGCCAAACTATCTAAGTCTAGTTATCTTGTACTTGGTCCAGTCGAGCATAAGCGTGTTCCCAAGAACAACAAAGGCGGTATAATTCGGAACGCATTTCTCATGGGCTTCGCCAACGAGGTTTCAAATCTTTATGCCCCATCCATCTCCCAGGAGAACTCGCAATGGTCAACCGCTCTAAGCTATCAGGAACTTAAGAAATTAGTCACAGATTTTGTACACTCAGTGGTCGACTCATCGCATGTTGCAGATGGCGAAGACCTTTTCGAGGCAGGAGTTGACTCTATACAAGCTATGCAAATTCGAAAACAAATTTGCGACGCTCTACCTGCAAACTATCAGCCACTGATCCTAAGGGACTTAGTATATGAGTGTGGCTCTATCTCTAAAATCTCTCATTTCCTTGCAGATCTTCCGACTCATGATGGTCGACTATCCAACATAGACAAAGACAGACAAATAATTCAAAGACATGACATGCATGAAATGGTTGCTAAATATACCACCATCCAGCCGGAGCTACTACGCCAGATGCTTATGGTTTCTGGTTTAGATATCACCCACAAAGAAACCCCAGTATTGGCCTCTGGGAGGACACACCAGTTCAGTGATCTAAAGACTGTAATTCTCACAGGAGCAACCGGATTTCTGGGGATTCATATCCTTAAAAACATAATTTTGGATAAGTCAGTCACAAAGGTGTATGTGTTGACACGTGGTTCTTCTTTAATACCACCACCTGCATATTCCGATCAACAAGAATTAGCCAGGGCTCGGATGCGTACTCTTCTTTTGCAGCATGCTCTTCTTTCTACTATTCCAGCTGGAGATCTTGAAAAAATAAACTATCTACCATGCGTGCTTCAGCACCCGACCCTTGGATTGCCCAATAAACTACTTGGATGTGTAGCTGAAGAAGTCACGCATATGTTACACTGTGCGTGGGAAGTAAATTTCTCACTTTCTCTGAAGAATTTCTCTTCACAAATCGAAGGAACAATTCGTCTATACAACCTTCTGCTTTTGAAACCATCCAAATTTGCCAAGTCCTTCATATTTTGCTCCTCAATAGCCAGCGTCGCAAATAACAGCAAATGTTTTGGAGATATTTCAAGAGACCCGAGAGATGCAAGTGATGTGGGATATGCTCAGAGTAAATGGGTGATGGAGAACGTACTCACCAAGATTAGTGAGGAAGCTTTTGAGGACTGCTCGCGAATTTCAATATCAATCCTGAGAATCGGGCAGCTCAGTGCCAATACCAAAACTGGGATATGGAATCGAAAAGAGGCATGGCCAATTATGTTGGATACCTGCCTCAATGGATTTAAATCGTTAAATGAAGCTAGTGGTGGTAGAGTAAAGGAGAAAATGCTGATACCTAACCTCGCTAATACAAGTCTCCCGCTGATAGATTGGCTTCCAGTAGATGTCGCCGCCTTGAGAGTTCTTCAACATCCTTTAATGCCAAATCTCCAAGATGGCCCAAAAATACAAGTTGCCCAGATTTGTGGTAAGAGACTTGTATCGTGGGGAAGCGTACAAGACTGGGTCCTCAATTGGGCAAAGTGCCAGGGCAAATATGGCAAGATAACAGAGCCAAACGATTGGTTAGATGAAATAGAGGAAAGAGGACTGGGGAAAGCAAGAGCTTTGATAGGATTGTGGAGACAAAATTGGGTCAAAGAAGGAGCAGCGAAAGATATTAAACTGTCTATTTTAAGCCAAAGGACAACGGAACAAGATGGTGACATGAAGGTGGAAACCCATCATGAAAACGGAACTTATGAACTCGATCAGCGTTATTTCGAACGGATCATGGATTGGATCATTGCAGCAGATTTATGAAGTAAGGTTTTGACTTTCGTGCCCAGGTAGACTGATGAATTGCTAAAATGGCTTGTCAAGTAGTTAAAAGATCCCTAAAAATTCTTTCTCCTGATTATTGATGGCGAATAGACATAGTTTCTGTAACAGAAAATGCTGACGAAGACAGTTCCACTAGCTGGAAGTCCAATCACACTTCATTACGCAGAAGTGTGGGTTTGTGGCCAATTAGGCTGATTGACGCCTCGGGTTCCTGAACATCCTAACCGTATAATATCCAAACGATGTGTATATCATCATTTAACTCTACCCGTGTAGTGGCTCGCGTATAGGTCCACCATAGCCATGTCTTATGGAAAGAGGGGCACGTATATTAGCTCGTATGTCTTAATTCCCATCGCTCGCGGATCAACAAACATGCGGAGAAGCGGAGCCGGATAATATAATAATCCACTTACTAGATAATTATGTTGAAAAATTCCATGAATCATATTCTAATCCAAAATGCGGGGATTATTGCTTAAAGGAAGGTTTAGGAAAGTTGTTGAAAAAATACCACTTCGTAGTTGAGGTAACATCTGAAGTCGACCTATTCTACTCACAAATGAAGCCTTATTTTGCTCTTTCGGCGTTACTTGCTTTTGCAAATGCATCAGCGCTTGCACCGTCGAAGAATTCGACCTACTTCAATCCTGTCCTCCCAGGATGGCACTCAGATCCATCCTGTACCCAGGTCAATGGCACTTTCTACTGTGTAACATCAACTTTTGGATCATTCCCGGGGCTTCCCATCTATGCGTCCAAAGATCTCATTAACTGGAAGCTCATCAGCCATGCTTGGAACCGAGAAAGTCAGCTATCTGGCGTCAGCGAGCAAAATGATCAACAACAACAAGGCATGTACGCAGCAACCATACGCCACCATGAGGGAGAATACTACGTGATTTGTGAATATCTTGGCCTACCAACTGGAATTATTGGAGTCATCTTCAAATCAAAAGATCCTTTCAGTGAAAACGCCTGGACAGACCCTGTAAGGTTTCAAACAGGGAAGATCGATCCTGATATTTTCTGGGATGACGATGGAAAGGTATATGTTGCTACACAAGGTATTATCCTCCAAGAGGTCAACCTGAAAACCGGGGAACTCAGCCAGCCGCCAATTTCTTTATGGAATGGAACAGGGGGTGTCTGGCCAGAAGGACCACATATTTACAAGAAGGATGGATATTATTACCTACTCATTGCCGAAGGTGGAACAGCAACGGACCATTCAATTACCATTGCCCGCGCTCGCAACGTCACTGGCCCATATACTGCGTATGAACACAACCCTATTCTCACAAACCGTGGCACGAATGAGTACTTCCAGACTGTTGGACATGGTGATTTATTTCAGGATGTACAAGGGAACTGGTGGGGAATGGCTCTTGCTACGCGATCTGGTCCGCAATATCAGGTCTATCCTATGGGCCGAGAAACTGTACTATTCCCGGCAACCTGGAAAGAAGGAGAGTGGCCTGTGTTAGAGCCAGTTCGGGGTAAAATGAGTGGATGGCCTCTACCTCCCGAGTCGCGGGATCTTCCTGGGGATGGACCTTTTAACTCTGACCCCGATGTATACGATTTCCGCAAAGGAACAGCTATTCCCAAGAACCTGGTTCACTGGCGTGTACCTCGAGCAAACGCGTTCTCCGTGACTTCTCAAGGTCTAAGCATTGTCCCAAGTCGTAATAATCTCACAGGCACACCATTCTCTAACGATGAACTAAGTGGACAACTTGGGCTTGCATTCATTGGCCGTCGTCAGACAGACACTCTTTTCACTTTCAGTGTCGACCTATCTTTCAAACCTCGTGTCGTCGACCAAGAAGCAGGTGTTACTATCTTCCTTACACAAGTTAATCATATCGATCTCGGAGTGGTGCTGCTAAAAGGAAATAAAGCAGAAGATACCCAATTGTCTTTTCGCTTCCGCGCGGTAGGCACTGGGAAACCTCCCCCTCCCAAGATTGTTCCTGTACCTAAGGGCTGGGAAGGAGACTCTATCCGACTACAAATCGACACTGCTAATGCAACGCATTACAACCTTTCCGCTCTCAAAGCATCGGACCCAAAGACTAAGATCTTAATTGGTACAGCATATGCTGGCCTTGTAAGTGGCGGAAACGGTTCATTTGTAGGGAGTTTAGTGGGTGCTTATGCAACATGCAATGGGGCTGGTACTAAGGGTCAGCTTGATTGTCCTTCAGGTGGTGATACCCACGTTACGCGCTGGAGGTACAACGGGAAGGCACAATATATTTCCGCAGACACAAGCATTGCAAGCTGAGATTAATAGTGGACTACATACTATTTGATTGAAATCCCAAAAATTAACACATGGAGTGTAGTTTCTGTTTTTACTTTCCATTTTTCATATCTGCGTTACGTTTTTCACTTTTGTGATAGCAAATATCTCTGTGTAGTGAAGTATGTATAATTTCATAAGCTAGTAGGAACAACCACTGAGATATAGTTGAGTACAACTGAGTTGCTAGTGGGGAATAGTGCTCATTGCAGGAATACCACTCGTGGGACCAATCTTAGCCTTCAACTGAAAAACAAAAGCTGATGTATAAAAAGTAAGCTCTCAGCTTCAAACTCGCTTAGTCTCTGTAACCTCTACCGATTGTTGCGTTTGAAGGATCTGAATCATTGTATAATAAGGAACTCAGCCACAAGAGTTAGTGGAAGCATATCACGCAAATTCAAAACTAACCATGGCTCGTTTACAATGATGCTCAAAAAGAGTTTACGTAACAGGTTGGCCAGCAATATAAAACTAATACTTGAACTGATAGCTATTAAATTCAAATGGTAAATGCTAGTATTCTCTATCTGATAATGAGGCCATAAAGTCACACAAAGAACAGTCTAAACACTAGCAAGACTCCTGGAACTCCAAATTGCGGTTCCGACAACAAAACGCCGCCACGCCAAACTCAGTAACAGCCACACTTTCTCTCATTCCTTCCTCTTGTATGCAGGTCATGCTGAAACTTGCAATAGTAGACTGTTCACTCCTTCCTCAAATGATTTCGCAACGATCACTTATGTGATGACTGGTCTTTTCCCATTTCCGGCGGTTGAAGATTCTGGTGGAGATACTTCTGATACTCTAGCCTTAAAGTTTTTGATCTCTTCGCAATCCAGAAGTTTTGCCCTGAATTCGACACAGCCGAGCGGGTTGTCGAGATATTGCCTTCCTGCCAACAGTTTAAGTGCCGAAGGATGGATGGGGTTGCCTGATAAAAGAGGGCTTCAACCCGAGATTTCCCCAATCAAAAGCCTCTCCCCAACCCAAGAATCATGATGTCAACCTAAAAAGGGGTGTCACAAAAAAGAAACATTGCCCAAGGAAGCTAAAATGGGAAGAGAATTTATTATATGTGCGCTTGACTGGTAAGTAACAAGTTCGATGTGCATACTAGCGTGACCTGGCTATTAATAGCTTCACCTAACCACGGCATGTGTACTCGAATGTAACCTAGCTGAGCCTTCCTATCGTCTCCAAAGAACAAATCCAAAATTTACACATTTTCCATTCTTCTTCTCAATCGATACCAAGCTTGACCACCTAGGATGGAGGATGACGACATACTCTTGGACTACCCAGCTCTACCAATCGATCCTAGCGACCTCGCCTTGAGACCTTTATATTTTGACCCTGATTTTGTTATCAGTTCCTCGACACCACCAGAAAAGAAGCAGAATGTTGCAGAGATAGATGAACTTAGAACTCTAACAAAGGCTTCTTCGTCCACCATCTGCCTCAACACCACCGAGCTTCTGGAACAGATTCTGGAAAACTGTCTATTTATCGATCTTCTAACCCGCCTTCCGCGCGTTTCGTCAACCTGGAAATGTGTCATCGAAAATAGTCGATATATCCAGCAAGATTTGTTTTTCACTCCATGGGCTCCAGGTGAATACGCCATTTATACACTTTTTGGCATTCCAAAAGGGGGAGGACTGGCTTAGAGCATATATGATTAACCAAGGCCCGGAACCTAAAACTGATGAGAATGAAGATACAGATAATGATGCTGACGAGGCGGGTTGGGATCCGCACTCGGCCATAGAGTGATGGTTTAGATTCAATTGGCAGCGCGTTGAGGCTGATCCTCGGTTCATGTATCAGAGTGCAAGTTGGCGCCGTATGTTACCTCTCCAGCCGATTACCATGACAATTTGGAATATGTTCCGTACGAGATCGGGACCGTACCATGACAAGTGTATGAGGAGTATTAGGGAAAGGGAAGTTGTTGGGAGAAATATATGAGGATATGCTGCTCATTTGTAAGGATCCGTTGTGTTGATCGACAGTAACTTGGGTAAGAAGCAATGAGAGATATGGTACGATGATGCAAGTGGATATTACGCTACAGCCTTATCCAGATGAGGGTGAGGAGGATGTTCTAGGCATGAGAAGCGATTCAATTAACAAGATTCGAGGAGCAGTGCGGTGGACGCATTTCGACGGACCCGTTTCAGAAATAGTTTTTGAAGAATGGGGCAAGACGCCTTGGATTGAATGGCTTGACTAGCGCTTTACTGAAGTTGAAGAAGATGAAGAAGGGTTTAATGTTAAGGATCTAAAGAAGCTATATGGATGTTGACTTGATCAAGTGAAGCAAGTTATTCATTATGTATTTTAGTCTAGAGGAGTCTTTGTGGTGTGATGGAGCAATTATCTATGTATAAAGTACAGTACTAGGTAGTGGGAGTTGGTACGTGAGCCACAATAGCTACAGTAGACAGACTAGGACCGCAGCCAGAGAGTATGAGCCTACGTAGTGATCTTTAGACTAGTTAGGTTTAATTCTTGGGAACTCTTAAGGATTCTCATAGTTTGGAGTAGCTATTCAATATGCCTCGCATCAAGTTGATCTTGCCTCTCAAGAATCTTTTTTTCTGCACTATCGATTATAAGGGAATCCACAATAGACCCCAAAAGGTTCTCAACAAGGTTGGTCACTTCTCTTCCTGAGTTACCGGACAGATAAACACCAGGCCCTTTTTTAAACAAGAATTGCCATATATGCCATTGCGCAAATGTGACTATGAATAGATTACACGCGATATGTGCCAACACAATGACATTCGCCGAAGTTCTCACTGACAGATGCAAATCGGAGGAAAAGAGGAGTTTCGCTTACTTTTGGGCACCAACAGTTCATGGGGCTAGCATTTTAGACTTTCGCTGTAGGCTGTCCGTAGTGATGAGATAACGCCAACCTTATGCTTGGACTTGAATGAGGCCCCCACCCTCCATCTTAGATAGAGTATGAGACAGAATGCACAAATTGGAAGATGAATATCGATATTTAGCACCCCCGCTCTGCTCTCATAAAGGTAAATACCACCCTGATCTCATGTATCGACATGGCTTCACTGTGGCTCAACATGGCCGTTAGATCAATAAAATCGAGGAATTGATCACTAGACAAAGATATAACATCTTTTTGATACTCCCTAGGTGCAGTGAGTATGAGTCCCTTCATTTTGCACTACTTGGACAAAATGATCGTGAGGAATGGCTCCTGGTGTATCGTACAGTGAGGGTGAAAAAGTAGGTTAGATCATAGGCCTAGAATGTGATGTAACTTTTGGATTTATTCTATTTAGAAATACTGGTTCTTGCAGGTGATGGATTGAGTAAGATACCCAATGCCAATATAAAGATTAACATGGTAGGAGTAGAATTCTACCTCGCAAAGATCAGCGGTGTAGTGAGAAAGAGTTTCAACAGCTGGTAACAACAATACCTACGAGATATAGTAGGTAGTGTAACTCTTTCATTCCGCCTTGTGTAACTTGAGTAGCAATAGTGATACCTCAAGTCCCTTCGTTGAAGTACCCTAAAGATCCTACCTATGCACATGTGTGATACACCATTTCAAGACATTTCTCAGTTATTCGAAATACCTCAAAGGAATGTGCTCCCCACAACCTACTCCTTTTTCCCGGAACTCGTATCCTGCAGAATTATTTCCTTGGTAGCCGCGATACCTCTCTTACCCTCTACCTCGGTGATCTCGTTTGTGAAGCTCACGCCCTCCCCATCGGTTCCACCCTCCGAAGCAGCTTCGGAATCCTTTATAGCCTGCTCTCTTGCGAGCTGCATCTCAAGATCCGGATTTTTGTTTTTCCACCTGGCCATGAACCATGTCCCAAACATCAAAATGACCCACATTGCGAATAAGAAGACGGTAGCGGCAGGGTATCCATGTTTCCATTCTGGCGCTTCGACTGCAGGGAAGGTGAAGAGCGGAACCCAGATGTTGGTGCAAAAGCCAGCAGTCATCATAGACGATATAATTAAACCTCTCTCCCCATAATTTTCTTTGAGCGTAAAATTTACCCAGGAGTACTTGTTTTTTTTTAGCTATTTGTGAGGGAAAGATGGGAGGCGGTTGAGTTACAAGAATTGGTGAAGCCATTCCGGACAATCCCCCGAAATAAAACGCGACAAACTTAAGACCATCAGGGACACTCCATACCGACAGAGTTATCAAAGCGAAGAATACAAAAGACTGTAAGTGTTAGTCGCATGCTAGTGGATAGTCTGGGATATATTTACAAATTGAAAAGTAAATAATCCTCGTAAACTTAGGCAGCCAGCAAGAGTCGTACCAAGCCTGAAACATTGGGAAGTCAGTCAATACATGTTTAAGAAATCTTTAGGATGGGAAGCCATGAAAATTCGAAACTTTGGAATGTCTTATGAGTTTAGACACATGTCTCTACTTTGGAAGCCTGAGGGATCTTGCTAACACGGATAACTTACCACGAGGACAACGCTTGTATAAGGCTGATGAAGGTAGGAAGGATATTCCGAAGTGCTACCGAATATCCTGCAGCTTTAAGCCACAGTGCCATGTAACCTGTCCAGTAATGTGCTTGGACTAGACAACTATACATTTTCTCAATTAGTAAACAAATAACTAAGGTGTAAGGTCGAATATCTTTACTTACACATAGCATGGAACACATATCCAAAACATAGGGCGTTTGAGGGTGTACTTAAACGTCTTCCAGGTTATTCCATCCTTTTCTACAACCGGGATACGTTTTAGAGCAAGAGCATGTTCTTCCTCTGTGAAGAACCATCTCTTAGGAGAGATGGGAAGCCCTGGCCAGAATGCAAAACCAAGAGCAGATATCGGGAGGGTGATGATACCGTCTATTATATGCAAGAAATTTTAGTATCTCTATGGTATACAAACTTAAGCTGGGAAGCTGTTGACTTACGAATTACGAATAACCATCTCCAGCCCGTCAAACCAAGTTTTCCATTCAAGTTCCGATAAGCAGCAGCTTGAAGGTAGCCAGAGAACATAGAACCTAGCGAGTTACCCATAAACCAAACTCCAGCTCGCTTGAACAATTCTTCGTTTTTGAACCAACTTCCAACTAAAAGGTCAAATTAGTAAATAGGTACCAGTTGCTTTCGTAGAGATAAAGAGCTTACGAATCAGGTGGGTACCACCAAACGATGAAGCTTCCAGAAATCCTGTGAGAGCACGAAGTAGATAAAGATGCCAGTTTTTCGTAACCCTAGACTGACAGAATCCAATGATGGCCCAAGTAATCTGGAGGGTGGGGAGGAGGAATGGTGCACTACAAAATTGATTGTCAGCGTGGACCCTGAGAAGGCTATATGTCAAATAATATTTACATCTTTGCTTTTGTCTGTAAGGTCATCAGCGGTATCTGCCCAACGACATAAGCCGCATTATCTAGAGATGGGATTTCAGTGACCGAAATTCTGTTTGCAATGGGATTGGAAGACCTACACGACATTTTGTAGTAATTGAGCTCATTGCCATAGGCGTTGAGATCTTCTTTCATTCCAGAGACATAGGCATTTGTAATGTTTTGTTGGCCGAGAAACTATTTCAATTATGAGCTTGCTGCTTCAGATTTCAGGTAGATGAACTTGAACTTGCTCGACAGAAAACTAGAACATGTTAAAATAATGAGATTTTTTGGTTGCTATTCAGAACATGGACTTACAACTCAGACATCCAAAAATTAAAATTGTTAGATCCAGTTTCCGCAAGAGTTTTCGTTCAGCCAAAGGATACTCAGAAGCTGTTTGGGTGTTAGACTCATGTTCGATATGTAATTCTATCCACAAACAACAAGAACTCACGATACCAGTTAAAAACCGAGAATACCACTGCCCCAACCTCGTTGGCCTTTAGTGTATGTGTGAACCCCATCTCTGAGAAGCTTTTGCACGATGAGCAGTGCGTCCACAGCCAGAGGATATATGTTTATAACAGTTGTGAGGATCCACTGATTTGATAATTTTGCATAGAATGGGATTCATGAGTCCATCCAGATACGCAATCTTGCCAATAATGACGAAGGATGGAATACATGATATTAGATGTTGAGCTACCACCCAAGTGGGTTTTCCGTCAACTTGGCGACCCAGAAATTGAAAGCACATCTTCAACCCCATTGTTTTGATCCTATTCTTTCCATCACTACACAAATGCTTGGCTACCTGGTGCCATTTGGTCGTCAGGAACCAATCCAGCAGGCTTAATTATGGCCGTCACCCAACGACCCCTCTGCCAAAGCTCACGCAGGACACTAAAGAACCCAATTGATATCTTCCAAGGGAGATCAACGAACGAAGGAAAATAATTTCCTGTAGGAGGATGATTGATGGTTGAGATATTATTTATGTGTATATGGCGCAATAGATAGCGGAATGGCGTCCAAAGATCACATTGGGGTAACTCCACATTTCGTGACCCAGCACCCACTGCCAACTCGGAGTCTTTTCCCGCCAAATTTACCACCAAGCCCTTATTACACTTTTGTTGACTTGGAGGAGTTTGTTTGCTGAGAATTATTTATAAGTAACAAAAACTGACTTGAAAGCTCAATTTCTTCTTGCTTTCAACCCATCAAACATCTTTCTACGCTTATCAATTTGCCCAATATGCCGTCGGCCGTTCCACAGCTATATCAGGTATGATAATTCGGCCAAGAGGTCATCGTCCAAGTTAAGTTGGTTGCTGATAACGAGATTTCTTACAGTATGATCACGTCCCAGAAACCCAAGAGGACCTAGAATGGGCCGATTGTACGTACCAACACTATAGACTATTTGATTTATCCGAAAAGCTCGGTCTAAAGTGGTTACTGATTATGGATAAAATTTAGTGGCAACTGTTGATTTATCCAAGTATGGCACGCCAGAGGGGAATGCAGAGCTTGCCCAGACTCTTATCGATGCTATCCGAACCAAAGGATTCTTCTATGTGAAGAACTTTGAGATCTCTCAAGAGGCCGTAGATAGGCAATTCGCCCTTGGTCAGCGGTTTTATGAACTCCCAATCGAAGAGAAGAGCAAGTATGTGCCGAACCTTGATGCTGGAGAATACAACGGTTACAGACCTGCTGGTCGCCGAATTCTGGGTGGAGGAATTCCTGACAAGACCGAGGTGTGGAATATGGCTAGTAGGTCGAGAATTTCCAATTATGATTCCCAGATTAAGCTAATAATTACTTGTAGCGAACAACGGACACATCATCCAGCCTGTCCCGGAGTTGTTGAAAGATAATCTCACTGAGATCGAAGGGTTTGCAAAGGTAGGCGATGACCGGTATATTTTGTGTTAGGCCTGAACTTACTGGCAAACGCAGAATCTTCATGACAAGATCTTAGACCCTTTAAATCATCTCATCGCTCTAGCTCTCGAGTTACCTCCTGACTTTTTCACCAAGATCCATAGATGGGAGGTTCACGACGAATCCCACCTCCGATACATGAAGTACTCGAAGTTCACCCCCGAAGAGATACAGCAACTCGGTGACGGTCTTTGGTCCCGAGGACACACTGATCTGGGTACAATCACTCTTCTGTTTCGCCAACCAGTGGCTGCACTTCAGATCAAAGATCATCAGACCGGAGCTTGGAAATGGGCGAAACCACTTGACGGAAGCCTAACTGTCAACGCTTGTGATGCGCTCAGCTTTTTGACTGGGGGATACGTCCAGTCAACAATTCACCGGGTAATTTTACTTTCTTTATTCCCTAGCATAGCCATGAAACTGACTTATTCTTCAAGGTATCTGTCCCTCCGAAAGATCAACAGCATGTTGATCGTCTTGGCCTTCTTTACTTTGCGCGTCCACAGAACGATGTGGTGCTCAAGACCATCGACTCTCCCGTATTAAAAATGGCGGGATATACGCAAAATGAATTCGAAAAGAATGGTCACCCAGTACCGACCATGGGAGGTACGTTGCTTCTTATTGGAGGAGGAACATATATATAATAAGTCCTCACTAACTAACTTTTGCTAGAATTTACCACCCTAAAGCAAACTTGGCAGCAAAAGTCTAAGCTAGTCTACGAGCCAAATGAAGGGGAACAAATTCTTCCTGGGTTTAAAGGACAGTACCACGTTTGAGAAAGTAAATAATCCAACAATACTCAAGGCTTAGAAAACATTGAGTCTCGGAGGTGATGAGCTATGAGTAGCCATATCACTGAAAAAAGTTCACTATGAATTTACCCCATGTAAACGACAATATTGAAATGCCACCCTCTACTTCCCTGTGGCTTCTCACAGTCTACCTTTTTAAACAAAGCAAATATAGTCTTTCAATCTTAGATCGTTACTTTACGTACTCAACTATTTTGTCCCCGCCTTATGTAAGATTAGCAGTGTAAACCCGTATTTGTCAAGAGTGGTAGAGGATTTTTCCAAAATTACCTCGCGTAACAAGGCCATTTCCCGAGAAAACTTTTTTACCCAACTCCCTTTCAGAAATATTGTTTTGGGATAGATGCTTGTACTTACTAATTTCGACTCTCCATAAACTTGATCTACAAACGAATTCAGTACTTCAGCTACTGTACATCCCATAGCCTTGGTACGAACCATCATCTCCATCTAGAAGATATATCCCTTACTGTCGCGTACTCAGAATTAGGAAAAGTCTCTTGCTTAAGTTGGTATACAATGCATCACTCCAGTCACTAATGAATAGCTAATTTTGAAGCTGTAGAGGTTCGGTAACCACTCTTGTACATAAAAAGAGCATTACGATTATGTTCAGTGTCACGGTCCCATTCGTGACGCCTTACATATGTGTAAAACTTATCATGAAATGACTAGGGTGTATTGAACTTATCGACATGTGCTTTTAACATCAGTGACGCCAAGTAAACAGGTTCCTGGAATTTCTTCCCGCTTTGGTCTAGAACTATTCAGTGGCGCGCTTGTGTGTGTAGCTGAGGTCTCAGCCTCACGAAGCTAGCCTAGTATATGATATAGGTACCAAGATGATCCCATCATTTCACCTTATGTAACATATTTTGTCGCCTTACCCTTTTCTCGATCTATGTAATTAGAGCCAAGGATAAACATAATCAATCAATTAAACACCAACGATTGTACTCAAATTAGATGATGCTGGTAGCGTAGTCTATCAAAACATGAGTAGATGTTTCCCATGCCTGGCGAGAAGATCCAAGGAAAGCGCACAAGTTCCAGAATCAACGAGAGATAGAAGAGATCATCAAAGTCTCCCAGACTCAGCGAGGTATAATCTATCACCCAGATCCATTGATATTGAAGGGGGTAGGACTAGCGAAGCTGTAAATTCAGATGCAGCAGCACAGGCCAACCATTTCGATAACCCGCCCAGTCCCACTATCACCGAGACTCAGGTACGACCTAACATATCGTTTCCCTACCCTCCTCTGCAGCATGTCGAAGGTGAGTTTAGGTTGCTTGTGATTAAAGCCGGCCAGGAGGGGGATACTATTGAGTGCACTTTAAGCAATGCATTACACTCGGACAACCCGGTCTACTCCGCACTCTCGTATTGCTGGGGCTCGATGTCTTTACTTAAATCCGTCCATGTAAACGGTCATTTATTTGAATTGGGATTGAACTGTGAAGCCGCGATCCGGATGCTGCGACAAAGAGATATGGATGTTAGTGTTTGGATTGATTCTATCTGCATAAATCAAAACAGTATAGAGGATAGAAATACCCAGGTTCGTCAAATGCGTCGCAAATACCAGGATGCTCGAGATGTCGTTGTATGGCTGGGCGAAGCGGAAGCCGACTCGGGAGAAGCTGTTAAGATACTGGAACAAATAAGTAAGATGGGTCGATATAACACAGCCCAGTCCTCCAAAACCATAGGAACCGACCTTCAGTGGGCTGCCGTACGCAAATTTTTCAAAATACCTTGGTTTGAACGAGTGTGGAT
>Ga0247737_1000512_pt1 | contig 15580 bp, 25 predicted proteins | sample UWRJL028104C2_FD_180937 | JGI IMG/M metagenome (GOLD analysis project Ga0247737, IMG submission 180937) | Plant litter microbial communities from Arlington Agricultural Research Station in Wisconsin, United States - UWRJ-L028-104C-2 | ecosystem: Environmental > Terrestrial > Plant litter >...
TTCGAGACGGTTGATTATGATTACCCTCCCCCAGGCTCCCCGCCACCACCCTCAGCGACTGCGCTTCCCAACAATATCGGAAATTCCAATGGTCTCATCCCAGCGTTTACTCCACCTTCGAACCGTGGTCCCAAACGCATATGGTTCCAACGGGCGGCCGCATCAGTGCTACCACCATCAGTCTTGTCCAGGATTGGGATGGCGCCACGACTACCATCAGGACCCGTTGGAGGAGGTACAAACAACGATGGTGTATTCGCCAATGTGACGGCTAAACCTACAGCGCCTGTTCAGATACAGGAAGGTGCGTTCTTACTCTTCTTTTTCTCATGATTCTACTATAGCAAACCCTTATGGTTTAATAGGTGATGATACGTACGTCGTGCCTGAGGATACAAGACAGGAAGCTCCTCCATCTTATGCTTCGGCACAAGCGGATGCAGTTCCTCCTTATTGGGAGACCACGGTGCATGCACCCTTTGCACCAGATTCGATAGGGGATATGGTTATCGACAACCTTCCGACTGGATCGCTATTCTCATTTTGTTGGAATCTACTCGTCTCTATCTCGTTCCAATTCATTGGATTCCTCCTCACCTACCTGCTTCACACAAGTCATGCCGCTCGACTGGGCTCGAGAGCAGGGCTTGGTGTTACCCTCATCCAGTACGGTTTTGCACTGAGAAGTCGGATGGAGTCGCCAGACGGTACTGGGAACGGCGATTGGATGTCGGACAGTCAGGACGGTTCCTCCAAGCCGGAAGATGGTCGTCCTATGCATCATCATCCAGATATGACCAATGTCACCTGGGGCACACCTGCCGGGAATATGACAGAAGAACAAGTTGGCCTCCTCGTCGCCGAGTCGACGACGGAATGGTTATCTTTCTTCTTGATGACGATCGGTGAGTAACGTACTTTAATTATTTTTGTGAAATAATAAACTCAGTGTCATTGAAGGCTGGTTCGTGCTATTGACGTCTGTTCTTGGTTTCTGGCGTGTTAAGCGGTGGGAGCGTGGTATTATCTCCTCTCGAGGAGACTCAAATGCACCACCCGTTCCGCTACGCAGCAATGCCACCGTTCTGTCACAGCTTGAGTCAACATTCGGATTACATGGCTACTCTCGAGTAGACTTGCTACGTGAAGGCTTTGGGCTCGGTCGGCGACGCAATACCGAAGACGATGAAATAGCGCGCGTCGCTGCACGTGTGGAAGGAGGGGCTACCCACCTCGATGATTCGAGAGAGACAGACCCGATGATCCCCGTCGATCTTTCAGATGCGGATCGTGCTCGAGCAGTGGCGATTCTAGAGAGAGAACGAAGATTACAGCATGATCTGCGAGAAGCCGGCTTACTGTGAGGTATTGATTCTTCCGGTCTTTCTTCAGCAAGGGGGTTTTTCAGGACTCGCATCGCGTGCATGTGTGTATCATTATCTTAGTACCTATATTCAATAAACCTGCAGGAAATACTGCACACCGTCTTTAGCGTCTTACATTCACTCCGTCGTAGATTTGACCTCCTGAGGGCTTGTGCAAGCGTTTAGGTTGTTGAATCGTATCATTTTCCAGCTTCACAGAAATGATGGAAGAACTCATTCCCTATCTAAAATAAGCAAGGCTTCAAATGGGCTCGTAGCCGCGATGCTAACTCTGCGAAGTCGGCGATTCCGGAGAGGTTAACTATACGCTAGTACTTCTAAAGCATCTGGGTTAGAACATGTTCTTTGCCTATACTGGATCCTTAGTTTAGGAAGAGGGTACTAGGTGGGTGTTTCCCCGAAATTGAAACATGTGGTCCGTGATAAGGGAGAGATAAGAAACTGGAGATATATCTTCTTTAATCCTCGAAACGATGGACAACTCGCTGAGTCTGTCGTATATACTGGTCGTTTCTTTTACCATTCAGTCAAGTATGCCATTTGAGGGAGCAATACCTTTCGAGATTAGTAACGTCCTGGAACCTTGAACTTCTGATTCGTGGGCTGTTCAATCAATTGGTGGGGCAAAAAAAAAATTTCATAGAAACGAGGGCTCTCTTCAATGATATTGAAGAAGCTGCCCATAGAAACATAGTGAGGAACCATCGGCGAGAGGCACAGATTGGGATGCAGGATCACTCATTTCTTGCTCATTTCTAGAGACGGTCCGCTTTGATTACGGTCCTACAGGGCGTTCCTTTCTGATTTCTATAGGGTCTACTCTCTAGGCTCGAAAAGGGAGTTTGTTGGCGATGTCCGTATGTCAGGATGGTTATGGCTGCAATTGCGCAATTGTCCTGTCCTTTCAAAGCTAAGTCTATTGTTCTAAAGCACAACTCTGATCGGAAAATTTGGCTAGGACATTATATTCCACGAACAGTAACTCGCTACCACCTTGGGAGGCACTTTCTTGCTCGTCCAAACCCAATTCCAAACGAGCCAGAATTGTGCAAAAGTCGGGCGCATCATCGAACGCCCGTGCAAAGCCGTGCAACCAGGTCTGCCGAGCGAACCTGAGGTCGGCCTAAGGTCGCCGTCCATCCTGGTGAAAATTGAACGCTCCAGCCTCCAGGAAACCTACTAACGCTTTTTGGAAGATGGCTGTGGTCCAGACGAACGGACAATCTGGGGAAAGGTAACATAAGCCTGTTCGGCAAATTGCTGCCGACTACCATTCTTCTTCCAGGTTCGGACTACGTTTTGCCATGATTGGGCATAAGAATGCCCACGGTGTCACAGTTTAACGGTCAACGTGGCTTTTAGGACAGGGTCTCCTTATTGATCACTTTAGAAGTCGCCGTCTGCATTTGGTGTGCATGTGGTCTATCCTCTGAAGTAATCAAAATTGTGCTCGCAACTCTAGAAGCTTGCACTGCATGTTGTGACAAATTTTTGGAGCGCCTCAAAATTTTAAGTGGCTTGGGTGGTGTGTTGTGCACAGAAGCATTTGTCGTAATTTTCGTATGATGTTAATCTGATACGGTTAGGTTAGCTGTACATAACGTAGGGTTGACAACTCATCAACTTAATCTTCTTTCGCTTAGCCGCGTCCCTTCAAGCTTCAAACCTCAGAAGTTTATAAAAAGCCTACGATGGCAATCCGATGTTGCCGTCCCACTCCCCATCCACTTTCATCCAGTCGTCTTCAAAAAAGATTCTAAACGATGGGTGATTTCGATCTGGTCATTGGTATGTGGTCTCAGTGTATTCGAACCTCTCAACGGTGCTTATGCTATCTGGTTTTTAGGTGTTGTCCTCATTGGACTATTTTGTAAATATTCGTCTTCGCACATTTAATATATAAGCTAACATTCACCAGTGAACACCTACCTCTTCGGACTGGTCACCTACCAGTTTATTGTCTATCATAATACGAGTAAGTGTTCCTTCCGCTACATTGGGCCCTCTAATTGACCGCATTTCAGAGTTCAATGATCGACTGTGGATCAAGTACGTTGAGCTGTGATCATTCCATTAGCATTTTCTGACTTCTCCAATTGTTACAGAGCGGTCGTCGGCTCGCTGTTCGTACTCGATACACTGCACAGTGCTGTGTAAGCTCTTTGGTCATTTATTGTCGTTCTGGAAACTTACACTCTGCGTGTTAGCTGTGTATATGCGGCCTGGGAGATGTGGTCCGTATGCTTTATATTCTAGCAAAATATTCCTTCTCAACCCCGTATAGTGTCACAAACTACAACAACCCCGCCAGTCTAGCTTGTATGCCCTACATCATCTCGAGCTGTAATATATTACTCACTGTTTACCAGTCGTCTCGTGGACAATCCCATTCACCGCTGTCGCCACCTCGTTTGCTGCGTTCATCACTCAGATTTTCTTGTCTCACCGGTAGCTTTTTCTACTTTCTTGTCGACTATGATACTTACATAGCGTTTCAATCAGGGTCTTCATTCTCACGAAGAGCATGCCTCTTGTGGCCTTCATTGTCCTCATCAGTTTCATGGGATTCTTCTTTGGTTGTTACGCTGGCATTTACTCCGGAATTCTGCATGCGTGAGTGTACGCTATCCCGGGGCTTGCGATTGCTTATTATTCCATCTATCAGTGTTGCAAAATTCGGTCCTTTAGGTCCTTACGTCACTTGCTGGTTGGTCTTCCAGACGTCCGCAGATATCATGATCACAGGTATGAAGTCGTCGTTTCTGGGTAGTCTTGTCTAATAAGATTCTGCAGCGGTCCTCTCGTTCGTTCTTACGCGCTCTCGTACTGGGTTCCGTAGGACGGATACCATCATCAATCGTATAATCCGAGGCGCAGTTCAAACAGGGCTTTTTGCATCAATTTTCGCTCTCGCCGATCTGTTTTGCTTTATGCTTCTCAGAAATACGAATCTCTATGCCATGTTTGCCTATCCTCTGGGCCGCATTTATACTAACGTGCGTCGATTTCCCAATTCAATCACTGAAAAGCTAACGATTAGCTATAGACCCTGTTGGATACATTGAATGCACGAACTTCGCTCAAGGGAGCGTCTACTGGCGGAGTAGTCGATACTGAGGTAAGATACCGTCCTTCTTGAATCTGACTTGCGCTAACTCGAGGTGCTTTCAGGATTCATATCGTATGCATGGTCAAACCCACACAATGGGTACTCACACCGTGCACTCCATTCAAGTGCAGAAGGAGGTGATCACAGACGGTGATTCGCCTAGGGTAGATCACAAATATCCAATTACTGATGTGTAAATCCAATCGAGAAAGACAAAAGTATTTAAATTATCTAGAGGCACAAAAGTGTGAGTTCCGGACTCTGCACACGCCAATCGTTTCAATATACATTCTTTTAACTCCCGCTTTTTTTCCGGAAAAAGAAATAACTCGACCAAATCAGGTATACATCGGCGATCGCGGACGGCGGACTTTTCAGTTCCCTGTTTGCTGTGGCAGTGCTATTGCAACTTTGAACCTGGCCTCGACATCTGCAGCCCATGGACTACAGCGGCGTAAGCACGCCAACTTCTGCACGCAAAGTGAGTGCGGTGCCACTGGGTGCGTCTCCGACTATCCAGGATGAGCATGAATCTAGTCCACGAGGTGGTCCGTGCAGGAAGTACTCCTTGTCCTCTTATGAGCATCCATACGATATCGCCCCGCCAAATGAAGCGTATGCTCCTTCGTCAGTCACCAATACTGGGACCGAACGAGAGCAAGCTAGGCTTGTGTCTAGCGGGCATTTTGATCCTGCAGTAGAAACAGACGAGAAGCAAGAGCAAAAGAGACAAGGACTTACGGAAAGTATCATGGATTGGTACTCTACGACACGGTCAGGAACTCATGAAGTCCCCCATCAAACGGACATGAAAAGGGCACAGACATACTCGGACGATGGCTCGTTTGGAGATAACATCCGACGGCGTGATTCCAATTTTTCAAACATGTCCTCCGACACCGATGACCCCGACGACGGAGAGAAACAACACCATACGAACGAGGCAGATCTCGAGAAAAACGCGTTGCGCCAAATGGACTATAGAACGCGTCGGAAACATATACAACGCATTCGAATTGAGTTTAATGTGTCTTGTGAGTGAATATTTTCTCATCTCAGCACTAATATGAAATTTGACATCTTGGCAGCCATGAAACACAGACATGAGTTCTTACTCAAACTCGCTCGTGCGCTCATGACTTTTGGAGCTCCCTCGCATCGTATAGAGTCTCAACTGGTTGCAGCCGCTCGAATTCTAGAAGTCCTGGCCGAGTTCATTCACCTTCCTGGCATCATCATTTGCTCGTTCGGGGAGCAAGACTTGGGTTCCTCTGAGACGCACTTCATCAAGTGCGGTGGCAGGTTATCTCTGGGTGCTTTACACAAGGTTCATATCATCTATCGTTCGGTGGTTCACGATGAAGTAAGCGCCAGGCAAGCGACGGAACATCTCGAGACTCTTCTTGGCGCCCCTCCTCCATATTCGAAGATCTTCCGGTGCTTCCTGGCATTTTCCCTCTCTTCGTTAATCTGTCCTCTCGCTTTTGGGGGCTCATTCGCAGACATGTGGATAGCTGGGGTGGCTGCCTTCATACTATGCTGGCTCCAGCTACACGTGGCAGAGAAGAGTGCTCTGTATGCAAACGTATTCGAGTAGGTGGAAGACTGCCCAGCTCGATTCCCAACCTGCTCACCATGTGTAGAATCACAATATCTATTCTCGTCTCATTTACAGCTCGAGGACTCAGCAGCATCCGAACCCAGATTTTCTGCTATACTGCCATCTCTTCATCGGGGATTATTGGAATATTGCCTGGGTACCTCATCCGTGAGTAACTTGTGCTGAAGGTGACCAGGATGCCTCTTGATATCCCTCAAGTTAGCAGCTCGCTCGAACTCGCTTCCAAGAACATTGTCTGCGGCAGTGTGAAGATGGTATATGCATTGATTTATACATTATTTCTGGTAAATGCTAGCCTCCCTCTCCGTTCATATTTCTCGCTGATTATTACTTCAAATCTTAGGGATTTGGTTTGCAAATTGGCAACGACTTTTACTTGCTTCTTGACCCAGTTAGCAGGCAACACCTGGATGAACTTTCGTCGAGCCTGAGCTCCACAGTATCTCTGACTGGAACCTGGGTTGCCGATAACGGCACTGTGAACGGAACATCGACCCCTCTCAACGGAACTTGGACTTTCAGTCATGTCATTCTACCTAGCGATCGGGACATATATAATGGATGCTACCGTCCACGAAGTTTTCCCTGGTATCTACAGCCTTTCCCGATATGGACTTCCTTTATAATTGTGCCGCTCTTTTCGTTCTTGTCTTCTCTGGCGAACCTGCAGCCTCTGAGGAGCAAGCAGTTGCCCGTCATGGTCATTATATCGTGCTGCTCGTATGCTTCGAACAAGATCGCGAACCATTACATCTTTAACCGATCGGATGTGGTCTCCGCTATTGGCGCCTTTACTGTCGGTCTTCTTGGCAACATCTATTCGCGAAGGATGGGTGGAACGGCGTTCACATCTATGGTGACTGGTGTTCTGTTTCTCGTCCCTGTAAGTTTTTTCTGGCGCATATATGTTGACTTGCTAAACGGCTTTTCTAGTCTGGTCTTAGTCAAGCAGGTGGCATTACCGCCAATGGAAATGGCATTGACATTGGAGGCGCTATGATAGCTGTGACCATAGGAATCACTGTTGGGCTATTCATGAGCCAAGCGCTAGTGTACACTTTCGGTTCGCGAAAGAATGCTGCCGTGTTCTCCTTCTAGGACGGTTTATTTTCCTTGGTGTTGGGATTCCTATAATCTACATTTCCTGGATATTGTTGTATATATCTGATTAGAACATGACCGCCGGAGAGTTTTCAATCCCCTCTATTGAAACTTTGTGCCCCACCAAAGTCCGAATGTTATTGATACCATAGCTTGCAGACGATGTTAGATGAGTAGGTTAATCAAAGTAGTACCACCTACCGAATCATTGTGGGCCTTTCTAGACTCAGACCCCATCCATGTACGCGAACGTCTTTGGGGAAACCCATGGGTTCAAGCATCTCTGGACGGAACATTCCGCTGTTGCCAACTTCCACCCAGCGGTTGAGCATTGGGTGGAAAGCAAAGATTTCGAGAGAAGGCTGAAATCGCGGCTCGGTTCCATAATATACACGTTGTAGTCCCACAGCTAGACTCACCTCGGTGTAAGGATTGTATGCAGGCTTGAAACGTACTTGCTCGATACCCATCTTACTGAAGAAGACCCTCATGAAACCTGTCAAAAATCTATAAGATTAGGCCCTTTCAATGACCCTGTTAAACACTGACCAATCAAGTCCGCAAGTGTCAGATTGCGATCAGCAACAACACCTTCCACCTGATGGAACTCCGCTAAATGTGTGGCATCCATGGTCTCATTTCTGAAGACTCTGTCGATGCTGAACAGCTTCGCAGGTCGGAACCCATCGTCTTTCCCGTCCTTCGAGCTTGGTCCTGACGTCGGTGCTGCTCCGTGAGTGAATTGTTTGGCGTCATCTTCCGGTGCCTCTCCGCGACATCTTGCAGCTAGTTTATAAAGCATATGAGCTGAAGATGCTGTGGTGTGCGTGCGGAGGAGGAGTTTGCTCGACTCTTCGTGAACCCAAGGTGCTCTATAGCCTGCAGAACCGTAACCGCCATGCTCGTGGATTGTGGATACTTTCTTGTAATATTCAGGGTTTGGTGGGAGGGAGTGCTTTGGATCTTTAGCAGGTATCAGTTCCACGTAGTCTACGAAGGGAGATGGAATCAGTACCCGACAGGTAGAAGGTATCTTGCATGTCTCTCGCTGGATGTTGTTGCGGCACGAAGAGCGCATCGAAACACCAGAAGCCAGACTCGACGAAGGATGAAGTGGGCATTTCTGCGAACCTGATACCTGGTTACCGAGGAGCTTAATGGGAAATAATTGCATTCTTACCCCATTTCTAAGAAGATGTTCCGGATTTCCTCCCGGACTTTCAAGAGAGGATGTAGAGCACCGCCTGTTGTTGGAACACCTTCCGCTTCAAAATTGTATTTTTTGTACGTCGCAGTCTTCCAAGAACCACTGGAAGCCATTTCAGAGCTGCCCTCGACAACTGAAGCAAATTCAAGACTAACGAAACAAGCATGTCGGCTGTCAGGTCGGTTTCTGGCTTCGCAGTTGAAGTGCTGAATTGTGAACCCTTCTTAACAATGAACCATGGTGATTTTCTATCCCCAAGTTACATTAGTAGCATGGTATTCAGGAAAAAATTCGTACTTCTGAATAATGAGCTTTCGTTTCCTCAGATCTGCAAGGACTTTTTCTCCTGCTTGCAGAGTACCAGTACTCGAAATCTCTTGAAGATCCTTCTGAGTGGTGTCATCTATCTCGGACACCTTAATTTTGATCAGTTTACGTTCGGAAATGCAGCCGAAAAGACATACCAATTTCACAAATCCGTTGCCTTCTTTGCCAATCCACCCATTCTTGAAGGCTCTCCCTTGCCCCACTTTGGAGGTTTCGTCCCCAACTTCCTTTTTGAGTTGAACCACGCTCAGAGGTTCTCCTTGACCTTTTGCTGGAAGAACGGACCACACTCGAGCTTCATGGGACCCGTCTTTCAGAATCTGTGCACCTTCTGGGGTATTAACATGGGATAGCGTTTCATGGGTCTCATAGACAATCATCTTAAGACTTTATAATTTAGTTTTAAATGGACAGAAGGGAGAAATATGCGGACCTCGCGACTGAGAAGTGAGTTCAATGCCCCTAGAATAACGATTTGATCTTCGCTCGTGGTTGCAGCTTGCACCTGTCCGGGGAGGACAATCTCGCGGGTGTCCTTTATTGAACCCTGTGAATCTAGGGTGTCCAGTATAAGCTTTTGCAGCGCCTCTGACATTGTACGTCCTAGCAGTCGATGCGGTAGAAAGTGTGAAGGAATTGAGATCTGTCTTAATCGCGAGCATTGCTTGACTCGATCATTACCGGGTCACGTGGCATTAATCTCGTTCCCAAAACGGGAGCCCATGATCGCGTTTGCCGGCTTCCGGGAGATCCACTCCTGCACCGGTTCAGCCATGTCCTCATTTCTGCCTTCAGTGCTCGAGGATGCCTGGAATAATGCCCAACCAAAGCTTGCCCAGATTCAAGCGTCTTTATCCTCTGGAAGCAGTCCAGGACATGAACGTGTCATACGCGTTGGGCAACTGGACTCGGAATTGCTTGACCAGGAGCTTTCACAACTGCTCCAGGAACCCATTAATAAAGCTCTAGCATTGATCAGTGTGCGTGTAACATCCCATGTTTTCCGAGAAGGATGCTCAGGATCCACAGTCAAGTTTCAAAGCTCGTTTCGAACCAGAGTTACAGCTCCTGATTCAGTTGGTGCTCTATAAACTATCAATATGGAATACAGGCGCTAGCTACGGTGCGAAGCTTCAGGACCTGAGATACGTAGTGCCGTCGACATCGTCGAAGCGACTAGCACGTGAGCCTCTCGCCTACTATTGCTTACAACCCATTGACTACTTTCCTTTGCAGCATCTGGTTTACCTCAAAAGACACTTATATTACATTCAATTCTGACACTGTTTCTACCATATTGTCACGGCCGACTACGCTCTCATGCACTTTCGCATGCCTGGCCAGACGCACCCTCGTCGGACTATCGTCGAAAAGCTTGGGATATGCTCAACTCTGCCGAATCCATCCATGCTGCACTTGGCCTTGTAAATTTCGTCGCGTTTCTGTGGGGAGGAAGGTATGCTCGTGTGTCAAATTTAAGATCTTCTACCCATACACCTACTGTAGGTACAGAACTGTTGTGGATAGGTTGCTCCAAATGGCCTTGACACCTTCAAGAAGACTTGTCACTCGTGATGTTAGCTACGAGTTTATGAACCGCCAGATGGTATGGCACGCTTTCACGGTAGGATACCATCCCATATGTTTAGGCTCTTCCTCCCTTGTTGATGCTACCCTCTCAGGAATTCCTACTATTCTTGCTCCCTCTCATCAGCGCAAGAACAATACGACGCCGGATATACCGCATTGTATCCGTTCTTTCACCAATGTCCTTACATTCTTATTTACCATTCCGGAAAATTCTGCGACTTGCGCCAAACGAGAAGAACGGCGATAAAGCACCCCAGAAACGAGGCAAATATTGGATACTCTCAGAGGATCAATGTGCAATCTGCCTAGAAAATGCAACGTTCAGCCTGAACGTTTCGGAGCCAACCAATGCCTTCACAACATTGGCAGGCAGCTCACCCAACGCGCTGTCGGTGGACAGAGGATCCGATGACGAACCTCCTGCACATCCCATCTACAACCCCTACCAAACATCATGCGGTCATATCTACTGTTATCACTGCGTAGCCGAACGCATGATGCGTACGGCGGACGAAGCTGATGATGAGTTGGGTTGGGAATGTTTGAGGTGTGGAAAAGAAGTCAGGGATGCACATAGATTCCAAGTTGACATAACCGAGAGCGAGAACAGCGAAAGCGACTACGATTTCAGCAGCGACATGGATCTAAGCACAGATCTTTCCGGCTCTATGGGTAGCTATAGCGAGTCAGCATTTTCAGAATAACATAACGATAGTACCATGTTCCAAAAATAGTGTGTAGTGTGGATATGTAAATTCCAATTTATAGGTAATGGTAGATGAGCAAAATAAACAAAACAGCGAGAATAGGTCTAGTATTTTCCCTTCGAGAGTGCCTCCAGGATTTGCTGGAGAACGGTTGGGTCTGCCTGGCTCATGTAGTTCTGGAAGTTTGCAGTACCGCAAGCCGCTTCGGCGCTTCGCAGTTGTTCACCGACGTAAGGGACCAATATCTGGTTACGAACAGGATCCAGATTATACAGCTATATTAAGAAACACCTGAGACCAAATGGAGAGTTAAGTGTCAAAAGGGCTTACTGCTTGCCTCCTTCGGTACTCGGGTGTCTCCTCCGTCATGCCTTGATAGAAAGAGTCCGGCGCTGTGCTCAAATCCCAGAAGCGATGGAGACTGTCAGACCTGAAGTATAATACGTCACATCATTCAGGACAGAGCCGAAACAAATTCAAAACTCACTCTACTCCAGTGAGCTCATCTCTATGTTCTTCTGCCTCTTTCAGCTCGCCAAACACGTCGAGCCAAAGATTGAAGATTTCTCCTGGTAACCTTTTGAGAACTTCACCGTGAGCCGTAGAGACTAGTGTTGCAATGCCGAGTGCCGTCAGTTTTCTGTGCCTCAATTCGCTCATGTTGTCGAACTAGCAATAGATCAGCCGTATTGTTCAGAGAGAGCGAATCGACAACCGTCACCTTTTCCCACCATTTGTCGAGCAAACTGTCATACAGTACCGCCTCAGTTTGATTAAGGACAGGAGCACTCGCAGCCATGAGTTGCACGAATATCTGCCGATTCGAGAGTAGAATCCTTGAGAAGAGATAGATATGTTCAGTGAGTACCAGTGTCTCGTCCTGTGGGTCATGAGTTGGTGGTTGAGGTACGGGCATAGGAACGTGATCTTACCTCTCCCGCGAGTAAGGTCTTTAGGAGGAGCGGGAAAAGCCCAGAGGTATGCATCGCTTCGCCCCATAGTTCTGACGGAGCAATTTGGACTAGGAGGGAAATAGACTGGAGTAGTTGTTTGGTGTTCACACCAGCCACTTTATGGCCAAACGTGATGATATATATTCGGAACAAATCCACTGCGTGCGCCTGAACAGATTCCAAAGAAGTGAGCAGACGTTACTTTTGATATTTTCATCCACTTACGGTCAAGATGTGAACACCATCCAACAAAAAGTAGGATTCGACTATTCCCGTTATACTTCCAAGAAGGTCCAAATTGGTGGCAAGCAGATCCATAGCCTGTGGGAACAACTCTCGTAGACTCGGCGACCCAGTAGGAGCATCGATGGAACTCGCATTGCGGAGTGCGGCCAGCCAGAGATTGAGTCCGTCTGCGTCAAGTTGTACAGCAACCTACGGGCTGGTGAGTCACTATAGTCATATCTCTAGCCAGAAATGTTTAACAGACTTTTGGTAGCAGACTTTCGCGGACAAGGGGCACCACATATTGGAGCAAGAGTGTTGAATCCTCTTTGACTGCCTAAGGAAGGTTTCAGTTCATCCATTCACCATCCAGAGATGGGGCCCAACCTCTACTAAATTTGTCATTGTGACCAGAAGCGATCCTTTGAAGAGCAGGTCGGTATCGGCAGTAGCCCCTGGCCAGAGCTTTTAGTACAATTAATGGCCAAATGAGTATATCACTCACAAAGCTGTGGAACCGGGGCAGTGATTACAGCAACAAATGGCCGAATCTATCGAGTTTTATTTCTAAAGATTCAGACATCAAAGAACTAAAACGTAACTCACAAGTTTTCCTGATTGCTCAATGATAGTATTCAGACTCTCGTCGACCTTCCGTTTGCTTTCAAGAGTATCGGCTTCACCCATCAACTCCATCATTTGTGGGATAGTGGCTGTCAAGAATGGTTCGAAGGTTAGCGGGTTGAATCCTTCAACCTGAAAGTAGTGTGAGAAATGATCATCTGCTTGAATGAATGCTCACATCAACGCATTCGCGAACGGATGCAGCTACAGTCAATCGCACAGCTGTGTCCGTTCCTTGCTGCAAGAGGTGCGCAAGAATCTCCCATATCATGGGGTTATTCGGAGCGATGCAAGATTCCGAAACCCATTTTCCTAGGAGCCATGCAATTCGCCTCTTGATGATGGGGAAACTGCAGAAGTTGTGTTTTAAAGACAGCCTGCAATGGATTGTGATAGTTGCCTACTTTGGATCTGGGTCCTGTGCCTCAGCGTAGAAAGTCTGCAGAGACTTCTCGAGCTGTACAGTGTCCTTGAGGCGCATAGCGCAGCGACCAATGGCGCAATATAAGGCTTCCTTTTCTACAACAGCCTCAAGTGTTGGCGGTCTTTCGGCTTCGTGGAAGGCAACGTTATTGGACATGACACTGTATACGAGCATCGCACTCACGACCTATCCTTTCAAAGGTCCTCGCAAGGAAAGGGACTACGTAGGTTGGGAACTGGTTGCATGTCTGCACGAGAACTCGTTCGGAACATGCCTGTCAAGATTTTTCAGATCAATGGAGCCAGGAATTGCAAGCCGCTTGTACCCTTATTTCATACTCCCATTGATCACTCTCCTTCTCCTCCAGGTGAACCCATTCTTCAGGGTCGGCCATCCAGGTCTCCAGATCGGATGTATTCAAAGTTATGAAACGAGTGAGCAAAACTTTGACGGCATTCTCGACAAATTCTTGGGATAGGGCTGCGCGTACGAGGGTGCCGTGAGGTTCAGATCATAAGATTGGGAGGCGTCTTACTGTTCTTATTTGGAATCCCGCTTCGTCTTGTTGGCGTCCATTGAGAAAGGCTCTCCTTAAAGAGTGACATGCCTTGCACTAAAAATCTGACAGGATACAAAGCTTCATCCGAGTCTGTGCCCTATGAGTAAGCGAGCAATTTTCGAATCGTGGAGTGCTGACCTGAGGTAAGATTTTGTGGATGATTGGTGGAATCAACAACTTGTGACCAATAGAACATGATCAGATCTCCAGACATCGGGAGCGCCACGAATCGTTCGAGAGAGAGTTGCTGTAAACGTCGGAAGAATTTTCCAAAAACTCTTAGATGTCTTGTCAGAACCGATAGAGTTCGGTTTGTCGCCTCGTCGCCTGGATTATTGGCTTGGAGCATTGCAAGAATTATATTCTTGCGCAAATCAGCAACCGACTTAAGCTGTACCATCGAGTTTTGGAAGAAATCTTGCACCTAGGTCAAATGCATCAGCGCCATTGATGAAGTTATAACACGAATCATACCCAGGTAAGATTCTCGTCGTACTCCTTTGGTGTCATTTTGCTCGTTTTGTTCCAAAGCCATACCGCGATCTTCACCAACGACTTATAAACTAGATGAGATAGGAGGATATCATCATGAACGGTTTGGGACGAAATTGTGTCGGGCGTGACATTGCTCGAAGAGAACGATAGAGACATTTGGGAATAGTAGCCATAGAGCAGGTTGCGGAGCTGTGCCACAATCTAACCGCATACTCTTACCATAAGCGCTTGAGGTGAACAACTAAGAATAACTCACCTGTGCCATGGCCATCATACCATTTGGAAGCTTAATGCTACCAATTTCTTTCAATATTCCGTTGAGCAGTTTCAGACTTCTGTTTAACCTCAACGTATCGGCAGGGTTGTGTTGCATGGAAACATATCGCTTCTGTAGATTTATATCGATGATTTGTACGAGGTCGTTTATGAGGTTGGGCCTGACATAGAGTTTAAAGTGATAAACCAGCATGCATATCTGAATTACCATGTAATTGGGTAGTCCGTTCGAGCAAGCTTTGCCACGACGATCTTATTGCATTCTGCGATCTATGCCAGCGTAAGCAACAGCGCTATCGGCTCGTCAAGCAACAGAAACACACCGTCTTGTCCTCCTCATCCACGAAAGTCAGGCATCTTTGACGAATATGTGACCGATGCTCATCTGAGAGCAACCTATGACATTCTCAGGTCATGGTAGACCAAAATATGAGCTACTCACTTCCTTGACCTCCAATGATGTACAACAACATTCTTGAATTGAATGATAGCCAGCTGCCGGATATTCAAGGGGAGTTCCTTCCGAGCGGATATCTCTTGCAAGGCATCGTATGCACCAAACATATCGAGCATTTGCTTCAGACGCTGACTAGATGCCTGGACTTGAGATATATCCTGCGACGACGCTGCGACTATGACTTGATATAATTCTGCAGGTGAAACAGTTTGCACCTGGACCCCCATCGCGTGCGATCTGCGGCCGGTGTCCATGCTTTCCTATATAGGGTCAGAAAATAGGAAAGAGCCAACGTTGAAATGGCCAGAAAGTCGATTTCAAAGATATTGACTGAGCTGCAGAGATCCGAATGTGCAACTTGTGGAACTTTCGAATATGATGCCGCATGGCTAGAGTCAACCCGAGCAAATAACGCGTCGCGTTACAAACTGTGACACGGAGCCTTTGACAAGTCACGCACACATTTCCAACCGTGTTGTCTGCTTTGGTTCTCTGTTCCATGCGACCGCTCCTTTGGCTC
>Ga0247737_1000513_pt1 | contig 15569 bp, 17 predicted proteins | sample UWRJL028104C2_FD_180937 | JGI IMG/M metagenome (GOLD analysis project Ga0247737, IMG submission 180937) | Plant litter microbial communities from Arlington Agricultural Research Station in Wisconsin, United States - UWRJ-L028-104C-2 | ecosystem: Environmental > Terrestrial > Plant litter >...
GAGCGCGGTGGCGCTGATCTCTTCCCATTGGGCAGGGGTGAGCAGCTTGTGCTCGAGGATTTCGGCCGGCGTCAGCGGCGCATCATGCCCGCCGTCGAACTCCTTGCTGGTCGGCGTGATGACGGGCGCGGGCAGGGCCTCGTTGTCCCGCATCCCGTCTGGCAGGGTCATGCCGTACATGTCGCGCTGGCCCGTCTTGTACAGCGTCAGGATCGACGTGCCCGTCGTCCCCGCGAGATAGCCGCGCACCACGATTTCCACAGGCAGGATGTGGAGCCGGCGGCACAACAGCACGTTCGGGTCGGGATAGTCGAGCACATGGTTGGCGCAGATGTCGGCGGTCTGCTCGAACCAGAAGCGCGCAGTCTGGGTCAGGATTTGCCCCTTGAACGGCACCGCGCACAGAATCCGATCGAACGCGCTCAGACGGTCGCTCGCGATGATGACCCGGCGCCCGTCGGCCAGATCGTAATTGTCGCGCACCTTGCCGCGATAATGCCTGGGCAACTGCGGTATCGTCGCATCGTCCAGCACGCGCGTGGCATAAGCGGCAAGGTCTTGAGGCGACATGGACAGGTCCTTATTGGGGTATGCGGCGCGTCCCTAAAGCATCGAGCGGCAAATCCGAACCCCTGCCGTTCGCCCCGAGCCAGGGTGACGTACCACCCCGTTTGCCGCTCAGCTCTCGTCGCCCTCCGGGCGTGCTTTGGGCGGGTGCAGCCGCAGGCGTTCCACGCGCGTGGGTTCGGCCTCGATCACCTCGATCGTCCAGCCGCTGTCATGCTGGATGCACTCGCCCTTTTGCGGGACATGCCCGGCGAGCACCGCGGCGAGGCCGCCGATCGTGTCGATATCACCGTCCACTTCGAGCTCGGTTCCGATCGTCTCGGCGACGTCCTCCAGCTCGGCCCGCGCATCCGCCTCCCACGCCCCGCCCTCGAGCGGGATCAGCATCGCCTCGGGCGCGTCGTCATGCTCGTCCTCGATGTCGCCGGTGATCTCCTCGATCAGGTCCTCAATCGTGACGAGACCCTCGGTCCCGAAATATTCGTCGAGCACGATCGCGAGGTGGACGCGCTTCTGCCGCATGTCGGCAAGCAGATCGAGCGCACCGCGGGACATCGGAACGTACAGCGGCTCGCGGATCAGCCCTTCCAGCGTATCCGGATGCTCCGCCTCGGTCGCCAGGATCTTGAACACGTCCTTCAGGTGGATCATGCCGATGATCGTATCGAGCTTCTCGCGGTACACCGGCAGCCGGCTATGCCCGGCCTCGGCGAACAGCTTCACCAGCGCGTCGAAGCTGGTCTTCTCCTCCACCGCGACGATGTCCGCACGTGGCACGCCGACATCGCCCGCGTCGCGCTCGCCGAAATGCAGCAGGTTGCGCACCATCTGGCGCTCGATCGGGGAGAGGTCGCCGGCATTGTCGGGGCCGGGCTCGTCTTCATGCGCGTCGATCGCCTCTTCGAGCTGTGCGCGGAGCGAATCGTCGCCGGGGTCGCCGAAGATAAGGGCGCGGAAGGATCGCCATATGCTGCCTTCCTGGGTGCCGGCCGAGTCCGTCTTCAGGCCGGTACCGGTGCTACTGTCGCCTTCGGGCATGGTGGTGTGTCAGTCCTCACGTATCAAATAGGGGTCTTCGAGCCCAAGCGAACCAAGCGCATCGATCTCGATCCGCTCCATCGCTTCGGCCTCATGATCTTCCATATGATCATAGCCGAGTAAATGCAGCGTGCCATGCACGATCAGATGAGTCGCATGGTGCTCGATCGAGATATTCTTCTCGGCGGCCTCACTCGCGCACACGCCATAGGCGAGCACGATATCGCCGAGCAGCACTTCGCCATCGTCCGAATTCTGCCCGATCGTGTCGAGCAGGTCGGCCTGCACCATCGGAAAGCTCAGCACGTTGGTCGGCTTGTCCTTCTGCCGATATTGCGCGTTGAGCGTCTGCACCTCGTCGTCCGTGGTGAGCCGCACGGATATCTCCACGAGGGCAGTCGCGGTCAGCATCTCGCCATGCTCGGTCCGCTCCATCGCAGCGGAGGCGGCGCGCAGAGCGAGCGCTTCCCAGTCGACGGTCTGCGGCCAGATCGATTCAACGGAGAGGGCGGTTTCGAGCATAAGGGCTTTCAGGCGAGGTCGGTACGGGCGAAATCGTCGCCCTTGTACAGGAGTCGGGCATCATGCGCCTTGGCACAGGCATAAGCGAAACAGTCGCCCATGTTGAGCGCGGCCGGATGCCGGCCCTTGCCATAAGATCGATAAGCATCGAGCGCGAGCGCCGCTTCCTGGTTGCCGATCGGCACCAGTCGCAACGGCCGCGCGGCGGCCGTATCGGCAACTTCGCGACGCGCATCTTCGATCGCATAACCATAGGACCGACACAGGGCAGCGACCGCCTCCCATTCGGTCATCGCCGACCACAGGGGGTCTGCGTCGTCGCGAACCTGGATCGCCAGAGACGCCTGTTCGGGTTCGCCAGCAATGATCGCAACCAGCGCTGATGCATCAACGAAAAGGGTCAACAACGTCCTCCTCGCTGGACAGCCAGTCAAAAAACGCCTTGTCGGCCTTTTCGCTGGTGGGTTTCGGCATGGGATGGTCACGGCGGTATTGCGCGAGCCATTCGACGAAGTCGGGCTTGGGCTCGGCTTCGCCCAGTTCCGCCTTGCTGCGTCGAAGAAGATCGCGAACGACTTCGGTCTTTGTCTTTCCCAGTCGCGCTGCCAATTCAGTCGCAAGCGCTGCCGTTTCGCTGTCCTTGATAAAGAGGGACGCCATCGTCATGTCTCCGGGATATCCACAAATCTATAACGGGATATCCTTAAATTCAAGCATCAACACCCTCATATGCTTCGACGATCCGCCCCACGATCGGATGCCGCACCACGTCGCCCGACCCGAACCGGCAGATCGACAATCCCTCGACGCCCTCCAGCCGGCCGACCGCATCGTTCAGTCCAGATGCCGCCATGCCGCCGGGAAGATCGGTCTGCTTGGGATCGCCGCATACCACCATGCGGCTGTTCTCGCCGAAGCGGGTCAGGAACATCTTCATCTGCGCCGGCGTGGTGTTCTGCGCTTCGTCCAGGATGATGAACGCATCGGCCAGCGTCCGCCCGCGCATGAAGGCGATCGGCGCGATCTCGATCTCGCCGCTGAGGATACGGCGTTCGACCTGTTCCGCCGGGAGGCAGTCGTTCAGTGCGTCGTAGAGCGGGCGGAGATAGGGATCGACCTTCTCCTTCATGTCGCCCGGCAGGAAACCGAGCTTCTCGCCCGCCTCCACCGCCGGCCGCGACAGGATCAGCCGCTGCACGCTGCCGGTGATCAGCTGCGCGACGGCCTGTGCCACCGCGATATAGGTCTTGCCCGTGCCCGCCGGCCCGAGCGCGAAGATGATGTCGTTGTCCAGCAACGCCCGCATGTAGTGCGCCTGGGCGATGGTCCGCGGCACGATCGTCTTCTTGCGCGTGCGGATCATGATCTGCGGCCCGCCGACATCGGCGCGGACGATGCCCTCGAGCGTCGGCTCGGCGGACATGGTGATCACGGCCTCGACCAGCCCCTGGTCGACGCGCTCCCCTCTGACGATGCGATTGTACAGGCCCTGCAGCACGTCGCGCGCTTCAGCGACCGACTCTGCGCGCCCTTCCAGCCCGACTCGATTGCCCCGCGCCGTAATGTACACACCCAGCCGGCTCTCCAACTGCAGCAGGTTCTTGTCGAACTCGCCGAAAAGCTGCGGCATGAGTTGGGGCTTGTCGAACACGATCTCGGCACGGCTGCGATCACCGGATTGGGCGGGGACAGGCTTGCGGCTCATGCGGTTCCTTCAGGCGGGAGGAAGAGGCGGTGAGGGGATGGCAGTTCAGCAGAACCGACCGCACGAAGCGGTGTTCCGGTGGAGGGGCGAGTCTGCTGCATCCGTCGATATTCTGGCAGGTCGGCGGCGCGGAGGACAGAGGGAAACGGGCAACACTGTCGATCTTTCGGCAACAAGGCTCTCCCCTCCCTTGCAGGGAGGGGAGTAAGTCAGGCCTCGATCCGAACTCGCTCCACACCCGAAACCGAGTTCGGCCACGCCGCTTCGATCTGCACCTCGACCATGTCCCCGATCTTGCCACCCGACACGAGATGCACCGATTGCAGCCAGGGCGACTTCCCGATCAACTGCCCCGGCAGCTTGCCCTTGCGCTCCAGCAGGATCTCGCAGGTCCGCCCGACGCTAGCCCGGTTGAAAGCCTCCTGGTCGCGATTGATCGCCGCCTGCAGCCGCTGCAGCCGTTCGTCCATCACGTCGGGCGCGATCTGGTCGGCCATGTCGGCGGCGGGCGTACCGGGGCGGGGGCTGTATTTGAAACTGAACGCCTGGGCATAACCGACCGCGTCGACCAGACTCAGCGTCTCCTCGAAATCGGCTTCGGTCTCGCCCGGAAAACCGACGATGAAGTCCCCCGACACCGCGATGTCGGGCCGCGCCGCGCGCACGCGATCGAGGATGCGGAGATAGCTGTCCCGGCTATGGCTGCGGTTCATCGCCTTGAGGATCCGGTCGCTGCCTGCCTGCACCGGAAGATGCAGGAACGGCATCAGCTTTTCGACGTCGCGGTGCGCGTCGATCAGGCCCTGAGTCATGTCGTTGGGATGGCTCGTGGTATAGCGGATACGCGCCAGCCCTTCGATCCGGTCAAGTTCGCGCGCCAGCGCATCGAGCCCGCCGGTACGCCCGGTCGCATCCTCGCCGGTCCACGCGTTCACATTCTGCCCGAGCAAGGTGATTTCGCGAGCGCCGGCATCGACCAGCGCCTTTGCCTCGTCGACGATCGCCGACCAGGGCCGGCTGACCTCGGCGCCACGGGTATAGGGCACCACGCAATAGGTGCAGAATTTGTCGCAGCCTTCCTGCACCGTCAGGAAGGCGGACGGCGGAACGCGGCGGCGGGCGGGCAGGGCGCCGAACTTGGTTTCCACCGGCATGTCGGTGTCGAGCGCGGCCTCGCCCCGCGCGGCCTTCGCCACGAGGCCGGGCAGATTGTGATAGGCCTGGGGGCCGACCACCACATCCACCTTCGCCCGGCGTACGATCTCCGCGCCCTCGGCCTGTGCGACGCAGCCCGCCACGGCGATCATCGGCGCGCGGCCGTTCTTACGCAGTCGGCCGATGTCCGAATAGACCTTCTCGGTCGCCCGCTCGCGGATATGGCACGTGTTGAGCACGACAAGATCGGCGGTCCCGGCGTCATCGGTCGCGACCAGTCCCTCGGCGGCCATGAGTTCGCTCATGCGGTCGCCGTCGTACATGTTCATCTGACAGCCGAACGACTTGACGTGGAAGGTCTTGGGGGAGGATTTCATGATGTGGCGCCTATAGGCCGAGCGCCGCGCCACTTCAAATCATCCCCCGTCGGAGGGTGGGGGCTCGGTCGGCTGTTGGGCCGGCGCTTCATAGCGCACCGCATCGACGGCATAGGCGAAGCGCCGCAGCGGATGCCCGAGCGACGCCACCAGCGCCTCCTCGATCCGTCGGCGGCTCTCCGCCGCGATCGCCTTCCGCCCGGGAAAGTCCTGCGGGTAGAAGGGCTCGAGGAAATGCACCTTCATCCGGAACGAGCCTCGCCGCGACAAAAGCCGCTTGGCGTTGTCGATGCCGGTCTCGACCCCGACCCAGCCGATCTCCTCGGCCACCGCACCATAATCGAGCAGCACCGGCTGCACGAGCACGCCCGGCGGCGGCGGCTCGAGCACGCGCAGCATCGGTGTCTTGAACGGCAGCAGCGACTGGCCGTCGGTGGTGGTGCCCTCAGGAAACACCGTGACCGACCAATTGTCGGCCAGCGCGTCGCGCAACTGGTTGATCTGCTCCGCCACGCCAAGCCGGTTCTCGCGCTTGACGAACACCGTGCGGTTGAGCGTCGAGAGCCAGCCGACCACCGGCGCCGCGCGAATCTCCTCCTTGGCGACGAAGGCCGTGCCGCTCTGCCCGGCGATCGCCAGGATATCGATCCAGCTCAGATGGTTGGAGATGTAGAACACGTCGCGCGTCAGCGGCACGCCGACCCGCTCGACCCGCGCCCCGGCCATGCGCCCGGCCCAGGCGAGGAAGATCCTTGGCCAGGGCGACCCGATGCGGAGCAGCCGCCACAGATAATGGAGCGGAACGGTAACCAGAAGTCCGAGGATCAGCCCCGAAGCGCGCAGGCCAATGCGCATCCAGCCAAGGGCATCGATCGGGGCGGCTCTGCCGGCCGCCGCGTCGGCACGCCTCAGATCGGCGTCGGACAAGGCTCAGGACTTGCGGTCGAGCGCGACGCCGTACAATTCCATGCGGTGATCGACGAGGCGGAAGCCGAGCCGTTCGGCGATCGCTTTCTGCAACTGCTCCAGTTCGGGGTCGACGAACTCGATCACCTTGCCCGTCTCGACATCGATCAGGTGATCATGGTGCGATTCGGGTGCGGGCTCGTAGCGCGACCGGCCATCGCCGAAATCATGGCGATCCAGGATGCCGGCTTCCTCGAACAGGCGTACCGTGCGGTAGACGGTGGCAATCGAAATGCCGGGGTCGATCGCGGAGGCCCGGGCATAGACCTTTTCCACATCGGGATGGTCCTCGGCCTCGGAAAGCACGCGCGCAATCACGCGGCGCTGGTCGGTAATCCGCAGGCCCTTTTCATTGCACAGGGCTTCGAGATCGATCTTGCGTGCCATGACACGCATGTAGGCTGTTTGCGCTTATTGATAAAGGGCGACCGACTCGCAATAAGCTCGGCCGCCCCTTCCGCCTCAGCGCGTGGCCGTCTTGCGGCGCTTCGTGCCCAGGCCAATCTTCTTGGCCAGCGTGCGGCGCTGTTCGGCATAATTGGGAGCGACCATCGGATAGTCGGCCGGCAGGTTCCACTTGGCGCGATACTGTTCCGGAGTCAGCTGATAATGCGTCATCAGGTGACGCTTCAACATCTTGAGTTTCTTGCCGTCCTCAAGGCAGACGATATAGTCTGGCTTGATCGAAGAACGCACCGAAACCGCCGGTTCCTGCTTTACTTCCGGCACCGGAGCCGCGCCGCCAAGGCCCGCGAGCGCGCCGTGCACGTTGGCGATCAGAATCGGCAGGTCCGAAACGGCCACACTGTTGTTGCTGACATGTGCCGCGACAATATCCGCGGTCAACGTTATCAAAGTTTCCTGCAAATCGCTTTGCGTATCCATTATATTCCTTTCGACCCATTTATCGGTTGCATTGAACTCGCATCCGTGCAGCGCGCTATCCTACTTTGGATCGCAACGTGCAAGTAACAATTGCGAATTGAAACCGATTCTAGGGAAGCTTTCGGCTATAGGTATAGGCATGAAATGCCTGACCGGCGGTACCCCGATAATAGTTACGGCGCTCACCAACCTTAACGAAACCTGTACGACGATACAGCTTGATCGCTTCATTGCCCTCGCGGACTTCAAGGTGGAGAGTAACCGCGCCCGAACTAATGGCATCGGCAATGACAGAACGTAGTAACGCGGCCGCCACGCCACGACGTTGCATGGCGGGGATTGTCGCCAGCAACAGCAGTTCAGCCTCGTCGGCGACGATGCGCGACAAGGCGAAGCCGGCCGGTACGGTGTCGATCGTCGCGATGGTCAGCCACACGCCGGGCATGGCGAGGATGCCGAGGCACTGGTTACGGGTCCAGGCCTCGCCGAACCGTGGGTCGAACGCGCCCCGCATGAGCTGATCGACCAGGACGAGATCAGCGACGCTGCCGGAACGCAAGTCGATCATGTTCAGGATCGTGCTCGTTGCGCTGGTGCGAGCGGCTTCGCGTCGGGTGCCCTGCCGTAGATCGGGCGCGCCGGCAAAGTGGAGAGAAGGGCGGGCAACAGCACCGCATCGGCAGCGCGCGGCAGTGCCTCGGTCAACGGCAACGACTCGTCCAGCGAGGTCAGGAAGCGCACGCCGTTGCCGATCGCGGGGCGCCCGTCCAGCTGGGCGAGCGCTGCCTCGGGCTTGAGCGACGCAAGCGCGGAAAGCGGCAGGAGCTGAGCATCGAAAGCCTGCATGAAGACCTCGCCATGCCCCCCTTCGAGCACCACGGCAAGGCTGGGCCATCCCAGGTTCCGTGCGAAACCGGCTGCGGCCAGAAGGGAGAGCGAGGAATAGCCGAACGCATCGGCGCCCCATCCAAGCGCGAGTCCCCGTGCGGCGGCAATGCCGACGCGCACACCGGTGAAGCTGCCCGGCCCGCAATCGACGAGGATGCGCGGGGCGCGGCCGCCGTCGGGCAATTCCGCGATCATCGGCACCAGGCGCTCGGCATGGCCACGGCCGACCACCTCATGCCGCGAATCGATCACCCGACCGGCCTCGATCAGCGCGACCGAGCAGGCGGCGGTGGCCGTTTCGATGACGAGTGTAAGTGACGTCTCAGGCAATGATGTTGAACCGCTCGAAATCCGGACGAGGCAAACGGTCGAAGATCGTGGCGGGGTCGCCATGCCCCAGGGTCGAGATGAAGTTGGACCGCACTGCCGGCGTCTCGGCGAAGAACGCCGCGTCGACCTTGCCATTGTCGAAGCCCGACATCGGCCCGGTATCGAGCCCGAGTGCGCGCGCCGCGATGATGAAATAGGCGCCCTGCAGCGTAGAGTTTCGCATCGCCGAGACTTCGCGCAGCTCGCTGTTGCCGTCGAACCAGCTCTTCGCGGTCTGGTTATGGGGGAACAGCTCGGGCAGATATTCGTGGAAATTGGTGTCCATGCCCAGGATCACCGTCACCGGCGCCGCCAGTATCTTCGGCGCGTTCTGCGCGCTGGCGCAGGCAGCGAGCTTCGCCTTGGCCTCGTCGCTCACGCACCAGATCAACCGCGCCGGCAGCTGGTTGGCGGAGGTCGGGCCCCATTTCATCAGGTCCCAGATCGCGCGCAGCTCGGCCTCGGTCACGGGCTCGTCGGTATAGCCATTATAAGTGCGCGCGGCACGGAAGATCGTGTCGAGCGCCGCTTCGGACAGCTTCTCGGTCATGGCAGAACCCTCTTGTTGCTGAAAGCGCGCGATCAGATCGCCCGGACTTCGGTGACCTCTGGCACATAATATTTGAGCAGCTGCTCGATACCATTTTTCAAGGTCGCGCTCGAAGAGGGGCAGCCCGAACAGGCGCCCTGCATCTGCAGATAGACCTTGCCCTTGTCGAAGCCGCGATAGACGATGTCGCCACCGTCGTTCGCCACGGCCGGGCGGATGCGCGTTTCGATCAGGTCCTTGATCTGCACGATGATGTCGGCGTCTTCCGGATCCTCGGCGAACATCTCCTCAGCGGCGGGAACCGCGATGCCGCCGGCATTGCCGGGGCGGAACAACGGCATGTTCGCGCTGAAATGGTCGAGCAACAGGCCGAGCACATCCGGCTTCAGCCCTTCCCATTCGACGCCTGGCGCCGCGGTGACCGAGATGAAGTCGCGCCCGAAGAACACGCCCGTCACGTCGCCCAGCCCGAACAGCGCATCGGCCAGCGGCGAGGCCTCGGCCTCTTCCGGCGTGGCGAAGTCGCGGGTGCCCGCTTCCATGACCGTGCGGCCAGGGAGGAACTTGATGGTTGCCGGGTTCGGCGTGGTTTCGGTCTCGATCAGCATGGGTCGCATGTGGGCCGACAGCGCCGCCGGATCAAGGCGCGAAGTGGAAACCGATCGTTCGCGCCGTTGTGGTGCCAGCTCCGCTTGACCGGATGTGGGGCGGCAGCCAGCTTCTGGTCCTGCACCGCCAGATGGGCCAAATGGGATCGCTGCAGCATGTCATCGCAACAATCGGCTTCCATCAGCATCACCAACAATACGGACGGCAACGCCGATATCGTCCTGTTCCACAGCAACAGCAGCAACGGGACTCAGCAAGGCGCGTGGCTGTCGGTCGGGCCGGGTCAGACGACGCCGTCGATGCAGGTGCTGTTCCGCACCGGTTTCGGCAGTGAAGGGATCATGGATTACTGGGCGGTGATGCTGTTCGTAAAGGACGGCAGCGACGCCGGATTTTACGCGAACAGCGGCAGCCTGACCAGCGCGCACTGGAAGGAATGCCAGCTTCAACATGGCGACGCGGGCCGGTCGATCACGCTCTCGGTCGACACATCGACCTTCGATGTCGCGCTTCATTCGGGCGGCTGCAAGGACGGCATGACACGCCTGTCACCAGCGGCAAGCGCGCCGATCAGCCATGTCTTCGTGGTGATGCTGGAGAATCATTCGTTCGATAATATGTTCGCCATGTCGGGCCTGCCCGGGATCACCGCGGCAACCACCAGCGATTCGAACAGCTATACCGACGGGAATGGCGTCACCACCTCCTTCAACGTGCAGTCCGGCGCGCCGCTCAGCCTGACGACGGATCCCGGGCATGAATTCGCCGACGTCGTCGAGCAATTATGCGGAGAGAACATCGTCTTCCCTCCGGGTGGGCCCTATCCGGCGATCGACAATAGCGGCTTCGCTGCCAGCTACGCGACCTCCACCTCGGAGGACCCGCATATAGCGCCGCCGCTTGGCGATGTTCAGAACATCATGGATTGCTTCAATACGCCGTTGCAGTTGCAGGTCCTGTATGCGCTGGCCCAGCAATTCTCGATCTGCGACCATTGGCATTCCTCGCTGCCCGGGCCAACCTGGCCCAACCGCTTCTTCCTCCACGGCGCCTCGTCCTCGGGTTTCGACGACAGCCCCAGCAGCACGCAGATGGCGGGGTGGGAATTGCCCGGGGGTGGTTTCCACTATCCCAATGGCTCGATCTACCAGCGCCTGGACTCCGCCTCGATCCCCTATCGCTTCTATAATGATTCCACCTCGAGCTTTCACAGTGCCTATAGCGACGATCCCGGCGCGGGCTCGGTCGTCGGGGCAGTCCCGCAGGTCACCGCGCTGAGCGGGGTGAGCATCACCGACATCAATTCGCTCGGGCATTTCGCGGCAGATCTGCAGGGGCCCTATCCCTTTCCCTATACGTTTATCGAGCCGCATTACGGCGATATCACTGGCGGCACCTATGCCGGCGGGTCCTCCCAGCATCCGATGGACGACGTCTATGGCGGCGAGCATCTGCTTGCGGCGGTTTTCTCGGCGATTCAGGCCTCGCCCTATTGGAATTCCAGCATGCTGGTCGTGCTCTATGACGAGCATGGCGGCTTCTACGATTCCGTTCCCCCGCCTGGGGCGGACGCGCCGGGCGACAATCCGAGCTATGGCTACAACACCCATGGTTTCGATTTCATGACGCTCGGCGTGCGCGTTCCGGCGGTGGTCGTGTCGCCGCTGGTGGCGGCCGGCTCGGTCGACAGCACCGTGTTCGATCATGCTTCGATACCCAGACTGCTCGAGGATCTGTGGGGCTTGAATCCGCTGACCGACCGTGATGCGAACGCGGCGTCCCCGCTGTCCGGCCTGTCGCTCGCCGCGCCACGCACCGACCGGGTCGTGCTGCCCGCGCCGCAGCCGCCGCTGCACGCCGCAAGCGTTCCGCTGACTCAGGCCCAACGCTCGGTTATGCTGGCACGGCCGCTCCCCGAATCCGGCAATCTGGCCGGGGCACTGGCCAACCTCCGCAAAGCAGATGTGGAGCTTTCCGGCGGGACTCCCCCGGAACTCGCCGCCATCGCGGCCCGCCACGCGACCGTAAGGACGCGCGGCGATGCGGAGGCTTACGCCGCCGAAGTCCTTGCCAAGGCGCGCATGGTGCAACGGCAGCGCGAGTTGGCGCGGAGAGGCGTGGTCTAAAGGGGGCCGCCCCGCAGTTGACCCAGCCCTGAAATCACATTGCATGCACTTTGTCGAGCATGCATGCAAACGCCGCGCCTTGGAGGAGGATCGGCATGTCGCGTCGCTGGATTGCCGGTCTATGCCTGAGCTTCGCGGGGTTCGACGACGCGCCCCTCCGCGCCCAGGAAACACCGGCCCGCGACACGACAACCCCCGACATGACGGCTCCGGTCACCGACACCGCCGACAGCGGCCGCATCACCACCTGGCCGCCCGCCTTCTTCGCCGAATTCCAGCCGACCAACGCGCTCGACATGATCCTGCGCATCCCGGGCTTCACTTACGAACGCGGCGACACCGGCCAGCGCGGCCTGTCCGGCGCGAGCGGCAATATCCTGATCGACGGCCAGCGCCCCTCGACCAAATCGCTCGCGCTCGACGACATATTGCGCCGCATCGCCGTCGAGGATGTGACGCGCATTGAGGTGATCCGGGGCAGCGCGCCGGGCGTCGACATGCAGGGCCGCCCGATCGTCGCCAACATCATCCGCAGGGCAGGGGGCACCTCCTCAGCTGCGGTCGAGCTGATGACCAAATTCTACGGCGACCATGCCCCCGCGCGCATCGCCCGGATCGAAGGATCGCGCTCCCGCGGGGCGTTGTCGCTCGAAGGCGCGATCCAGTATCGCGATGAAAAGGACCAGGGCGCGTCCGGCACTGGTCAACTGATGCGCCGCGACCGCAACGGCGTGCCGACCAGCTTCGGGCAGTTCGAGGCAGCATGGGATCGCCGGCTGCTCGCCGGCAACGGCGCGGCGGAATATCGAACCGGCCCGAATTTCTTCCGCCTGAGCCTGAGTGGTGAACTCAGCCATGAGGACCGGCGGGATATCTCGATGCTATCCGACACGGCGGGCACCCGTTTCGACGAACGGGTCATCACCGGCTTCCAGAGCAACGAGTTCGCTGCCAGCCTCGATTACGAGCGCGCATTCGGGAATGCGCTCACGCTGCGCCTGCTCGCGCTCGAAAGCCGCGAGCATGACAAGAGCAGCTCGACCTCGACTGGCCTCTCCCCCGCCCAGGTCTCGACCGAGGACGCGCTCGCCGGCGAATCCATCGTCCGCGCCGCCGTGACCTGGCTCCCCGCCGAAACCCTCACCCTGGACGGCAGCGTGGAGCGCGCCTTCAACTTCCTCGACGCGGAAAACACGCTCGAACGCGGCGGGGTACCGGTCGTCCTGCCCTCGGCCAATGTCCGCGTGGAAGAGCGCCGCGTCGAGGCGCAGATGTCCGCCCGGTGGCAGGCTTGGGCCGCGGGCACACTCGAGGCGAACCTGGCTTATGAGACCTCGACCATCGCGCAACAGGGCGATGCCGACAGCTCGCTCACCTTGCGCTACTGGAAGCCCCGGCTGAACGCGACGATCGCGCCGTTCAAAGACTGGGAAGTGCGGCTGCGTGCCGAACGCACTGTCAGCCAGCTCGATTTCGAGGATTATGCCAGCACGGCCTCGCTCGACACCGGCACCGTCAATGCCGGCAATCCGGATCTCGTGCCGGAACAGGCCTGGGTGTTCGAGGCGGCGATCGAGCATCATTTCTGGTCGCGCGGCGCGCTGACCCTCACCGCCAGCCACGCCGCGATAAGCAATGCCATCGATCTGGTCCCGATCGGCGGCCGCTTCGACGCGCCCGGGAATATCGGCAGTGGCACAAGGCAGGAGGCCAAGGCCTCACTCACCCTTCCGCTCGACCGCCTCGGCGCGCCCGGCACTCTGATCCGCTTCAACGGCGCGCTGCGCTGGTCGCGCGTCACCGATCCGGTGACTCTGGCGACTCGCCGCATCTCCAATCAGCGCCCGACAGGCGGCGACGTCTCGCTGATCAAGGAACTGCCCGCGCTCAAATCGGTGTTCACCGCGGACTTCTTCTTCGGCTGGAAGGAACGCTCCTACCGCATCAACGAGATCCGCACGGAGAGTTCCTCGAACGATCCGCTCGCCAAGATCTATTGGGACTGGACGCCCCGCCCGGGCACCTCGCTCCGCCTCCAGGTCGAGAACATCGCCTTCCGCCAACGCAGCCGCGACCGTATCCGGTTCGACGGGCCACGCGGCGCAGGGCAGGTATCCGGGTTCGAGCAGCGGACGGCGGTGCTCGACCCGTTCTTCATGATGCGGCTGCGCAAGAGTTTTTGACCGCGCGTGTCATTGCGGCGTCAGCGTCGCCATGCCGTGGAGATAATGAAGCGCGGTGTGGCCTTCATGGCCTGAGTCAGTCTCGACATAGAGCCACAGCCGCCCGCTCGCATCGCTGGTGGCGACCACGCCGGCCGCGTCAGTCAGCAGCCCGGCCTTCACGGTGACCGCTTCCCCCGACTTGCCGCCCGTGCGCCGCACGGAAGCGTCGACGCCAGCTCGTTCAGATTGACGCTGTGCATCACAAGCGCCGTCGGAGCCACGTCTCAGACATCCAGCTGCTTCACCGCCTCGTTCCAGCTGCGGATATTGTCCCGCGCTTCCTGCACGAAGGCGGAGCGGCGCACGATCCCGAGGAACAGGTCGGCGATCCATTTGCCCGGGCGCTTCAGCGGCCGCTCGAACTGGATCAGTAGCACCACACGCGTGCCCGCGGTGTCGTTCCACACCTCATGGTCATAGGTGTCGTCGAACACCAAAGTCTCGCCCTCTGCCCAGCGCACCACCCGATCGCCCACCCGCATGCGCACATCGCCGTCGCGCGGCACGATCAGGCCGAGATGACAGGTGATGAGCCCCTTGGTCACGCCGCGATGCGCGGGGATGTGCGTGCCCGGTGCCAGGATCGAGAAGAAAGCGCTGTTGAGGTTCGGGATCCGTGCGACTATCGCGGCGGTCTTCGGGCATTGCGCCAGATTGTCCTCGATCGGGTAGCTATATCCCCACAGGAAGAACGATCGCCACATGTTCACCGCCGCGATCGCGCGATGGTCGGGGGAGATGGTAGCTAGGCTCGGCGAGGCCTCGCCCTGCAGCGCGACGGCGATCGCTTCTTCGCGGATATCGGACCAATTGTCGCGCAGCATCGCTGTCCAGGCAAAGGCGCGCATGTCGAGCACCGGTTCGTTCGAGACGAGTGAGGAAGAAGCGATCAGCCGGTCGAACAGCCCGCGCAGATGCTTGCCATATCTGATGATCAGCGGCCGGTTGCGTTCTGCCTCCAGTTTGAGCTTGGGGCTCGGCGTGCCAGAGATGGCGGCGAGATCGGGGATTCGCGAACCATGCGGGGGTATTGTGCCCGATTTGCGCCACAAAGCGCTCGCGCCTGCTTTCGTCTCGACGCTCATCTACACCTACGCCTCCGTATACTACTGGCGCCGCCACGGCCCGGAAAAGCCAAGAATGCGGCACGGTCGATCGTTCGCCCGAACAATGGGACACATGAATGGTTATCGGCCGTGTTCGTCCAAATCGTGGCGACGGCGTGGTGTTTCACGGCAGGTTCAGCTTGCCGACACCAACGCTGGTCGCGGCATGATTACGCCGCTAGGATCGATTCCATGCATTTACCTCCGCGCGCGCTGCGCTTGTCGCTTATCGCCTCGTTGCTGCTCGGCCTGTCGCCGACGGCAAATGGCCAGACCACCCCGGCCGCTACGGGCTCCACCAATATCGCGAGCCGCGAGGCATGGCTTTACAAGGGCAGCGACATCGTGCCCGATGCCGCCTGGCGTTTCGGCACGCTGACCAACGGCCTGCGCTATGCCGTGCGCAAGAACGGCGTGCCACCAGGCCAGGTCTCGGTCCGCGTGCGGATCGACGCGGGTTCGTTGATGGAACAGGATAGCG
>Ga0247737_1000514_pt1 | contig 15569 bp, 16 predicted proteins | sample UWRJL028104C2_FD_180937 | JGI IMG/M metagenome (GOLD analysis project Ga0247737, IMG submission 180937) | Plant litter microbial communities from Arlington Agricultural Research Station in Wisconsin, United States - UWRJ-L028-104C-2 | ecosystem: Environmental > Terrestrial > Plant litter >...
AGCCCGCCCAGAATTCCGCGCACCAGCCCGCCGACGATGCCGGAACCAGCGCCACGCGACGAGCCGAACACCGCTTTCGACACTTCGTTGGCGACCGACCGGCCGACCGCCGACGAGGCGGAGCGGGTGGCCGACGTGATGGCGCGATTCCAGGGTGAGTTGGCCGCGGCGCGCTCCGCCTCTTTCTGCTGCTGGGCGGCCAGTTTCGCCTGGCGGTCGGCCTCGCGCTGATCGGCGACGCGCTGGCGTTCGGCTTCCTTGGCGGCGCGCGCATCGTCCTTGGCCTGGAGCGCGGCGGCCTTGTCGGCTTCGGTCCTGGCGCTGGCCTCGGCAGCCGCGGCGCTTGCCTCTTGCGACTTGGCGGCGAGAATTTCCTCGGCGGATTCGCGATCGATCAGCGTGTCGTATTTCGACCCGATCGGATCGGTCTGGATCATCACGCCGCGCTCGACCGGAGTGACCGGGCCGACGCGCGAGGCGGGTGGTTTGATCAGGGTGCGCTCGACCGGGGCGGGCGCGCCGTCTGGGAGGAGCAGCGAGACCAGGGCCTCGCCGACCTTGAGCTCCGTGATCGCCTTTTCGACATCGACGCCTGGGTTGGCGCGGAAGGTGGTTGCGGCCGACTTCACCGCTGCCTGATCGCGCGGGGTGAAGGCGCGCAGCGCATGCTGGACGCGGTTGCCGAGCTGGCCGGCGACGGTGTCGGGGATGTCGATCGGGTTCTGCGTGATGAAATAGACGCCGACGCCCTTGGAACGGATCAGGCGCACGACCTGCTCGATCTTTTCGAGCAGTGCCTTTGGCGCGTCGGCGAACAGCAGATGGGCCTCGTCGAAGAAGAAGGCGAGCACTGGCTTGTCGGGGTCGCCGACCTCGGGGAGGGACTCGAACAGCTCGCTCATCAGCCAGAGCAGGAAGGTGGCGTAGAGCTTCGGGCTGGCCATCAGCTTGTCGGCGGCGAGGATATTGACGATGCCGCGGCCCCTGTCGTCGACGCCGATGAAATCGGTCATCGTCAGCGCGGGCTCGCCGAAGAATTTCTCGCCGCCCTGGCTGCGCAACTGGAGTAGCGAGCGCTGGATCGTGCCGATGCTCTGCTTCGAGACGTTGCCGAGCGTGGTGGTGAGCTCATCCGCGCGCTCGCCGCAATTGACCAGCATCGCCTGGAGATCGTCCAGGTCGAGCAGCAACATGCTCTCCTTGTCGGCGACGTGGAAAGCGATGGTCAGCACGCCTTCCTGCACTTCGTTGAGGTCCATCAGGCGCGAAAGAAGCAGCGGCCCCATTTCCGAGACGGTGGTGCGGATCGGATGGCCCTGCTCGCCATAGAGATCCCAGAACTGCACGGGATTGTCGGCATAATGCCAGTCGTCATAGCCGATCTCCTTCGCACGAGCGGCGAAGATCTCGTGCATCTTGGAGGTGGGGGAGCCCGCCATGGCGAGGCCGGACAGGTCGCCCTTCACATCCGCGACGAAGCAGGGGACGCCGGCGGCGGACAGGCCATCGATGATGCCCTGGACGGTGACGGTCTTGCCGGTGCCGGTCGCGCCCGCGATCAGGCCGTGGCGATTGGCGCGCTTGAGCTCGAGCTGCTGGCGCTGGCCGTTCGCGTTGCTGCCGATGAAGATGCTGGTGCCGTCCGCCATAGGTCCTCCGGAGTTGGAGGGGCGGTATCGCGCGATTCAGGGCGGGACGGAAGGCAGGAAACACCTTCCTCCCCATGCCGGCGCATGGGGAGGAAGGAGTAGCTTACTTGATCTTCACCGCGCGGAACACGGCGGGGTTCTTGCCACGCTGGATCAACAGCGCGACCGTGGTGCGGCCGGCGGCCTTCGCCTGAGTGATCACGCCGGCGAGATCCGTGGCGGTGCGCGTGGGCACGCGGTTGGCCGACAGGATCACGTCGCCGCGCTGCAGGCCCTTGGTAGCCGCATCGCTCGACTGGTCGACATCGACCACGACCACGCCCTGGGTCGTCGGGTCAATGTTGAGGCTGCGCGCGATGTTCGGGGTCAGCGGCTGGACCGACAGGCCGAGCGCGCTGGCACTGGCTTGCTGGCCACTTTGCGGATCGCTCTCGGGCAGGCCGTCATCGTCGCCGCCGTTGAGGGTGGCGAGGGCCTCCTCCGACGGGCGGGTGCCGACCAGCGCGGTGATGGTCTGACGCTTGCCGTCGCGAATGATCTCGAGCGGCACGCGCGTACCAGGCGGCGTGTTGGCGACGAGATAGCTGAGCGTCTGATCGGGCGTCACGTCCTTGCCGCCGACGCGGACGACGACGTCGCCCTGCTTCAGCCCGGCCTTGTCGGCACCTTCGCCCGGTTCGATCCGCGAGATGATCTCGCCCTGGTTGGCGGGCAAGCCGAAGGCGGCCGCCATGTCGTCGGTGACGGCCTGGATACCGACGCCGAGATAACCGCGCTTGACCGCGACACCCTTCATCAGCGTGTCGATGATCGGCTTGGCCTCTTCCGCCGGAATGGCGAAGCCGATGCCGACATTGCCGCCGGTCGGCGACAGGATCTGCGAGTTGATGCCGATCACGTTGCCATTGAGATCGAACATCGGGCCGCCGGAGTTGCCCTGGTTGATCGACGCATCGGTCTGGATAAAGCGGTCATACGCGCCGCCCTGACCGGTGACGCGGTGGAGCGCCGAGACGATGCCCGCCGTGACGGTCGAGCCCAGGCCGAACGGGTTGCCGATCGCGACGACCCAGTCGCCGACTCGGGCGCGGGCGGAATCGCCGAACTTCACGAAGGGCAGGCCCTTGGCCTCGATCTTGAGCAGGGCGAGATCGGACGCCGGATCGCGGCCGATCAGCTTCGCGGTATATTCCTTGCGGTCGGTCAGGGTGACCTTGATCGATTCGACCGTGGCGCCCTTGGCGCCCGCCGCGATCACATGGTTGTTGGTGACGACATAGCCGTCGGGCGAAATGATGAAGCCCGAGCCGAGCGATTGCGCCTCGCGCGTGACCGGCGCGCTATTGCCGCCCTGGCCCTGGCCGAACTGGCCGAACAAGTCACCGAACGGCGTGCCGGAGAAGGGATTGGCGGGCTGCTGCATGGTAACGCGCTGCGTGGTCGAAATATTGACCACCGCGGGCTGGAGCTTGGCGACCAGGTCGGCGAAGCTCATCGGCGCGCCGGCCTTGGGCGCCGCGGCAGCGATCGTGCCGGGCTCGTTCTGCGCGACCTGACCGACTGGCGGCTGCAATGTCATGGCAGCGGCCGCGCCGCTCAGAAGCAGGGCACCGGTAATGGCGTAAGCGTAGCGCACTTGGGTCGTTTCCTCTCGTCTGCCGTATCGCGACAACCGCCGCTGTTGCGGATGGTTGCTGAACGGCGATTGAATATAAGCCCTTTGAAAGCTCTCCTGGAAGATTCAGCCTCAGCGGCTGCCCTTGAATTCCTTTAGATAGGCATTGTCGGTCGACAGGACCATCGACGTCGTGCCCTTGGTCGTCGGATCGCCGTCAGCGCCGAAGGTATGGCGATAGGACTGCATGGCCCGGTAAAAATCGTAGAAGCTCGGGTCCTTGCTGAAGCTTTCGGCATAGATGCGGGCGGCGTTTGCGTCAGCCTCGGCGCGGATAATCTGCGCCGCCTTCTGGCCCTGGGCGATGGTCGAGGCACGTTCCTGCTGCCGCGCGGTACGCATCCGCGCGAGCGCGCTGTCGAGCGGGCTGCCGTCGGGCAGGTCGGCATGCTTGATGCGGACATCGACGATCTGCACGCCATATTGGGCGGCCAGACGCTGCAGGCCGGCCTGGATATTATCCATCACCTGGCCGCGTTCCGGGCTGAGCAGCGCCGCGAACGGACGCTTGCCGAGCTCGTTGCGCAGCGCCGAACCGAACAGGGGCTGAAGCGCGTCGATGACGCGCTGTTCGGTGTTGGACGAGCTGCCGGTCGAGACCACTGCCTTGAGCGGATCGACGATGCGGAACCGGGCATAGGCATCCACCTGGAGCCTGAGCTGGTCGGTGGAGATCACGGGCGTGTCGTCGAGATCCACGTCGAGCACGCGCTTGTCGACCCACACGAGCCGATCGATGAAGGGCACGCGTGCGATCAGGCCGGCGCCGGTGCTGCCGAACTTCTCGTTCGGACGCCAGCGGTTGATCGCGTCGCCGACAGGCTGCTCGAAGCGCAGGATCACGGCCTGCTTGGTCTCGGGCACGATCGCGAAGGTGCTCGCGGCGAGGATCACCAGCAGCATCAACGAGATGCCGATCGCGACCGGATTGCGGAAAAGGCCGCTCATTGGCCGCCTCCCTGCACTGGCGCGGGGGTTGTCGCGTTCGCCGCCGGAGCATCGGGCAGACGGCGGGCCGTGCCGCCAAGCGGAAGATAGGGAACGACGCCGGAGGCTTCGACGATCGTCTTGTCAGTCTTGGCCAGAACCTGCTCCATCGTCTCGTAATACATGCGCCGACGTGTCACCTCGGGCGCGAGCTTGTACTGTTCGTACACCTTGTCGAATGCAGCGGCCTCGCCCTGTGCATGCGCCAGCACCTGCTGGGCATAGCCGCGCGCCTGGTTGGTCATGCCCTGCGCTTCCTGCTGCGCGGCGGAGACCGCCTTGAAATCGTCCATCACCTGCGATGGCGGCGCGGCCTGCTTGATCGCGACGCCCTGGATACGGACGCCGGCATTATAGCTGTCGAGAATCTTCTGCATCGTGTCCTGCACGCGCAGCTCGATCGCGTTGCGCCCCTGGCCGATCGCGTCGTCCAGATCCGTGGTAGCGATCACCGCGCGCATCGCGCTTTCGGCCGTGGCGCGCACCGTCTCGACCGGCTTGGCGATCTGGAACGCGTAATCCTGCGGATTGCTGATGTCCCACCGCACCGAATAATTCAGGTCCACGATGTTCTGGTCGGCGGTGAGCATCAGATTCTCGCCGCCGCCATCCGACGGGAAGGTCTCGGTATTGATCTTGCGCACATCGACCTTGGTGACGCTGGCGAAGGGCGCCGGCGGAGTCAGGCGGATGCCGGGCTCGATCGTGCCGGCATAGCGGCCGAGATAGGTGACGACGCCGCGCTGCTGCGGGCCGATCGCATGGAAGCTGGTGAAGACGAGCCAGACCAGGACGATCAGGCCGACGCCGATCATCCACAGGGTCCGGGCGTTGGGCGTGCCAGGGATGTGCGGGCGACCGCCGCCCGATCCGTTGCCGCCGCCACCGCCGCCGCGCGCACGGCGCAGGAATTCGTCAAGGGCACTTGGGCCGGCGCCGCGCGGGCGTCCCTGGGGAGGGACGGACCACGGATTGCGCGGGCCGCCGTCCTTGCCGTCGCCGGAGCCGCCGCCGGAACCAGTCTTGTCCGGGCCGCTGCCCCAAGGGCTTTTCGGATTGTCGGACTGAAGGATGGTGAAGCGCTGTAACCAGCGGGGAAGGGTCGTCATGACTCCTTTATAGGACCGTAGCGGCGGAAAAACAGTGGCAAGCGCCGTTAACGCCCCTATCTGCGCAACGATGACCGATATCGCCGCCCTGAACGCCGCCCTCGACCCCATCGCCGGAAAGCGCGCGACCGCGCGGATCGAGGGCGACAAGGCAAGCATCTTTCTCGACGTGACGGGGCTCGACGAGGCCGGACGCGACGCGATGGAGGCCGAGGTTCGCGGCGCGGCCGAGGATGTCCCCGGAATCGCCACCGTCCGGATCGCGCTGACCAGCCAGCGCACGCGGCGCCTGCTGATCGCGGTGGCGAGCGGCAAGGGCGGCGTCGGCAAATCGACCGTGTCGGCCAATCTCGCCATCGGCCTGCAGGCTTTGGGACGGCGCGTCGGCCTGGTCGATGCCGATATCTATGGCCCATCGCAGCCGACCCTGATGGGCGTGCTGGGATCGCGGCCGACCGCCAAGGACAAGTTGCTCGAGCCAGTGGCGACGCCGTATGGCGTGCCGCTGCTTTCGATGGGGCAACTCGTCGCCCCCGACCAGGCGATCGCGTGGCGCGGGCCGATGGCGGCGAACGCGCTCGGCCAGCTGATCGACGCCGACTGGGCGGCGCAGGACACGCTGGTGATCGACCTGCCCCCCGGCACCGGCGACGTGCAGTTGACGATGATCCAGAAGCACAAGCCGGCCGGGGCCGTGATCGTCTCCACCCCGCAGGACCTGGCGCTGATCGATGCACGCCGCGCGATCGACCTGTTCGTCAAGGCCGGCGTGCCGATCATCGGCATTGTCGAGAATATGGCGGGCTATATCTGCCCGCATTGCGGCGACATCTCCGATCCCTTCGGTCGGGGCGGCGCCGAGGCGGCGGCGGAAGAGCTGGGCGTCGAGTTCCTCGGCCGGATCCCGCTCGACATGGCGATCCGCACGGCGTCCGATGCGGGCGTCCCGCCGGCCAGCGGGAACGGTGTCGAATCACTTGCGTTCTCCGGCATTGCGCAGCGTGTGCTGCACTGGATCGAACAGGGACGATAGCATGCCACTGACCAGCGATGCGGAGATCAAGGCGCTGCTCGAAAGCGTGCGTACCATCGCCCTGGTCGGCGCTTCGGACCGGCCCGACCGGCCTTCCTACCGCGTGATGCAATCGATGCAGGCGCATGGATATCGCGTGATCCCGGTCAATCCGCAGATCACCGGCGAGCATGTGCATGGCGAATTCGTGTTCCGCGAGCTGTCGCAACTCGGCGATCCGATCGACATGGTCGATATCTTCCGCAACTCCGCGGCCGCGGGCGAGGCGGTCGATCAGGCGATCGCGGTGGGCGCGAAATCGGTGTGGATGCAGCTCGGCGTGATCAACGAGGAGGCCGCGGCGCGTGCCGAGGCGGCGGGGCTGAAGGTGGTGATGAACCGGTGCCCAGCGATCGAGATTCCGCGGCTGGGCGTGGCGCCGATCACCGATTGAGCGGCCATCGTCGCGCTTGCGCGCGCGAGGGCCGCACTGCATGATGTCCGCGACTTCGGGAGTCGCGGATCATGCTGGCATTGCTCACGATTCTGGCGCTCCAGGCGGCGCCGGCCACCAAGGCCGAGCCTGAACGATGGTCGATCCTCGTGCCCGTCGCGGACGAACCATGCCGGCCCTCCCGCAAGACCGACAGTGAAGACGGGAGCGGCGCGGCCCAGACCAACAGCAATGGCGATGTGGTGGTGTGCGGCGATGCGCTGCCGAGCCAGCGTCTGCCGCTTCCCGGTGAAGCCGTGTCCGACGGGCCGGTGCCGGTCAATCGCGAGCTGACCGGCCGCGGCGCGCTCGCCGCGGCGGGGACGCCGTGCGCGGCGCGGCAGGGCGGGTGCCAGACGAGCTTCGGGCCGCCGATCATCCCGATGATCGTGGGTGCGGCCGGGCTGGTGAAGGATGCGCTGCGAAAGCACCCCGACAAATCGGGCCGGATTCCCATTACGCTCGACGATCCCCAGCCTTCGGCGACCGCCACCTCCAACGCCGGACCAGCGAAATGATCGTCGCGGCATTGCTGGTGCTGCTCCAGTCGACTCCGGACTCAGCGATGGTGCAGTATCGCGAGAAGACGGCGGTCGGCCCGCGTTGCGCCGCTGCCAAGGATCCGGGCGAAGTGACGGTGTGCGGCCGGCGCGACGCCGACCGCTACCGCGTGCCGCTGATCGAGCGCGACCCGGCCGACCCGAAGAACGAAGGCGTGCCGATGGAGCGCGAGCGGATGCTCGCCCGCACCTCCAATTGCGAGGAAAAGTCGATCTTCCTGATCGGCTGCGGCAAGGCCGGCGTGTCGGTCGGCACTGGCGGCTTTCACCTTGCCGGCGAGCGCCCGCTCGCGCCCTGACGGGCCGCGCAACCTATCGGATGATGGGCGGTTGTGGTCGCGTAGACGAACAGGGGATCGGCCATGCTGATAATCACGATGTTGTTGATGGCGGCGCCACCGGTCGTTGATCGGGCACAGCTGCGGCGCCCTGCGCCCGTCGTGCGGAAAACAAGGGTGACACGCAAGGCGCGGCGGGTGCGCAAGCCGATATCCATGTCAGTGATCAAGCCGCGCACGCTCGGATGCGCGGGTGACCCGATCTGCGTCACGGGGAAATCCCAGTCGCGCTATCGCCTGACGTTGCCACAGGCGCCCGAACCCACCACCAAGGACATGGCGCTGGCCGAGGACGGCACGCGCTGCGCGCTGGTCGGCCAGACGATCTGTCCGCGCCGTACCCGCACGATCATCCATATGGGCGACGCGGCGCCGGGCGTGCCGGCGTCCGCGCTGATCAAGTAACCGATCGATATCAGTTGAGGATGTGCATCCACATCGGCTGACCGGCGAGGCTCTGCGAACCGCGCAATTTCTCCAGCGCCTGGGCGACCGCGCGCTCCGGGCCTTCGTGCGTGACGATGGCGACGAGGACGGTGCCGTCGGGCATGGCGCCGCGCTGCATCAGGCTTTCGATCGAGACCCCGGCGTCGCGCATCGCTGCGGCGATCTCGGCCAACACCCCGACCTTGTCGGCGACGGTGAAGCGCACATAGGCACGGCCGCGGCGTTCGCCCGTATCCGCCGGGGTATGAACCGCGAGCGCCTGCGCCGGCATGGCATAGGCCGGGCCGAACTCGCCCCGGGCGATGTCGATCAGGTCGGCGACCACTGCCGAGGCCGTCGGGCCATCGCCTGCACCCGCACCCTGGAACAGCAGGCGGCCGACGAAATTACCTTCGGCCACCACGGCGTTGGTCGCGCCGGTGACGTGCGACAGCGGATGGCTGGTGGGCACGAGATGCGGGTGGACGCGCTGGAACAGCCCGCCCGGGCCGTCCTCGGCGATGCCGATCAGGCGCACGCGATAGCCCAGCGCCGCCGCCTCGGCGATGTCGGCGCCGAGCAGGTGGCGGATGCCGCTGGTCGCGACATCGGCAAAGGCCGGGCGCGTGCCGAAGGCGAGGCTGGCGAGGATCGAGAGCTTGTGGGCGGCGTCGACGCCGTCGATGTCGAAGCTGGGATCGGCCTCGGCGAAGCCGAGCGCCTGCGCTTCGGCCAGTACTTCGGCGAAGTCGCGGCCTTCCGCTTCCATCTTGGACAGGATGAAATTGCAGGTGCCGTTAAGGATGCCATAGACCCGGGCGATCTCGTTCGCGGCCGCGCCTTCGCGCAGGCCCTTGATAACCGGGATGCCGCCTGCGACGGCGGCTTCGAACTTCAGCGCGACATTGGCCGCTTCGGCGGCTTCGGCGAGCTCCAGCCCGTGATGGGCGAGCATCGCCTTGTTGGCGGTGACAAAGCTCTTGCCCCCGGCGAGTGTCGCGCGGGCGAGGGCGAGGGCCGGGCCGTCCGAACCGCCGACCAGCTCGACGACGACATCGGCGCCTTCGTAATGGGCAAGCGCGCTGGTATCGTCGACCCAGTCGAACCGGCTGATATCGACACCGCGATCCTTGGCGCGGTCGCGGGCCGAGACAGCGACGATTTCGATCGGGCGGCCGGCGCGGCGGGCGATCAGCGCGCCGTTCGCGTCGATCAGCCGGATCACGCCGCCGCCAACGGTGCCGAGCCCGGCAAGTGCGACGCGTAGCGGTTTGGTCATGTCAGCCCCAATTCGTCATGCTGAACTCGTTTCAGCATCCATGCGCGATCATTCGCCGCGTGCGTGCGGCCTATGACCGCGCTTGGACCCTGAAACAAGTTCAGGGTGACGTTGATTTTCTTGAGGCCGCCCCGGTTACTTCTTCACAAGCCCGATCTCGACCAGCCGCTCGTGCAGATAGTCGTGCGCGGTGATCGGGGTCGGATAGCGGTTGGGGTTTTCCGGCGTGATGCAGCCCGGCAGCGTCTCGATCAGGAAATCGGGCGCCGGGTGCAGGAAGAAGGGCATGGAATAGCGCGAATGGCCACGGCGCTCGGGCGGCGGATTGACGACGCGGTGCGTGGTCGAGGGCAGCACATGATTGGTCAGGCGCTGCAGCATGTCGCCGACATTGACGACCATCGCGCCCTCGGGCGGGCGGATCGCGAGCCAGCGGCCGTCCTTGTCGAGCAATTCGAGACCGGCCTCCTCGGCGCCGAGCAGCAGGGTGATGAGGTTGATGTCCTCATGCGCGCCGGCGCGGACGCCCTCTGCCTCGGCCGGGATCGGCGGATAATGGAGCAGGCGCAGGATCGAGTTGCCGTCCTCGACCGCGTGGTCGAACCAGTTGGGCGCGAGCCCCAGGTGGCGCGCGATCGCCGACAATAGCCGGTCGCCGGCGCGGTCGAACGCGGTGAAAAGCTCGAGGAAGGTCGATTCGAAAGCCTCGGGCCGCGTCGGCCAGATATTGGCGGGCATGTCCGCGGCGAAGCGGTGGTCGGCGGGAAGCTGGCGCCCGACATGCCAGAATTCCTTCAGGTCGACATGCCTGGCGTCCTTCGCGATCTCGGTCTTGAACGGCGTGTAGCCGCGCTGGCCGCCGCCGGCGGGGGTGAAATAGCCGCGCTTTTCCTCCTCGGGCAGCGCGAACAGTTCGGCGGTCTGTTTCCAGGCGCGCGCGATCAGTTCCTGTGAAATGCCGTGATCGGCGATGACCGCGAAACCGAAGCGTTCGAACGAGCCGCCGAGCGCGGCGGCGAAGGCATCGGGATCGGCCGCTTCGTCGTTGAGCGACAGCGCGGGGACCTGAGCGGAAGGAGTATCGAGCATGACCGGTGTCCGTGATGGGGGGATGGGCCATGATAGCGCCATCCCCCGGACACGAACAGTGTGCGGAACCGGAGGTTCCCCGACGCGCCGATCCGTCAGGCGGCCGCGCGCTCGGCGACGGGCCGGCGGCGCAGGGCGGTCTGCACGATCGACGGCGGTGAATAGGCCGCGCTTTCCAGCGGTGCCACGTCGAACCCCGGCGGTACGATCGCGTCGATGCGATCGAGCACATCGTCGCTCAGCACGACCTCCGCGCCGTCGAGCAGGCCGTCGAGCTGTTCCATGGTGCGCGGGCCGATGATCGCCGCGGTGAGCGCAGGGTGCGCCACGACAAAGGCCAGCGCCATGTGCATCAGCGAGATGCCGGCGCTCTCCGCCAGCGGGATGAGCTCCTCGACGGCATCGAGGCTGCCCTCGTCGGACATCGCCTTGGGAAAATATCGCGTGCGGATCGAATCGGGCATCGGCGCGCCCTTGCGATATCTGCCGGTGAGCATGCCCTTCGCCAGCGGGCTCCACGCCATCACGCCCATGCCGTAGCGCTGGCAGGTGGGCAGCACCTCGCGCTCGATCGAGCGGTTTAGGATCGAATAGGGCGGCTGCTCGGTGCGGAACCGCGCCAGCCCGCGCCGCTCGGCGATCCACTGCGCCTCGACGATATCGGACGCCGGGACGGTCGATGCGCCGATCGCGCGCACCTTGCCCTCGCGCATCAGATCAGTGAGCACCGACAGCGTCTCTTCCACGTCCGTGTCCGGCGCGGGGCGGTGGATCTGATAAAGGTCGATATAATCCGTCTGCAGCCTGCGCAGCGAATCCTCGACCGCCCGGGTGATCCAGCGGCGCGAATTGCCCTGCATGTTCGGATCGTCGCCCATCGGTCCATGAACCTTGGTCGCGAGCACGATCGAATCGCGCCGCCCCTTGAGCGCCTTGCCGACAATCTCCTCGGATTCGCCTGCGCTGTAGCGATCGGCGGTGTCGATGAAATTGATGCCGAAATCCACGGCCTTATGGATCATGCGGACGCATTCATCGTGATCGGGATTGGCCAGTTGCCCGAACATCATCGCGCCGAGGCAATAGGGGCTGACCTTGATTCCGGTACGGCCGAGTGGGCGGTATTGCATCGTCATCTCCTTTATGAAGCGCTGGCGGATCGCCGGGCGGCGATCTATAAGCACCAAGCGGAACGTGTTTCCGTTTATACGGAACGATGTTCCGTTTAGCAAGGAGCCTTTGTGAAATCCGTGATCGGAGACAGTCGCGACGAACCGGAAGCGCCAGTGGAGCATGGCCGGCCGATCCGCGCGGATGCGCGCCGCAACCTCGATGCGCTGCTGCGCGCAGCCATGGCCGCGTTCACGGAGCTGGGCGTGGACGCGCCGATGCGGGAGATCGCCGCCAGGGCGGGTGTCGGGGTCGGAACGCTGTATCGCCACTTCCCGCAGCGGTCGGACATCATCAAGGCGATCATCCAGCAGGAAGTCGACGCCTGTGTCGAGGCGGGTGCGGCCTTCGCGGCAACGCAGGAGCCGGGCGAGGCGCTCGCGTCATGGATGCTGCGCCTGATCGATTTCGTGGCGACGAAGCGCGGCCTGGGGCCCGCGCTTCATTCGGGCGACCCGGCCTTTCAGTCCCTGCCGGAATATGTGCTCGGGCAGCTCACGCCGACCCTACGACGACTGCTCGACAACGCAGCTGCGGCCGGCGCGATTCGTGACGATGTCGACGCCGGCGAGCTGCTCCTCGCCGGACTCCAACTGGCGACGCCGACAAGCGGTGGCGACACGGCGCAGGCGCGACGAATGATCGCCCTGCTTGTCGACGGCTTGCGCTACGGCGCGGCCGGACCCGCGAAAAGCAGCAAGGTCTAGCCGCCTATCGGACGCCTGGCCTGATCTAGTTGAGGGTGATGACGCCCTTCGACTTGTCGCTGCCGTCAGCGGTCAGGTCGAGCTTGAAGGGCTTCTTCTCATCGGTCGTGCCGGTCAGGCCATTGCCGTTCGGCACGACGGCGAAGCCGGCGCCGTTGAGCTTCTGCTGGAACCAGTCGCGTACTGTCGCCGGGGCGGCCGGGCTCTGGAAGGAGACGCGGACACTGCCATTGTCGTCGTCCTTGCCATCCTTGCCGTCGCTATGCGCCTCGACATTCATCCCGGAAATGGTCGAGCCGGGATAGAGATGCACGCCATTCATCTCGAAATCGTCTGCGTTCAAATGGATCTTGGGCAGGTTGAGCTTGCCCGAGAAGCCGGGGACGTTGATCGCGACCGCGCCGGTATTGCCGTCCATGCTGGCCACAACATTGCCGTCGGCGTCCGTGCTGTTGATCGATATGGAGGTGCCCGTCTTCGAATCGTCGCAGGCGGAAAGCGTGGCGGCGAGGAGGATCGTGGCGGCCAGGGGGCGAAACATGCGGCGGTCTCCAAGGGTGAATTAGTTGACTAATACACTAGGGCCTGACACATCCCGCGTCAAGCATTTCCGGCTAAACTTGGGGGTGACCTCCGCCGGCTCATCTGCGAGAGGCCACCGCATGTCCGCCACTTCGTCTCCCGACTCCCGCAATATGGCGCCGTTCGGCTTTCGCGAGTTCGTCGTGATGGTCGCGTCGCTGATGGCGCTCGGCGCGATCGGGGTCGATACGATGCTGCCCGCGCTGCCGGCGATCGGCGAGCGGCTGGGGGTCGCCACGGAGAATGAGCGGCAATATGTCATCGCGATCTACCTGATCGGCCTCGGTGCCGGGCAGTTGATCCATGGCCCGCTGGCCGATCGCTTCGGTCGACGCCCGGTGATGATGTGGGCGCTGTTCCTCTACGGCATCGGCAATGCGGTGGCGGCGCTGTCGGGCAGCTTTCACTTGCTGCTGATCGCCCGGCTGCTCGGCGGTGTCGCGGTGGCGGCGACCCGGGTGGTAACGATCGCGATCGTGCGCGATTGCTATTCGGGGCGGCCGATGGCGCGGGTGATGAGCCTCGCGATCATCGTCTTCATGATCGCACCGGTCTTGGCGCCGACCCTGGGACAATTCATCCTGCTCTTCGGATCGTGGCGGCTGATCTTCAGCGTGATCGCGGTGCTGACCGCGATCGTGCTGGTCTGGTTCGCGCTGCGCATGCCCGAGACACTGGCGGGCGAACGCCTGCCCTTTTCCGTCGCGCGCCTTGTCGAGGGGTATCGTACGACGCTGACCGATCGCTGGTCGCTCGGCTATACGCTTGCCGGCACCGCCCTGCAGGGCGCGCTGTTCGCGTATATCACGTCGGTGCAGCAGATCGTGACGACGGTGTTCGACGCCGGAAAGCATCTGAACCTCGTCTTCGCCGGAACCGCGGGCATGATGGCATTGGCGAACCTGCTCAACTCGCGCCTCGTGATGCGGCTGGGCTCGCGTTTCCTGTCGCACAGCGCGGTGGCGTTCCTGATCCTGATTTCGTCGGTGAATGTGGTGACCTGGGTCCTGGGCGGCGAGAGCCTGAACCTGTTCGTCGCCCTGCAGGCGCTGACCATGGGCTGTTTCGGCCTGGCCAATGCGAATTTCAATGCGATGGCGATGCAGGACATGGGGGAGATAGCCGGCACCGCCTCCAGCGTTCAGGGTTTCATCAGCGTGACCTTCGGCGCGGTGATCGGCATGGGGATCGGTCAATCCTTTGCGGGCACGACCTTGCCGCTGCACGTGGGCACCCTGTGCTGCGCGCTCGTGACCCTGGGCATCATCGCGATTACCGAGCGCGGCAGGCTGTTCCGGCCGCATTGAGTAGCACTTCGTCGCAAGACGGCGGAACCGCTTTGCTGTAATCTCGTTCGCCTGAACGACTCCGCGATTCCGCGGAGCCTGATCGAGTCCGCGATTCCGCGGCTGGGAGACGGACGATGAGCATGGGTGGCTATCAGGTGCCTGGCGAAGGCACAGGCGACGACGGTTTCGACGAGGAAGGCTATGATGAGAGCCAGCGCGCGGAGATCCTCGAGGTGACGCGTGACGGCCCCACCGATGGCACCATCCTGACCGACATCAGCCCGGATATCGGCGACGACGACGATGACGACGACGATCCCGAGATGGAGAGCGACGAAATCGGCGACGAGGACCCGGATGCCGACGAAGATGAAGACGATCTTGTCGAAGACGAACTTCAGGACGATTTCGACGATGACGACATCGACGAGGAGGATCTCGGCGACGCCGGGGATGCCGCGCTGAGGCCCTGATCCTGGCAGGGGAGGGGCGGATTGACCGTCCCTCCCGATGCTGAATATCATGGTCGGCGCAAGGAGTTCCGCCATGCCGACCGACCCTCGCATCGACGCCTATATCGACAGACAGGCCGATTTCGCGAAGCCGATCCTGCGCCACATCCGCGCGCGGATGCACGCCGTCTGCCCCGACGTGGTCGAGACGGTGAAATGGAGCCGGCCCTTTTTCGACTACAAGGGTAGTCCGCTTGCGATCATGTCCGGGTTCAAGGCGCATGCGAGCTTCGGCTTCTGGCGCCGCGATGCGCTGGCGACCGGCCAGGAAGGCGAGGCGATGGGACAGTTCGGACGGCTGACCTCCGTCGCTGATCTGCCCGGTAATGCCGAGTTCGACGCGCTGATACGGGAAGCGGCTGCGCTGGTCGATGCGGGCGAGGGGGCGATCAAACGCAAGGCCAAGCCGGCCAGGCCGGAACTGGAAGTGCCGCTGGAACTGGCCGAAGCGCTGGCGGGCGATGCGGCCGCCACGGCCACGTTCGATGCTTTTCCGCCAAGCTGCCGCCGCGACTATTCCGAATGGATCGGAGAAGCCAAGCGTCCGGAGACCAAGGCCAAGCGCGTTGCCGAAGCGATCGCGATGCTGCGTGAGGGCAAGCGACGGAATTGGAAGTATGAAGCGTAACGGTTGGCGCGGTCGGCGGTGTCTTGTCGTTATCCGGAGGTTTGCAGGCTCTGTTGCGAGACCT
>Ga0247737_1000516_pt1 | contig 15562 bp, 12 predicted proteins | sample UWRJL028104C2_FD_180937 | JGI IMG/M metagenome (GOLD analysis project Ga0247737, IMG submission 180937) | Plant litter microbial communities from Arlington Agricultural Research Station in Wisconsin, United States - UWRJ-L028-104C-2 | ecosystem: Environmental > Terrestrial > Plant litter >...
ACCCGAGTGACGAGTGCCCGGTGCCGAAGTCGTCCAGTGCGATCAGCACACCGATCCGGTGCAGCTCCTCGACCGCCTCGATCGCCACGCCCCCGCCGAAGATCGCGGTCTCGGTGACCTCGACCAGCAGCTCCGGTGGCGCCAGGCCGCACTCGGCGAGGACCCGCGTCACCACCTCGGGGAAGCCGGGTTCGCTGAGCTGCCGCGCCGACACGTTGACGCTCACGTAGCGCGGGGCGTCCGCGCCCAGCTCCCGTCGCCAGGTCGCGAACTGCCGGCAGGCTGTCCGCATCACCCACTCGCCGAGCTCGACGATGAGACCGTTGTCCTCGGCCACCGGGATGAAGTTCGCCGGGCTGACGAGCCCACGAACCGGGTGCACCCAGCGGACCAGCGCCTCGACCGCGACCGTACGCCCGTCGCTCAGCTCGACGATCGGCTGGTAGACGACGAAGAAGTTGCCGTCCTCCAGGCTGTGCCGCAGGTCGGCGCCGAGCCGCTCGGCCGCCTCGGCCCGCTCGTCCAGCTCGGCGCTGTAGACCACCAGCTGCCCGCCGGACGCCTTGGCCGCGTACCGCGCGGTGTCGGCTCGCCGGATCAGCTCGCCGGCCGGCACCCCGTCGCCCGAGGAGACGCCGAGGCGCGCGCTGAGCAGCAGCTCGTGCTCCCCGGCGTGCACCGGCCGGCGGACGCGCTCGGCGATCCGGGCCGCGACGTCGCCGGCCTCGCCCGGCCGGGTGCCGCGCACGAGCACGGCGAACTCGTCGGCCCCCATCCGCGCGATCAGGTAGTCCTCGCGCACGCACTCCCGCAGCAGCCCGGCCACGGCGGCCAGCGCCCGGTCCCCGACCGCGCGGCCCAGCCGATCGTTGACGTGCTTGAACCCGGCGAGGTCGAGCACCACCACCTGGCACGAGGCGGCCACGACGGCCAGGGTCGCCAGCCGCTCGAACTCGCTGCGGTTGGGCAGTCCGGTCAGTTCGTCCCGTCGTACCAGCTCGCGAAGTTGCTCGGCCTGGCTGTCGACCCGCGCGATGTAGCCCCACAGCCGGACGGCGATCAGGAGGAACAGCGTCATCGAGCCGAACGCCACGAACAGCCACCCGCTGTGCCCCGGGTCACGGTGCGCCTGAAGCACCAGCATCGCCGGCACCAGCAGCATCGCCCCGGTCAGCACGACCAGCCGGCCACGGCCCAGGCGGTCGGACCGGGCCTCCGGGCGCTGCCCCGCGGACGGGTGCAGGGCGGCGGCACCCCAGAGGGCGTACGCGGTCATGTAACCCGCGTAGAGGAGCGGCGTGAACTCGTTCACGAATCCCGGCGCCGTGGTGTACGCCGTGTTCCCGGCCAGCACCAGCAGGCTGCCCGCGGTCAGCATCCACATGCTCGGCGTACGCGAACCGCGGCGCAGCAGCATCGGCACGATCACCGCGCAGAGCAGCACCCCGCAGGCGGGATAGCCCGCGGTGACGATCCGGTCCAGGAGCGGGATCGACGCGTCCGTGATGATCGGCTCGAGCACCAGGGTCAGGTAGACGATGCCGATGCCGACCGCGATGATCGCGGAGTCGATCAGGGTGCCCGGGCGGATCGGGCCGCGCTGCCGGGTGAGCAGGAAGAGCGCGACCGTCAGGAACGGGAACGCGCCCAGATAGCCCGCGTCCGACCAGGACGGGTACGAGCTGGTGCCGGTCAGATACTGCACGGTGAAGGCGACCTCGCCGAGCACCATCACCCCGAGCCCGGCGGCGAACAGGTACCAGGCCAGGGCCGTCAGCGAGCGGTGCCGCCGCGCGCACAGGGCCATCACGACGCAGGACCCGCCGAACGACGACCACGACAGCATCGCCTGCCACACGCCGCCCGGCACGAACAGAAAAGCGACGGCCGCCGCACACCCGCCGACGAGCCAGACGGCCCACCAGCGTGAGGACAGCGTTCTCGGCACGTCCTTCCTTCGGCCGCGCGCGCCCAAAATTGAGCAATGTTCGCGAAACGGACAGTGTGCCGTCGCCGTCAGCCGGCGCGCAGCGCTTCCAGGAGGCGCGCGGCCTCGGCCTCGTCGGTGGTCTCACGGCCGGCGCTGTCGGCGGTGCCGAGCGGGACACCGGCCGCGTGCGGCACGACCCGCTTGGCCGAGGCGTGCACGGCGGGCACCCCGGTCGCCACGATCTTCTCGATCGCGCCCGGCCGCACCCCGCCGCCGGCCATGATCTCGATGCGCCCGGCGGCCGAGTCGACCAGCGCGGCGAGCGTGGGCAGGGCGTCGGCCACGGTGGCGGCCCCGGCCGAGGTCAGAATCCGCCGAACCCCCAGCCGGCCGAGCCGGTCGAGCGCCGGGTACGGATCCTCGAGCGTGTCGAACGCCCGGTGGAACGTCACGTCCGCACCCCCGGCGGCCTCGACCACCCGCGCGACCAGCACCTCGTCGACCCGGCCGTCGCGCACCCCGCCGATGACCACCCCGGCCGCCCCGGCGGACACGACGTGACGTACGTCGGAGACGATCGTCGCCACCTCGGCCGGGTCGTAGTCGAAGCCCCCGGCACGCGGCCGCACCAGCACATGCACCGGCGGAATGCCCGGCGTGCCGGTGGCTGCCTCGACGAACCCGAGCGACGGCGTGACCCCACCGAGCGGCAGCGCCGAGCACAGCTCGATCCGATCCACCCCGAGCCGCGCCGCGACGGCGAGCCCGTACGCATCCTGAACAGCCAACTCGAAGGCAACCATCAGGACCCGGTCTCCGTTGCTCAAGCGATCAAGAACCCGCGAAGTATGACACCGCCCCCCGCGCCTGGTTCCCGGCGTCCGTCATCGGCGGAGGATGCGGCCGTCAGCCCCGCCGGCGGAGATGTGCCGGTTTCGTGCGTCTGCGGGAGCGCGCCGTCACCGGGCTGAACGGCCGAGAGCCCATTCCACCGTGACGGCCACCGTCAGCCGTTGCCGGCCCGGTTCGATCGGAACCGGCGAATCCGCCGCGGCGAACCTGTCCTGCCCGCCCGGTGCCCACTGACTGGGACTCTCCTCGCTCACCTTGACGACCCGGCCGAGCGGCCTGCCCGCCGCGCGGGCATACAGTGCGGCTTTCGTACGTGCGTCGGCGAACGCCCTCTTGCGCGCTTCGCCGAGCAACGCGGCGTCATCCTCGATCGCGAACGACACACCGTTGAGCCGAGCCGCGTCCCCACCGGCGGCGATCGCCGCGGAGAGGAGCGCACCGCCCCGCGGCAGGTTCCGGACCCTCGCGGTGAGCCCTTGACTCACCGAGTAGCCGGTGACAGTTCCGTCGTCCTTACGCGCCGAACTGACGCTGATGTTCGACGTCTCGAGGTCGGCTCGGGCCACCCCGCCGCGAACGAGCGCGTCGCGCATGCGCGTCGCTGCCGTATTCGCGCGTTTCAGAGCTTCGACGACTGTGCGCGCGTTGGTTTCCACGCCGAAGTTGGCCTGGAGCGTGTCAGGCTTGCCGACCACTTCACCGTGCCCGGTGACCAGCACACTTTCCAACGATCGATCGGCGGGGGAAGCCACCGCGGCACCGGCCGAGGCGGACGCCGGACGCCCGTCGACCAGCGGGTAGAGCGCGACGAAGGTGGTGAGGACGATGAGCGCGGGCATTGCCAGCTTCTTGGTCACGACTTGATGCTATATGCCACATATCACAAGAAACAGGATCTCCCGGGCGCCAGCTACCGGTTTCCGCGTGCTGGGGTGCCTACGCCGCACGTTTCAGCTCCCTGGTCGGGGGCCCGCAACCGTGTCGAGGTCGAAGCCGGGTCACCCCCGCGGTGGCGTGAGCTCGCCGAGCAGGTTCGCGGCGGAGAGCGGGATCCACGGCTCGCGGGGCCGGCCGGACCCGGTCAGGGCGGCCGAACCGGGCCCGACCGGCTGCGCGATCAGCCGGTCGAGCGCCTCGGGGTCGACGGCGGCGGCCAGCACCGAACTCGCCGAGAGGTCGGGCAGCGAGTCGGCCGGGACGATCAGCACCCGGTCGGCGCGGCCCACGGCGTGCCAGGTCAGCAGGTCGAGCAGGCTGGTGCGGTGCCCGCCGACGAAGTGCTCCCACTGGTCGGCGGCGGCGCGGGCCATCTGATCGCGGTGCCGGTCCACGCTGTGGCCGTAGCCGCGGCCGGGCAGGGCCAGATCGGTCCAGAGCAGGCGCCGCTCGGCGACGTCGAGCACCATCGGCATCATCATCCGGGCGTTGCCGGACAGGCCGAACCGCTGCAGCACCCGGGCGCCGTCGAACTGGTCGCCGTCCCGCGCGGGCAGCATCAGCCCGGCGAACGCCTCGGTCATCGTCTCGAACGGGACGCCGTCGAAGCTGAGAACGGTCGGCACGACGTAGCGGACGCCCGCGCCGGCCAGCAGCGCCAGGTCGAGGTCGAGGAACTCGGTGGCGCCCAACGGGGCCGGGGCGGAGGTGAGGTCGCCCGAGTGGACGGCCGCGTCTCCGGCGAAGCGCAGGTCGGTGTAGTCGCAGTGACCCACGCGGCCCCAGCCGGCGTCGAAGAACGCGCACGACAGGTCGAGGTCGATGGAGGTCCCGCCCGGCTCCTGCCAGTGCAGGAAGAGTCGCAGGACGTCGGCCGGGGGCAGATCCCGTACGCTTCCGCGCGGCCAGCCGGCTGACTGGTCCGAGGCGGCGCGCTCGCGCATCGGCGCGGGCACGTCGGCCAGGGCGGCGTCGAGCACGGCCACGTCATACCGGGGAAGCCGGGCGGCGCGGGCGGTCAGTTCGGTGTCGACGAGGTCACGGACGGCGGCGATCGCGGTGCCCGGGAGCGTGGGGCGCTGCTCCGGTTCGGTCCACGTGGTCACGACGCTGCCGCGCGGGAAGAAAACGCGCCGGGGCATGCCGGGTCCGGGACGGCCGCCGACGATGCCGGGACCGGGAGGGGCCTCCGGCTCGAGAGCGCGCCGCCGGATCACTTCGCGCAGCCCTGAACTGATTTCGGTGGCGGGGACGGTCACCCGGACCGGTTCCGCCCGGGCCTTGGCGGCGGCCCGGGCCGCCGCGGTGGCCGCGAGCTGCTCGGCTGTCGCGCGTACGGTCCGGTCACGTCCGGCGAGGGATGCGGCTGCCGACGCGAGCACGCCCGCCGAGACCTGGCCGGCCGTGGCCGACATGGCAGCCGAGATCGCCGTCCGCGCTGCCTCGTCGTCGCCGGCCGCCCGCAACAGGTGGTCGATGCGCCGCCAGAGGCTGCCCGGCCGCGACGTGAGCAGGCGAGCGGCCTCGCTCACGTCGCCGTCCTCGAGAGCGCGCTCGACAAAGGACGCGTGTGTGCGCAGCCGTACGCTCACCTGGTCGTCCGGGTGCTCGGTCAGCGTCAGGTGCAGTGGTTCGCGCGCGCAGCCCGCGAGGATCGCCGCGCCCAGCGGGCTGGTCCGGGGCGTACGCGTGCCGCGCAGCGCCGCGAAAGCCACGGCCGCCTCCGGGTGCGCGGCGACGTGCGCGAAGGGGTGCAGCCGCTCGCCGATCCGCTTCCAGACCGCCGGGTGCCGCCGCATGTCCTCCGCGGCCCTGACCGCGCCGAGCGTGTCGAGAAGGGCGAGCACCGCCCGGCGCAGGGCGCGCGGCAACGCCCGTACGCGCGGAACGGGAACCGCCACGACGCCCACCTCCTCCGGCTCGGCGGGGCGGGGCAGCACCAGACCGGGGTCGCCGCCCGAGTAGGCCCAGAGCGTGCGCGCCGCGTCCGTCGCCGTGCCCCACCGCTGCCGGGCGGCCTCGACCACCTCGGCGTACGCCGGGGTCAGCGCGGCCGCGTGCAGAGCCCAGGCGAGGACGACGGCCGACGTCTCGCGGGCCGGCACCACCTCGGGCAGCCAGTCGAGACGGCCGGGCGCGGTCGCGGTGACGAGCACGCGAAGGTCCTCGCGGTCGGACTCGCTCAAGGCACCGGGCCGCGCGACGAGTTCGTCGCGCAGACGCTCGGCGGCGGCGAACGGTTCGGTCTCGAGCCCGGCCAGCCGCATCGGCAGCGGCGGCGCCTTGGCGGTGGCCTTCCTCGGGTTGGGTGCCACGATGGCCAGGTACTGATTGTCGGCGGCGAGGCGGCGGCCGCAGATCGGACAGGCGCTCACCTCGTCCGCCGGGAAACAGGACGGGCAGACAAGGTGCCCGCACGGGTCGAGCGGCGCCCCGCCGTCCGCGCGGCCGCAGAGCACGCAGGGGGCTCCGGGTACGGCGAACAGGTGGGTGAGCAGGCGTCGCACGTAGACCGCCTCGGTGTTGCGGGGCGTGTCCGGGAACTTGCGGTAGAGCGGCACCATCGGCCGATCCGCGCCGGACATCTCGTCGAAGGCGGCGAGCAGCCAGTCGGCCCAGCGGACCCGCACCTGTGCCGGCAGTCGCGCCGCGGCGGATCGCAGGTCGTCGCTCAGCACCCAGCCGCGCGCGGCCACGTCGGCCTCCAGCACCGCGACCCACGCCGCGCCGTCGGCCATCTCGGCCGGGTTCACCACCGTGGCCCGGCCCGTGCGGCGCAGTAGCACCGCCGCCAGCGGATCCATGCCCCTGTACCTCCCCGCGAAGAAGCGGTGGGCGGAGAGTCGCGACGCTAATTTCCATTGAGAGAGAAGGAAGCACCGCGGGGAGCCGCCCACCGCGCACATGATCATAGACTAGTCGTCGCAGGGACGCATCTCGATCCGCGCGGATGGGTCACGTCCGCCACCCGTACGAGACCCGCCGTCACCTCGCCCGTCCTGCCCGATGGGTCTCGGGTCTAGTCGGCCAGCGGGCCGGTCTCGGGCGGAGTGGTCGGAGAATCCAGCCACGTGTCGATGAGCGCGGTGAAGTCGTGCCCGGTGGACGTGTTGACGTACGCGATGAACGACGCCCGCGTCTGGTTGGTGTCGCGGTGATCCTGCACCCAGCCCGTGGCCAACGCGAAGAAGCGTTTGTCGCCCAGCGCCTGATGCAACTGGCGCAGCATCCCGGCGGCACAGGTGTAGACGTTCGTGGATCCGAACTCGGACGCCACCGGATGCCCGGGCGGCCCGTACATCTTGCGATACCGCGCGTCCTGCTTCCGGTTGTTTCGGATCTGCTCGGCCTTGGTCTGGCGGTGCGCGTCGCGGGTGAACAGCGTCTGGGCGTAAAGCGCCCATCCCTCGTTGAGCCACATGTCCCGCCAGTCGGTCAGAGTGACGGCGTCCCCGAGCCACTGATGCGCGAATTCGTGGAACGTCGTGGCCTCGTACGCCTCCGGACCGCGCTCGAGGTGAAATCTGCCGAGGGTCACAGTCTGCTGGGTCTCCATCGCCGACAAGGAGTCGACCGTGACCAATCCGGCGGAGGGGAACGGGTACGGTCCGAAGTGCTTCTCCATCCAGCTCAGGTAATCCGGGACCTGCTTCAGGAGCGGGAGATACTCCTCCTCGGAGGCCAGGTAGGAGAGATGGATCGGAATACCGCGAGGCCCGGTCATTGTCGTCTGGCGATACTTTCCGACCGCCAGCGTCGTGGCGTACGACGCGACCGGATCGCCGCTGTGGTAGCGAAAGGTGTTGCCGCTGTGTCCGGCCGGGGTTCCGCTGGCCACCGCGGTCCATCCGGGAGGTGCGGTGATCGCCATGTCGTAGAGCGCCTCGTCGGACGGATGATCGTTCACCGGGTACCACGTGAACGCGCCGTACGGCTCCTGCATGGTCCAAACTCCACCGGTCGGGTCCACGGTGAGACCGAGCGGGTGGGCGTCACCCCGCACGGACGGCATCGGAGTCTGCGACGGTTTCCCGGTGTAGGCGACCACCAGGGTCACCGGCCGGTCCGCCCGCACCGGCGCCGACACCTTGAGCTTCTCCTTGACCACCGTCGCTTTCACCGGCACGCCGTCAACCGTGACCGCGCCGAGCCGATAGGGCTTGAAATCCAGGTCCATCGAGCCGGCGTCGCGGGTGGGCCTGATCGCCAGAGTCGCCTTGCCGGTCAGTGTGCCCTTCGCCACCGACCAGTTCAGATCGAGACCGTAGTGCAGGACGTCGAGGGCGTCGGTGCCGCGATCCGGGTAGATCGGGTCCCGCACCGGCCGGGAGAGGCCGGCGCGGTAGGCGGAATACGCGGCCCCGAGGTCCACGCTGCCCGGACCCCGCGCCGACGGCGATGCGGACGTGCTGTCCTTGGGCCGGTCGGCGGAGCAGCCGGACGAGAGGAGCACCGCGCTGACGACCACCGCGACTGACCGAGTGAAACGCATGCCGATTCCGATCCCTGGACGAGAGTGCGCCCTTCCTCAGGCGCGGGTGTCGACCGGCGACAGCGTGTCAGGCTAGATCAACTTTCGTCCGGCGCGTGGGGGGATGTCTATCCGGTCGGCGCACACCGCTTGCGCCTGGACGAACCACGCACGCGTCCTCAGGCAAGCTGCGGGACGAACGCGATCGTGACGAAGCGGATCGTCCGCCCCAGCAGGCAGGCCGCCGCGAAGGCGAGCGGGCGCATGGGTGTGCGGCCCAGGTAGACGCTGACGGCCAGCAGCGGGGGAAATCCGGTGACGGCACTGACCAGCAGCACCCCGATGGCCTGTCGTGGGCGTTCCATCACCTCGACGAGTCGCGCGAGCGCCTTCGGCCACCGGCGCGGCCCTGGCGTACGTCGGCTGTGCCGTCGTCGCAGCCAGGTCGAGCGGATCGCGCCGCGCGCACCGAGGAAGATCAGGACCTTGCCGGCCGTCTGACCGACGGCGGCGGCCACGCCAAGGGCCACGGGCGGCGTGCCGGTCGTGGCCACGGCCGCGATCAGGTACGGCTCGGCCGGGGTGAACGGCAGGAACGCCGACAGGAGCCCGACGGTCGCGGCCGCCAGGACGGCGATCATGGCTGGGCGTGCGGCAGGCCCGCCGGCAATCGGGCCGCGCGGATCAACGAGCCGACCTTCACCACGGCGACGCCGAGGGCGAACGTGACGGCGGCGGCGGTCGGCGCGAAGATCGCCAGGAGCACCACCGCGGCGGTGTTCAGTGCCTTCGCCGGCGGGGACCAGTTCCACCGGTAGATGTGCCGGTCGACGCGGGCGAAGTAGTTCGGGCTCAGCAGCGGCCAGCGTAGGAACATCAGGCTCAGCAACTGGTCGACGACCATGAACTGGACGAGGAACACCGCGACCGGCAGGGCGGTGTCGGGCCGCAGCACCACCAGGGCGGCGGCGCAAGCCGACGTGCAGGCCCGGTCCGCGACGATGTCGAAGACCGCGCCCGTACGCGTCTCCTGCTCCAGGGCCCGGGCAGCGGCACCGTCGAGGATGTCGCCGATCCAGTAGATCAGGTACGCGGCGACGAGCAGATTCGCGCTGCGGTGGGTCAGCGCCGCCACAGCGAGCGCGACGGAACCGGCCGTGCGGATAGCGGTGATGGCGTTAGGCACGTTGAGCAGGACGATCGGCGGGCTGAGGCCGACGGCGGTCATTCGGCGTCCTTGAGGATGCGTTGCATGTCCGCGGTGCGCCGGTTCAGGTCGGCCAGCTGCGCGCTCACGTCGGCGAGCACGCGCTGGGTCTCGGCGGACTGCTCGGCGTACTGCCGCTGCAGTTCGATCGACACGGTGGCCCGCTTGCGGACGCCCGCGTACCAGACAACGGCGATGAGCACGGCGGCAACGACTACGAGGAAGACCGGGGCGGTGATGTCCATCTAATTGTTTCCTTTCGGAACGGCGTCGCCGTCTGCGGCGGTGCTCAGGGTCGTGACGGCGGTGGCCACCACGTCGGGCGTGAGGTGCAGCGAGAACGGCGTGGCCTCGTAGAACTTGAGTGCCTTGCCGTCCGGCGACAACTCCAGATGCGCGGTGACCAGCCCGGCTTTCTCCAGCTTCTTGAGGTGCACCTGCAGCAGGGCGCGGCTGATGCCCAGGTCGCGAGCCAGCTGTGACACGTAGGCACGCCCGCCGGTCAGTGCGGCGAGCACCCGCAGTCTGTGCGGACTGGCCAGCGTGGCGAGGACCTCGACCAGCCGATCGCCGCTCAGCTCTCCCATAGCTCATCTTGGCTCATGCAAACTATTATTGGCATGAGCAAGCCTAGCCGTCAAATGGTGTGCGCACTCGTGAGCGGAGTCAGTCCGCGAGGTAGCCGGTCGCCGGATCGATCTGGGCCAGAAACTCGCGTACGGACTCTTCGTGCTCGGACTCGGTCGGCTCCCGGCGATCCGACGACGCCCCGCTGAACCCGTAGCCCGGATTTGGCCCGGAGACCCAGGTGTAGTCGTACTGACCCGGTCGCTCGGCACTGGCGACGACGCGGAACACTTCCCCGTCGACGTCGATCAGAGGCTCCGGGTCCAGTCGCAAGGTCGTCGCCGCGGCCGAGGCTCCGATCATGGAAGCGCTGCCGGAGTCTCCGTACTTGTCGCGGTAGGCGGCGTCGATGCTGTCGCGCAGGTCGGCCGGTGCGTCACCGAGGTCCGTGACCACGGCATCGGCCTCCAGGCCCGGGACGCGGATTCGAGCCCGGAGCGATCGTACGGCGGCCCCGAACCAGCCGGTGTCGCGCCGGTGCCAGCTCCGCACGTACACCCGGTCGTTCGCACGGACGACCCAGATCGGCGTCCACCGGCGCGGCGTCCCGTCGGCTCCCCGGACCGCGATGTCCAGTTCGGGGGAGCCACCGAGCAGTTCCAGTTCGCGTTCGGTCCAGGTCGGCACAGGTCCGATCCTGCCCCAAACCCGGGGGCTTCGGGTCGCACGGCCCGGTAACGGGCCGGGGCAGGGAACACCCGGTGCACCCCGAGGAGACGCTTTCGTACGGGATCAGAACTGAAGGTATTTAATGTTCGCCTGGGGAGGTCCGTCGAATACCGGGTGACTCCGGCGTCTTGCCGGAGCGATGCCGGCTTGCCCTGCCACCGAACTAATACAGGCGCCACGAATAGGTGACGTCGTCCGCCGGCTATCAATTTGCGCCGAACACGATGTCCCGTTTCATGATCCCTGCTGGGTCTCCCGGCGGAAGGCCCGATCGTTACGTACCCCGACTGGTGGGACCGGGACTACTGGGCTGGGGATCCAGGAGCACGTTTCGTTACCCCTGCTAAAAGAAAACTGTCAAGGGGACGTTCACCGGCACGCCGCTGGGGTCGCCCAGGCTGAGGGGACTGGTTCCGGCCTGCACCGGGTTGAAGGAGTAGACCAGACGCTGCTGCAAGTAGAGCTCGTAGGCCGGAAACCCGTCGTGACTGCCGACAAGGCTGTAGGTGAAGGCCGGAACCCCGGTCGCCGCGATCAACAGGTCGAGCCGGCAATCGATGGCAGGTGCCAAGGGCTCGAGGGGATTTGTGCCGTTGACCTGGAACGTCACGCGGACATTTTTGATCAAACCGAACGGATCGGCCGCTTCGACCTGCCCGGTAACCCGCAGCGTCAGGTCGCTCACCACCGCTGTGGCGACCCCGTCGGGCGGTGCCTCGATCCCGAGGAAGGGATCCTTCCGGACCTCCTTCCACCAGAATGGCTTCCCGAGGACGTCGACCAGCTTGTCCTTGGTGTACCAGCGGCTCTCGCCGAACGCCTTCCGTTTGACAGTGACGGGATTCGTCGTTGTGGGGGAGTGATCGATATCCACCCACAACTCGGCCCGGGAGCTGCCATCCCCGTAGCTGAATTCGCGATTGTCACCGTCGAAGCCGATATCGCCGACGATTGGCAGCGGCAGAGCCACCGCGCGGGAGGGAATGAACAACCGTAAGCGAGCATCTATCATCGCCGTACTCCTCTGGTTGGCGGCCACAGCCAAAGTTACAGCGCCACGCTAGTCCCGTGATGGCGTTGCCAAAACTGTCATCGGCCCAAGAAAGGTGAGGATCGGCATTTGGTGGGGAAGATATTTCAGCACCGCACCTCGCGATGGTCGTCACCCAGCTGCAGAGGCGGTGACCGGCTCGGCTGTGACCGGCTCGGCTGTGACCGGCTCGGCTTGGAACAACGCCTCCAGGGCGGCCGCGCTCATCGGCCGTCCGAAGAGGTAGCCCTGGGCGAACTGGTAGCCGGCCTCGTGCAGCCGCACCGCCTGCGCGACAGTCTCGACACCCTCGGCGACGGCGTCGATGCCGAAGTCGTCGGTGAACCCGATCAGGTTGTTGACGATGATCGCGCCCGCTCGTCCGGCGGTCGCGCCGCTGACGAAGGACTTGTCGACTTTGAGCACGTCGACCGGGCAGTCGAGCAGCAGGCTCAGCGAGGAGTGACCGGTGCCGAAGTCGTCGAGAGCGATGCGCAGCCCGAGCGCCTTGAGCCGGTGCAACTGCTCGACGGCGGTGTCGGCGGCGAGCACGGCGGTCTCGGTCACCTCGAGCATCAGGCGCTCCGGGGCCAGCCCGCTCTCGCGCAGCAACTCGGCGACCCGGTCGACGAAGCTCGGTTCTGCGAGCTGGCGGGCCGAGACGTTCACGCTGATCCGCTGCGGCGCGCGGTCGCCCAGGCGCTCCTGCCAGTCGACGGCCTGCCGTACGGCCTGCTCGAGCACCCACGCGCCGAGCTGGACGATGAACCCGTTGCTCTCGGCGAGCGGGATGAACACGTCGGGGCCGATCAGACCGCGCTCGGGGTGCTGCCAGCGCAGCAGCACCTCGGCCCCGACCGGCGTGCCGTCGGGCAGCGCGCTGATCGGCTGGTAGAGGGGGAAGAGCTGGCCCGCGGGCAAGGCGTGGCGCAACTCGGTGGCGAGGCGCGCGGCGTCGTCGGCGGCCTGGTCCATCGCCGGGTCGAACCAGTGCCGGGCGGCACCGCCGGAGCTCTTCGCGGCGTACATCGCCACGTCGGCGCGGCGCAGGAGCTCGGCCGGGACGTCGCCCGGGTGGCTGGTCGTGACGCCGATGCTGGCCGCGGCGAGCACGGCGTGCCCGTCCAGGTCGACCGGCACGCCGACTGTCTCGATCACCTGGCGCAGCAGCGCCTCGACGTCGACCGTCTCCGGGATGACCAGGGTGAACTCGTCGCCGCCGAGCCTGGCGACCAGGCTTTCGCTGCCCGCGATCGCGGCCAGCCGGTCGGCCGTGACGCCGATCAGCAGGTCACCGACGTGGTGCCCGAGGCGGTCGTTGACGACCTTGAAGTCGTCCAGGTCGAGCAGGGCGACATGGAACCCGGCGTTCCCGGTCAGCAGCCGCTCGAGGTGCTGCTCGAGCATCGCCCGGTTGGCCAGGCCGGTCAGGCTGTCGTGGGTCGCCTGGTGGGTGAGCTTGTCCTGGTAGCGGCGCAACTCGTCGAGGTGCCCGTCGACGGTGCCGAGCAACAGCTGGTTGTCGCGCAGGGCCAGGATCTGGCGGACCACGACCAGGGCGGTGAGGGCCACGGCGACGATCTGCATGGCGGTCGTCTCGGTGGGGTCGGAGGTGCCGGTCGAGAGCAGCAGCACGTCGGTGACGGCGACCGCGACGTACGGGAGGACGGTGATCCGCCGGACCGGGCGACGGGCGACCGTCGTACGGCTGCCGGTGCGTCGCTGGCGGTGCGCGGCCAGGTTGATGGTGAGCGCGGCGACCGGCACGGCCACCAGGCTGCTCGACAGGTAAGGCAGCTCGCTGAGGAAGGGGGAGAGGCCGCCGAGCGCGGCGCTGATCGCGCAGCCGCCGGCCAGGGTGTGGATCGCCCGCCGGTCGAGCCCACCGGCTCCGGCGAAGCCGACCTTGACGAACGTCGCCGTGCCCACGAAGGTGACCAGCATGATGGCGAGCATGGGGCCGGCCGACCCGGTCTGCGTCATCCACTTCTGGTGGTCGCGCAGCGTCAGGTGCCAGACGATGGCGCCGACCGTGACCAGCACCATGCAGGCGTCGAGCGCGAACCGGGTCCAGTCGGCCCGGCTGTGCTGCCACGACGGAAGCCGCAGCAGGGCCCAGAGCACAAGGGCGAGAACCACCAGGTAGAGGCCGACGGTGACCGGGTCGAGGCGCTGCGACGGTTCCGGGCCGCCGACGGCGTCGATGGTGTTGCCGATGCTTCCGGCGGTGAAGAAGCCGCTCGCGAGGGTGAGGTGCCACCAGAACCGGCGGGTGCCGGCGTCCGAACGGGGATCGCGGGCCGTTTTCCAGCTGGCGGCCACGGCCAGGGCGCCGCCGGCCGGCAATGGCAGCCAGCCGATCATCGGGTGCGTCCACTCGTGCGACAGGCCGATGATCACCCAGCCGGCGCAGAACGCGACCAGCATGGCGCCCGCCAGCTCCAGGGCGTGTGCCCGGTACCAACGCGGCATGAGGTCTCCATTCTTGGGATATGTCAAAGACGCTCATCGGTCGGTGCCGCGGTGAGTTGAGGAGGCGGGCATGGATAGAGTCGAGGCGCGCGAGACGGGCGGAGGGACGCTGATGATCGGTGACCTGGTCGTCTCGCCCGTGACCGCCTCCCCGGATGAGCTGACCGGATGAGCTCTCCGTTGTTTTCCCGAGTGGTGCGTGCCCTGCGCAGCGACCTCGTCGGGGGCGTGCTGCTCGTGGGTGCCGCGGTGATCGCGCTCGGCTGGGCGAACTCGCCCTGGGCCGACGCCTACGAGTCGCTGCGGTCGGCGACGTTTGGGCCCTCGGCGCTGCATCTCGATCTGCCCGTGCACGCGTGGGCAGCCGACGGGCTGCTCGCCGTCTTCTTCTTCGTGGTCGGCAACGAGCTCAAGCAGGAGTTCGTCGCCGGCGAACTGCGCAACCCGCGCCGGGCGGTGCTGCCGATCGTCGCCGCGGTCAGCGGAGCCGTCGTGCCGGCGTTGGTCTTCGCGGCGATCACCGTCGGCCGTGGCGGCGCGTCCGCCGGGTGGGGCATCCCGATGGCCACCGACATCGCCTTCGCCCTCGCCGTGCTCGCGGTGATCGGACGGGGATCGCCGCCCGCGCTGCGCACGTTCCTGCTCACCCTGGCGATCGTCGACGACCTCGTGGCGATCTTCGTCATCGCGATCTTCTACTCCGCCGGGCTGGCCTGGGGTTCGCTACTGGCCGCGCTGGCCCTGCTCGCGGTCTTCGGGTGGCTGCAGTCGGGGCGCGGGCTCGCCCGGCGGCTGTGGACGGGTCCGGTCCCGGCGTGGACGGTCCTGGTCCCGTTGGCCGTGGTCATCTGGGCGTTCATGCATGCCAGCGGCGTCCACGCCACCATCGCCGGCGCCGCGATGGGCCTCCTGATGCGTACCGGCCCGCTCCCCGGCGAGACGGTCGAGCCGGCTGCAACGGTCGAGCCGGCCGACCCCAGTCACCGGGTCGAGCACGTGCTGCGGCCGTGGACTACCGGGCTGGTCCTGCCGGTCTTCGCACTGACCTCGGCCGGGGTCCCGTTCACCGGCGCCGGAAGCCTGATCACCGACCCGGTGGCGATCGGCGTGTTCGCGGGCCTGATCGGCGGCAAGGTCGTCGGCATCACCGGCGGGTCCTGGCTGACCACGAAATTCACCCGCGCCGAGCTGAGCCCCGCCCTCGGCTGGCTCGACATCTTCGGCCTGTCCCTGCTGGCCGGGATCGGCTTCACCGTCTCCCTGCTGATCGCGGAGCTCTCCTACCCCGGCCGCGAGCAGTCGCTCGACCACGCCAAGGGCGCCGTCCTGATCGCCTCGGCCACCGCCGCCGTACTCGCCTCGCTCGTC
>Ga0247737_1000517_pt1 | contig 15560 bp, 14 predicted proteins | sample UWRJL028104C2_FD_180937 | JGI IMG/M metagenome (GOLD analysis project Ga0247737, IMG submission 180937) | Plant litter microbial communities from Arlington Agricultural Research Station in Wisconsin, United States - UWRJ-L028-104C-2 | ecosystem: Environmental > Terrestrial > Plant litter >...
AATAGACGTGCCAAAGACGGTCACAGATTACAGGGTTAAGGCAAGCATTTCTGCTACTGCATTTGAAAATTCTATCATATTTTCACCAGTGCTGATTTGTCTAAGGCAAAACATATGATTTCCTGGTTGTGGTATTCGTCTCAGCATGTATTTTGGATCTGATTGATTATTTGTACCATCAGAATGATAGTCTAGCTCTTGATCGCCTTAATTGTGGTGTGCTCGCTCGTTGCTCGAGCTCAACCGAGACAATTACACTGTGATGCTAATGCCGAAGTAAAATTTCCCAATCACTTTCGTTCTTGCTCGATCAAGACCTACATGGATGACTCGAATCCCCATTTCTTATCAACGGTCTGATTATTGGTGTGTAGATGACAATCTCCTACGAGCAATAGCTTTGGTCTTTTGCCGCCCACCATATGGGAGGGCAAACTTGTACATTATGTTGTTTCGAGCGCCGAAAAATCAAATTATCCAAGCTCTCAGACTAGCTGCAGATTATGTGTTGTCAGCTATCTAATAATGCCAGGGAATCTGGATTGAAGTTACAACCAGACTCATAATTAGTCACGTGATAATGATTAATAGTCACGAGCCCAAAATGAGTTAGCAAAAGGTAATCTTAGAAGCCCGCTTTGGACTTCAAACTCAAGTTAATAGATGAGCCTTTTCCATCTCTATTTTCCTATGTTTAATTGTTTATTTATTGATTATTGATGTAGGTAAAGGTCAAATTGGACGGATAGCCACATTACATGCAACTCGCTCAATAGCGCCAACCTCGCCTAAGCACTCCCAAGGAAGCTGTCTGGGCTGTTTCCATGGTAATGCGGCTCAGGGAAGGAGTCTCGCGCCAAGGCATCACCTGCAACGTTCAGGAGATGGGCAGCAACAAATAAACGACATCTGCGACAACCTACGACATAACGACGACAACCACCACACCCGGACCGGCACCTATCGACAATACGACCAACGACCAGTAGAGCTATTCTGTAGCTTTACACGGAATAATAGCAGTGACAACAACGACTAACCAACTTGCGCCCCTACGAACAACAGGTAAACAACACGACCGCCGCTGATGGATGAGGTACCCTCATCCCCACCGACCGACAATTCGTCGCCCGAGGCCGCCCTCGCATGGTATAAGAAGCAGTACGAGTTATTAGAGAATGAATTAGCAGAGTTTCAAGCTTCGAGTCAAGAGCTAGAAGCAGAATTAGAGAAGGATGTAGAGGCAGCTGAGTTGCGAGAAAGGGCGTTACAGGAGAAGGCCGAAACGCTTGGGTTTGAAGTCGACGAGTGGAAGGTATGTTAATCTGCCCCTTCTTGCTAGTCTCTGTCTAATATCAAGTAGACCAAGTGTAAACAGTCGAAGATCGAGGCCGGTGCTGCGCAAAGCACTCTCCAAAAGGAAATTACAACACTCAGAGACTCTAACAGAACCTTGCAGCTGAAGCTGCGTGACATCGAGGTTCAAAATGATGATTTCGAACGACAAGCGCGAAATACGTCGTCGTCGTATGAAGATCTGGAATCAAAATACAATGTTGCTATCGAACGAGCTGTGATGATGGAGGAGGAGATGAAGATCGGAGAACAAGAGAGAGAAGGTCTACGGATTGAAACGCAACGTTTACGGGACGAACTCTCCGATCTTAAGATTGAGGCTGAGATTATGCAAGACAAGCTCCGAAAGAGACAGCTTGCTTCTATCCAGACGGACATGTCAGCGCCGAACTCGCCTTCAATGGATTCTCCTAGCTCCAACGTTTCATCACCTATGATCACAACTCCTCTCGGCCCCAAAACAATCTCAACAGGTGCTTCTGTAACCGAAACCCTCACCCCTCCATCACCGCCAATGTCAGACGCCTCGGCAACCGCCACAACAAGTATATCGGCAGTGAAAACACCGCTCAATCCGCCAAAGAGCAAGCTCAAGCTCCCATCAGGCAATTCCAGTACCACCCCCAAACCAACAGCTCAACGGTTTACATCATCTAGCAGCATGCGAAGCTCAAGAGGACCTGCATTTTCTGCTAGTTCTTCTCGCAATCGAAATGCGACGCCATCTCTCATACGAAGTACAAAAGCAAAAGCACCAGCAACGAGAGGACTACCTAACTCTACATCACTTACACATATCCGTACGCTTACTGCGCAAATGCAACGACTCGAGCAACGCGTACAATCTGCTCGCTCCAAGCTTCCTGCACCAATTAATACCCCACCCCGAGCCTCTCCCCGAGGTGCTTCAGCGATGCCATATATGCCCCCGAGTGTCACAATTCGAAGTAGGAAACGTACGGGTGGCAGTACGGCTAGTACTTCATCAATAGGCGGTGACGGAAGTGAAGATACGCCAGTATCCAAGCACGTCCCACGTCTTTCAACCTCAGGAATCAGCCGCCTTTCGTTTGGCCCAATACCTAATCGTGATGGTGATAGTAGACCTAGCAGCCGTGCGAGTGCGAGTGGAAGTAGTAGCTTCGTGCGTCCTGACCGGCCGTTAAGCCGCTCGGAAATAACACGAACCGAGATCGCGCGGCCAGCGAGCCGTACCTCTTTGAGCGGCGCGCGCACCCCTCTCGGACATTACTCCCAGAGCCAGTTTGTGGAGTCCAGAAGGCCACGGAGTAGCATCGGAGGAAGTTACGGCGCATCTCATGGCCATGGACACAGCCAGAGTGTATCTGGGATACAGGATTTTGAGCGGGATTTAGATGGCACCCCTAGTCGGAGAGGAACACTTCCTCCAGCAGAGACTAGTGCCATTCCCCTTCCCAGAAGAAAAAGTGGAGGACTTTCCATGACACCTATGCCGCGGCGGACAAGCAGCGGAGCGGCTCTGAGAGAAACAGAAAGTGGCATGAAGCCGCCCGGGAGACCCAGGAAGCTAAGCGGAGTTGGGGAAACGTATTGATATGGGATTTTACTATACATAGGAATGACTTATGACGATGGGCGATGGGTCGGGTTTTTGCTAGCATGGCGGATGGCGTTTTGCAAGGTTATGCCAATACCACGCGTGGGGTGGAATGACTTTACATAGGGTAAGGGTTTACTGCTGATAGCCTTTGCAAATATTATGACAATAACACTACTTCTGTACAAAACTTCTGGGCTATTCCCAATGCGTCTAATGAATGGGAAGAAAGGAAGCTTCTAGAATTTTTGGTAGTGCTTTCTCTCTGGCATTTGTCGGACTGGTAAGAAATTGTCGGACGCCAGCCTCGTGCTGCTGGCGACGCAAGGTCAGCTTATCTGCATGTTCGGACCAGACCTTTCACAATGAATGCTACGACCGATATTGCATTTTCCTGGCATACTCGGGGTAATTATTTGCAATGTTTCAGATGTTATAAGTCGACGTTCTTCACGATTTCTAGGGTTGGTGGTACTTTTGCTCTCCTGTCTCTGGCGCACCCATTTGGCAGCGGAGAAGAGGCCTTCCTATATCTTTCCCGTGTATGGAACCGATAAGCCCGCCCGCCTACCTACTGTATGAATGAGACGGAGAATAGCGGCGCAGGTCACGTGGGTGATCGCTGCAATGCATGGTCATTGACCAATCTCACTCCGTCAGAAACTGTGTAAGCAGCGCAGTGTCCGTTCAGCCAAAAGTCTAATAATGCTCACGCTCAGAAAGCCGGTGATGATCGTGCACCAGATTAATGACAGCTGCTGGTTCCATCGCAATCCGCGACGGGCAATCCCCAATGCTGACCGAGGAAGAGGAAGAGGAAGACTCCAACTGCAACTCCAACTCCAACTCCAACTCCAACTCCATCTCCATCTGCCACCCATCGGACTCGGGTCTCGGGAAGCCAGCCCACGCACTTCCCCCAACAGTCCGTCTGCAAGGTGTAGGTGTGTGGTGGTGCTGTTGTTCCGCTGCGTCATGCTGGGTGCAAGTGCAAGGGGTCCGCTTTGCAAGGGCAAAAGAAGATCTCAACAAGATCCACCGTCGCTCGCAGATATAGTGGACGCGAGAGAGAGCAAAAGCGAACAGAGTCATCTTATCTCGAAAGAGTATCAGGGACCTGCTGCCGTTATTCAGTGTATAACCAGCCCCGTGCTTCGTGACTTGGTGTAAACATAAACATACCACGGGCTGCCGTGGACCTTGAACTCTAAAAGCGCATTGTTGTTGAGTGAGGATGTCCCAAGAGTTTCCCAAGCTCTGAGATTAACTCCCATACTCGGTAAAATGTTAGCGTGTGAACTGTTGAACCCCGACATTTTTAGGACAGCTTTTAGAGCTTCTCGGGCTGGGTGGCTCGGGTGGCCCGCCCTCTGCTCCTCTCCCTCTGTTGAGCTCCTGATCTCCTCAAATCCACTTCATTAATTTGCTTCTCCTCAAGAAAACTTCATCTTTGTGATAATCAGACCTTGAAGATCCGATTACCTGCCATTTGCACCCGCATTGAATAATATATACCCAGCCGCCCCTTCTACCTTCTTTCTGCCGTCTTACCTTCCGTCATATTTGGTAATGACCGGAACATAAACAGCTTCCACACCAGAACTCCGATTTTCTCAACGTCTTCATCGACGAATCTCTCACTGGCGACAACACCCTCTCCGCTCGCCCAAAACGAGCTCTAATCCCCACACAATGGCGGCAGTCAATGGAATGCCCAAGGCACATAGTAATGGCACCGTGCCCATTACCAAGGGCACTGTATCATACGCAGCAAAGCACAAGCTAGCAGACCACTTCATCGGTGGTAACAAGCTGGAAAATGCCCCGGCTGGTGCGGTCAAGGACTTTGTAACAAACCATGATGGTCACACGGTGATAACGAATGTGAGTCTGCAGAGCCCCAGCACGCTGACGATGTGCTCAACTAATACTTCTCCCCCCAGATCTTGATTGCCAACAATGGTATTGCAGCAGTCAAGGAGATCCGCTCCGTTCGCAAATGGGCGTACGAAACGTTTGGCAATGAGAAGGCCATCCAGTTCACAGTGATGGCTACGCCCGAGGATTTACAAGCAAATGCGGACTATATTCGGATGGCAGATCAATATGTTGAGGTCCCAGGAGGAACGAATAACAATAATTATGCCAATGTCGAATTGATCGTTGATATTGCGGAGCGTATGGACGTACATGCCGTTTGGGCCGGATGGTAGAATTTCCCCTTCTTTCTAAGCTGAAGGGATTTGCTAACACAATTTCAGGGGACATGCATCGGAAAATCCCAAACTACCCGAGTCTCTCGCAGCTTCGCCGAAGAAGATTGTCTTTATCGGTCCTCCCGGCTCTGCCATGAGATCTCTAGGTGATAAAATTTCCTCAACGATTGTAGCACAACACGCAAAAGTTCCTTGTATACCCTGGTCTGGGACTGGTGTTGATCAGGTAGAGGTCAATGAGGATGGCATTGTCACAGTTGAGGATAGCATATACATGCGAGGATGTGTGCAGTCATGGCAGGAGGGTCTACAGAAGGCGAAGGAAATTGGTTTCCCCGTCATGATCAAGGCTTCCGAAGGTGGTGGTGGAAAGGGTATCCGGAAGGCTGACGTTGAAGAGGGCTTCGAAGCCCTATACAAAGCAGCTGCCAGCGAAATCCCCGGATCCCCGATTTTCATCATGAAGCTCGCAGGAAACGCACGCCACTTAGAGGTTCAATTATTAGCTGATGAGTACGGGAACAATATCTCGTTGTTTGGACGAGATTGCTCCGTTCAGCGAAGACATCAGAAAATTATCGAGGAAGCCCCGGTCACAATCGCCAAAACCTCGACTTTCCAAGCAATGGAGAAGGCAGCAGTCCGTCTCGGTCGTCTGGTGGGTTATGTCTCCGCAGGTACCGTGGAATATCTGTATTCACACTCTGACGATAAATTCTACTTTTTGGAACTGAACCCTAGATTGCAAGTGGAGCACCCGACGACTGAGATGGTTAGTGGTGTGAATCTGCCAGCTGCCCAGCTTCAGATTGCCATGGGTTTGCCTCTACATAGAATTCGCGATATCCGATTATTATATGGCGCGGATCCTCAAACTGCGAGTGAGATCGATTTCGACTTTTCAAACGAAAATAGCTCACAGACTCAACGTCGCCCGCAGCCAAAGGGACACACCACCGCCTGTCGTATCACCTCGGAAGATCCAGGCGAGGGTTTCAAACCTTCGAGTGGTACGATGCACGATTTGAACTTCAGGAGTAGTTCCAATGTTTGGGGTTACTTCTCAGTCAGTAATGCATCAAGTATCCACAGCTTCTCGGACAGTCAATTTGGTCATATTTTTGCTTATGGTGAAAATCGAGCAGCTTCGAGAAAACATATGGTGGTTGCATTAAAGGAATTGAGCATCCGCGGTGACTTCCGAACCACTGTGGAGTACTTGATTAAACTGCTAGAAACTCCTGCGTTTGAGGGCAATACAATCACAACCGGATGGCTAGATGAGCTTATTTCGAACAAGTTGACGGTTGAGCGACCAGATCCTATGTTAGCCGCTGTCTGCGGTGCTGTTTGCAAGGCTCATATTGCAAGCGAGGCGTGCATTGCCGAATACAGAACAAGTTTGGAAAAGGGACAGGTACCTGCCAAGGATATTCTGAAGACTGTCTTCCCAATTGACTTCATTTACGACGGAAAACGATACAAGTTTACGGCCACAAGGTCGAGTTTGGACAGTTATCATCTATTCATTAATGGATCCAAGTGTGCCGTTGGAATCAGAGCTCTGGCTGACGGTGGGTTGTTGGTTTTATTAAGTGGACGAAGTCATAACGTATATTGGAAAGAAGAAGTCGGAGCCACTCGATTAAGTGTCGATGGTAAAACTTGCCTCTTAGAGCAAGAGAACGACCCCACACAGCTCAGAACTCCATCTCCCGGAAAGCTCGTCAAGTTCACTGTAGATAACGGCGAGCATATCAAGGCTGGACAAGCTTTCGCCGAAGTCGAAGTCATGAAGATGTACATGCCACTTATCGCTGCTGAAGATGGTATTGTGCAGCTTATCAAGCAGCCAGGAGCGACGTTGGAGGCCGGTGATATCCTTGGTATATTATCTTTAGATGACCCGTCGAGAGTCAAGCACGCTCAGCCTTTCCTGGGTCATCTCCCAGATCTTGGACCACCTCAAGTTGTCGGTACCAAACCAGCTCAACGATTCACTCTTCTCTACGGTGTTCTCCAAAACATTCTCGGAGGTTTTGACAACCAAGTCATTATGGCATCAACATTGAAGGACTTGGTCGAAGTTCTCCGTGATCCCGACCTTCCATATGGCGAATGGAACGCTCAGTTTTCCGCTCTCCACCAGAGGATGCCCCAAAAGCTCGATGCTATGTTCACTCAAATTGTAGATCGTGCCAAGGTCCGAAAGGGTGAATTCCCCGCGAAAAACCTCTCGAAGGCATTGCACAAGTTTTTCGAAGAGAGTGTTGCTCCTGGTGATGTTGCTCTGCTCAAGTCTGCTCTTGAACCACTACTCGATGTCCTTGACAAATATGCGCATGGACAAAAGGCCCACGAATTTGACGTCTTTTGCGGTTTGCTGGAAGAATACGCTGCGGTAGAAAGGCTATTTTCTGGCCGATCGTCTCGTGACGAAGAAGTGATTCTCAAACTTAGAGACGAGAACAGGGACGATATTTTCAAAGTTATTCAATCTGTTCTATCCCACAGCAGAGTTGGGTCTAAAAATAACCTCGTTCTTGCCATCCTTGAGGAATATAGACCAAACAAACCGAACATCGGCAACATTGCCAAACACTTCCGACCAGCTCTGCGCAAGCTCACTGAGCTAGAGTCAAGACAAACTGCTAAGGTGTCACTAAAAGCTCGAGAAGTTCTTATTCAATGTGCCCTACCTTCGCTGGAGGAGCGGGCAGCCCAAATGGAGCACATCCTCCGATCCTCTGTCGTAGAATCGAGATATGGAGAGACTGGCTGGGAGCATCGGGAACCAGATGTGGAGGTCCTCAAGGAAGTCGTTGACTCCAAGTATACTGTCTTTGACGTACTTCCTATTTTCTTTGGCCACCAAGATCCATGGGTATCTCTTGCAGCACTCGAAGTCTACATTCGAAGAGCTTACCGTGCCTACTCCCTCAAGAAGATTGAGTACCACAACGAGACTACAGAGCCTCCATTCATCGTATCCTGGGACTTCGTACTTCGCAAAGTTGGAGTCGCTGAGTTCGGCATGCCTATCCAATCATCTGCACCATCAACGCCTGCTACGCCCTCAACCGAGAGTGGCAACCCGTTCAAGCGTGTCAGCTCCATCAGTGACATGACATACTTAGTGAACAATCCTGATCGCGAGCCAACAAGAAAGGGTGTCATTGTTCCTGTCCAGTACCTTGACGAAGCTGAGGAATATTTGGCTCGTGCACTTGATGTCTTCCCACTCGCTGGCGATAAGAAGAAGAGCTCCAACGGGCTTATGCCAGATCTGGGTGGCAAGAGAAAGATTGCGGCGCCAAAACTGGAGAATCCGGATGAACTAAGTGCCGTCTGTAATGTCGCCGTTCGCGATTCAGAAAGTCTTGATGACAATGAAACGCTTGCTCGGATCCAGCTCATCGTCAACGACTATAAGGAGGAGCTCCTCGCTCGCCGCATCCGACGACTAACATTCATCTGTGGTCACAAGGATGGATCTTATCCAGGGTACTATACATTTAGAGGTCCTGCATACGAGGAGGATCAAAGTATTCGTCACAGCGAACCCGCGTTGGCTTTCCAACTTGAACTTGGAAGACTCTCCAAATTCACAATTAAACCAGTTTTCACCGAAAATCGCAATATTCACATCTACGAAGCGATCGGAAAAGACACTTCAGGAGACAAGCGTTATTTCACTCGTGCTGTTGTTCGTCCTGGCAGACTTCGAGATGAGATCCCAACCGCCGAATACCTGATCTCTGAGAGTGACAGGTTGATGAATGATATTTTAGATGCTCTCGAGATCATTGGAAACAACAACTCTGACCTAAATCATATTTTTATCAACTTTTCACCAGTCTTCCCTCTTCAGCCTCCAGAGGTTGAGAAGGCTCTTGGTGGATTCTTGGAACGATTTGGTCGTCGTCTCTGGCGCCTTCGGGTTACTGGTGCTGAGATCCGTATTATCTGCACAGATCCTGCGACAGGCATGCCATATCCTCTACGTGTTGTCATATCAAACACATCCGGATATGTTATTCAGGTGGAAATGTACGCAGAGCGCAAATCTGAGAAGGGTGGCGAGTGGGTGTTCCATAGTATCGGTGGCACAACCAAAATCGGTTCCATGCATCTCCGACAGGTTTCAACACCTTATCCTACCAAGGGATGGCTGCAACCAAAGCGCTACAAGGCCCATCTTATGGGTACCCAGTATGTCTATGATTTCCCAGAACTCTTCAGACAAGCTATCCAGAACAGCTGGACCAAGGCTGTTGAGAAGCATACTTCCTTGGCAGAAAAGCAACCTCCCACCGGGGAGTGCATTGACTGTAGCGAACTGGTATTGGATGACGAAGACAACCTTGCCGAAGTCGTTCGTGAGCCGGGCACCAACTCCCATGGAATGGTTGGTTGGATTGTAACTGCTAGGACACCAGAATACCCACGTGGCAGAAAGTTCATCATTATCGCCAACGATATCACATTCAAGATCGGTAGTTTTGGACCCAAGGAAGATCAATTCTTCCACAAGTGCACAGAACTTGCACGAAAGCTCGGCATCCCCCGTATCTACCTATCCGCAAACTCTGGTGCCCGTATCGGTCTAGCTGAAGAACTCATCCCACACTTTAACGTAGCGTGGAATGATTCTGAGCGACCTGAGGCTGGCTTCAAATATCTCTACTTGTCACCAGAAGCGAAGCACAAGTTCGAAGATGGAAAGTCGAAGGATGTCATCACAGAAGAAATTACCGAAGATGGTGAAACAAGACACAAGATTATCTCCATTGTTGGTGCTGAGGATGGACTTGGTGTAGAATGTTTGAAAGGCTCAGGTTTGATTGCGGGTGCCACTAGCAGAGCCTACGAGGATATCTTCACAATAACCCTAGTCACTTGTCGTTCAGTTGGTAAGTGATGATTCCAGCTATTTCTTACAAATACGTGTACTAATTTGTTTAGGTATTGGAGCATACTTGGTCCGTCTCGGCCAGCGTGCTATCCAGATTGAGGGGCAACCAATCATCTTGACTGGTGCTCCTGCTATTAACAAACTGCTCGGCCGTGAGGTTTACACATCTAACTTGCAATTGGGTGGCACTCAAATCATGTACAAAAATGGTGTGTCTCACATGACCGCCAATGATGACTTCGAGGGTGTCTCTAAGATTGTTGAATGGATGGCTTATGTCCCTGACAAACGCAACAACCCACTTCCTATCGGACGCGCTACTGATACATGGGACCGAGACATCATCTACGTTCCACCACCAAAGCAAGCTTACGATGTGAGATTCTTGATCGCTGGTAAGGAAGACGAGGAAGGTTTCCAATCAGGTCTTTTCGACAAGGACTCATTTGTGGAGACCTTAGGCGGCTGGGCAAAGACAGTTGTTGTTGGTCGTGCTCGTCTGGGCGGTATCCCAATGGGTGTCATCGCAGTTGAGACTAGATCAGTGGAAAACATTACGCCAGCCGATCCAGCAAATCCAGATTCGGCTGAGCAAATCACCAATGAAGCTGGTGGAGTTTGGTACCCTAACTCTGCTTTCAAGACCGCCCAAGCTATCAAGGACTTCAACAACGGAGAACAGCTACCGTTGATGATCTTGGCAAACTGGAGAGGATTCTCTGGTGGGCAAAAGGACATGTACAATGAGGTTCTCAAATACGGATCATACATTGTAGATGCTCTTGTCAAGTATGAGCAGCCTATTTTCGTTTACATTCCACCTTTTGGAGAATTACGTGGTGGTTCATGGGTCGTTGTTGATCCTACCATTAATCCAGAGTTCATGGAGATGTATGCCGACGAAGATTCCCGTGGTGGTGTCCTCGAGCCCGAGGGAATTGTAAACATCAAGTATCGTCGCGAGAAGCAGCTCGACACAATGGCTCGCCTTGATCCAGAATACGGAGCATTACGCAAACAACTGGGCGACTCAAGCTTGAGCAAAGAACAATTGGCCGAAGTCAAAGTCAAGGCTACCGCCCGCGAACAACTACTTCTGCCAGTTTATATGCAGGTCTCCCTTCAATTCGCAGATTTGCACGACAGAGCTGGTCGTATGAAAGCAAAGGATGTCATCCGTCAAGAACTCCAGTGGAGAGACTCGAGACGTTTCTTCTACTGGCGTGTTCGCCGTCGTGTGAACGAGGAATACATCATGAAGCGTATGTCGGCATCCAACAAAAGCCCACTTGCAAGCCGCGCACGTAACTTCGAGACTCTGGCTGCCTGGACTGGCATTCCGAAATTCAAGACCGCAGATCGCGAGGTAGCGACTTGGTATGAGGAGAACCGCAAGATAGTGCATGAGAAGGTTGAAGCATTGAAGACTGATGGTGTCGCATTTGAGGTTGCAAGCTTATTGCATGGTAACAGCAAGGGAGGATTGAAGGGTGTACAACAGGTGCTTAGTATGTTACCTGCCGAGGAGAGAGAAGCGGCTTTGAGGTACTTAAGCCAAGCATAAATACATGGCAGGTTCTGAGCAACGCCTTTTTGTTATGATTAGAATTGGGTTAGGTTTAAGGTTCAACATGCTGTCTTGCTGTACAACTGGTATATACTCTTGGCGTTTGTTTTATAGGATGAATGAGTTATTAGTACTACAAATTACTCTTTGAAGGATTGCAGACCTGGTTTACGCTAAATAGCTGTGTGAAATTCAACATTGTTCTCTCCTAGTCACCAAACTACTGAGGTGTAGAAACCGATCAAATTACACTTCGCGTATTGAATTATGTACTTTAACGAACAGTGGTTACTGATCGTATCTATTCATTCCTATAAACAATCCCCCGAAAGAATACCTAAGTAGCTCGAATCATCTTCTAGTCGCCGCCGTTGAACGTATATCCTTTCAACGTCTCACAGGATAAATCACCGTTCTCCAAAAATGCAACGTCCACCTTGATTCCCCAAACATCGCGGAAAACGCTGCGGGTAGGCAAGTATGGCGCCTGGACGGTGACGTCGCCTTTTATACCAACTGGGACGTTGGGGCCGGTGGAGAGCGTGGTGTTGAAGAAGTTCTGCTGCGAGAGGCAGGAGGTGCCGTTCCCGAAGGAGGGTTGGTTGGTCATGTTTCTGAAGCTGTGTAGAAGCTGTTATTAGCCTGCCCCCTTGACTTCGATGGAATGTAGATAGTGAGAGGGGGACGAACAAATTAAGAAGAGGCCAGGGACCGAGGGTGGGTTGCGGTTGGAAGTGCGTTTCGAATGCAGTCTCCTTCGCAGCAAACGTGGAGAAAGTGAGCTCTTTCTTTCCACGCGATTCGTCCCACTGGTAGGCTTCTAGCAGCGGAGAAAAGGTAGCAGGGACGGGAGTTTGACCATAGTTCAAGATAGAAGATAGAGCTATGTCATTGGTCTCTGTGATCAGGACGTTGTTGAGATAGGTGAAGGAGGAGTAGCCGTCGCCGAGCAGGTCGATGAAGGGGAACATGAGCTTGGTTAGCTGTGTGAAGAAGTCAGTTACGCTTGCTTTTGAGATGTAGAAGTAATTGGTGGTTGAGGGATAACTTACTTGGAAGTCTTGCAGAAAGAGTCCTGCCCCTGCAACCTGAATATCGTGATCGAGGCAGGTTCTGAGCACAAGCTTGGAGTCGTTATTACTATGACTCTAAAGCAGGATAGGCTTCAACTTACAGGATAGCTCTCCCTAGGGAATCCAGGAATCAAGGATTGATATGCATGCTTGAGAATTCCATACTTTTTAGGGACAATGCTGCGAGCGAGAGAATATGGGATGGGTAGAATTGAGAGTGTGCCATTGATGGTGCCGGTGGCCGAGAATGGGTATTGTTGTCCAATAGGGTTTGGGCCAGATTCTACGCTACCGTTCTTGACATCTTGTCTAGTGATAACAGTTGCTAGGACGGTACTGGCGATGCTCAAGAAAGCTACCAATGTAGAGATGACTGGCAAGTACATGATTTCATGTGAAGCTTGGATGTTTGAAGAAAAGTGAATGAACGGCGAGGTACTAGATTGAGCTTTGTTCTTGAAGAGTTTCAAGCAGAGATAAAAGAAATAAATCAAGGGAGATGGCTTTTATAGTAAACAGAGAGTTTGAACCGATAGCCTCGTCAGCCTCGCATACACAGTTCTTCGGGAAGCTGTCGGAAACTGTTGGTGGCGGTTCGCTAGGAGAATATTCATCTGACAAGGGGATGAATTTGATCAGAAGACAACCTCTCGGCTCGAATCCTTCTATATTCTTAATGAAGAGCTTAAAGAGAATCCCAAGAACTTGGGCCTTACTTAAATATCGACTTATTTAAGGAAAAAGACAAACACAGAAAAAGCCTACTGATGAAACAGATTTATATCAACAAAACAGAGCTGCTGCAGCGAAGCTTACCTCAAGGCACTTCCATTTGAAGTCTTTAGAAATGGTATGCTTCGGATCCCATGGCCAGGGTGAGGAATACAAGCAGGGTATAGCCACCTTCTACCTACTATACTGTAGAGTGAAGATTCGGATTTTGGTTTCTACTTCCGGGATGTTGCGCAGATTGTTTAGTCCTAGTGTTGGATCTGGGGTGTTGTGAGATGCGGGTACTTCTCGGCCCGGTCCAAATACATGCGCAGTATACCCGCCCTGCCCTAAACCTATCTTCTTATTCTCCCTACCAGATGCATCCAAGTATCAACTGCTTCGTTTTAATAAAGTAGATGTAAGATGCTGTCTATTTTTGATTTGAATTTTCAATTCTCTTTTTTTAATTCTCGTATCGTTCATAGCCATTGGGACTCCTCAGAGTTTTGACAACCCGGAGAAATCCCGTAGGATTCGGCTACTCCACGGACCTGCATAGTAAGCTCTTAGTGCTAATGCAAACGTCTACAACGCTATAGTTACTTTAAAGTAGCGGGGGATACAACGCTCGCTCAATGCACCAGTAAGAAAGAAGTAGCTTCATGCCCATGATTATGCACACAGAAACTCTGCATGTTTGATAAGTGCCTTACCATACGCTACCTTCTAATATATTAAATGTAGAGTTGTTGGTGCATGAACTGAGCCTTCGTCCGAAGTTCTAAATCTCGGCTCCAAGGCGTTTTGCTCCTGCGAGATCAAATATTGTCTGCTGAAGCACCTTTCCACGCTACTCATAATCTCGCTTCTAATGTTTTGCAGTATATTCATGCCTTTATATGCATTGTATAGTGCCAAATCAAATTATATTAATAGAATTTTTATAGAAAAGTTAATTCATTCATCAATCTTCTGCAATATCTTGACACTGCCTCATGATAAGTTCGCCTTGTTTGTGTTGACGCTATAAAAGTTTCATTCTCGTACTACTTAGCAGATACTTCTCAGCTTCTTCCGCCTGATCAGCTTTGCCAACTTGAGTTATCAGGAACCTATGTAACGCACTCCTACTGAGATAGGATAGATAGCTTGTATAGTGCATGATGATTGACTCAAACTCTATGTTTTCGGGCGGTGCCTTCTACTACGGAGATTTTGAGAATCTCATATTCAAGTCCAATCATTCTATCAGGCCGAATGACACTATTTAAATTCGGCTTCAAAAATCCACATCTGCGGACAAGTCGAATTAACTGCTTATCTGGAAAGGTGTGATTCATTATGTCTAGGGGTATACTGTAGAACCTGGACTAATTAAATTCAAGTACGAAAATAGGCTAGTCACAAGGGTTAAGGCCTCTACCGTGGCACTGGCGAAACGAATTATGTGCTAGACTAACTACAAATCGAAGAGAGCAAGTTGCTTAACCCAGGTGCTAAATTCCACTTTGCATCAAGAAATGACAGCTCAACTACTAAAGATACCATCTAGATATAAGTAAATTGGCATGATTGACTAGGTATGTGCGATGTACTGTGTTTAGGACGTTCAAATGTGAAAAGCAGGAATTTTGAGTGTCAGATTTAATGGGACGACCAGAGTCGATTTAAGTGGTTGCTTCTGATATGAATAGTCCTTGATGCAATTTTAATATATCGCTCCCATCATTTATTGAGTGATTCCTACTTAATCAAAACTTTCATCTAGGACATGATACTTTTGGTGTAATTTTGAGTTTCGGAGAACTAGCAAACAGAATGTCAATCACTAACCACCTTCTCTCCTCCTCTCTACTTGCAGAATCGTCCCCTCACATCCCTAACGAATGTTAGTCGTAACACCGTGAAAAACTTGGTACGAAATGAATTAGTTTTGTACCTCTTTCTCTCCACCTGTCCCTTCTTGACTCTTCCCTTTCCTTTCGTGGCCCTCTGCTTTTCGACCTCCATCTTCTCCCCGTGTTCCCTAGTCAACTTCATCTCTTTTGCCAATTCTTTCCCTGCTGCTCGAACACCCTTCATCATTATTCGCACCCTATTTCTCAAATCTTCCTTCTCCTCCTCCGTCTTCTTCTTGCTC
>Ga0247737_1000522_pt1 | contig 15467 bp, 14 predicted proteins | sample UWRJL028104C2_FD_180937 | JGI IMG/M metagenome (GOLD analysis project Ga0247737, IMG submission 180937) | Plant litter microbial communities from Arlington Agricultural Research Station in Wisconsin, United States - UWRJ-L028-104C-2 | ecosystem: Environmental > Terrestrial > Plant litter >...
CTGTCGGGGAAGTCGTCGAGGTCGACCTTGTCGCGGGTGATGTACGGACCCAGGTCGACGAAGGCCCCGGACGTGCAGAAATTGCCGACGATGTCGGACGAGTACGACAGTGCGACATCGACGTTGCCGCCGGAGGAGATCACCTGCTGGAGCTTGGTGTCGTCCTGCCCGGTGTGTACCTCGACCTTCACCTTCGGGTTCTCCTTCTCGAACCCGTCGACGGCCTTCTGAATCACCTTCGCCTCGCGATCGGTGAAGAAGTGCCAGAGCGAGACGGTGCCGGAGAGCGTCTTCGGGGCCTTGCCGACCGCGGCCGAACCGCCGTCGCTGGAGCAGCCGGCCAGCACGAGGGCAGTGGTCGCGGCGATCGCGGCGGCGGCAAGGACGAGCCGGGGCCGAGCGGGGTTGTGCGTCATGGTGCTCCATTTCCGTTGCATGTTTTCTGCGGGCTGCTCGCCCGGGGCGGTGGTGCGCGGTGCGTGGTGCGGGTGGTTCTGGGTGGTTCTGGGGTGATCAGCGGGGCGTCAGCGACGCGGCATCGTCGAGCAGGCGGGTACGGATGTCGGTGGCGAGCACGCGACGCGCCCCCTCGAGTACGGGGTCGGTGCGGATCACCGCCGGCACGATGGTGGGTTTGAGCGGAGTGATGGCGGCCAGCTGGGCAGTCACCAGTGACGCGAGGAGGTCGCCGCCCGCGGCTCCGAGTGGACCGCCCAGCACGATGACCTCCGGATCGAGCACGGCGAGCGCGGGCGGAATCGCCGCCGCGACGCGCGGCGCGAACTCCGCGCAGAAGGCTTCACGATTGGCGTGCTCGGCGACGTCGGCCGCGAGCTCGGTGAAGGTCTCATGCGCGAGGCCGGCGCGCGCGGCGATCTGCTGCACGGATGCCCAGTCGAGAAGGTCGTCGAGCTGCGCGGAATCCCCGGCCCCGGCGACGATGTCGGTCGCCACGCGCAGGTTGCCGATCTCGCCGGCAGCACCGCGCGATCCGTAGAGCAGCCGGCCGCCCAGGTCGACGGCGAAGCCCAGCCCGACGCCGAGCCAGAGCAGAGCAAAACTGTCGGTGTCGGCGCCGCTGCCCGCGGTGCGTTCGGCGACGGCGGCGAGGTTCGCATCGTTATACAGGGTTACCGCCCAGCCGAGTTCGACCTCGAGGTCCGCGCGCACATGCGTGGTCGGCCAACCGGTCAACTCGTTCGGGAGGAAGAGTTCGTCGGTTCGCGGGGAGACGGATGCCTGCAGCCCGACGCACACGGACGACACCGCACCGGCGTCGACCGCTGCCGCCCCACACGCCGCCGTGACGGCGGCGCGGATCGTGGCGACCGCAGCATCTGCCGTGCCGCGGGCGATCTCCGCTACGGGAAAGACTGTTCCGACGGCATCGACCACGGTGGCCACGGCGCGGTCGGACTGGACGTCGATGGCGACTCCGAGCATGCGGTCGGCGCGCACACCGTAGATCGCGGTGTTGGGGCCGCGGGTTCCGCCGACCAGCCCGACCGCCTCGATGAAGCCGGCATTCTCGAGCCGGCGCACCATCTGCGACGCTGTCGGCTTCGAGACATCGGAGAGCGCGCTCAGCTGATTGCGTGACAGCGGCTGGTTGTCGAGCAGGATCGCCAGAGCGGTGCGGTCGTTGATGGCGCGCATCAGGGCGGGAGTGCCGGGAGACGTCGCGTTCTCGGTCATCTGCGCTCCTTCCGAGCCGTCGGTTGCAGGAACGCTAACAGAAAGGTTTCTTAACAGTAAAGAGAGTTAACTAACTCGAAACATGCGCGATCGACCTGCTCGACACGGTCCCCGTTTCTGTGTCATGGTCGTCGCCATGCTCATTCCGCTCCCCCGTTCGACGCGCGCCGGCGAGGGCACCTTCCGATTCGACGACAGCACGACGATCGGCGCAGACGCCGGCCTCGAGCGGGTCGCGGGGTGGCTGCGCTCGGCGGTCGGGCCGGCCACGGGATTCTCGATGCCTGCCGCGCGGGCGGGCGCAGACATCCGTCTCACCGAAGATTCGTCGATCGCCCCAGAGGGCTTTCGGCTGCGTGTGACCCCCGTCGGAATCGACGTCGCGGGCGGAGATGCGGCCGGGGTGTTCTACGGCTGTCAGGCGCTGCGGCAACTCATGCCGCCAGCGGCATATCGTCGCGCCAGAGTCGTCGACGTGGACTGGACGGTGCCGTCACTGGTCGTGGAAGACGCCCCGGCGTTCGGCTGGCGCGGTGCCATGCTCGACGTCGTGCGGCACTTCATGCCGAAGCACGACCTGCTGAGGTTCATCGACCTGATGGCGATGCACCGGTTGAATCGCCTGCACCTGCACCTCACCGACGACCAGGGCTGGCGCATCGAGATCCTGCGCTACCCGCGCCTGACCGAGGTCGGTTCGTGGCGACACGGGAGCCAGGTCGGCGCGGGGCCGACGGCCGGTGTCGACGGGCGGCCGCATGGCGGCTACTACAGCCAGGACGACATCCGCGAGATCGTGGCCTACGCCGCGGAGCGCTTCGTGACCGTGGTGCCGGAGATCGAATCGCCGGGGCACGTGCAGGCGGCCCTCGCCGCCTATCCCGAGCTCGGGGTCACCGGCGAGGCGCTCGAGGTCGCATCGCGCTGGGGCATCATCCCGAACGTGCTCAACGTCGAGGAGTCGACCGTCGAGTTCTTCAGGAACGTGCTCGACGAGGTGATGGAGCTGTTCCCCTCTGCCTACATCGGCATCGGCGGGGACGAGTGCCCGAAAGACCAGTGGCGCGCGGATGCGCGAACGCAGGAGCGGATGCGCGAGCTCGGCGTGACGACGGAGGACGAGCTGCAGAGCTGGTTCGTCCAGCAGCTCGACGAGCACATCGGCTCGCGTGGGCGTCGGCTGTTCGGGTGGGACGAGATCCTGGAGGGCGGCCTCGCCCCGGGGGCGACCGTCGCCTCCTGGCGCGGGATGACCGGGGCCATCGCCGCGGCCCGTGCCGGCCACGACGTCGTTTCCTGCCCGGACGATCAGGTCTATCTCGACTATCGCCAGTCGGGTCTCGGGTCGGAACCCGTTCCGGTCTCCATCGTGCTCACACTCGAAGACGTGTACGCCTTCGACCCGGTACCCGCGGAGCTGACCTCGGAGGAGGCGCGGCACGTGTTGGGCGGCCAGGCCAACATCTGGACAGAGCACATGGACTCACCGCGCACGGTCGACTACTTCGCATTCCCTCGGCTGTGCGCCCTGGCCGAGGCGGTATGGACGGGCGGCGAGCGGGACTTCGCCGACTTCTCCCGCCGGCTCGAGCATCACCTGCTGCGCCTGGATGCGATCGGGGTCGAGTATCGGCGCGCATCCGGCCCCCTCCCCTGGCAGCAGCGCCCCGGCATCCCGGGCCGTCCGTCCTCCCGCGAGGCGCGCGCCGCCCACATCGCTGAACTCGTCGCGGGCATCACCTGAGTTGCATGTTCGAGTGGTTATCGACCCCTCATAACCACTCGAACATGCAACTCACGGGGAAGCGAGGCGGAGGCGGACCGCGCGATACGCGCAGCCGACGAGCACCACCGCGCTGCCGATCAGCACGGACGGCAGCGGCAGCGCGAAGGCCAGCACGACGCAGCCGAGCGCGCCGAGCACCTGCAGTGCCCTCGGGTAGCGCCGGGTATCCGTCGTCTGAGTGAACGCGGCGAGATTCGCGACGAAGTAGTACAGCAGCACCCCGAACGATGAGAACCCGATCGCCCCGCGCAGATCGACCAGCAGCACGATGAGCACGACGACGGCGGCCAGTACCACCTCGGCGCGATGCGGGGTGGCGAACCGCGGATGAACGGCGCTCAACCACCGCGGAAGATCCGCCTCCCGCGCCATCGCCAGGGTCGTGCGGCCGATGCCCGCGATGAGGGCGAGCAACGCGCCGAGCGAGGCGAGCGCGCCACCGATGCGGACGACGGGGCCGACCCATGCCCAGCCGGATGCTGCCGCGACCCGCGCGAGCGGGGCATCCGTCGCCGTCAGCCCACCCGCACCCAGCGCGCCGAGCGCCACCACCGCGATGACGGCGTAGACGACGACGGTGATGCCGAGCGCCAGCAGGATCGCGCGGGGGATGGTGCGGGCAGGATCCCGCACCTCCTCCCCCATGGTCGCGATGCGGGCGTATCCGGCGAAAGCGAAGAACAGCAGCCCGGCCGACTGCAGGATGCCGTAAGCACCGTGCGAGACCAGGCCCGCGCCGATCGACGACGCGGCGGGCAATCCCGTGGAGAGACCCGCGGCCACGACGATCGCGAGAACGACCAGCACCGCGACGACGATGATGCGCGTGAGCGTCGCGGTGCGGGTGATGCCGCGGTAGTTGACGGCCGCGAGCGCGATCACGGCGGCCGCGCCGACCGGGCGTTCCCAGCCGGGCGGCGCGACGTAGGCGGCGAAGGTGAGCGCCATCGCGGCGCAGCTCGCGGTCTTGCCGACCACGAAGCTCCACCCCGCGACAAAGCCCCACCATGGCCCGAGGCGCATCCGTCCGAAGACGTACGTGCCTCCCGAGGTCGGGTACTGGGCGGCGAGTTGAGCGGATGCCGCGGCGTTGCAGAAGGCGACGATGGCGGCCACCACCAGGCCGATCAGCAAGCCGCTGCCGGCTGCCTGCGCGGCGGGGGTGAAGGCCGCGAACACCCCGGCGCCGATCATCGACCCGAGTCCGATGACGGTCGCGTCCCCGAGACCGAGGCGGCGGGCGAGGGCGGGAGCTGCGGTCATCCGATCGACAGTACGGCGCCGAGGTTACCGGCAGGCAAACGCCGGGACGGTCATTTGTTCTTGACCTTCCCGTTGCCCTTCTCCTTGCCGTTTCCATTCCCATTCCCGGGTTGAGGGACCACCGGAGCTACCGTCGAGACGACCGGGGTGGAGGGTGCGGGCGACGGACTCACCGACGACGTGGTGGAGGGCGAGGGCGTCACACTCGTCGGAGTCGAGGGTGTCGCCTGGCCGTCGTCGGCGTCCAGCCTGAGCACGAGAAGTGTTGAGCCGATGGCCAGCACCAGAACCGTGATCGCGACGATCCCGGCAAGCCGCCGACTCCGATCCCTCGAAGTGGACGCCTGCGCCGTTTCGCCGGACCCCGACTCCTGCGTCGGCCGCGCCGGCGCAGCCAGCACGGTGGTCGATCGGGTCAGCGGGATTTCCCCCGCGGTGATCACCTTCGTCGGTGCGAGCAGCGCCTGCGTGGCATCGTCCGCCGCGGCGGCGACCTCGGGCACCGCCCACCCCGCGAGGAGAGCACCGATCTCCCGCGAGCGCACCGCGACCTCCATCGCCGTCGGACGGTCCTCGGGGTCGCGAGCAGTCATCCAGGTGAGCAGCGTCACCCACTCCGGCGGCAGATCATCGGGCACCACCGGGTCGAGAGCCGCCCGGGCGGTCATCGCCTCGACGACGGAACCGGGGTATACCCGCCGCCCCGTCAAGCCCTCCAGGATCACGAGCCCGAGCGCGTAGACATCCGCAGCGGGACCGATCTCCGCACCGGTCGCCTGTTCCGGGCTGAGGTAGGCGGCGGTACCGACCACCATTCCTGCCGCCGTCAGCCGATCGGCACCGAGCAGGTGGGCGATCCCGAAGTCGGCCAACTTCGCCCGGAATCTCGGGGTCGGCAGTCCGGTCGGCTGGAGCAGGATGTTCGCGGGCTTGACGTCACGATTGACCAGTCCGAGTGAATGCACCGTGACCAGCGCCTCGGCGATGTCCGTCGTGATCGCGGCGACGATCTCACCGAGGAGCGGACCGTGATCGAGCGTGGTGCGGAGGTCGGGACCATCCACGAGCTCCATGATCAGATAGGTCGGCTCCGTGCCCGCCGCATCCAGGTGGGCGTCGTGAAGGGTGACCAGGTTGGGATGATTGAGCTTCGCCAGGGCATCGACCTCGGCGCGCTGGCGATCGTCGTCGGCCGATGCCACGTCGCCGGCGAAGATCTTCACGGCGACGAACCGGTCGAGTCGGCGGTCCTGTGCACGGTAGACACTGGCCATCCCTCCGCGACCGAGCACACCGACGATCTCGTAGCGGTCGCCGAGAACGCGCCCCGTCCACGCATCGTCGCTCGGCATCGCACGCTCCAGTCGGGCCTCAGCGGACGGCGCGATGGTCGCGTCATCCACCGATGAGTATGCACCGCTATTCGGCGCCCGTGAATCCGCTGGCCGTTCTCTGCGATTGCTAGAGAAACTAGCGATCTCGACCTAGCGTGGTGGCGTGACGAACTCCTTCGACTTCAGTGACCTGGTTCGCCCGGTCGCAGACGACTCGGGCAGTCGCCCCACCGATCACTCCACCATGAGCGTGATCGAGGCGTTGCAGACCTACCGCGGGGCGGAAGCCGCGATGCGCAGGCGCACCGGCGCAGCGATGGGCCTCGGCGAGAATGATCTGCTCGCACTGCGCTTCATCCTCGATCAGCACGAGGCGGGACGGGTCGTCGCGTCGAAGGACGTGACGCGGTATCTCGGTATTTCCAGCGCTTCCACCACTGTCTTGCTCCGGCGGCTCGAGCAGGGCGGTCACATCGTGCGGAGGGCGAGCACCGTGGACAAGCGGTCGGCGGAGATCATCCCGACCCCGTCCGCGTCGGACGACACCGGCCCGTTGATCGCCTCAGCGCTGCGCCAGATGTCGGGCGCGACCGAGCGCCTCACGGCAGAGGAGAGCCGCATCATCGTGAAGTTCCTCACCGCCATGCGAGAGACCGTGGACGCGATCGGCACCGACTCGCGCCTCTGACCGGCGCCGGGTCACTCCTCTTTTTGTGGTTTGTCAACCGTTTGCTAGATCACTGAACTAGTTGTTTACTGGGTGGCGCCATACGGTCGTGTGGCGCTCGCGCATCCCGTCGCGTGCACAACCAAGGAGCGAACAACAATGAACATCCTCGTCATCATCATCGCGATCATCGCGATCGTGCTGCTTGCCACAGGCGGATTCGTCTCGTCGTTGAACTTCCTCATCTGGGTCGGACTCGTGCTGCTGGTGATCGCAGCCATCGTGTTCCTCCTCCGTTTTCTCAGTGGCAACCGACGCGTCTGACCCCACGGACGACAACGGCAAACGAAGGAGGAGAGATGAGTCTCGGCACAGGAATCGTGCTTTTCGTCGTTGGCGCCATCCTGGCGTTCGCGGTCAACATCCAGGTGGCCTGGCTGAACCTTCAGCTGGTGGGATACATCCTGATGATCGCGGGAGTGGTGGGGATCATCCTCGGCATCGTGCTGATCACCCGGCGCCGCAGGACGACGTCGACATCCCGCGCGGCGGTCGACCCCGGCACCGGGGAGCGGGTGACGCGTAACACCGTCGACCGCGACGACCCGCTGATCTAGACCCCTCGCCGGAACCCAGCCCGGCGAGAGGATGAAGGCCGAGACGGACGCACCGTCTCGGCCTTCGCCGCGCCCGCCCTCCTCGTGCATCCCGCCGTGAGTTGCACGTTGGAGTGGTTATTCGGCGCTCAGAACCACTCGAACATGCAACTCGCGAAGGGCGGCGGCGCCTAGAAGTCGTTGAGGTTGGCCCGCAGCCCGCCGTTACCGAATTCGGTGCGCAGGATGCCGCGGCGCCGCAGCTCCGGAACCAGACGGTCGAGGTACGTGTGCACCGTCACCGGGTGCAGGTCACCCCAGAAGATGAAGCCGTCATTGTCGGCCTCCTCGCCGAGGCGCTCGATGAAGTCCGCCACCTGTTCTGCGGTACCGACGAAACCGCTGCCATCGTCGATGCGACCCTTGCGGGCTTTACGGGTGGCGAGCTCGCGCAGACTGAGGTCCAGGGCATCCGCCGCTCCCCCGGTGAGGCTCGCGATGCTGCCCTGCGACACGTGCTGCCCGAACACCGAGAGGTCGAGCGGCCGGTCCAGGTCGAGCTTCGTGAGGTCGGTCTCCAGGTCGCTGGACTGGTTGGCCAGCAGGCGCAGGATGTCCGCGTCAGACGGATGCTCGGACGCGGCGACGATGCGGGCGACCTCCTCCTCGCTCGACACGATCTCCGGAATGAAGGCGAACAGGATCGTGATGTCGGATGCCCGTCGCCCCTTCGCGATCGCCGCGTCGTGGATCTTCGTGCGGTAGGCCTTCACGCCGTCCACGGTGAGCTTGGTCAACGCCAGCTGCACGTCGGAGTTGCGCCCGGCGAAGGCCAACCCGCGGCCGGAGCCGCCGGGCGAGACGATGATCGGGTCGCCCTCCTCCGCGGCGAACGGGATCGCATTGAGCGAACCCTCCGTGCGGAAGTACTCCCCCTCGTGCCGGAAGTTGCCGATCTTGTTCCCGTCCGCGAACTGCCAGGTCTCGGTGTTCTCGACCAGGCCACCGTCATCCCAGCTGTGCCAGAGTCCGCGCACCGCGTCGATCCACTCCTCGGCCCGGTCGTAGGCGGCGTCGTGCGAGATCTCATCGATGCCGAAGTGCCGCGCGCTCTTCACGTCGGTGACCAGGTTGATTCCGAAGCGGTGCGAGCTCAGGTGCTGCAGCGTCGCGAACTGTCGCGCGGCCAGGTACGGCGGGTAGGCGCCGGCATTGATGGTCGGGGTGATTCCGATGTGCGAGGTCGCGTCGAACAGGTATGGGGTGAGCATCAGCGGGTCGTGCTTCGGTCCGCCATATGCTCCCCGCACGCGCAGGTCGATCGTCTCGGTAGACCCGAGGGAGAGGGCATCCTCGATAATCAGCAGGTCGAGGCCGGCCTGCTCCAGCTCGCGGATCGACTGCTGGTAGATCCGCGGCTCCTGCCAGCGGTAGTTCCACAGGTAGTCCGGGCGACCCCAGCCCTGCGGCCCGAAGCCGCGACCGAAGAACCATCCGAAGTGCTGGAGCCGTGTCATCCGTCGACCATATAAGGGCACTCGGATGCCGACCAGGCCGCGTCTCGATTGTGTCGTCGTGTGAACGGCCGGCATTGCCGCACGGCGCCGGTCAACTTACCGTGGAGCAACCCGCGAAGGAGACGCACCGTGACCACGACCCAGCAACCGTACGGTGCCGACCACTTCGGTTTCGACACCGATCAGGTGCACGCCGGCGAGATCATCGGCGACGGGTTCGGCGCGCGCATCACCCCGATCAACCTCACCGCGGGCTTCGTCTTCGACTCCTTCGACCATGCGAAGGCGCGCTTCGAGGGCGAGGACGGCGCCTGGGTCTACACCCGCAACAGCAACCCGACCAACGCCGTCGTCGAGTCGCGACTCACCGCGCTGGAGCACGGCGTGGACAGCATCGTCGTCGGCAGCGGGCAGGCGGCGATCACCGTCGCCATGCTCGCCATTCTGCAGGCGGGCGACCACTTCCTCGCCACCCGCAGCCTGTACGAGGGAACGAAGACGCTCTTTCGCGAGAACTTCAGCCGCTTCGGCATCGAGGTCGAGTTCATCGATGACCCGCACGATCTCGCCGAGTGGCGGCGAAAGCTCCGGCCGACCACGCGCGCCGTCTACTCGGAGGCGATCCCGAACCCGAAGAACGACCTGATCGACTTCGAGCTGGTGGCCCGATTCGCGGAGGAGGCCGGGCTGCCGTTCGTCATCGACAGCACCGCTGCGACCCCCTACCTGCTGCGCCCACTCGACCACGGCGCGTCGATCGTGGTGCACTCGGCGAGCAAGTTCCTCAGCGGCCACGGCGCCTCGCTGGCCGGGGTGATCGTCGACGGCGGCAGCTTTGACTGGGGTCGCTACCCGCAGAAGTTCCCGCAGTTCTCCGCGCCGGCCGCCGACGGCAGCAGCTACGTCTCCCGGTTCGGTGCCGACGCGTTCACCGCCTACGCCCGGTCGATCATCGCGGCCCGGCTCGGCCCGGTGCTCTCGCCGTTCAACGCGTTCCTGCTGCTGCAGGGGTTGGAGACCCTGTCGCTGCGGGTGGAGCGTCACTCGCGCAACGCCCTCGCCCTCGCCGAGTGGCTCGAGCGGCAGCCCGAGGTGACGTCCGTCGACTACTCGGGGTTGGAATCCAGCCCGCACCGCGCCCTGGCCGAGCGCTACCTACCGAAGGGCGCCGGCTCGGTGTTCGGCTTCACCCTCTCCGGCGGGCAGGACGCCGCCCGTACCGTCATCGACGCCGTCGAACTCTTCAGCCGGATGACCCACCTGGGCGACGTGCGCTCGATGATCCTGCACCCGGCGACGACCTCCCACTCGCAGCTGAGCGTCGCGGACCGTTCGTTACAGGGAATCGGCGACGGCCTGGTGCGTCTCTCGGTCGGTATCGAGGATGAGGCAGACCTGATCGCGGACCTGGAGAACGCCTTCGCGGTGCTGCGCGCCACGGCTCCGGCGCTCAGTGCGTCGGGCTGAGGTCGATCCCCGCTCTGCGTTCCAGCAGTTTCGCCACTCTAGGATGCACCCGCCGCTCGGAGTTGCTTGATTGTTCGGGCTCGCCTATCCCATTCGTCGGTGAACTTCACACTGCTCGTCATGACTTCCACTGCCTGACCAATTTGGTGCGCGGGTCGCTTGAGTGCTCGGCTCAGCTCTCCTAAGCCAAGCACGACGGTCCCGAAGCCCCCGATGTTCTCCATCGCCTCACGGGCCGACTTCGCCATTTCAATGATCGAGTCGAGGAATCCTTCCACCTCTTGGAGCTCGGGGTGTCTTTCCAGATAGGCGAGCAAAGCGATCAGCTCGTCATCCATGCCCTCCATGTGATTGTGAAAACGAGTCGTCTGGAGCGCCAATTCATCCGCGTGGGGTTGAAGCGCCTGCGCGAACTTGGCGATCACGGTCAGTCGCGCGCGAGTTGATTGCGTAGCCGCGCTTGCGACGTCGAGTTCTTCGTTAGATGATGTTGCGACCTCTCCGAGGTTGTTGAGAATTGAGGCGATTGAACCTGATATCTCGGTCAGGACAGGAAATGACTCCTCGATGTCAGCAAACCGCTCGACTACGCCTTTTTCCTCGAAGTACGCATCAGAAGGAGTTATTTCAGCACCCTCTGCTTCAGACGCTGTCTTTGCTTCAGGCTTGACCACTACCTCTTGGCCGAGATTCCACAACCTCGTTGCAGCTATTGGTTCTGGTAGCTCGTCAAGCCCGCTTCGGATAGCGCGCTCAAGTGCCTTGCGAGCGTCAATAAGGCCACGGTCCGATTTGGAGAACTGGATCGTTCGAATATCTGCAATGTCGAACGGTAGTTGACCATATTCGCCGATGAGTATTGTCAAAAGGTTTCTAGTGTGCCGCAAGCCCAGTTCATACATAACGTTGGGATTTCCGCCGCTCACATCAGCAATGACAATCTCGTCGTCGTGAAGATGGCGCAGAACTTGTTCCGTAACGGCACCGCTCGCGGCTATCTGATCTGCGCGCACGGGATCCAGGTCAAACGCCTGGCACGCCGGGACGATGACCTTCTCAAAGACTTCCAAGGCATCCTCGTAGGCTTCCCGCGATGGCGACCCGATCTGAGCAAATTTATTGCCGATCGGGCCGACCACAAAGCACCTGTTCAGGCCCAGCTCAACCGAATCACCCGGGGGGACGAGCGCACCCTCGCCATTGCTGGACACAACCTCTGTCACACGATTCCCTTACTTTTGTTCACAAGTCTGGTAGCTCGCTTTAGCACAGCATCAGCCTCGATGGATGTGCAGCGTCGTAACTCATATTGAGCTTTGTTCTTCAGTCCTAACACGAAAAGCAGCTGGGCTGCCGTGTCGCGATCAGTAGCGCGCCTAAGTAAAGTTACTGCCTCCGAGTGTTCCCGCACGGAGGGCAATCGGCCCGCTGACCCCACAATTAATGCGTCCGAGGCATTTATGGCCGCCGAACTGCCTAAACTGACGGTGGCGTCGAACGCCCCGAGATCTCGAACCAATTCAGCGGAGGCGAGAAACTCCTCCGCTTTCCTGATCTTCGTTTGAACCCTCGGATCGATGGGGTTCAAGATATTGTTCGCCCCCACTCGATATCAGAAATGACAACACCTTACTGGCCCACTGAGCGCCAGCGTGCGCGCCAGGGCTCCGGTGCTCGGTGCGTCGCGCTGAGGTCGATCCCCGCTCCAGCAGCTTCGCGACCAGCAGTTCGCCGTCGACCGGTCCCAAGTATCTACCGTGGATGACCTGGAACTGACACACTCTCGATATGAGTGTGCCGTTTCGACCAATACACCATTTCATCGCAACGCGCGCGCAAAGCGCCACCTTCCTATTGCGGCGTTTCACCGAACCAGCTACCGACAGCTTTATTTGGTATCGGCTTCGTCAAATTTCTGATGTGCCGACTGTCGGTATGTCACTTTTCAGTGGCTCTCTCGCTGACCGTCGCTCACGTTACAGCGACTTTCGCGCTCTCATGAGACAGGCACAGACATATTGGGACGCAGCCTCCACGACCAAGGGCTCGGCGGCAGCGCTGCCGTTTTACTATTCGCAACTTCAATTGGCTAAAGCAGAATTGCTCATCACTAATGCGAGCGAAATCCAAGCTGGCTCCATAATGCATGGTCTAAGGAAGGTGCGGTCCAGAACTAGGTCAATCAGGAGTGACTACCTAGAAGTGACCAGGGGTGTCTTCCCGCTTCTATTTGAGAAGCGAACCGGGAGAGCGCTACCGATTGGCACCCGGATCAGCGCAGTTAATCTCCTTTCGCTGATCCCCGAAATCGGCCTTGAGATGTCGGTGATGTCCCCAACCCGCCCCGAGACTATGAGTGGCTATTATGCCGTCGCCATGGATGACCACCAAGCATGGTCAGTAATGATGATGCCGTCAGGTTTTACTTCGGACTCGCGAGAGCCAATTGTCCGACGACTAAACGCAGGGTACGAAGAGGTTGAGCAGAAGAATTTTGCTAACTGGAGGGGTGTATTTGCCGTTAGCTCCCGAATGTACGGTGGCAATGTGCGCACCTTTCAATCGAGAAAAACGATGTGGGACACCGGTTCCGATGGATTGCAACAACCCAACTTGGACAAGGCCATTCCGATGCTGAGCAATCTGATGGGCGACCATCTGCGACTGTCAGCTCGCGAGCAAACGGACTTCACCTTGACGGCGAGTATTCAAAAGTCGAAGTCCCTTGTCATACCTCTCGACTTAGTCCGGTACGCCGTGATTTTCTATCTATCGTCTCTCGTTCGCTACCATCCGGCAGCCGTTGATCCGACTTCTGAGCCTGCTCAGGCTTATCTGATGGACTCTCTGATAAATGACGTCCCGCTCGGCCTGCTTGTCGGCGCGCTCGACGGCATCTCAGGGATTCATTCATTCTTTGAGCCTGGCGACTTGCGCGTGTAGAAGAGTGCTCTTCCCGCGACGTCAAGCTGGAGGAAAGCGGGGATCGACGTCGACTAACCGCTGAGGTCGATCCCCGCTCTACGCTCCAGCAGTTTCGCCACCAGCAGTTCGCCGTCGACCGGTCCGAATGCGGCGAGCGCCTCGCGGTGCAGTCCGTCGACGAGGGTCGACAGCGCGAACGGCGTGCCCGCGGACTCGGCGAGCGCGACCAGCGTGTCCAACTCCTCGACGCAGCGGTCGAGCCCGAACGTCGCGGCATAGTCGCCCGCCAGCAGCCGATCAAGATATCCGTCCATGAACGCGCTGCCTCCCGCGCTCCGCGGCAGGATCTCGCGCATGGCCGCGAGCGACAACCCCAGGCTCACCCCGAGCAGCAGCGCCTCGGTCACCGCCACCGCCTGCCCGAACCAGAGCAGGTTCGCGAGCAGCTTGACGATCTGGCCGTCCTGCGGGCGCTCGCCTGCCCGTTCGATGCGGGATGCGATGGTCTCGAGCAGCGGACGCAGGCTCTCGATATCCGTCTCCGCTCCGCCGACGAACAGGGTGAGCGTGCCCGCCTGGGCCTCGGCCGGCCCTCCGCCCATCGGGGCGCCGACCGCTCGCGCGCCGCGGGCGAGCCGCTCGGTGAGCGCCGGGTCGCCGCTGGTCAGGTCGAGCCAGAGTGCACCGGGCTTCATCACGGCGAGCAGGTCGGGCAGCACCGCCTCGGTCTCGGCGCGACCCGGAAGCACCGTGATCAGCACGTCGACGGATGCCGCGAGCTCCCGCGCGCTGCCCGCCGTGCTGTGCGCGCCGCCCCGCGGGTCGTACCCCTGTATGGCGAACCCGGCCGCCGCCAGCCGCGCCGCGATCGGCGCGCCCATCCGCCCCAGCCCGAGCACTCCGATGCGTTGCATGGCTCGACCGTACCGGGCGTGCGCGTCCTTCCGAATTCAGGACAATACCTCGCGGCATTATTCAGGAGGTCGCGGTACTTGTGGGACGGGTGGTGCGGATGTGTACATCATCCGTCTCCACTGCACCACCGGCCCCACGACCTCCTGAATTCGGCGCGTCGGGCGGGAAAGCGCATTACTCGCGAAGCCGGTCAGTAGGGCGCGGTGAGAAGGGCGACACGCTCGTGCAGGTACCGCTCCAGCGGGGTCACCCCGTCACCGGGCGCCCAGCGCACGAGCACCTCGCCGTCGCGCACCGACAGCGGACCGGAACCGCGCAGCAGTGCATCGCCGTCCAGCGCGATCGGCGTGTACCCGAAGTTCACGTTCTCGCCCTCGACGAACCCGCCGCGGGATGCCGCCAGCCGTTCAGCACGCCGCTGGTCGGCCTCGGGCGAACGATTCGTCACCCCGCGCAACGGCACGATCGCCCGGGTGACCTTGCCGGTGGCGTGCAGCGCGCCGTCGCGCGCGAGCAGCAGCGCCCCGAGCCGCCAGGCCCGACCGGCGGGACGGATGCTGTCGGCACCACGAAACCGCGCGAAGCCCCTGCCCCGCGTGAAGACGCCGAGCGCCTCGTCCGGCGCCGCGCGCTGCTCGAGCTCGGTCGCGGTGCGGGCGAGCAGCTCGCGCACGCGGGCAGCGAGCGCCGCGGCATCCGTCTCGCTCATGCACCCGACGGTACCCGCAGCACTAGTGCTCACGCCGACTCGGGCCTACCGTGGCCGCCATGCATCGCGAACGGCGCCTGCACGACGTCAGGCCACGACACCCGGCACCCCACCTGGCACGGGTGAGCCTGTCGCGGGACTGGGATCGCATCTGGATCCGCGCCAAGCTCGACCGGCCGCTCCCGGCGGATGCCGCACCATTGCGTCTGGCGCTGCACATCGCGGGGCAGCACGACGTGCTGCAGTTCGGACTCACGGTGGCGCGGGGCGAGCTGCGGCGGTTCTTTGTGATCGACCACGCTGTGCCGCACGTTCACGAGCTCGAGGGGGACGGTTTCGCGATGGGCGATACCGTGATCGTCGCCGCATTCGAAGCGCACTGGCTGGCGTCGGTCGCTCCTCCCCTGGAGATCGGCGCGATGCTCACCTACGATGCGATGACCGACCAGGGCGAGGTGCCCGTCAGTGTGCTCAACGAGATCTGCTAGCCCTGTCTCACCCGGCCCGAAAGGAGACGACACAATGCGCGACAAGTACCACGAGGTGACCGCGGTCAGCGAGGAGGGTCTCGCCGAGGCGCAGGCCGTCACGGC
>Ga0247737_1000523_pt1 | contig 15462 bp, 12 predicted proteins | sample UWRJL028104C2_FD_180937 | JGI IMG/M metagenome (GOLD analysis project Ga0247737, IMG submission 180937) | Plant litter microbial communities from Arlington Agricultural Research Station in Wisconsin, United States - UWRJ-L028-104C-2 | ecosystem: Environmental > Terrestrial > Plant litter >...
CCGAGATCGGCGACCGCGCACCAGGGGGCGACGTCGGGATGGAAACGGGCGGCGTCACCGGACGCCTCGGCGAAGCAGGCCTGCGGCCCGGAGAGGGCGGCCCACGCGGGATTCTCCAGCACGTTCTCGACCCTTCCGTCTGGCGTCCATGAGCGCTAGTGAATGACTCTTATTCTCATCGCACGAGTCACCTGGACGACACCGCGACGGGCACGAGTTACACGAGCGAGGGCGTGGTGCTCAGCCGGGGGACGATCTCGTGCGGCCAGACCGGTTTGGAGAAGAGATAACCCTGGCCGTACGGGCAGTCCATCGTGACCAGCTCGGCTCGCTGGCCCTCCTCCTCGATGCCCTCGGCGACCACCGCGAGGTCGAGGTTGCGGGCCAGCGTGACGATCGCGTCGACCAGCGCCCGTTGCTGCTCGCTGCCGAGGATGTCGTCGATGAACGACTTGTCGACCTTGAGCACGTCGACCGGCATCTGCCGCAGGTAGCTCAGCGACGAGTACCCGGTGCCGAAGTCGTCGATCGCGATCCGCACGCCCAGCGCGCGCAGCACACCCAGGTCGGCATGGACCTGGTCGGGGTCGCGCAGCAGCAGACTCTCGGTGATCTCGAGAAGCAGCCACTCGGGCCGGGCCCCGCTGTCGGCGAGCGCCGAGCGCACCTGGTCGACGAAACCGGGCGTCCGGAACTGCCTCGCGGAGACGTTCACACTGACGTACTTGAGGGTGGTGGCGGGGTCATCGATGCGCATCCGGGCGAACTCGGCCAGCGCGGCCCGCAGCACCCACCGGCCGATCTCGACGATCGCGCCGCTCTCCTCGGCGACCTCGATGAAGTGGTAAGGGCCGAGCAGCCCGCGGACCGGGTGCTGCCAGCGCACCAGGGCCTCCACGCCGACCAGCACGGCACTCTCCAGCTCGACGATGGGCTGGTACATGACGGCGAACTGCTCGCCGTCGATGGCCTCGTGCAGCGCCGTCCGGGTCTCCAGCCGCTGCACCATCGCGGTCTGCAGGTCGCTGCGGTAGCGCTGCCAGGTGCCCTTCTGCTCGCCCTTGGCGTGGTAGAGGGCCAGGTCGGCGTGGCGCAGCAGTTCGGTCGCCGAGCCGGCGTCGAGATTCGTGGCGACGCCGACGCTGGACGCGCCGCTGACGATGTGGGTGCCGCCGAGGCCGTCGGCGACCTGCACGGGTACGGCCAGCGTGGCGACGATGCGTCCGGCGAGTTCCTCGGCGCGGGCGGCGTCGTTGCTCTGCTCGAGCAGGACCGCGAACTCGTCGCCGCCCATCCGCGCGGCCGTGTCCCCGACCCCGATCACCCCGGCGATCCGCTCACCGACGCTGACCAGCAGCTGGTCGCCGACGGCGTGGCCGAGGGTGTCGTTGACCTCCTTGAAGTCGTCGAGGTCGACGAAGAGCACGGCGACCGTGGCGTCATCGCGGCCGGCCACCGTGAACGCGTGCTCCAGCCGGTTGCGGAACAGCACGCGGTTGGCCAGCCCGGTCAGCCCGTCGTGGAAGGCCAGGTGGGACAGCTCTTCCTCGAGGCGGCGGCGCTCGGTCACGTCGCGGACGGTCAGGACCAGGCCGCGTACGGTCGGGTCGTCACGCAGGTCGCGGCCGGTGCACTCGACCTGCAGCAGCCGGTCGTCGGAGTGCAGCACGGCCAGGTCGGTCGACTCGCTCTGGTCGCGGCCGGCGCGGATCGCGGCGAGGGTCTCGCGCAGGACGGTGTGGTGGCTGAGCGCGATCAACGACCCCAGGGGCGTGCCGCTCAGGTCGGAGTGGCCGAGCACGGTCTCCGCGGAGGGCGAGGCGTACGTGATCCGGTCGTCGCTGTCGACGATGAGGATCACGTCGGACGCGTTCTGGATGAGCGTCCGGAAGTAGGCCTCGCTGTCACGGCGGATGACCTCGCCGGTCAGGCCGATGCGCTGCAGGACGACCTCGATCTGCCCGAGGAACGCCGCGATCGACGGGGTCGTCTCGCGCAGCACCCCGGCCGGCCCGGCGAGCAGGCCGGCGCAGATCCGGCCGTCCCCGGGCAGCGGCATGGTGGCGTACAGGAAATGCTCGAAGCCCCGGGTGGGCAGGCCCGCCGGGACCTCCCCGGCGCTCAGCAGCCGCAGGCCGGGCTCGTGCCGCACGGCGGCGTCCAGGCTGAGGGTGAGCCGGAACGCCGTGTCGGTCGGGAGCAGGGTGGCGATCCCCGAACGGACGGCCCGGCCGGCGTCCCACGCGGTCGTCGCGGTGAAGAGCGCGGTGCCGGCCTCGTGCAGGGCCCGCTCCCTGGTCCGGGCCCGGCGCTGGGCGACCGCCAGGCCGTTGACCCGGGCCAGCACGAGCAGGAACATCAGCGCCCCGGCGGCGGCGATGACCGGCGCGTCGACGATACCGCCGCGGGTCGTCTCGGCGTCGTGGCCGGAGATCCACTCGAGGTAGAGGACGGCCGGCGCGATCAGCGCGGCGGTGGCCATCCAGAAGATCCGGGTGGTGCCCATGTCGACGATCGTGTGCTGCGGCAGTGGCTCGGTCAGGTCGCGCATCGACGGCATGAGCGCGGCCCAGGCCATCACGGCGTAGAGAGCGATCCAGCCCAGGTCGACCGGGCCGCCGGGCGCCCAGTCGCTGTTGAGCCGGGACTGGCTGTAGATGATGTCGCTGGCCAGCAGCCCGAGGATCGCGATGGTGACGGCGGTGAGCGCGCGCGGGCGCTTGCCCGGGGTGCTCAGCAGGCGCAGCGTCATCGCCAGGGCCAGGACGTCGCCGAACGGGTAGCCGGTGGCGATCAGCTTCTCGAGGAGGCTCAGATCGCGCAGGCGGGTGAACGGTGCGATCCAGTACACCCAGGAGAGCAGGGCAAGACCGACGGTGGGGACGAGCGCGTCGAGCAGGGCGGCCCGGTTGCTGGCGCCGCCACGGGCCCGCACGAACATCACGAAGGCGCCGGTGAGCAGCGGGTAGACAGTCAGGTAGAGCACGTCGACGAGACTGGGGTTCGGCGGTGTCCCGCCGGCCGCGGTGATCGAGTTGTTGATGGAGTCGCCGGTGACGAAGCAGGCCAGCGCGGCCGCGATCAGGTACCACGGCAGGCGGCGGGCGGGACGGTACAGGTGGACGCCGAACAGCACCGCCGCGGCGCTGGTGTAGCCGATGAGGGACCACGCGATCACCAGACCGGCGGCGCTGTCCGCGAAGTAGTAGTAGAAAGCGGTCAGCGCGACGATCCAGGTGCCGAAGGCGGCGCGGATGGCTCGCGTCGTCATCGGCTCACCTCCGGTAATCGACAGCCCTACCGGATTTGATCGGGCGATGCGCCCCAGCACTGAGCGAATGGTCGGATTTAACGCCACGGCGGCGCCGGGATCGTCACCGTACGGTCGGTATCCGCCGATTCCTCTATCGCGAGGGCCACCAGGTGATCATGGGCGCCTTCGGCCAGCGGGTACGGCGGCGGGCCGTCGCCGCGGACCCAACCGGCCATCTTCCGCAGCAGGGTGGCGATGGCGATCTCCTCGTCGTTCCAGCGCCGGCCCGGGAACGGGTTGCGGAACAGGACCTCGCCGCCGAGCGTGATCGTGTCGGTGTCGAAGTCGTCCAGGTCCAGGTCATAACCGGTCTGCCGGCGTACGAGGGGTGAGCGCACGATCGTCCGGGGCGCGGTGATCCGGACGACCTCGTCGTCGCGCAGCTCGCCGTGGGTGCCGCGCACCAGGATGCGCCGGAACCGCAGCTGGTTGTGCCACTGGTTGTCGGTGAAGTCGTACAGCCCGGAGAGCCCGTCGCCGAAGTCGAGCGTGGCGATCGTCGTGGTGGCCGGCTTCGGGACCGGGTCGTCGGTCCAGCCGGCCCGGGTCAGCGGGTCGACCAGGGGCGCGGTGGTGCGCGAGGCGCGCACGGTCACCGGACCACGGCCGATGCCGAGGAAGCCCCGGATCAGCGCGACCGCGTGGTACATGTGCGTCGACGAGACCTGCACCTGGGTGGGCTCGCCGATGAGCCCGGCCCGGACGGCGGCGAGCCGCGCCGCGTGCGCGGGAACCAGCAGGTACTGCTCGGCGACCTGCACCAGACCGGTGTCGCCGGTGCGCCGCCACAGCTCGGTCAGCCCGTCGCGGGTCGGCGCCGGCGGCGTCTCGGCCAGCACCGGCAGGCCGCGTTCGACGGCGTCGGCGATCACCCCCGGGTTCGCCCCCCAGGGCACGGCGGTGACCACGAAGTCGGGTCGCAGGTCGTCCAGCGAACCGAAGGTCGGCACCGGCAGGTCGCGCGGCGTACGCACGATCGCGCCCACGCACTCGACATCGGGCAGGGCCGCCGCGAGCCGCCAGAACATCTCGGCCCGCCAGCCGGATCCCACCACCGCGAACGACGTCATGCGGCACACCCTAGAACGCGGATCAATCAGGTATCGACCGGGGAACCGGTCAATTCGTGATCGGATCGGCCGACACACTGGAAAGCACGCACGGTTGCCCTGATGGCGGGCTCTAACCGGCCAGCGCGTCGATCAAGCGCTTGGCCGAGCTCGCCAGGTTCCAGCGCTCGGCCAGGGCGATCAGGGCGTCGGGGTCCCGGGGGGAGCGCGGCATGGCCGGGTCGAACCGGGGCAGGTCGACGTCCAGGGCCACCTTGCAGACCGGCAGCGCCTTGGCCAGATAGTCGCGGGCGCCGGCGAGCTTGGTGCGCACGCCCGGCGCGAACCCGGCCGACGGGTCGTCCAGCGCGGCCAGGATCTCGTCGACCCCGCCGTACCGGGTGACCAGCCGGGCCGCCGTCTTCTCGCCGACGCCGGGAACGCCGGGCAGGCCGTCGCTCGCGTCGCCGCGCATCGCCGCGAAGTCCGCGTACCACTTCGCCGGTACGCCGTACTTCGCCTCGACCAGCGCGTTGTCGGCGTCCTCGAGCTTGGCCACGCCCCGGCCGCAGTAGAGCAGGCGGGTGCCGCGCTCGTCGTCGACCAGTTGGAACAGGTCGCGGTCGCCGGAGACCACCTCGACCGGGCCGGGCTGGGTCGCCGCCAGCGTGCCGAGGACGTCGTCCGCCTCGTACCCCGCGACGCCGAAGGCGGGGATCCCGATGGCGGCCAGCACCTCGAGCAGGATCGGGACCTGCTTCTCCAGGGCGGGCGGGACGACTTCGACATCGCCGTGCGCGACCCGATGCTTCTTGTACGACGGCACCAGCGCCACCCGCCACGCGGGCCGCCAGCTCGCGTCGAGCGCGCAGACGACGCGATCCGGGCGCCGGGTGCGGATCAGCTGCGCGAGCATGTCCAGGAAGCCGCGGATCGCGTTGACCGGTTCCCCGGCCTCGGTCCGGCCGGCTTTCTCGGGAATCCCGTGGAAGGCGCGGAAGTACAGGCTGGGTGTGTCGACGGCGAGCAGCGGCTGAGCGGTCACCGGGACACCTTATCGACCGGCTGTCGCGCCGCCTCCCAAACGACCGTTAAGCTTTCGGTGTGACGGTTGACCGGATTCTGCCCACGGCCGAGGCTTACGACCTGCTCGACCTGACCCGTGAGCTCTGCGACCGCGAGCTGGCCGGGAAGGCGGCCGAGTTCGAGGCACGCGGCGAGTTCCCCCGCGCGGTGCTGCGCACGCTGGGCCGCTCCGGACTGCTGGGCCTGCCCTACCCCGAGGAGGTGGGCGGCGCCGCCCAGCCCGCCGAGGTTTACCTGCAGGTCCTCGAGGTGCTGGCCGGCACCTGGCTGGCGGTCGCCGAGGCGGTCAGCGTGCACACCCTGTCCTGCTATCCGGTCTATGCCCACGGCAGCGAGAGCCGGCGCAAGATGCTGCCCGACATGCTCGGCGGCGAACTGCTCGGTGCCTACTGCCTGTCCGAGCCGCAGGGCGGGTCGGACGCCGCGTCCCTGGCGACGAAAGCGGTCCGCGACGGCGACACGTGGGTGCTGAACGGCACGAAAGCCTGGATCACCCACGGCCGGGACGCCGACTTCTACAACATCTTCTGCCGGACCGGCGGAGCCGGCGCCCGGGGCATCTCCTGCCTGCTGGCCGACGCGGGCACCCCCGGTCTGCTGCCGCAGAAGGCGGAGCGGGTGATGGGGCTGCGTTCGTCCGCCCCGTCCCAGGTCGTCCTCGAGAACTGCCGGATCCCGGGGGACCGTCTCGTGGGCGCCGAGGGCGGCGGTTTCACGATCGCGATGGAGGCGCTCGACGCGGGGCGGCTCGGCATCGCGGCGTGCGCGGTGGGGCTCGCGCAGGCCGCGCTCGACCACGCGGTGTCGTACGCGAAGGAGCGGCAGCAGTTCGGCCGCCCGATCGCCGCCTTCGACGGGCTGGGCTTCCTGCTCGCCGACATGGCGACCCAGGTCTCGGCGGCGCGGGCCCTGCTGCTGTCGGCGGCCCGGCTCAAGGACGCGGGCCGGCCGTTCTCGACCGAGGCGGCGAAGGCCAAGTTGTTCGCGACCGACGTGGCGATGCGGGTGACCACGGACGCGGTGCAGGTGCTGGGCGGCGCGGGCTACGTGAGCGACCACCCGGTCGAGCGTTGGTTCCGCGAGGCGAAGGTGCTGCAGATCGTCGAGGGCACGAACCAGATCCAGCGTCTGGTCATCAGCCGGGCCCTGGTGCGCCCCGGAGCGTGACACGTGCCTCGTCAAGGGTGTCCCGGGTGCGAAACTCGGCCCGGCGCGCGAGGCTGGGTCCAGCGCCGGGTGATCAACGTCGGCGCCCGACCCGGAAGGGGCTCTTATGGCCGACGTCGAGGGCGTCATCGTCGCTGTGGTGGACAATCAGATCGAGGCCGACCTGATCGTCGGGCTGCTGCGCAGCAACGGCCTGCGCGCGATCTCCATCGCCGACGACGCCGGCGGCATGGACCCGGCGTTGCAGGCCGACGGCGTCCGGGTCCTGGTCAACCCCGAGGACGCGGCCGCCGCCCGAGCCCTCCTGGCCGACACCAACTGACCCTGCGGCCGCGTCGTTCGGCCGGCGCCGCGATCGCGCGGGCGCCGGTGCGGAAGGGCGGCACCATCAGCCGTCCGGGTGTCGATCTTGGGGTGCTCGGCGGGGGAGCGCAGGGGTCCGGTTCGGTAGGGTGTCGCGCGTGGAAGAGATCGATCGAGCGATCGTGAGCGCCCTGACCAGCGACGGCCGGCTGTCCTATACCGACCTCGCCGAACGGGTCGGGCTGAGCGTGTCCGCCGTGCATCAGCGGGTTCGCCGGCTGGAACAGCGCGGGGTGATCTCCGGGTACGCCGCCAAGGTCTCCTACGAGGCGCTCGAGCTCCCGTTGACGGCGTTCGTGGCGATCCGGCCGTTCGACCCGTCCCAGCCCGACGACGCGCCCGAGCGACTCGCCCACCTCCCCGAGATCGACTCCTGCTACTCGGTGGCGGGGGAGGACTTCTACCTGCTGCTCGTGCGCGTCGGCAGCCCCGCCGACCTGGAACGCCTGCTGCAGGACATCCGCACCGCCGCCAACGTCACCACTCGCACGACCGTCGTGCTCTCCACCCCGTACGAGAATCGCCCGCCCCGCATCGCCCCCGCTTCCGTCGACCTCCCCGGGCTTCCCTGACGACGCCCCAATCAGCAATCAGCATCCTATCGTCCTAGGATGACGTAGGCGGTGTGACGGCTCGCGGGGGCACGAAGATCGTCGATCGCCTGGCCGGAGCGCCGCGACGAGCGGGACTTGACCTGATACAACAGTCCGGGCGCCTGGGTCAAAACGCGAGTGGGTCACTGGCGAGTGGGGAGAGAAGCAGGTGGAGACGCTGCGGTCGGCCGATCCCGTACGGCTCGGGGGCTATCGGGTCGTGGGACGCCTCGGCAGAGGCGGCATGGGCGTGGTCTACCTGGCCGAGAACAGGGCCGGTGACCAGGTCGCCATCAAGCTCATCCATGCCGACCTGGCCGCCGACCCGGAATTCAGCGGGCGGTTCCGCAGCGAGGTCGAGCGCGCCCGGCAGGTGCCGCCGTTCTGCACCGCCGAGTTCATCGACGCCGACCTCGACCACGACCCGCCCTATCTGGTCACCGAGTACGTGAACGGCCCCAGCCTGGAGGAGGTCGTCACGGAACAGGGTCCCCTGAAAGGGGGCGCCCTGCATTCCCTCGCGGTCGGGGTCGCCACCGCGCTGACCGGCATCCACGGCGCCGGGGTCATCCACCGCGACCTGAAGCCCGACAACGTGCTGTTGCCGCCGGGCAGCCCCAAGGTGATCGACTTCGGCATCGCGCGGCCGTTCGAGGCGACCAGCCACCACACCCAGACCGACGTGCTGGTCGGCACCGTGCCGTACATGGCGCCCGAGCGGTTCTCCGAGGATCCGCGGACGTCGGTGACGGCAGCGTCGGACGTCTTCGCCTGGGGCTGTGTCATCGCGTACGCGGGCACTGGCAGCACCCCGTTCCTGGGCGACTCGGCGTCGTCGACCGCCGGGCGCATCCTCACCCAGCCGCCCCGCCTCGACGGCCTGCCGGAGTCGCTGCGCGGCCCGATCGCCCTCGCCCTGGCCAAGCATCCGGAGGACCGGCCCAGCGCGCGCGATCTGCTTGCCATGCTGGTCGGCGAGAAGGCCGTGCCGGGCGCGCGGGGCAATCATCGCGTGCTGGCGGGGGTGCTCGCGGGCGTTCTCGGGCTGACCGCGGCCACCGGCGGCTACCTCCTGCTGCGGCCCGACGCCGAGGCCTCGGCGAAGTCCTCGACCCGCGCCCCCACGTCCGGCGTCTCCGCCGGCCAGCCGCCCGCCTCGTCCGCGGCGCAGCTGGTCGCGCCCGCCCTCCCCCGCGATCCCGCGGCGGCCACCAAGCCGTCGACGAGCCAAGCCACCCCGACGATCACCCCGCGCGTCAGTGCCCCGACGAGCCTGCCCGAACGGCGCCCGGACACCGTGGGTCCGGGCGCGCTGAACCCCGGCGGCCGTAACCTCGCCCTCAACAGCCTCGCCAGCGCCTCCAGCCTCGAGACCGGCCAGTGGTCCGCCGCCGCGGCCGTCGACGGCGACCCGCTCACCCGGTGGAGCAGCGGCTACAGCGACCCGCAGTGGCTGGCCCTCGACCTCGGCCGGGTCTGGCAGCTCAACGAGATCGTCGTGCACTGGGAGAACGCGTACGCGACCAGCTATCGGGTCCAGGTCTCGACCGACGGCACCCGGTGGGCGAGCGTGTTCTCGACCACGAACGGCCAGGGCGGGACGGTGACGGTCGACGCGCGTAAACGGCCCGGCCGGTACGTGCGGGTCTTCTGCACGGAGCGCAGCAACCAGTACGGCGACTCGATCTATGAACTCGAGGTGCGCTGAGACCGGCGTTTAGGATTGCGGAAGTGGGGCACATCAGACTTCAGCCGATACCACGGAGGTAGGGAACGATGAGCTTCACCGACAAGGTCAAGAACGAGGCCGAAGAGCTGACCGGCAAGGCGAAGCAGGCCGTGGGCAAGGCCACCGACAACGAGCGGCTGGTCGCCGAGGGTCAGGCCCAGGAGACCGAGGCCCACGCCAAGGAGGCCGGCGAGCACGTCAAGGACGCCGGTAAGGACGTCCGCGACGCGCTCAGCTGACCGCCCCGGAAAAGGGCCCCCGACGAGGGGCCCTTTTCCGTCTGCGGAAGCTGTGCGACAGGTCAGGAAGAGGCCTGCTGCTTGACCCACCAGTCCTGACCCGACTGCGGCAGCGTGTCGATCGGGTCGTAGTACGCGTACAGCTTCGACAACGCCTCGTCGTCGTGCTGCTCGATCGAGGTGCGGTAGTTCTTCGTCCAGTACGAGATGCCGTGCTCCCGGTCGTACTCGGAGATCATGTGCACCCACCGCTTGCCCACGAACGGCACGTCGCAGACGATCCGCGGCGTCGCATAGCCGGGCAGGTAGCCCATCATGTCGTGCTGCAGCTGCTGGGCGTGCCACACCGGCACCCGCCAGTGCTCCGCGTTGGGGATCATGTCGCACATGTAGAAGTAGTACGGCAGGATGCCCGCCTCGCCCTGCAGCCCGAAGCACAGATCGAGCAGGTCCGCGGTCGTCGCGTTCACGCCGCGCATCAGCACGCCCTGGTTACGTACGTCGCGCACGCCCACCTCGAGCAACATCCGCGCGGCCTTGGCCACCAGCGGCGTCAGCGAGTTCACGTGGTTGACGTGCGTGTGCACGGCCAGGTTGACGCCGCGGCGCTGGGCCGTGATCGCCACCCGGTGCAGGCCCTCGACCACGTCCGGCTGCAGCCAGTGCTGGGGCAGGCCCATCAGCGCCTTGGTGGCGAGCCGGATGTCCCGCACGGTCGGCACCGAGAGCAGACCCATCAGGTACGCCTCGAGCTGCTTCCACGGCACGTTGGCCACATCGCCGCCGCTGACCACCACGTCCCGTACGCCGGGGTGGGCCTTGAGGTAGTTCAGGTGCAGGTCGTACCGGTCCACGGGCTTGAGCGACAGTTTCAGCTTGTCGACCGTGGGCGTGCTGTTGCCGACGAGGTCCATCCGCGTGCAGTGCCCGCAGTACTGCGGGCAGGTCGAGAGCAGCTCCGCCAGCACCTTGGTCGGGTAACGGTGGGTGAGCCCTTCGGCCACCCACATGTCGTGCTCGTGCAGGGAGTCGCGGGTCGCGTGCGGGTGGGACGGCCAATCGAGGTGACGGTCGGTGGCGACCGGCAGCATGTAACGGCGGATCGGGTCGGCATAGAACGCGTCCGTGTCGGGCTCGCGGTCGGGGACCATCGTGTTGAGCATCTGCGGCGGGAGCAGCATCGACATGGTCGCCAGGCGCTTCTGGTCGGTCTCGAGATCGACGTAGAAACGCTCCTCGAGCAGGTCGCCCATGACGGCGCGGAGCTGCTTGACGTTCTTGACACAGTTGACCCGCTGCCATTGCGCGGACTGCCACTGCTCGGCCGTGACGTCGCGCCACCCCGGGAGCCGGGTCCAGTCGGGCTCGACGAGGGTGCGGCGGCGATATTCGTACGGCTGTCCGGCGGGCTGGGTCAACGGTGCCTCCCTGATCGAACTACTGGCCTGATCAACTGTTCGGACGGTCTCACGCTACTGGAAGATATCCGGTCGAGAAACCGTCTGGCTGAAGGATTTACGGTGTGGATACAGTGAGAGCTCCTTGATTTCTTGGTGTCAACATGAGCGCAGGTGGGACGAATGGCGTCTTCTGTCGGACTTGATCGTGTTTTGGAGCCCCTCGGCGTGCTGCCGCAGGCGGCCTGGCGACTCGACGCGAGCCCCGAGATCAAGGACGACGAGGTCCGCGTCCGGGTGGAGCGCCTGAACCTGGACGCGGCGAGCTTCCGCCAGCTCGCCGAGAAGCACGGCGGCGACGGTGCAGCGGTCCGCGCCGAGGTTCTGGAGATCGTCGAGACCCGCGGCAAGATGCACAACCCGGTCACCGGCTCGGGCGGCATGCTGATCGGCGTCGTCGACGAGGTCGGCCCGCGCTCGCCGCTGCCGGTCAAGAAGGGCGACCGCGTCGCGACCCTCGTGTCGCTGACCCTGACCCCGCTGCGGATCACCGACGGCCTGCGGGACTGGGACGGGCGTGGCGAGCAGGTCCCCGCCGCCGGCACGGCCATCCTCTTCGGCCGCTCGATCGTGGGCGTCCTGCCCGACGACCTCGCCCCCGAGCTGGCCCTCGCGGTCTACGACGTCTGCGGCGCACCCGCGCTCACCGACCGCGTCGTCCGGGAGTACGACAACCCGACCGTCGCGGTCCTCGGCGGCGCCGGCAAGAGCGGCTCCCTGGCCTTGGCCGCGGCGCGACTGGCCGGTGCCCGCACGGTGGGAATCGTCCGTGACGAGGGCGAAGCCGCCGCGTTGCGTACCGCTGGCGTGGCCGACACCGTCGTCGTCGCCGACGCCCGCAATCCGGTCGAGGTCGCCGCGGCGCTGGACGAGCCGGCGACGATCACGGTCGTCTGCGTGGATGTGCCCGGCTGCGAGCACGGGGCGATCCTCGCCACCGCCTCCGGTGGCACTGTGATCTTCTTCTCGATGGCCACCAGCTTCCCGGCCGCCGCCTTGGGCGCCGAAGGCCTGGCCGCCGACGTGACGATGCTCATCGGCAACGGCTACGTCCCTGGCCACGCCGAGTTCGCGGTCGACCTGCTGCGCCGGGTTCCCGCGGTCCGGGCTCTCTTCGAGGCGCGGATCGCGGGACACTGACGCCCATGACAGCACCTGACCACGGCGGAAAACCGACTCATCGCGGGGAGACCCCCTCCGTCCTGTACAGATCCGGCCGCTTCTACTCCGCCGCCGACCCGCGGGCCACCGCCATGCTGGTCCGTGCCGGCAAGATCGCCTGGCTCGGCGCCGACCCCGACGCCCCCACCGCCGACCGCGTCGTCGACCTCGAGAACGGCCTGGTCACCCCGGCCTTCGTCGACGCCCACCTGCACGCCACCGACACCGGCCTGGCGATCGACGGCCTCGACCTGTCCGCCGTCCGGGCCAAGGTCCAGCTCCTCGACGCGGTCGCGGCGTTCGCGCGGACCCGCCCGGCCGACGGCGTCGTGCACGGCCACGGCTGGGACGAGTCGACCTGGGCCGACCAGAGCCTGCCGACCGCCGCCGAGCTGGACCGCGCCGCCGAGGGCCGCCGGGTCTACCTGTCCCAGGCGTCGGTGCACTCCGCGCTGGCCTCGACCGCGATCCTGGCCGCCGCCGCCCTCGGCGACCGGTCCGGCCTGGTCAAGGAGGAGGACCACCACGCCGTCCGGGCCATCGCCCTGAACGACCTCAGCACCGCGCAACGCACCACCGCGCAGCGGGCCGCCCTCACGAGGGCCGCGTCCCTGGGCATCGCCGCCGTGCACGAGTGCGGCGGCCCCGGCACCTCCAGCGAGGCCGACTTCCGCTCGGTCCTGTCGCTCGGTGGCCAGGGCCTGCCTCAGGTCTTCGGTTACTGGGGCGAGTTGGGCGGCGCGCTCAAGGCCCGCGAGCTGGGCGCGGTCGGCGCGGCCGGCGACCTCTACGCGGACGGCGCACTCGGTTCCCGCACCGCCTCCGTCCGCGAACCGTTCCTCGACGGGCACGGCGGCCGCGGCCAGGCGTTCGTGACCGCCGAGCAGGCCGCCGAACACCTGCTCGACTGCATCACGATCGGCGTGCAGGGCGGCTTCCACGCGATCGGCGACGCCGCGATCGCGACGGTCCTCGACGGGTTCGCGCTGGCCGCGAAGTCGGTCGGCGTCGACGCGGTCCGCGCGGGCGGGCACCGGGTCGAGCACGTCGAGATGATCGACAAGGCGATGATCGCGCGGATGGTCGAGTTCGGGGTGACCGCCTCGGTGCAGCCGGTCTTCGACGTGCTCTGGGGCGGCCCCGACCGGATGTACGCGCAGCGTCTCGGCGTCGAGCGGGCACTGGCCTCGAACCCGATCGGGGCGATGCACGCGACCGGTGTGTCGCTCGCGTTCGGGTCCGACTCGCCGGTCACCGCGCTCGACCCGTGGGCGATGGTGCGGGCCGCCGCGGCCCCGCGCAACCCGGTCTACCGGATGAGTGTGCGGGCGGCGTTCGCCGCGTCGACCCGGGGCGGCTGGCGGGCGGCCGGGGTCGCCGACGCGGGCGTGCTGGCGCCGGGCAAGTCGGCCTCCTTCGCGGTCTGGGAGACCCCGGGCGGGGTCCGGGAGGGGTTGCCGGCCCTGCTGCCCGAGTTCGAGGATGTCGCACCGGCCCGGCCGGTGTGCCGACGCACGGCGCTGCACGGCGAGACGATCTACGAGGTCTGAGGAACAGGAGTACGGGTGTCGGGGAAGCTTGATCTGGACCCGCGGGTGGTGCGGGCCGCGCGCCGGCTCGCCGCGCGGGCGGGCCGGCCGGTGGTCGACCTGGCCCGGTCGCACACCACCGTCTCGGTGGAGCGGGCGGTGCTGCGGCTGGCCGGGGTGCAAGGGGCCGACCAGGACGGCATCCCCTGGGTGAACCGCCTGGTCGACGCGGTGCGCGCCGACGTGGGGCTGGGACACGGAGTCGCGGTCCCGGTGTTCCACGCCATGCGGAGCACCGGGCTCGACGACATCACGGAACTGGCGCAGAAGGCCGCCGCGGGTGCGGTCCGCTTCGACGTACCGGAGCGGAAGGCGGAAGCCGCGGCGGCCCGCCGGTCGGCGAAGAAGGCGACCGGCCACGGCCTCAAGATCGTGGATCGGCGCCGGGCCGAACGGGACCGGCTGATCACGCGATACGGGGATCCGAGGCAGCGGCCGTGGATCTACCTGATCGTCGCGACCGGCGACATCTTCGAGGACATCCCGCAGGCGCAGGCAGCCGCCCGGGCCGGTGCCGACGTGATCGCGGTGATCCGCTCGACCGGCCAGTCCCTGCTCGACTACGTGCCCGAGGGCGCGACCCGTGAGGGCTTCGCCGGCACGTACGCGACGCAGGAGAACTTCCGGCTGATGCGCGCGGCCCTGGACGAGACGTCCAAGGAGCTCGGGCGTTACGTGCGGCTCACGAACTACGCGTCCGGGCTGTGCATGCCCGAGATCGCCGCGCTGGCCGGGATGGAGCGGCTCGACATGATGCTCAACGACTCCATGTACGGCATCCTGTTCCGCGACATCAACCCGATCCGCACCTTCGTCGACCAGCGCTTCAGCCGTCAGGTCCACGCCCGCGCCGGGATCGTCATCAATACCGGCGAGGACAACTACCTGACCACGGCCGACGCCGTCGAGGCGGCCCACACGGTGACGGTCTCGCAGCTGCTCAACGAATACTTCGCCCACGAGGCCGGCCTGGAGAACTGGCAGCTCGGCCTGGGCCACGCCTTCGAGATCAACCCCGACCTGCCGGAGTCGTTCCGCCTGGAACTGGCGCACGCCCTGCTGGCCCGCGAGCTGTTCCCGGACGCCCCGCTGAAGTGGATGCCGCCGACCAAGCACATGACCGGCGACGTCTTCCGCGGCAACCTGCTCGACGGCTTCTTCAACCTGGCGGGCGCGCTGACCGGGCAGAGCATCCTGCTCGTCGGCATGATGACCGAGGCCGTGGTGACGCCGTGGCTCTCCGACCGCGACGTGGCCCTGCAGAACGTCCGCTACGTGCTCGCCGGCGCCGGCAACCTGCACGAGGACTTCGTCCCCGCCCCGGGCGGCTTCATCCAGCAGCGCGCCCACTCCGTCCTCGGCGAGGCCGTCCAGCTCCTCGAGAAGATCGTCGACGACTCCCTGCTGACCGCGATCGCCGAGGGCACGTTCGGCATCATGAAGCGCCCCGCCGACCGCGGCAAAGGCCTCGACGGCGTCGCCCGGCACGACGAGGACTACTACAACCCCGTGACGGAGGCCCTGGAACCGTGAGCATCGTCAGGCCCTACGGGGACACCACCGGGGACGGGATGGTGCAGCTCTCGTTCACGCTGCCCGTGCCGCACGACAAGCGGGCCGAGGGGGCCGCGATCCAGCTCGCCAACAAGATGGGGATGGATCCGGCGATGCTGGTGCATTCCAAGCCGATGGGTGACGGCTTCACCTTCTTTGTCG
>Ga0247737_1000524_pt1 | contig 15461 bp, 15 predicted proteins | sample UWRJL028104C2_FD_180937 | JGI IMG/M metagenome (GOLD analysis project Ga0247737, IMG submission 180937) | Plant litter microbial communities from Arlington Agricultural Research Station in Wisconsin, United States - UWRJ-L028-104C-2 | ecosystem: Environmental > Terrestrial > Plant litter >...
ACCCAGCGACTGCCCGCCCCGGGTGAGACACGGCATCCCCGAGAGGGAACGATCTGGTCAACCAACGGGCGAGACAAGCTCGCCCGGACATGTCTCATGCCGAATTATCGTCCGTAGACCAGATCCGCCATGACCGCTGTCTCCTTCATCCGTTCGATACCGGCGCCCAGGTTCTATCTGTCATCAAACCCTGTCGTCAACTCTGATCGGCCTCGATTGGATTCGAGGTCGGTTTTTCCGTGGTTTCCGTCGGTCCGATGGACCGCCGTTGGGCCTGTCGTTAAAGGAACATTTGACGACAGCAGCGGATCGCGCCGTGGGAAGACCCGAGAGGCAACGTGCTCTGGCCGGATGCCCGCCTCTTACCCGTGTTGCTCCCGGCTGGCGGAGACCATGAGGATCTCGGTTACCACGCGCCCAGCGGCGTCGGGCCGACCGTGCTTGGTTGCGGCCTGGGACATCGCGGTACGCCGATGAGGGTCGGCCAGCAGGTTGGTGATGGCGCCGCGGAGGTGCTCGGGGTGGCCTGGTCGCCGTCGAGCATGACGGCGTCGCCTTCTTTGGCGAGGTGGCGGGCGGTGATGCGTTGTGCGGATCTCGGGCCCGTACAGGATCGGGCCGGCGTTCCGGCCGGCACCGCCGGGTAGCGTGCGGGTAGCGTGATGGTCATCGCAGGCCTCCGACCGGATCGCTGAGGGGCACGGGGGACGGGATCGGCCGGGCGGCGGCCAGGGGCACCGGGCCGGCGACGATCGTGTCGACGTACTTGATCAGGTGGGTTCCGGGGGTGAACCGGAGCCGGTCGTGGTTGACGGGCCGGCCGAACAGTCCGTTGAGGAACTGGCCGATCAGGTCGGCACCGCTGGCGATGCTGACCGGGAACGCTCCTGCGATCCGAGCGTTGACCTCGGTGATCAGGATTCGGTTCGGGTCGCCGGTGAGGAAGCCCTGCACGCAGCACAGGCCGGTCATGGCAAGAGCGGCGAGGGTGGCGGTGACCATCTCGGCCACCTGGTCGTCGGGGAACGTCACGGCGGCCATCGCCAGCCCGTTCTTGACCACCAGACGGCGGCGCGGGATCACCGAGACGTTGCCGTCGCGGTCGACGAGGCAGTCGGCGGTGAACTCCGTGCCGTCGATGCGTTCCTGCACGATCGGGTCATCGACCAGTTCGCACAGCACCCGCGCCTGCGCCAGGTACGCGGGGTCGGAATATCGTGCTGTCGGGCCCGGCGGCGGAACGCGGCCTTGTCGTGGCAGGCGGCCATCGCCTCCGGTGAGGGCAGCCAAGTCCTTACACCGAGGGCGGCCAACTGGCCGTGCAACTCGATGAGCCGCAGGACCTCGCTCTCGTCGGCGGGGATCAGCGTCGCGGTACCACCGTACGGTCTGGGCCAGGCCGGCCTCCAGGTCCCAGCTCGGCTGGTAGCCGAGGTCGGTGCGGGCCTTGCTGCAATCAATGGAGTACCGGATGTCGTTGGCCGGCCGGTCCGCTACGTATTCGACGCGGTCCCAGTCGGCGCCGACCGCGGCGAGCAGCAGAGCTGTCAGAACTCGAGCTCGTGCAGGGAACGCACCCGCGTCACGTCCCGGCCGGCGTAGGCGTCGTCGCGATCCAGGAGAACGGCGTCCAGCCCGGCAGCCCGGGCGCCGAGGACGTCCTTCTCGATCGAGTCGCCGACCATCAAGGCGGCACCGGCGTCGACGCCGAGCAAGGTGAGGGTGTACTGGAAGGCGCGCGGGTCAGGTTTGCCCGCGGGCAGGGCCGAGGACGCCACGAGCAGATCGAGCTCGGCGCTCAGGGCAAGTCGGTCAAGCTTGAGGCGTTGCTGGTTCTCCTCGCCGTTGGTCAGCACGGCGACGGTCAGACCGGCGGCGCGGGCTCGGCGCAGGGCCGGGACGGCGTCGTCGAAGACGCACCAGCCGGCCTGGTAGAGCTCGAGATAGCCGTCGAAGAGCTCGTCCGCCTCCTCGTCGGTGCAGGTGAGGTCGAGCAGCTCACGGACCCTGGCCCGGCGCTGAGCGGAGAACGTGAGCTCGCGGCGCTGGTAGCGCCCGTAGTGGCGGTGGGAGATGTCCTTCCAACGGTGGGTGACCCCGGCGTCGGCGATTCCGTGGGTCGCGGCCCAGGCGATGACCGCACGGCGGGCTGCGGTGCGCTGGTCCATCAGGGTGTCGTCGAGGTCGAAGAGGACGGCGGAGGGCATGTCAGGATCGTTCCAGGGGACCCGATGGCGGCGCACCCGCGGCTGGCCGGTCTCGTTGAGCCTCGTCGACTCGACGAACTGACCGCCGCGGCGCGGACCACGGCGAGGGCAGTGATCATCGCCACGCACGATCGGCAGATGCTCTCCGACCTGGGGCGGTGGCCGACGCTTCGAATCGAGTGAAGTGATTTTTCCGCCACTACGCAACCGGAACCCCCCGTAGAGATCGTCATGTCGTTCGTGAGGGATGCCAGGACGATTCGCAGACTCGTGGTCCTACTGACGGCGGGCCTCGCGGCCGGGTGCAGCACCGCCGCTCCCGAGCCGCCGCCGCGACCGCCGACAGTGGTCACACCGGCGGCCACGGTCAAAGCGCCGGTGAAGAAGCCGGCCGCGGTCCGGATCACCTTCCCGGAGCACGGCGGCGGCCGGTGGCTGATCGCCCCGGCGGGCACGGCGACGGCGGGCCACCGCGGGCGGCTGCTGCGCTACCGCGTCGCGGTCGAGCGCGACATCAAGGGTGTGACCCCGGAGGGCTTCGCCACGGCCGCCGCGGCCACCCTGGCCGACGAGCGCGGCTGGACCGCCGGCGGCAAGTGGCGCTTCCGGCGGGTGGGGCCGGGGCAGCCGTACGACTTCACGCTCTACCTCGTCACCCCGGACACCCGCGACAAGCTCTGCGACGACATCCCGGAGGGCTACACGTCCTGCCGTAACGGCGCCAGCGTCGTGCTCAACGTCGCCCGCTGGGCCAAGGGCGTCCCGTTCTATCGGGGCCACCTCGCCACGTACCGGCAGTACATGGTCAACCACGAAGTGGGCCACCGTCTCGGACACGGCCACCAGCGCTGCCCCGGCAAGGGCGAGCCGGCGCCGGTGATGCAGCAGCAGACCCTCGGCCTGCACGGCTGCACCACCAACCCGTGGCCCTACCGGGACGGCAAGCTCTATACCGGGCCGTCCGGGCAGTACGACGACAGCCCGCCCACTCAGATCCCGAGCAAATTGAAGAAGTAGAGCCAGATCTCGCTGCGGGTCGGGAAGGACGGGATCGCGTGCCGCAGCCGGGTGAGCGGCACCTCACCGACGATCGCGATCGTCGCGGCCTGCAGGAACTCGGCGACCGCGGTCCCGGTGATGGTGACGCCGACCAGCACACCCCGCTGCTCGTCGACCAGGAAGCGCGCCGTGCCGACGCCACCGCCGGAGTACGAGCCGCCCGCGTTCGCCTCGGTGCCGATGTCGACCACCCGCACCACCAGACCGGCCGCCGCGGCGCTGAACGTGGTATGCCCGACCGCCGCGACCTGCGGCGACGTGAAGATGACGCGTGGGGCGCCGGGACCGTCAGCGAGGTGCTCGAGGACCATCGGCTTGCCGAGGATCTCGCCGGCCGCGATGGCGGCCTGATACTTGGCCATGTGCGTGAAGAGGGCGCGGCCGTTGAGGTCGCCGATCACGTACAGCCAGTCCTGCCCGGGAACGCGCATGTGCGCGTCGACCTCGACGTAGCCGTCCGGCTTCAGACCGACGACCTCCACACCCAGGTCGACCGCCTGAGGCCGGCGGCCGGTCGCGATCAGGATCTCGTCGGCGGTCACGGTGCTGCCGTCGGTCAGGGTCACCGTCACCCCGGCCGCGTCCCGGCTTACGGCGGCCGGCCGCTGCCCGGACCGGATGTCGACACCCTGCTCGGCGAGACGCGCGGCGACCTGTTCCCCGGCGAAGTCCTCGTCGCGGGTCAGCAGGCCACGGCCGACCACCAGCGTGACGCGGGACCCGAGAGAGACGTACGCCTGAGCCATCTCGGTCCCGACCACACCGCCGCCGACCACGATGAGCGACGCGGGAATCTCCTTGGCCGTGGTGGCCTCGCGGTTCGTCCAAGGCCTCGCCTCGGCCAGGCCGTCGATGTCGGGCAGGGCGGCCCGGGTGCCACCGGCCAGGATGACGGCCTGGCGGGCCTCGAGGATCTCGTCACCGACCGCGACCTGCCGCTCCCCCACGAGCCGGCCCCAGCCGCGCAGCAGGGTGATGCCGCGATCGGTCAGCCAGGGCACCTGGTAGCTGTCGTCCAGGTTGCCGATCAGCTCGTCACGCCGGCGCAGGACGGCGGCGACGTCGAGCTGGCCGGTCACCGCCTCGGCCGTACCAGGCACGTGCCTGGCCTCGTCGAGTAACTCCCCGGGCCGGAGCAGCGCCTTCGACGGGATGCACGCATAGAACGAGCACTCCCCGCCGACCTTGTCGCCCTCGACGATCGCCACACTCAGACCGGCCTCGGCCAGCCGCCCCGCGGCGACCTCGCCACCGGGTCCGGCCCCGATCACCACCACGTCGTAACTCTGCATGCCTCAATGATCGGCCCCGGGGCCGTTCACCGGTACCCGCCATATCTTCGGTCACCCCCACCACGATGCGGCGCGGCGGTGGCCCGAGGTCTTGAGCCGCGGCGGTTCCGGGTGGCGGCGCGGCTGCCGACGGTCACGGCCGCGGGCCGCAGTCGACGTTGGCGCGGCCGATGAAAGTGACGCTCATGAGCGTGGCACCCGGAGGAACAGCTGGCGGGCGGCGTCACGGCAGCGCGGGGATCTGCGTGGCGCGAGCAGCGTCGCGTGTCGGCGCCGGAAGGTGACCGGGCAGCGGGTAGCGGCGGCGGGCGGGCGGCCGTCACGGGCCGGCCACCCGTGGGCGTTCCGGAGTTGCATGAGGTGAACCTGCCTTCGGGCGAGAATCCGGGGGTTGCCGCTACGACTACGACGGGAAGGAGGGTCAGTTCATCGGTGATCGGCCCGGCCGCGATGCCGGATCTCACGGGGTGAACCGCGGGGGCCGGAAATCGTCGGATCGGTCGACGTCGCTACCGTCGATCCACGGAGGTACATCATGACCGTCATTTCCATCCGGAAGGTCGGCGATCCGGTGCTGCGCCGCGTCGCCGAACCGGTGACCGTTTTCGACGCCGAACTGCACAAGCTGGTCGACGACCTGGGCGAGACCCTGGTCCAGTCGCGGGGCGCCGGGCTGGCCGCCCCGCAGATCGGCGTCGGGCTGCGGGTCTTCGCCATCAACCCCGACCTGCCGGGCAACGACAAGAGGCTCGACCACCTGATCAACCCGGGTCTGGAGTTTCCCGACGACGAGGAGCAGAACGGGCCCGAGGGCTGCCTGTCGATCCCGGGGATCTATCTGGACACCAAGCGGCGGATGAACGTCGTCGCCCGGGGACTGACCAAGCACGGCGACCCGGTGCAGGTGGTCGGCGCGGGACTGCTGGCCCGCTGCATCCAGCACGAGACCGACCACCTCGACGGGGTGCTCTTCATCGACCTGCAGGACCCCGAGGGCCAGGAGCGCATCCTGTCCACGCTGCGCGAGGCGGCCTGGGCCGACACCCGGATCCAGGTCAGCCCGCACTGATCCCCAGCCGCGCACATCCTGGCCGGCCCGGTTCGCGCTCGTCCCCCCGCGCGAACCGGACGGTTGGGCGGCCGCAAGCACACGGTGGGGGACTTGACGTGGCACCCACCGCGACCGCCTCGGCACGGCTCACCGAGGTGCACCACGAGCACAGCCCGGCCCTGGCTCAGTTACCCGGCTCAGCGCAGGCCGGCGGCCATCTCCATCAGGTGGCCGAGAATGACGTCGCCGCCTCTGCGGAGGCCGTCGTGCTCATACTCGTTCGTGGTCCAGGTGCGCACGTTGCCGACCGCGGCGGCCGTCTCGAGGGAGAGGCCGGCGTCCACATACATGTCGTCGGCGTAGACGGCGGCCAGCACCGGAACCTCGTTGGCCGCCAGGCGCCGCAGGTCGTAGAGCGCAGGCCAGTCGTCGGCCGACGCGAGCAGGTCGGCGGCCCCGGCGAACGGGCGCAGCGCGGCGATCTCCGCGAACATTGACGGGAACATCATCTCGCCGGTGAACAGGAGCGGATCGGCGCCGGCGGCGAACTCGGGCCGCTCGGCCATCGCCCGCGCCGCCGCCCAGTCGGTCGGGCCCGGGCCCTGGGCGTAGCAGTATTCCTGAAGCGCGTAGAGCGGATGGTCGACGAAACCGGTCACCTCCATCGCCTGGTAAAGGAACGTCGCCGACAACTGGTCGCCGTTCCAGGCGCTCTCGAGCAGCCAGTGCAGCTGCGCGTAGCCGTAGCTCATGCCGAACGAACTGCCGAGGATGCGGAACCGGTCGACGGTGAGCCGATCGCCGTCGGGCAGGCGCACATCCTCGGCGGCTAGGTGGTCGGCGATGCGGCGCACGGCGGCGGCATCCTCGGGGAAGTCGCGGTAGAACTCGGCGTTCCTCGCGGCGACACGCGGATAGGTGCGGGCATAGACCTCGTCGGCGGTCGCCGTCAAGCCCGGCAGCCCGCCCGTGACGAAGCAGGTGCGCAGGCCCTCGGGCGCGAGCGACAGATAGGTCATCGTGACGAAGCCGCCGTAGCTCTGACCCAGCGTGTCCCACTTGGCGCCGCCGGCGACCTGTTCGCGCAGGATCTCGGCGTCGGCCACGATGCTGTCGGCGCGGAAGAGCTTCACGTACGCCGCCAGTTCCTCGGGCGAACGCTCCCCCACCGTCGTCGCGTTCAGCGGCGTGCTGCGACCCGTGCCCCGCTGGTCGAGCAGCAGCACCCGGTGGGTCTGCACGGCCCGCCCGATCCACCCCTCGGCCCGCAACGGCCGCGGCGACTCGCCACCCGGCCCGCCCTGCAGGAACACCAGCCACGGCAGGTCCGCACCCGCCTTGTCGGCCGCCACCACCTCGCGGGCGAAGACCTCGATCGTCTCGCCTCCAGGTTTGCCGTGGTCGACCTTGCCGTGCTGGAGCGGAACAGTGACGGTGTGGTCGGTGAAGCGGAGTCCGGGATGAGCAATCATGCGCCCAGCCTAGAACCGCCGTCTGACATAAAGGACGCTGTCGATGCGGCCGCCACCCGGAGCAGGCAGCCGGCCCGTCTGGCGGCTCTCGAGCTCGAAACCGGCGGCCAGCAACGTCTTCTGCGAGGCCAGATTGTCGGCCGCGGCACCCGCCACGACCCGCGCCAGCCGCGCTTCGCCGAACGCCCACCTCGTGACCAGTTCGACCGCCCGGCGCGCATAACCCCGCCCGCGGAACGCCGGCAACACCCCGAACCCGAGCATCCCCTCCCGGTGGTGCGGCTGGAAGTAGTACAGCGCGATCTGCCCGGCGAACGAGCCGCTGCGCGCGTCGACGATGCTCATCGCGGCTGCCTCGCCCGCCAGCCAACGACCTTCCGCGTACGCGATCAGACGCTCGACCTCAGCGCGGGGTGGAACGACCGGCGGCACCGAGCTCGCCACCACCTCGGGCAGGCTGCGCAGCTCATACCAGCCGTCGAGGTCCTTGGGCTTCAACGGCCGCACCCGGATCACCCCGTCGGTCAGCTGATCGCCGGGCAGATCGGGCAGCGCCCGCGGCGACGGACCCTCCGGATCGTCGGCGAGCCGGCCCCACACGACCAGATCCTCACGTTGCGGACCGGCACCCCGAGCTATCCCCTCACGCCGGAAACCGGCATCTATCGCCTCCCGCTGGGCGGCGGGATCGTCGAGGCGGGTCCGGAATTCCAGGCGGTACGGGGTCGGCACCCGACCAAGTTACTGCGGGCCCACGCGGTCCGTCGCGGCAGCCGTCGCCCGGGGGTCGGCACCGCGCGCGCGGCGGCCCACTAGCGGTAGCCGGTGTCGCCCACCGCACCACGGGTACAGCATCCTAGGAGGCTAGGTAAGTGCCTGGCGGCTTTACGGCTACCGCGCTCGGCGATGCGCCGGCGGCCGGGCCCGTCAGGGCCCCCGCCACCTCGACACCGCACGTCGCGGTCAGGTCGCTCAGTCGTCACTGCCCCGGCCGCGGTTGTTGTCGCTACCACGGTCGTCGCTGCCGCGGTCGTCGCCGTGCCGGTCGTCGCTGCCCCGGCCGTGCCGGTCGTCGCTGCCGCGGTCGTCGGAGCGGTCGGTGTCGTGGTCGGTGACCGCGCCGGTCTTGCGGTCGATGTCGAGGTCGTGCTCGATGCCCTGGTAGTAGACCTCGACCTCCCAGATGGACCGGCCGTGCTCGGTCTCGGCCTCCACCTTGGTCACCCGGCCGCCGCCGACCGTGGCGAGCGCCTTCACCCGCGCCTGCGCCGCCGAGATCGGGGCCGTCGAGGTGGGCGACGACGAGCGGGGGGACACGTCGCCCGGGCCGGAACTGCTCGACCGACGCGGGGCCGGCGTGACCGAGCCGGGCTCGGCCGTCCGGAACGACTCGGACGGGGACGGCGACGAATTGTCGTCGAGGCTGCCGTCACCGCGGAACGACTCGGACGAGGACGGTGCGGATGCGGACGGTGCGGTGCCGTCGCTGGTGAACGTCTCGGCGGGGCCCGCGGACCGGGACGGGCTGTCGTCGGCCGCGGCGGCGAGGGCGGTGCCGGTGACGCCGATGACGGCTGCGGCGCCTACCGCGGCGGCGATCGCGAACTTGCGGTTCATGGGATCCTCCTGGTGGGTCTCTCGTCTTCGTTGCCAGGAGACTCGCGCTTTCGTGGATAGCGCCGCGCCCCATGATCCCTAAGACCCGGTTAAGGCCGCCCGAGCCGCATCGTCACCACCGAACCGCCGCCGTCGTCGAGACGCCCGATCTCGAAGCGGCCACCCGCGGCCTGAGCGGCCCGCCGCGCGATGTCCAGGCCCAGACCGGTCGAGTCCACGCCGCTGACCCCGCGACGGACCAGCCCGGCCGGCATCCCCGCACCTCGGTCCGCGATCGTCAGCAGCACCCCGCCGGACGGCTCGGGCGACAAGCGTACGGAGAAGGGGGTCTCGTCGGGGGTGTGCGCGAAGACGTTGCCCAGCAGCGCGTCCACGGCCGCGGCCAGCTCGTCGGCGGAGACTGCGACCGGCTGCGGCCCGGGCGTCAGGTCCACTTCCATCGCGCGGCCCGTGTCCTCGGCCAGCACCGCCCAGAACGCCGCCCGGTCGGCCACCACCGCGGCCGCGTCGCACTGCTGCGGCTCCGTGGCCTCGCCATCCGTGCGGCGGCGGGCCTGCTTGATGATGCCGCTCACCGCCCGCTCCAGCGCGTCGGCGGCGCTGCTGAGGCGGACGCTCTCGTCCGGGTCACGCAGCCCTTCCGCTTCGAGGCGCAGGGCGGTCAGCGGCGTACGCAAGCGGTGGGAAAGGTCGGCGACCTGTTCCCGTTCGGCGCGCAGCAACTCCTGGATGCGGCCGGCCAGGTGATTCAGGGCGCCCGCCACCTCGCGTACCTCGGCAGGGCCCGCCGGCGACGCCCGGGCGGTGAGCTCGGCGTTGGCGAGCCGGTGCGAGACGTCGGAGAGGTCGGTGATCGGGCGGACGATCGTCCGGGCGAGTCGGTCGGCGACGAGGACGCCGAGCCCCACCAGCAGCGCGCCCAGCCCGAACAGCACCAGCCACGACCGGGTCACGCCGGTGGCGCCCTCAGCGGGCGAGACGACCGTACGGATCACCGCAGTGCCGTCCGCCCGGCCCTGCACCGCGACGACGATCTCGCGGCCGCCGCTGTCGGAGGCGACGGTCAGGCTCTGGCCGAGGCTCGCCAGCCGGACCGCCGGGGTCGCCGCCTGCGGGCTGCCCAGGACCGTGCCGTCGGGCAGATAGACGGTGATCGGGCGGCCCGACGTGACGGCGAGCTGCTCGACCGTCTGCCCCAGGCCGACCGGATCGGCGGTGCCGACCGCGGTGACCAGGCCCTGGATGTCGGCGGTGGCGCGCACGGTGGCCCGGTCCTGGGCGACCTGGCGGACGAGCAGGGCCAGCGGAACCAGGAACGCGATCATCATGAGGCTCGTCGTGGCGAGCACGAGGAGGGTGAGCCGGCTCCTCACAGCGGCTCCGGCGTAGCCAGGCGGACCCCGACCCCCCGGACGGTGTGCAGGTAACGCGGCGCCGTGGCGCTCTCCCCCAGCTTGCGGCGCAGCCACGAGAGGTGCACGTCGACCGTCTTGTCGGCCCCGCCGTAGGGGATCTGCCACACCTCGGTGAGCAGCTCGCGCTTGGTGACCACCTGCCCGGCCCGGGCGGCCAGGTGGTGCAGCAGGTCGAACTCACGGGGCGTCAGCTCGATGCTCTCCCCCGCCAGGCGTACCTGCCGGCCGGCCGGGTCGATCACCAGTTCGCCGACGACGATGGACGGGTCGGCCTGCGGGGTGGCGCCGCGCCGCAGCACGGCCCGGATCCGCGATTCGAGCTGCGCCGAGGTGAACGGCTTGATCACGTAGTCGTCGGCGCCCGCGTCCAGGACCCGTACGATCTCGGTCTCGTCGTCCCTTGCCGTCGCCACGATCACCGGGACCTGGCTGACTGCGCGCAGCATCCGCAGCACCTCGCGGCCGTCGAGATCGGGCAGGCCCAGGTCGAGGACGACGAGGTCGGGCCGGTCGGTGAGCGCGGACTGCACGCCCGCCATAGCGGTCGCGACGGCCGCGACGGCGTGCCCGCGCTCCTTGAGGGCACGCATCAGGGGCGTACGGATGGTCGCGTCATCCTCGATCAGCAGCAGCCGGGCCATTGGCCGAGGGTAGACGCCCGGCGGGCGCGGGCCGGCCGGCTTAACCCTCCCTTAGCGCGAGGGGGAGACAGCGTTAGCCGATCTTGGGGCATAGTGCGGGTCATGCAGTCCGTGAAGCCGCCGCGTCCCCTGGTCGTTGGCGCCGGGTGGGTGGCCGCCGCCCTGGTCGCCACGCTCGCCGGGCTGGGCGGCATCCGGCTGGTGGGTGAGAGCCTGACCAGCACTCCGGGCGGGGTGCACAGCGAGGCGGACGTCGCCCGGGCCCTGGCCGCGGCGACCCCGTCAGCTGCGGCGCCGCCGTCCTCGACGCCCGCCGCGGCGCCACCCTCGGCGCAGCCGCCGTCCTCGGCCAGGCCGATCGCGCGCACGACGTTCCCGAGCGCCGGCGGCACGGTCAGCGTTCACTGCGAGCCGGGCAACCAGGCATATCTCGACAGCTGGTCACCTCGGCCCGGCTATCAGGTGCACGACTACGACCGGGGCCCCGACGACGACGTGCGGGTTCGCTTCGAGGGGCCGGACGGCCGCGTCGAACTGGAGTTCCGCTGCCGGGACGGCGTGCCCGTGGCTCGGCAAAAGGGCGACGACGACTAGGTTCGTCGGGCGTCGAGCACGGCCGCCACCGCTGCCACGGCGACAACCGCGCAAGTCAGCGCGAATCCGCGCAGGCCCCAGGCGACCATCGCCACCGAGAGCAGACCCCAGACGACGCCCGCGGTCACCAGCACGGTGATCATGACGGGCCGGGGCCAGTGGGGCCAGGGTGCGCGGGTCAGCGCGGGGTATTCCGCGGTCAGCCGGGCGACGATGTCGTCGAACTCCCTGCGCTTGTCCTCGGTGCTCATCCCGATCGACCTCCTTGTCGGGCACAAGTACTCCCGATCGCACTGTACGTCGTCGAACTGTCCCAAAGTTCGAATCATCTTCACGAAAGTTGGGCAGAACACCCCCACAGGCCGCCCAGGGACCGCACTGGGGCGATCGTCACCTTCGCCGTGCGATCGTGGACCTGCGACAGCGTCGGCTTCCCGGCCGCTGAGCCCGGCTGGCTTCACCCAGGTGGCTTCATGTTGGGGCGAAGGCGCGGGCCGCCGGAGCCGTCCTGATAGGGGTTCGCGTCGACGGCACCCGTACGGGCGACTCGGCTCAGGAAATTGTCATACCCACCCGGGAGGATGTCACCCAAGCCCAACGGAGGGACGAAGCCATGAGCTCACCGGCCATCGAGACAGCCGGTCTGATCAAGACGTTCGGGGACAACAGAGCCGTCGACGGGGTCGACCTGACCGTGCCGCCCGGAACGGTCTACGGGTTGCTCGGGCCGAACGGCGCGGGCAAGACGACGGTGGTCCGCATGCTCGCCACGCTGCTGCGACCCGACGGCGGCACAGCCCGGGTGTTCGGCCACGACGTGGTGCGCGAGGCCGACGCCGTGCGCAGCCGGATCAGCCTCACCGGGCAATACGCGTCCGTCGACGAAGACCTGACCGGTGCCGAGAACCTGGTGTTGCTCGCGCGGCTCCTCGGTTATTCCCAGGCCCAGGCACGCGAGCGGGCGGCCCAACTCCTGGCCGCGTTCGGGCTCACCGAGGCGGCCGATCGCCAGGTGAAGAAATACTCGGGCGGCATGCGGCGGCGCATCGACATCGGCGCCAGCATCCTCAGCACGCCCGACCTGCTCTTCCTCGACGAGCCCACCACCGGCCTCGACCCGCGCAGCCGCAACCAGGTGTGGGACATCGTGCGGATCGTGGTCGCGAACGGCACCACGGTCCTGCTGACCACCCAATACCTCGACGAGGCCGACCAGCTCGCGAGCCGCATCGCGGTGATCGACCACGGCCGGGTGATCGCCGAGGGCACGCCCGGCGAGCTGAAGGCCTCGGTCGGCGCGGGCACCGTCCACGTGCGGCTGCGCGACGCCGCTCAGCGCCCGGCCGCCCAGCGGGTGCTGGCCGAGGTGCTGGGCACGACCGTCCAGCAGGATTCCGATCCGGTGGCGTTGACCGCGCGGGCCGAGGCGGGCGGCTCCGACCGGGGCGCCGCCGAGCTGGCGTCCCAGGCGTTGGCCCGCCTGACCGAGGCCGGGATCGTGGTCGACGACTTCTCCCTCGGCCAGCCCAGCCTGGACGAGGTTTTCCTGGCCCTGACCGACAAGCCTGCCCCGCAGGAGGCCGCCGTATGAGCACGACGACCGAGACCCCCGAGACCCACACCGCGTACGCGCCGTCGCGCGAGACGCTGAGCGCCGTCCTGACCCGCGGCGAACGCCCCCACCGACCCAGCGCCCTCTCCGCGTCCCTGACGTTCGGCCGGCGAGCCATCCTGAAGATCAAGCACGTGCCCGAGCAACTCTTCGACGTGACCGCGTTCCCGATCATCATGACGCTGATGTTCACGTACCTGTTCGGGGGTGCCCTGGCCGGCTCGACCCGCGCCTACCTGCAGTTCTTCCTCCCCGGCATCATGGTCACCAGCGTCGTCATGATCACGATGTATACCGGCGTCGGGCTCAACACCGACATCGAGAAGGGCGTCTTCGACCGCTTCCGCACCCTGCCGGTCTGGCGCCCCGCCGCCCTGGTCGGCATGATCTTCGGCGACGTCCTCCGCTACCTCCTCGCCGCGACGACCATCATGGTCGTCGGCCTGGCCCTCGGCTTCCGCCCCGGCGGCGGCTTCCCCGGCGTCGTCGGCGGCATCGCCCTGCTGGTCGTCTTCTCCTTCGCGTTCTCCTGGATCTGGACCATGTTCGGCCTTTTCCTGCGCTCCGAGAAGTCGGTGATGGGCGTCAGCATGCTGGTCCTGTTCCCGCTGACGTTCCTGAGCAACGTCTTCGTCGACCCGCGGACCATGCCCGGCTGGCTCCAGGCCTTCGTCGAGGTCAACCCGATCAGCCACCTGGTCACCGCCATCCGCTCCATCATGGCCGGCCACCCGGACATGATGGAACTGGCCTGGACCCTGATCGCCGCCGCCGCCCTGATCCTCGTCTTCGGCACCCTGACCATGCGCCTCTACAACCGCAAATGAGCGGCGGCCGCTCTCGGTGCTGTTGACCTGGTCCTTCATACGCCAGGCCGCCAGCCTTGGCCGCCAGGTGGGCACACTGGAGTTGGCATCACGCGGACCGTGCCGCTGGACAGCATCTGATCGATAGCGTCCGCTGAGGACGTCGCTGGGTACAGACTCCTCTGACAATCAGCGACGATGAGTGGCCGTGCCATGTCGAATCTGCTCAGGTCCCGCAGGAACGAGCGGGAGAGCAGCGAACTTACTCAAGGTCAGGAGCTGAGGCCAGGAGCCAGGTGAGCGGTTGAGGCCCCGCCGGGTCAGGCTCATACTCCGCGGCTTCGTTCAGGACGTGCCGGTTCACGGTCGCTCCACCGTCACGCTCAACAATCCAGTACCGCGGGATGCCGGCCTTCGCGTATTCGGCCTTCTTCGTGATCCGGTCAACGACCTCGGACCCGCTGGAGACCACTTCGACAACGAGGAGAAGCCCGGACGGGCCGGCGTAACTCGACCGAGCACGACGCGGCGGCATGCCTTTCGCCCACACCGTCAGGTCCGGCACACGGCCACCGCCGACATCGATACCGCAGTCGGCAGCGATCTGTTCGGCTTCATAGCCGTGGCCGGCGAGCCAGAGAATCATGCGCATCACCAGCAGTGCGTGTTCAGGGTCTGCGGGGGGCATGACTGACAGCACTCCCTCAGGACTCAGCTCGTACCGGTGGTTCTCGTCGGCGGCTGCCATACTCGCGACGTCGTTCAGGGTCACATGCGTCGGCATCCTCGCGCCAAAGGCTTGAGCGCTCACCCGTGCCCCCCTCTGCGATCCCGAAAGACATGCACGGCCCACGTACCTTCTCCAGAATACCTGCCGCCGGGCATCCAGGCGCGACCATACGCACGTGCCCGACCTTGGGTGGGGCGCCGCAGCCGCCGCACCCAAGGTCGGCAAGGTCGAAAGGCAGACCGTCGCCGATACCGGCCCCGGCCCGGGCGGCAGCTACGCCCGGATGACCGAGGCAGGAGTAGGGACGAGACGGTCAGCGGTTGTTGCGGCCGCTGCCACCGAAGATCTGGAGGAAGAACAGGAAGACGTTGAGGATGTCCAGGAAGATCGAGGCGGCGATCAGCGGGGCCGAGTCGAGGTCGGTGTTCCGCCGCACCCGCTGGAAGTCGACCATCGTCAGGACGGCGAAGATGACCAGGCCGAGGATCGCGTAGATGAGCGAGCCGCCCGGGATGTTCACGAAGATGAGCACGATGCTGAAGGCGATCAGCGCCACCAGTGCCCAGAACGCGTACCGGGCCAGTGCCGACAGGTCGCGCCGGGTGGCGTAGCCGGCCGCGCCGAAGCCTGCGATGAACAGGGCCGTCGCGCCGCCCGACTGCCAGAGCACCTGCGGGTTCTGGCTGGCGTAGTAGCTCAGCGTCGGGGCGACGGCCAGGCCGATGAACAGGCCGAACGCCGCCAGCAGACCGACCGTCAGCTCGCGGGAGCGGCGGGTCGAGAACTGCATGCCGATCAAGGCGGCGAACGACGCGATGTAGGCGATGATGGCGGGCCCGCCGGTCAGGTCGCGGCCCAGGTAGGCGCCGAGGGCGAAGAGGCCCGCGGTGCCGGCGACGTACGCCATCGTCTGCGCGAACAGGGTGTGACTCTCGTCGCGGGTGGCGGCCCCGGCCGATCCGTAC
>Ga0247737_1000527_pt1 | contig 15385 bp, 13 predicted proteins | sample UWRJL028104C2_FD_180937 | JGI IMG/M metagenome (GOLD analysis project Ga0247737, IMG submission 180937) | Plant litter microbial communities from Arlington Agricultural Research Station in Wisconsin, United States - UWRJ-L028-104C-2 | ecosystem: Environmental > Terrestrial > Plant litter >...
GCACGCACCCCCATTTCGACCTGCCGCGTGACACTTCCGGGCCCGCTACGCCGCCAGGAATTCCGGCCGGGACCGGGTTGCCGTACCGGGTACCAGGGAAAGATCTGTGACCTTCGTCGGCAAGTAACGAAGTCGATAGCCTCCATCAACGTCGATGGGGCAGGGTGCGGGGATGGACCTTCGCAACGAACTGCGGCCGCTCGGGACCACGCCGGAGGAGTTCGAGCGCGACCTGCTGAGCAACCTCTACTACCGCCGCGGTACGACGGTCGAGTCGGCCAGTGCCCAGGACGCGTACGAGACTCTTGCCCTGACCGTCCGCGACCGGCTCGCCGCCCGTCGCGCGCGCACCGCCGCGGCGCAGCACGAGAGTAACCCGCGCTGGGTCTACTACTTCTCCGCGGAGTATCTGCTCGGTCCGCAACTGGAGCAGAACGAGCTCTACAGCGGTACGACCGATTTGGCGCCCGCCGCCCTCAAGGCGCTCGGCTTCGACCCGGCCGAGGTGGCCGCGCTCGACGTCGAACCCGGGCTGGGCAACGGCGGCCTGGGCCGGCTCGCCGCGTGCCTGCTCGACTCGCTGGCTACCACCGACATCCCCGCGGTCGGCTACGGCATCCGCTACGACCTGGGCATCTTCAAGCAGGCGTTCCGCGACGGCGAGCAGATCGAGCAGCCCGACAACTGGGCGTTCCAGGGTGACCCGTGGGAGTTCCCGGCGCCCGACGACCGGCACCGGGTGGGCTTCTACGGCGAGGTCGGGCCGGCGGGCTGGGTTCCGGGCGAGATCGTCGACGGCGAACCGAGCCATCTGCTGGTCCCCGGTTTCGGCACGGAGACCGTCAATATCGTCCGGCTGTGGCGGGCCCGGGCCTGCGAGGAGTCGTTCGATCTGCGCCGGTTCTCGGCCGGGCAGTACGCCGAGGCGGTCGAGCAGGCCGTGCGCGCCGAGAACATCAGCAAGGTGCTCTACCCCGACGACAGCACCGAGATGGGCCGCGAACTCCGCCTCAAGCAGCAGTACTTCCTGGTGTCGTGTTCGCTGCGCGACATCATCCGGCGGTTCCGCTTCCGCAACGACGACTGGGCGGCCTTCGCCGACAAGACGGTCATCCAGCTCAACGACACGCACCCCACGCTGGCCATCCCCGAACTGATGCGGCTGCTCGTCGACGAGGAGGGGCTCGGCTGGGAGCGCGCCTGGGACATCGTCCGGCGGACCTTCGCGTACACGTGCCACACCCTGTTGCCCGAGGCGCTGGAGACGTGGCCGGTGGCGATGCTGGGCCGTCTGCTCCCGCGCCACCTGGAGATCGTCTACCGGATCAACGCGGGGCTGCTGGCCGAGGTCCGGTCCCGTTTTCCGGGCGACACCGACCGTGTCCGCCGGATGTCGTTGATCGAGGAAGGAGCCGATCGCCGGGTACGGATGGCGAACCTGGCGGTCACCGGCACGTTCGCGGTGAACGGGGTGGCCGAGCTGCACTCGGAGCTGCTGGTGACGACGACGTTCAGTGACTTCGCCGCGCTCTGGCCCGACCGGTTCCACAACGTCACCAACGGCGTCTCACCCCGGCGTTTCGTGCGGCTGGCCAACCCGGGGCTGTCGACGCTGATCACCTCGGCGCTGGGCGGCGAGCGCTGGCTGACCGACCTGTCGTTGTTGGAGGGGTTGGCGCCGCTGGCCGACGACACGTCGTTCCGCGCCCAGTGGCGGGCCGAGAAGCGCCGGAACAAGGAACTGCTGAACCTGGGCGACCCGGACGCGATGCTCGACGTGATGATCAAGCGCTTCCACGAGTACAAACGCCAGCAGTTGAAGTTGCTTCACGTGATCACGCTCTATCACCGGCTGCGGTCGGCTCCGGACAGCTTCGGCGTCCCGCGCACCGTGCTCTTCGCCGGCAAGGCGGCCCCCGCCTACCACGCCGCCAAGTCGATCATCCGGCTGATCAACGCGGTCGCGGCGACCGTCGACGCGGACCCGGCCGCCGCCGGGCTGCTGCGCGTGGTCTTCCCGCCGAACTACAACGTGACGCTCGCCGAGAAGATCATTCCGGCCGCGGACCTGAGCGAGCAGATCTCGACGGCCGGCAAGGAGGCCTCGGGTACGGGCAACATGAAGCTCGCGCTGAACGGAGCCGTCACGATCGGCACCCTGGACGGCGCGAACGTCGAGATCCGGGACCGGGTCGGCGCCGAGAACTTCTTCCTGTTCGGCCTGGACGCTCCCGAGGCGCTGGCGCTGCGGGCCTCGACGTACGACCCGCGCGCCTACTATCTGCGCGACGCGGAGCTGCGGGCCGCGCTCGACTCGATCCTGGCCGGCGACTTCGGCGGGGTGGGCCAGGAGGTGGCGCAGTCGCTGCTCGGCCGCGACGAATACCTGACGCTGGCCGACTACCGCGCATACGTGGAGGAGCAGGATGAGGTGTCGGCGGCCTGGCGGGACGAGGAGCGCTGGACCCGCATGTCGATCCTGAACACGGCACGCAGCGGCTTCTTCTCCTCCGACCGCACGGTGGGCGACTATCTCGACCACATCTGGCACGCCACACCCGTACGCGTCCAGGGTTAGCTGTGCGCGGTCCTGGCAAGAGCTTCCGGGGTGCGGGGCGCAGCACCCGCAGAGCCTCGCGGTCAGGGCGGGGTCAGCGGCTTGCTGAGTGCGACCGCCCGGCTCGTTCGCGGAGGCGGGTGGCGTGGGCGGGCCAGCCCTCGGCGGCGGCGTACTCGGCGGCGGCGGCCAGGTCGGACGGAGGTGCGTCGGCGGTCAGCAGGTGGTCGAGGAGGCGGGTCAGCGCCGCGCGACGGTCGGCGCGGCGGTCCTCGTCGGCCGATCGGGCCGCGGCGTGGACGCGGACCAGGTCGGGCAAGGACCAGCGGGCCGGACCGGTCGGGCACAGCAGGTGCTGGGCGGCGAGGTCGTGCAGGGCGGCGTCCGCCGCGCCGGGGGTCAGGCCGGCCAGCACCGCCGCGGCGTACGCGTCGAAGCTCCCGCCGGGGTGCAGCGCCAGCAACCGCAGCAGGCCGCGGGCACGGGCGGGCAGTCTCCGGTACGAGGTGTCGAGCGCCTGGCCCACGCGAGGGTCGAGGCGGCCGGAACGGTGCCGTTCGGCCAGCCAGTCGGCGTGGTCGGTGAGTGTCCAACCCGGGCGGTCCCGCATGTGGGCGGCGGCGCGGGCCAGCGCGAGCGGCAGCCGGCCGCAGGTCTCGGCGATCCGGTCCGCGGCCGCGGGGTCCGAGCCGGACGGGAGGTCCGGCACCGCGAGGCTCAGGTAGTCGCGGGCCTCGGCCGGGCGGAACTCCGCGACCGGGACGGAGGTCGCCTCGGGCAGACCGTCGAGACGCCGCCGGCTCGTGATCAGGGTGATCGAGCCGGGGGCGGACGGGAGCAGCGGCCGCACCTGGAGCTCGTCGGCCGCGTCGTCGAGCAGCACGAGGACCCGGAGGTCGGCGAGCCGGGCGCGGAAGGCCGCCGCGCGGGCCGCGAGGCCGTGCGGCAGGCGCTGGCCTTCGGTGCCGAGCAGGCGCAGGAAGCCGTCGAGCACCGCGGCCGGGTCGGCGGGCGGCTGGTCGGCGTGGCTCCCGCGCAGGTTGACCGCGAGGATCCGGTCGAACCGGCGGGCGGCGGCGAACCGGTGCGCGGCGTGCACCGCGAGGCTGGTCTTACCCACCCCGGGCATGCCGGCCAGCACGTACCCGGCGCCGGCGGGCAACGGTCGCAGGGCGGCGATCTCCGGCGTACGCCCCAGAAAGCCGGACGTCTCGGCGGGCAGCCTCCCCAGGACGCGTACCTGGTCGGCCGCGCCCCGGGTCTCCCCGCTGGCCACCCGCAGCGCCTGCCGCCACTGGTTGACGTAGCCGGCATCGGCGTGCAAAGCCTGAACGACCGCGACCACCAGGTCCGGGTCGAGCCGGCGGCGGCCCGCGCGGAAGCAGTCGACCACTGTGGTCTTGCCGACCTGGCCGGACGGCGGGCGCGGGCCGTTCACGCGGGCGGTGATCGTCTCGTAGGACGGGTTGCCCGCCCAGGTCTTGAGCAGGCGCAGGGAGCCGGTGACCTCGTCCAGGGTCTGCGCCTGGCCGGGGTCGGGCAGCACGGCGAACTGTGACAAGACACGCTCCGCGGGGTCGTCAAGCGTGGAACATCGACGTTAGTCGTCATCGGCCACCCACGATGTCAACGACCGGACATCCGGATTCGTTCGGATTCCGCCTGCGCGGGCCGGACGTGCAGCAGAGTGGGGGGTGCCGGGCGGATCCGATAACGGGGGGTCGTTCCCACCGAGGGGGCGGGAGCGGCACGGATCGGACGGCGCGTGGCCGGGCGTGGCTGCCGAAAGGCCCCACGCCCGGCTCTCACGTTCCGCGAAGCACCAGCTCAGGCCGCCGCGCCACGCAGGACCGCGTCGACCAGGGCCTCGACGAAGCCCTCGTCGGGCACCCGCGGAGCCCACTGGAACAGGCCGTGCAGCATCGACGGGCCGGTCAACATGAGCAGCGTCAGCTCGACGTCGAGGTCAGCCCGCAACTCCCCGCTCGCGATGCCGCGCCGCAGCACGCCACGCATCACGTCCCGGCGCGGCTCGACGACGGCCTGGTACATCGTCATGATCGAGTCGTCGCGCAGCAGCTCGGGCAGGAGGCAGGCGGTCACCTTGCTGACGCTGCGGGACGGGCCCTTGCGGTTCGCCTTGACGAGCACGACCAGGTCGTCGCGGACCGACTCCCCGACCGGCTCGGGCAGCGGGCCCTTCATCGCCGCGATCGCGTCGATGATCAGGGCCTCCTTGTTGGGCCAGCGGCGATAGATCGTCGCCTTGCCGACACCGGCCCGCGCGGCGACCGCCTCGATCGAGATGGCGGCGACGCTCTGGCCCTCGCTGAGCAGGTCGAGCACCGCGTGCAGGATCGCCTCGTCGGTGCGAGCGTTGCGCGGCCGGCCGGGAGCCTTACGCTCCTGGCCGGCCACAGAAACCGTGGTCATGGTTTTCATGTTACCGACACGTCACGCCTCGACCAGTTCCACGCCCTGCTCCTCGGCGAGGCCCTCCGCCGAGGTGGGGGCGGGAGCGGCGGCCGGGCGCTTGCCGGGCAGCCAGATCAGCGCGACCACGGCGCCCAGGAGCGCGAAGACCATCGAGCCGATCGCCGCGTAGTGCATGCCGTCGAGGAACGCCGCGTTGGCCTGCTGGATCAGCGCGGGTGCCGCCGCTCCGCCCTGCTCGGCGACCCCGTACGCCCCGGAGATCGACTCGCGGGCCGCGTCGGCCGCCTGGGCCGGGAGGCCGTCGGTCGCGTTGCCGAGGTTGCCGCGGTAGACCGAGGAGAGCACCGCGCCGAGGACCGCCACGCCGAGCGCGCCGCCGAGCTGGCGGATGGTGTTGCTGACCGCCGAGCCGACGCCCGCCTTCTCGCGGGGCAGCGCTGCCATGATCGATTCGGTGGCGGGCGGCATCACGTTGGCCATGCCCACGCCCATCAGGAAGAACGCGGCGCCGACCAGCCAGATTGGGGTGTCCTGGCCGATGAAGAGCCAGACCGCGAGACCGGTGGCCACCAGCAGCAGGCCGACGAAGCTGACCGCCTTGGGGCCGAACCGCTTGACCATCGCGGCGCTGCGCGGAGCGAAGATCATCTGGCCGAGCGCGAACGGGACGAAGAGCGCGCCGGACGCGAGCGGACCGTAACCGCGGACGAGCTGCAGGTAGAACGCGCCGAAGAACATCGCGCCCATCGCGGCGAAGAAGACCAGGCCGATCATGCCGGTCGAGGCCGAGAACTGACGGTTGCGGAAGAGCCGCACGTCCAGCGACGGGAACTCGATGCGCATCTGCCAGGCGATGAACGCGGCCAGAATGACCACGGACCCGGCCAGGGTGCCCCACGACTTCGGGTCGCCGAAGCCGGCCTCGCCGCCCTCGATCACGCCGTAGGTCAGCAGGCTGAGACCGATGATGGAGAGGAGCACGCCGAGATAGTCGATGCGACCGGGCTTCGGGTCACGTGACTCGGGCACGAGCACGAGCACGAGGATCACGCCGGCGATCGCGACCGGCACGTTGATCAGGAAGACCGAACCCCACCAGAAGTGCTCGAGCAGCAGGCCGCCGACGATCGGGCCGATCGCCACGGCGAGGCCGACCGCACCGGCCCAGATGCCGATCGCGCGGCCGCGCTCCTTGGGCTCGAAGACGTTGGCGATGATCGAAAGGGTGGCCGGCATGACGGCCGCGGCGCCGAGCCCCATCAGCGCGCGGGCCCCGATGAGCTGGCCGGGGGTGTTGGCGTAACTGGAGATCAGCGAGGCCAGCGCGAAGATCGCGAGGCCCGTGACCAGGGTGATCCGGCGACCCAGCCGGTCGGCGAGGATGCCGGCGGTGAAGAGCAGACCGGCGAAGACCAGGGTGTAGGAGTTGATGGCCCACTCGAGCTGACTCTGCGTGGCGCCGAGCCCGTGCTCCGGGTCGGCGATCGTCCGCAGGGCGACGTTCAGAATGGTGTTATCGAGCACGACCACCAGCAGGCTGATGACCAGTACCCCGAGAATGACCCAGCGCCGGGGGTGTCCGGCGGGTGCGGTCGCTGGTGCGTCCACGTGTGTTCCCCCATTTTTCGAAACGGATCCGTTCCGAATCCTTGGGCACCCTAACCCCGGACTGACGCGAAACGGAACGTACCCGTATCGAAATGTGCCGTCCGTCACTGACGGTTGCAACCGGTCGCTTGGCCCGATCGATCGGGCCGCGCACGCCGTCCAGGCCCAGCTTCTCGTTGCCTACCTCAGGACGAGCTCGCCCTCGCCTCCCGCCAGCGCCTGACCGCCGAGGCGATCACGGTCCGGGAGTCTCAGCCGGCGCGCGGCACCGGCGCCTCCCGGTCGGCCCCGGCGCGGAAGCGGATCGCCTTGTGGGTGCCGTCGCAGAACGGCTTGGTGGCCGACTTGCCGCAGCGGCAGAGCGCGATCGTGCCGCGCCCGGGATCGATCGGGGCGCCGTCGGGGGTTTGCAGCTCGAAGTCGCCGCGCACGATCAGCGGCCCGTCCGGGTAGGGAACGATCGTCGAAGACATGGCGGGCAAATGCCCTCTGACCTGGTGCTGAAACGACCCGTTTACATCGCCACCGATCGGGAAGCTTGCTGTCATGCAACTTCCTCCGGCCCGCGGGGCCGTCTCCGCCGCACTCATCGACGTGCTCCGGGGGCGTGCCTCGAAACTCCCGGCCTTCGCCCGGTTCGGCGGCGACGAGGATCTGCACCTGACCCTGTTCATCTGCTACGAATTGTCCTATCGCGGCTGGGACGGCGTCGACGACGGGTGGGAGTGGGACCCGGGCGTGCTGCACCTGCGGGCGGCCGCTGAGAAGCGGTTCCTGGCGGCCCTGCACGAGCTGGTGGGGCCGCCACCGCGCGACGTGGATCCGGCGTCCGTGCCCGCGCGGCTCGGCGAGCTCGTGGCGGCGGACGACGGGCCGGGGCTTGCCGGACATCTGCGCGGGCGGGCCACGTGCGAGCAGTTCGAGGAGTTCGTCACGCACCGCTCGGTCTATCACTTGCGCGAGGCGGATCCGCACACCTGGGCGATTCCCCGGCTCGCCGGCCGGGCCAAGGCCGCCCTCGTGGAGATCCAGGCCGACGAGTACGGCGGTGGGGTGGCGTCCCGGATGCACCAGGAGCTGTTCAAGCAGACCCTGCGGTGGTTCGGCCTCGATCAGACGTACGGGGGATATGTCGGCTCGGTCGGCGGGCCGACGCTCGCGGTGAACAACGTGATGTCACTGTTCGGCCTGCACCGCAAGAGCCGGGGCATGCTGCTGGGACACCTGGCCGCGTACGAGATGACGTCGTCGCTGCCGAACCGGTCCTACGCCAACGGGTTGCGGCGCCTCGGCGGCGACGCGGCGGCGACCGCGTTCTACGACGAGCACGTCGAGGCCGACGCGGTGCACGAGCAGATCGCCGCGCACGACATGTGCGGCTCGTTCGCCGTCGCCGAGCCGGAACTCGCCGGGGATGTGCTGTTCGGGGCGCGCTGCGCGCTCGCGCTCGACAACGTCTGGGCGGCCTCGATCCTCGACGCGTGGAACGCGGGCCGGTCCTCGCTGCGTGCCGGGGACTGTGAACCGCTCCACGCCGGGTAGCCGGACCTTCGTTCCGCACGGATCGCCCGGGACGACACGATCGACCTGCCTCTGCGGCCCGGGGGTCGTCACCGCTAGCTGAACAGCATGCCGAGCGACGACCCCGAGACTTGCAGGCGGTCCAGGGCGTACGGCATGGACATGGCCGGCGGCAGCGGCCGCAGCTCGGAACCGGCCAGCATGCGGGTGGCGTGACCGGTGGCGACCGGCAGCGTCGGGTAGCGGCTCGCGGCGAACCGGTCGACAGGATCACGGGTCCGGCCGAACGCGGCCAGCGAACGCCACTGCGACAGGGTCGCGACCGGCTCCCCCGCATAGCCGGGCGACTCGGGCAGGACGGTGACGCCGCCGAAGCGACCGCTGCCGGCCAGCCACAGCTCGGCGGCCTCGACCGAGATGCGGGCGGCCGACTCGCACCAGTACGGGACCATGCCGCTCGCCCGGACCATCCACGGGTCGAGCAGGCGGCCGCTCTCGATCACGCAGCGGTCCCCCGCGTCCTGCCGCCACTGCCGCAGCAGGTCGGCCACGCAGGCGCTGAGCGTCTCCGGGCGGGCGTAGAGCAGACGGTGCGACGGGCGCCCCAGCCCGGCCAGGTCGACACCGAGCGAGGGTTCACCGGAACGTTCCGCGTACCGCGGCGGGGTGTCCGGGTCGACCCGGGGCCAGGAGCCCGCGCCGAGCCCCTCGAGGATCAGCCGGAACTCCGGGTTGCCGATCGAGTAGTCCTCGGGCCGGGCACCGGCGACCGGGCTGCCGATCTGGAACCCGTGCCGGTCGGCGACCGCGGTCACCGGCCAGGTGCGCAGGTCACGTAGGAGCAGCGTGCCGGCGCCGGGCACGAGCCGGGTGCGCAGGAAACGCTCGTACGCCTGCGGCAGGGCCAGCCAGCGCAGGTGGAACCGCACGGTGGCGCCGCAGAGCGCGCCGCCGCGCAGCGGGTCGTGCACCTGCCGAAGGGTGACGGACGGGTTGCGGGCGTTGATCCGCCGGGCCAGCTCGGCGCCCCATTCCAGCGCGCCCGTCCAGTCGCCGGGTGAGCCGCCGGGCCAGGTCAGGGTCAGCGGTACGGTCGTGGGCAGCCAGGCCGCGCCGAGCGCCACGGCGAGGTGGGCGGTCGAACCGTGCGGCGAGGCGAGCAGCGCGGCCGGATAGACCGCCTCCTGGTAGTGCCCGACGATCCACTCGGCGATCGCCTCCGCGTCGATGGTGTCGGCCAGTTCGTGCGGGATCGCCTCGGCGTACGCGTCGCGGGCCAGTTCGAAGTTGCGCTGCTGCGGTGGCAGGTGGCCGCGCCGCCCCAGCAGTGGTGTCCGTGCCACCCAGTCACCGGCCGTTCCCGACGCGATGGACAGCAACGCGCGGCAGAGGCTGTCGGCGCACACGACCCGGTCGATCGGTAGCCCGCCCCGTGGCTCCGACATGGTCTCGAAGATCGTCACCCGAATCAGCTCCCCCCAGAGTTCACGGGTCGCTACCCGGCACCCGATCCCACAAACGCAGCCCGTGTGTGAGCTGGCTCAACGCACCGTGACTGAAGCTGCCCGGCTGGTCGGCGCGGCCTGCGGTTTCATAGTCCGTGACCGGTGGTCGCTATGGCGCCCGTCACGGTGTGTCAGTGCCCGTTCACACTCCCCGACCGCGGCCGGTGGTGACCGTGTTCGTCGGCCCGGAGCAGGAACCGGAGGCGCGGAGCGGGCCATCTTCAAAGGACGCGACCGGGCTGACGCCGCCGACGGCCCTGCCCCGCGTCGGGTGGCGGGCCGGTATCGACCTCAACCCCCTCGACGTGACCTCGGCCGACGACCGGGCCTGGCTCGAGGCCCTGATCTGGTGGATCTCGGCCGAGGACCCCGCGGTTGTTCCCTTCCCCGACCTGCCTCCCCCGCCCCCGACGGCTTGCACAAGAACGTCCTCGCCCTCGACGGAAAGCCGCTCGCCTGGACCGAAGCCCACGGCCGGAGCCTGTCCTGGTTCGGGAGCTGAAGACTTCCCCTTTCCGGATCATGGTGCCGGAAGCGTTCGAGGCCTTAATCTGATGGCGTGTCCGAGGACGACGACAAGCGGCCCGCGCGGGTCGGGGACGTGCACGAGCTGGCGACGGCCATGCCCGACGTCGTGATGGGCGGCGACGCCGAGCGGCCGGGCTTCTCGGTCGGCGGCAAGACCTTCTGCTTCTTCCGGGGGCCGCGCAAGGACGCGCGTGACCCGCTGACCGGCGAGCTCTACCAGGACGTGATCGCGTTCCACGTCGAGTCCGAGACGGACAAACAGGCGCTGGTCCTCGACGAGAGCACCCCGTTCTTCACCACGCCGCACTGGAACGGCTACAACGCCGTCCTGCTGCTCGCCCGCGACCTGGGGCGGGTCACCCGGGGCGAGCTGGCCGAGATCATCCAGGACGCCTGGCTGGCCCGCGCCCCCAAGCGCAAAGTCGCCGCTTGGCGGGCCGCTCAACTGGGCGACTGAGCCCGCGGACAGCCGGGCTCACGGACAGCCGGGCTGATCGACAGCTGAGGTCATCGACGGCTGAGTGACCTCTTCGGCCAGGTCGGCCGCTCGCGGCGCCGGATGAGGAGCCCGCGCAGGAAGGCCCAGCCCCCGCCGACGTCGCTGACCAGGCGATCCCCGACGATGGCCCACTCCGCCACCAGTGCGGCCGCGCGGTCCATCGTGCGGCGTGCCTGTTCGAAGTCGCCGGCGTCGTTGCGCAGCAGCCACAGGCGGCGGCCCTGGTCCCAGGCGCGGGCCCGGGTGACGGTGACCAGCATGCGCTGGCTCCAGTCGTCGAGCGGGCCGACGAACTCGTCCAGGTCGCGTTGCCAGGCGGTGGAGAAGCCGCGGCGCAGCGGCGGGATCTCCTCGTAGAAGATCTCGTTGACCAGCAGGTAGTCGGGGTGGATCAGGTCGTCCCCGGGCTCCGGTGCGCCGAGTTCGTTCCAGGTGCCGATGAGCGCGAGCGCCAGGTCGTGGTTGATGTGGGCGTTGACGCCGAGCATGGCGGCGGCGAGGCGGCTCATCCCGGTGTCGCGGGCCCGCTTGAAGAGAACCTCCCAGACGTCGGGCGTGTCCTCGTCGTCGTCGTTCCACAGGCTGAGCGCGTGGAAGTAGCGCTTGGCGAACTCGATGTCGAGCAGCTCGAGGAACTCGGGCTGGTTGACCCCGGTGACGAGCGCGCCGTCGACCCGCCGGGTGATCTTGAGGTAGAGCTCGTTGAAGGCCGAGACGCGGTTGGCGGCGGGGCTCGGCGGAAGCTCCTCGAGGATGGCCTGCACGGTCGCGAGCATCGTGATGACCTCGCCGATGCTGCCCGGATGCTCCCGCAACGCCTCGCCCACCCGCTCGTGCAGCGGGCTCCACCCGCGACCGGGCGGGATCTCGAGCGTGGACAACTCGAGCCGTTTCGCGTGCAGCAGCTCCGCGCTGCCCCGCGCGAGTTCACGATCGAATGCCGTCGTCATGCGAGAAGCCTCGCGATTCCGCCGCCTTGCCGCCACCGAGTTGTCGGCAAGACGTCGCGCGAATTACCTCACACCCGTCCCGGCGGTCCGGTGCAGCCCGGTGATCAGCGCTTCGAGCAGGTCGGCCCGGGCCGCCAGGCCCGACGCGGAGACCCACTCGTGGCGGGCGTGGGCGCCGCCACCGGGCGGGGCGAGCCCGTCGACCGTCGGCACACCCATCGCCCCGGTCGTGTTGGTGTCGGCGGCGCCGTCAGCCGGCCGGCCGGCGAGGGTCTGCCCGATCCCGGCGGCCACCCGGACGATCCGGTCGAGCAGGCCCGCGGTGGCCTCACCCGGCCGCCACGTGGGCCGGCGTGCCAGCAGACGACTTTCCACCAGAGCCCGATCCCGTACGGGCGTGAGCCCGGCCAACGCCGCCAGGACGGCCTCCTCGTTCTCCGGGTCCGCGAAGCGCAGCCCCAGGTCCGCGTGGGCGCGACCGGCTACCACGTTGGTGCGCCCACCGCCCGCGATCGTGCCGGTGTTCAGCAGCACCGGCCGGTCGGCGACCACCACGCGGAAGGCGACGAGCTGGTCGACCAGTTCGTCGATCGCGTTCACGCCCGCCTCCGGGTCGAGGGCGGCGTGCGACTCGACACCGGTCACCTCGACGCGGGCCCGGGTGCTGCCGCGGCGGCCGGTCTTCAGATCGCCTCCCGGGTGCGGCGGTTCCATCCCCAGCACGGCGGTGGTCCGGCCCGCCTCGGCGCGCACCAGGTCGCCCGCGGTCGGTGAGCCGATCTCCTCGTCGGCGACGACGATCACGCGCACCTCGGGGTGGGGCCGGCCCGAGGTCACGACCCGGCGAACAGCGGCGAGGAGCGCGACGAGCCCGGCCTTGGTGTCGTAGACGCCCGGCCCCGTTACGGTGTCGCCCTGCACCGACCACGGCATCTCGGCCAGGGTGCCGACCGGCCAGACGGTGTCGTAGTGACTGAGCAGCAGCAACTCCCCGCCCGTGACCCCGTGGGCGGGCAGCGTCCACAGCAGGTGGGCACCCTCCCGCGCGGTGGCCAGCCCGGCCTCAGCCGCGTCGGCCTCGAGCACCGAGGCGAGTGCGGCGAGCGCGCGGCTGTCGCCGGTGGGCGACTCGAGGAGCGTCCAGGTGCGCAGCGTGTCGAGCATATGCGAACGCTAAGATCACTCCTCGGCATTGTCAACGTGCGGAATCAGGTGCACGATGACGTATATACGTTTCATATCTTTCGGGGCGAGGAGCACGATGAGCGACGGCGTCCTGGTGCGTGACCTGGTGGGGCTGGACGAGTGGTCGGCCGCGTCGGCGCTCTACCGGCAGGTCTTCGCCTACCAGCACCCCGAGTTCGGCATCAGCCCCCGCCTGCTCGCCGCGCTGCGCGAGAACGCCGGGTCGGTGCTCGGCGCGTTCGACCCCGACGGCGAGCTGGTCGGCTTCTGTTACGGCTTCAGCGCGGTCGAGGCCGGGGAGCTCTACCACTACTCGCAGGCCGCCGTCGTCGCGCCGGGCGTGCAGGGCACGGGTGTCGGGCGCCGATTGAAGCAGGCCCAGGCCGACGTCGCCCGGGCCACGGGGGCGCGCACGATGCGGTGGACCTTCGACCCGTACGCCCTGCGTAACGCCCACTTCAACTGCACTGTCCTCGGGGCCACGGGGATCCGGTTCCGGCCCGACCACTACGACGACGGCGACTCGGACCGGCTCCTCGTCTCGTGGGACCTCACCGGGCCGTCCGGGCCAGGTCCGGAATGGGCGACCGTGGTCGCCCCGGCCGACGAACGGCTCGCCGCTCCCGAGCCGGCCGACCGGGCCCGCCTGCGCGCGGAACTGATCGAGCGGTTCCGGGCCGGCGGGCGGCTCGTCCGGGTCGCCCGCCGGGACGACCAGGCGGTCTACACGTTCGAACGGGACGGCTCGTGAGGACACGCCCCGCCACCCCGGCCGAACGCTTCGAGCGCAACGTCCAGCGACGCTCGGCCCAGGTGCTCAAGCAGCGGGTCCTCGAGCAACAGCGGGCCGAGTTCGACAAGGCGCTGGCCTGGGCGGCCGAGCACGACGCGATCGAGATCGCGGCTGCCCGCATCGTCTCGGCCCGGCGGCGCTACCTGCTCGGCAACGGCAAGTCGCTGAGCTACGCGGCGCTGCTCGGGGCCGACCTCAGCGCGGGGCTCTCCGGCGTCCACCTGGTCGACGGGGCCACCGTGCGGGCGCTCGACGTGCTCAGCGACATCCGGCAGGGCGACCTGCTGGTGGCGATCTCGATGTCCCGCTACCGGCGCGAGACGGTGTCGGTCGCCGAGGCGTACGCGGCTCGCGGCGGGGAGCTCGTGCTGATCACCGACGCGGAGGACGCGCCGCTCACCGCGCTCGCCACGACCCGCGTCGTCATCGGGACGGACACCGCGTCGTACGCCAGCTCCCCCACCTCCGTCGTGCTGGCCCTGCACCTGCTCGCCACACTCACCATCGCCAGCTCGAAGGGCGCCGGACGCCGCCTGCACGAGCGGGACACCTTGGCCGCCGAGCTCAACCTCTACGTGGACCCCGCATGACTCGCATCACCGCTGTCGACCTGCGGCGCGTGCGCCTGCCGCTCGTGCACGAGTTCCAGACCAGCTCACACGCGAAGCGGTCCCTCGAACACATCCTGATCGCCCTCACCGCCGACGACGGCACGGTCGGCTGGGGCGAGATCGCCTCACCGAGTGGGCCGTTCTACTCGGCCGAGACGGTCGAGAGCTGCTGGGCGGTGGCCCGCGACCACCTGACGCCGCTGGTGCTCGGCACCGACTGGGACCACCCGGCCACCCTCGCCGCGGTGCTGAGCAAGGTGCGCGGCAACCATTTCGCGCGGGCCGGTTTCGATCTGGCAGCCTGGTCGCTCTGGTCCGCCGCGCAGAGCATCCCGCTGGCCACGGCGCTCGGCGGGGTCCGCACCTCGGTCGAGGCCGGGGTCTCGCTGGGCATCGAGAAGACGATCGACGACCTGCTCGCCCAGGTCGCGCTCCGGGTCGACGAGGGCTACCGCCGGATCAAGCTGAAGATCGCGCCCGGCTGGGACGTCGAGCCGGTGCGGGCGGTGCGGGCGGCGTACCCGGAGGTGCCGTTGCACGTCGACGCCAACGGCGCCTACACGCCGACCCAGCTTCCGGTGCTGACGGAGCTCGACCGGCTGGGCCTGCTGATGATCGAACAGCCGTACCCGCCGCGCGCCCTGGTCGAGCTGGCCGACCTGCAGAGCCGGCTCAGGACGCCGATCTGCCTGGACGAGTCGGTCGAGGAGGTGGACGACCTGGTGACCGCGCTGCGGCTGGGCTCGGGCCGGATCCTCAACATCAAGGTCTCGCGGATGGGTGGGCTGACCCCGGCCGTACGGGCCCATGACCTCGCGGCCGACCAGGGTGTGCCGGTGTGGTGCGGCGGCATGCACGAGTTCGGCATCGGCCGCGCGGCCAATGTGGCACTGAGTGCCCTTCCCGGCTTCACGCTGCCCTCGGACGTGTCGGGCTCCGACAAGTACTACGCCCGCGACGTCACCACGGCGCCGATCGTCGCCACCGACGGCCTGGTCGAGGTGCCCACGGGCGCCGGTCTCGGCCGCGACCCGGACCTCGCGTTCATCGCGGAGAACACGACCGACCGACTGACCCGGACCTGCGGATGACCACCTGGACGACGAGACCGTGCCGACCCGGCTCACCGATGCCCTGAGGCGCCGGAGCTGGTCGTCGCTCAGCTTGCGAAGGGGCATTACGCCTGGAGCGG
>Ga0247737_1000528_pt1 | contig 15382 bp, 13 predicted proteins | sample UWRJL028104C2_FD_180937 | JGI IMG/M metagenome (GOLD analysis project Ga0247737, IMG submission 180937) | Plant litter microbial communities from Arlington Agricultural Research Station in Wisconsin, United States - UWRJ-L028-104C-2 | ecosystem: Environmental > Terrestrial > Plant litter >...
CTAGCTGCGGCAGCTTTAAATAATTAAGCCTCTCATTGTGGAGCTCAGCTCCACGACCATGAGGAGTGTGGGGATTAGCTCCTACTCAATATGACTTCGCTCACCAAAACCGCATTACATAAGCTCCTCTATTAACGTAAGACAATTTACAACTCTATTACTTCATGAAAATCAGCTTAGGTAATATTTTGGTTTAAAACTGTCAACGTCGAGTAGTTGAGGAAGCTTTTGACAAGTAAGGAGCGCCACATAGACCCCCAATAGCGTTATACTCTTAGGTCGCGAACTGGAATGCTTACTCTACTCCAAATTTCATTACCCGGTCTGTCGCCCAAGGTTCATAAATTCTCCACAAAAGCAAGCTATTGAACAGTTTACAATGGAAGATCTACCGCACTTATATGAAGTAATTACTGTCCGGTTAGTTACTGAGTGTACTGATTTTGCTCTGCAAAAAACTGAATTGGTGATACATAACGAGGCCTGAAATTCTCAATGAGTAGCGTAAACTTTTAGGTTATCACTCAGGCGAATAGGATTATTTACAGGCTGAAGCTATGCAATGTAAGCGCGCCAGCCATCCATATATAAACAACAATCTTTTCCGAGCAATAGCTCATGCATATATTTTTGTCTCCCTCATATGTAATAATTCCATCCTAAATGGTATATATTAGGTCCCATCCTATCTTCCCTTCCCTTCCCTTCCCTTCCCTTCCCTTCCTTTCCCTTCCCAGGCCCTTTTCCTAACTTATATAAACCATAACTCCTTCGATGCCATTACAATACTGTACAGTCTCCATACGCAAATAATAAACAAAATTGTACCTCAATTTTCAAACCCCTGAATTCCCAATCCACTAGCTCTGGCTTTCTCTCTCCGGATCCTCTCCCTGTAAATTTCAGCTCGCTGGCGCGCTTCTTCAACGTCTACGCCAGGCACCCCAGATCCGAACTCAATCACTGTCCGTGGACCAATTCGAACACCACCACTGCCTGTACGGCCCATGTCCGGAGCTTCCGCTGATACCTCAGCCGGATACGGAACAGGTGGTGAAAATGGGCTTTGTATTTGGCGCGGTGATTGACGCGGGGATTGATGTGGTGTTTGGCGTGTCAAAGCTGGTGGTTGAAAGGGAAGCTGCGTGTGCAGCGGAGAAGGGTGTCTACTTGAATAGTTTGACGAAACAAGCGAGGGATTTGAGAACGTCGAGTTTGGGGGCGCTCCAGGTATATTAGGGGAATTGCTATACGTTGATGCCGACGGCGAGAACGAGGGCGCCATCGGGTTAAATCTTCGTCTTTGCTGCGCAGTATTTTCGCCTGCACTATCATCCAGGGGTTCTGAAAACCTCAACGGAGGACTTCGTTTCAATTCTGGCCGATCTTCTCGTTCCTTTTCCTCCTTCATATACATTTGGTAGCTAGTATGGACTTTGGGGCTGAAGTCCGATAATAAGGGCATTGGCTCCGTTCCCGTAATGCTTGCCCTTCTTCTCTCATTCCCCTGGTCCATACTCTGGCCAGATGTGTCCCGAGACATAGGCTGGCTGGTATACCCACTATTTTCGTGTGACAACTCTGGGTGGCCTGGGACATACGTCCAATTCTGTTTATGCAGAATATTGGGTGTTGATAATGATAGAGATGCTGTATTATAAGGGTCGTGAAATGAAGACGGCAGACTGTCTGAAATATTTCGATAGTCATCTGAATGATCGAATCGAAGTGGAGAAGACGGTGAGCGTCTACGGGTTTCAATTGGAAGTGGCCCGCTCATTCTTGGATAGTAGTTTGTTAACGGATCTGGGACGAGATTCTCCTGATCATGCTTTACCATGTAATCAAAAGGCTGATCTCTCTCATATGTTGGACTTAACGGGTATGGGGGCATTGGCGTTACTATTTGTGGCAAGGTACGTGGAAGAGGCTGTCTGGCAACCTCGATAGGAAACCTATTGAGTGCTTCTATAGCTGACATACTGGAGGGGCTTCCGAACGTAGACACACTATCTTGTACGCTTCCTGGCGCTTCTATATTTACAGGTTGTCTGTAGCTAGGAACGTTGTCTTTCGTAGGCTCTGAAACAGCTGCGGCATAAGAAGACCTTCCTCGTCTTATCATAGACCCTTCACTCACAGCCTGGGAAGAAGATCTATGGCCAGTTAGCATTTTGGAACGCCACTTCTCAAGAGAGAGCTCTGGTATGGTAACTATCTTGGGAGCAAAAAAATAGGAGCTCTCAGAGTTTGGAAGAGTTCGTGACCGATTGTGAAGCAACACGAAATGTATCAAAAGGTTATCACATCTTTGACAGAAGGACCTTTTTGCATAAAAAATGTGTGATCCAAATGATGAGCTCTACTTATCCATCAAAAGCGGTCACGAAGTCTGACAATGTCTGGTGATATCTGAGACGGGCTCCCAAGAAAGACGCTAGTATGGAAGCCCCAAGATAACTAGTCAGAATTTTGAAAGGAGCATTTGCTAACCTTCGACTCATAATCGTTCCACCTCCTCTTGGTGGCGGCGGACTGCTCTTACTAATTTGACTTAACGCAACTTCCGCACTTGATCTGCCCGAAATCCTTCCACGAGACACTGTTCGATTGTGAGCATTTTCTACGTAGCCGTCTGCGTTTTCGGGGATTAGAATTCGAGTGCCAATACTAGGTCGAGGTTGTATTGCCCTAGGATCAATACCACCGATAGCTCGAAAAGCTCCCGCGCGATCGTGATATCTGGTGTTTTCCAAGAATTTAGTCGTCCGATGATGAACATCCAAACGCGCTCTAGATTTTCTGCGAGGACCAACTTTCTCCCATTCCCCACCTTCACTCACGGGAGATTGTAGGTTTTTCACCGTTTGTTGAGATGGTTGTATTGTCATTCGAGTCGACTCACTATCGCTGTCATAACCTGGATCCTCTAAAGCAGGCATTGGAGGAAAGTTCTGTGGTGAGAAATCAGGAACTTTAGCTGGAAATGCGGCTTCAGAGTGCTTAATTGACTTTGGCGACTCATGCTGATCGAAGCCCCAAGTTGATACCGCGGACGCAAGCTTAGGATCGAAGGCAGGAGTATCTGGTGCAGTATCTGAAGAGCTACTAGTTCGATCAAATATAGAAACTTGGAATTTATCCTGCTTTCCATGTTTGATAACACTGGAAGCCTCAGCAGCAGTTCTTTGTTCTATTTCTGATTTGATGAGACTAAGCCGAAGGTCGAGCATTGTAAGCGTTTCCTGAGCACAATTAGTTCGCATTGCAGAAAGTTAACCACTTCATAAGACAATAGGCAAGAATTCAAATTGATTCTAGCGTATTACACAACAGGCGAGATACTAAAGCACCATCTTGCGAGACGTTGGAAGTTCTTGCGAGTTTGTACATATTGTCAATATCTCAGAACGTTTGAGCATTGAGGGGATAAAAATATGCGAAAAGTGACTTACTGGTGGCGTTGTATTTTTGTGCCGTGTAACATGCTCCCGAAGCCTAATACCATGTATCTCATACAGTCGATAATCTTCCACCAATCCTGTATTGTTCTTTTTGGTAATTCTTTCGTTTGCAAAATCGTAGGAGCAGCAAAAGACCTGAACGGCTCTATGCAGCCATAGTGGATACTTAGAGCGGTCTTTGTCAGAGTGTAAGTTGTATACGAAGAAATCCTGTACAACACTGTGCAGGCGAACTACGTCAATGTTTTCGGCGAGCATATCATGACTTTGAGTACTTCGCGAACTCTGGGATGAAGTTAACTCTTCGTGTACATTTCGATCTATTAACGCGAACATATTCAGGATTCGAAAAGTGTCGTTCAAGGTGCCGCTCGTTTGACAAGGTATATGCTGGCCTTCAAGAATAGGGAGCCCCAGATGAATCATCTCGACAGGAATATGCTGACTAAAGAACGAGAGAATATACATGAGATTCAAGGCCTCGAAAGCGCCGAGCTCGTGGAGTTGCTTGACCACCTGTCCAAGAGTCAATTAAACTTCCCGTTTTGCTTTCCTCGATACATGATTGCGTTGTCCCAGACGTTTTGACATTTTCTAGAATGAAAATAAAAAGGCCAGCGACTGTCTATTCAATGTCTCAAAACGTCTAAAACAACGAATATCAATAAGTAGAGAGTAACTTACCGCAGTATATGCACCTAATCCTCTCAATTTAGGCTCTGAGGCATACGATTTTGCAAACTTGCCCAAATGCTCCCCGGTATCCTTCAGCCTTTGCGCTACTAGGTGAATAACAACAGGCAAGAAGCCCATGCTTTGGACAAGCTCCATTCCATATCTCAAATCATCTTTTGAAAAAGGTTCTTTCTTATCAAGCTCTTTCAACAGAAGAAGCCGGGCCTCAGTTGCACTCAGAAGAGGGAGCTTGATGATTTGCGGACTCATCCACAAATGGTTTCCGCTGGCACTTTTCTCAGTACTCGTGTATATAATACCGGTCTTGGGACTGTCCGGCATGAAGCGTTGCATTCCATCTAGATCATCGAAGCGCATACCATCTAGCACCAGTAGCCAATCTTGGCGTTTGTTCAGCCATTTCTTAACTGCTTTCATAAATTGCTCCGTGCTTTGCTGACTATCTGGTGATGGCGAGACGAAGTTCTGCTGTTTCAAGACGATTTTCCGAGCTATGTCCCAGAATCCAGCTGTCAGCTCGTGCCTTGACTTAGCCCTTAGCCAAAAAATGCCACCAGGAAATTCTTCTTTGTGATCCCACACAAATTGCCTTGCTAAATGTGTCTTACCACCACCAGGCATGGACTGGATAAGAACTGCTGAAGTGCCTTGTGAACGTCTTTTCTTGTCGAAAATCATCCTGTGTAATTCGACCATTTCTGTTTCTCGGCCTACATTGCAATTGTTAGTAGGTATATCATCATCTATGCTCAGGGACTTTTGGATTATTGTCTCTCAACTTTTTTATATTGGAAATCGTGAACGAAGCAGGTGTGAATACGTGAACATACCAACGAAGAGTGCGTTTGGACGAAAGCCTGACGGCTTGATGAAGTAGGGTGCATCGTCTTCGGGATCATCTTCTACCACAGCTTCAGGCGGAATGCTGATTGTTTCTTGAGGACCGATAATGGTAGAATTATTCATTGAAGGTGTATCTACAGATAAAAAGAAATCAGCCAAGGCAAACACCCAAAGCAATGAAACAGCAACAAATAAGCCAAAAATGTCTATTTCAAATTGCCACCCATTTTACAATCTCATTTGCGCACTGGCACAGCCTCTTCCGCGTCTTCATATTCCGCCGCCTCAAATTCAAATGTTGTCCTCGGAGGAATCGCTGGCAGAGCAGCCAGATCAGTCGCAGGACGTTGTTGGTACTCACTTGATATCGCGGGACTTGTACCAGTTGTTGATACGTTAGGCTGATTAGAGATTAGTGATACATTCTAAAATCATTAATATGTGTTACTCACAAATACACCTAGTAACTCGTCTGCATATGCCTGTTTGGCTTGTCTTCTTAGCTTGCGCTCAAATTCCTGTCGCTGTGGAATATATTTAGGCGCGTCTTGAATCCATAACTTGAGAGTAGTCGATACATTCAGATAACCAGGTGAATTCTTGGACTCGTATTTACACATGCCTGAGTGCGTATTGGCTATTCCGAAGTATACAACGTCTGGGAGCATGGGTGCGGCAGAAGTCTGCAATAGTTAGTACTGCCAAAGCGTTCGGGTTTCCATGCGATCCAGAAATTGCAAGGTAACACAAATTTTTCAGTGTACAAGGGCAAAATCATTGTTTCAAAGGGTAGAAAAAGTAGAAGTACTCGCCTGGTCCACGATCAAAGTCTTGGAGCCTTTCATATCCGTCTCCATTTCTTCATGTGCCATGCAGATTCTGAACTTTGGTAATATATCCAGAAAGTGAATATTGATATTTTGCAGTGTTTCGTTATTGGTCTGAAGGGTTTTGACCAATTGTGAATCAGAAACCATGAATTTCTTTGGAACCAACGTATGAACCATTTTCTCTAGCAGAACTCCCCACTGCGCGGCGTTTGCACCAGTGTGAGGCGTACCAAGGAAAATAATTCCGTAAGTAGAAACAAAGATATTGCGATTCTCATCCGCATGCTGGCTTTGGAGATCATTGGATAATTCCAGTGCCCGTTTCACCTGAAAATATGATATCAGCATTTATAAAGACAATGCGGACTGCTCGACACGATCGGATAGGAAAGAGATGGAAAGTAATCAACGTACTAATATGCCTCCTAAGCTATGGGCCACAAATATTATGGGGTGTTCGGTGGTTTCCTCGCTCAGTCTTTCCATGGCCAAATTGGTGATTAGGGATTGGGCATGTTGATAGATCATATCGGAGCTTTTGGGTGTTAGCGATCTCGACCTCAACCAATAATACGACGAATATTCGCGATTCGGTGTTTCTAGGAGGCTTTCGCTTGAAAGCAAGGGATAATAGCTCCTACTTCAAAGTGGTTCCAGCACATTTTGACACACTTGAACCCACAAGCAATAGCCATATATCGTTGTTTCCGAACACAATCTGCCGTGGAAAAACTATGGCTTACCTAGGACTTCCGCCATTACTTCCAAATGTCACCACATCCGCATTGTATCCGTACACTAATATTCTAGCCTTAACACTCTTCAGCGTCAGAGGCAACAAATCTGTGGGCCAGAAAACTCCATTCTTTGCCGTCCACGTATTCCTAGGATCTCCATTTAATCCGTGTACCAATACAATGTCGACTTTTGCTTCGGGATGTGAATACACTTCCGTGACCTCGAAACGTTTTATTTCGGACGGGTTTATTGCGGAGCCCTGAATACCAGTTGTCAGCTTACTTCTTAGCTGTTGGTATGGGGAAGATACTATGATGCTTACCATGCTGCGTATAATCGGCTTCGGCCAAGCTCGAATCTGTGTTCTTCAACACCACGTCGAGGTTCCAGAGAACAGGCCTTATAAAGGACAGTAAGAGGCAATGTCTAGCATGGTTTGCCGGATTTCACGTAGTCAGATATTGTGCAACGACGTCTGCCTGACCACAGCATCAGTATTTAAGAGACGCTTGGGGTCGAAGTTTGGTCGGTGTACCTGTGGCACGCGCCGAGCGAGGGTTAGTCACACGGCAGAAGGCCTGCACAGTCGCCCCTCTGCGGCAAAGAAGGATGGCAAGACTCTCGAAATGCACGCTATTGGGGATGGGTTCACTGTTCATGTGGCGCTGAACGAAGGGGTGGTGAAGGCAGTCAGCTGGTGCTGCGCAATACTAAAGTAAAGGGTGTCTCATACTACCATCCTACAAACAGGGGGGGCGGGAGGCTTAATCTAGGTTCTACGGGGCTAAAAAGTATAATAAGAAAAGTATCCGTCCCGTTGCCGTCCCCACGTTATTGCCCCTTATCCCCGAAGAGCCTCACGGCACGGTAGTTGCACCAGATCGATGTGCTATCTGGGGTAGAGAAAGCGTAGTAGGAGGTTCATGTTATTGAAGGCATTGATTACAGTTTCAACCACGTGTGGTTTGATATTATGCCACAGCGCCGTTCGCTCTAGGCTGCCATGGTTGAATGAGGCGCATGGTTCAGAGCATTGATGAACAAACAGTGCAGGCCTATTCGCAACCCGACGACTTCTTGAACCGCCTAGGAGCTTAAGCAAACCTTGTTCTTAACGCTGTCGGACTTGATCGCCTTGCGCTTGGAGGAGCTAAGTCCTTTGCGTGATGATACAAAATGATGGTACAGGAAAGTCAATGTTTGTGCTGTACTACCGCTCAAAGTGCGACGGTATGACTAACTCTTTGCGAAACCAACCTATAATCGAACTGGAACTTAGCACTGTCATGTGCGCCTATCTAGAGCCTCTTATACTTCCTACTCATGGTAAAACGTGATAGGCAAGGAGACCCTATATCTACTAAAATTATGACTGTGACGTCAAGTCTCGAGTCCTTCGGACTTCTCTTGTAAGACTGATTTGTCTTAAACGTTGATTGAGCAAGGTGTAGAGGGCACCCGTGTTAGGCTTCCGGACAAATACATAACTAATTCTTCGGTGACAGCATGAGCACATATTCTCGTGTGCTGTGCCCGAACTGGATCATATCCTTATCTCGCAGCTCCAAGTAACGACTGCTAGGGACTTCTTCTTTGTTGAGTAAAGTCTTGTTCGCTGACTCGAGATCAATCAAGTATGGACGCACTTTCCCCGTTTTGTCGCCAAACTCATTTCTCTTCTCAATGTATCGGAACTGTATTACAGCATGCTGTTTGCTAACGCTGGGGTGTTCTGCTGGCATATCTACCACAGCCAACTCCCTGCCAACTAGCCAGCAACTTCTTAGCCCTAACTCGATTGTCTCGACTATATCATTCCCTTTGAACACAAACAACTTCCAAATATCTTTAGTCGGGGGCTTACGGGCCTCGGGTGGTTCGTGATACTTGAGAACAATCGATGTGCCATCTGCTGCTGCGATAGAGTTTGAGGCTGCTGCTAGAAGTCCAGTCGGAGCGTAATTGGGCTTTTGTTTCTCTGGTACTGCCTCACCCGCGTCAAGTGCTGTTGAGTCATCTTTGCCAAAAGCTGCAGCCTGAGATGGGAGAGGTTGTTTGCTTTTGCGACTAGAGGTAATCTCAACAGAGGTCTCCCTAGAAGGCCTTGAATCTTGGAAACGGTCGCTTCTGCTTTTGTGCTTGGATCCTGTATCCCGTGAAAAGTCTTCTACCCGGTCTCTGCTGCTACTATGCTTTGGTTCTCGATCATCGTGGTGCCGTTTTCGGGAGGATTTGTGAGCTGGACTGTGCGACCGCCGGCGCTTCCTCTCCCTATCGTCATAGCTATCCCTTCCGTTGTCAAGTCGCGGTTCTCTTCTGTCGCGTTCCTTTCTATGTCTTCGGCGTCTCTCCTCGTCCTCCGAATCGCTGGATCGGGATCGTCGTCGCCGGCTCTCGGCCTTATCTTGCCGAGTCGAGTTCGCAGAGTCCATTGCGATTCGTTTGTATTCGCCAAATATATTCTTACTTGCAGCTTGTAAAACAATAGACGTTGGAAGATTACGCCAACTGTTGGTTCTGGTCGGGCATGGGGATAGAAATGTTTAACGAGCCAATAAAATATAGGGTTTAAACGCCTAACCGAATTCCGTAACCCAACATACATCTCAGCCTCACATTATGAACGAGTCTATCTTATGCAATTTACTGGGCCGATTTGTTTTTGACCACGTACTTTCGACGTGGATGTAATTCATTAGATCGATCCTTCGATCCTTCGATCCTATGAGCCCTATGCTCCCAGTCCCAGTAGGTTGGAGAAGTTGGTCGTGTAAGTGAGTGAAGTGTAGTGTTTGAGAAATTGAAAGTTTCGGACGCCTGTTCATACCAGGAAGAAACAGAAACTGGCTCGATGCATTGCGTTTATTCTCTAGTTAGGAAGTCGCAAAGATTCGCAACATTCTGTACTGAAGATCACTTAAGCCACCATTATGCCTCAAAACCAAGGAAGTTATGAATAGATATCGCAAACATGAGCCTCTACTGGTCTCCACCTCTACCAGATGTCTAAGAAATCCATCTGAAGCTCTTAACCAACCATTTGTGAAATAGCAGGTCTGTTATATCCCAATCTTTCTATACACCAGTAGAAGCTCGCAAGCCAGGCTTTGTTCGTGGTCGCCTATCCAGCAACCCAAATCACTCGTTTCGGCGGCTAGGTTTGCAGCAAAACGTCAATGCGACATAAGCAATGCCTCTTTCAATTCTACGTTATCATCCTATCAAGCGTGTATAGTTGTTTAGCCGATTTGGATACTGCCCCGAACCTGCCGTCCAGTTGGAACATTGTGGCCCTCTGGCTCTCAGGCCTTCGAGAAGAGCATGTGTGGTGTCAGTTCAGGCCGAGTCGCTATGGTTTTATATAACTGTTCGGGTTATCCTGATTTTGGGCTTCACCCTATTTATATGTTTGGGACGGAGATTGTATATAGGTGTGCAGAAAGGTAATCTATTTTCAAAGTATTCCCATCTAAATAAACGTTTCTAACAATAGTTAAGGTCGTATGCATTTCCACTGCCCAGTTCCTCCTGGACTACATGCATTCATCCATCTCGCATCTGACTTCAGCTCGAATCTGTTGAGCGATTCGATTTTTGCTTGAATGGATCTCTACAAATCAAGCCAGCTTGGAGTGCAGGTAGGAGCCAGCATGCCTCATATAGCGTCCCAGATTCGTCAGAGAGAAGCGGTACCACCATCCCCGTCTCTGAGAAGAGCGTATGAATGCCACGACTTCGAGCAGCAATTCTGAGCACCAACTGCCGTCCCTCAGTCTATTGGTGTCTATGCCTGACGCTAAGCATCACGACTTTTCCTCAGCGTCTGACAGGCATGGCATATCTTCTCCCAACGAGCATGCTACTCCTAACACTTCTGTTGAGTCTGTCTTTGATTTACCGTCAGCATACCCAACTGACTCGCCTAACTCGTCAATTGGTTCGCGTAACTCGTCATTTGGTTCTCCAAGTTCATCGACCGGCTCATCAAACACCTCTAATGAGTCTCCTTGCTCTTTATACAACTCGCCTAAGTCATCTCAAGCTTCATCATTTATAGTTGAACTAGAAGATACATCGGCACTTGCCGCATCAAAGCTTTCAACTCCTGCAGTTCCCACGGAAAAGCGCCAACCCCTTCCAGACTTCAAACGTGTACCAATCGAGCCGTTAGTGGAGGCTAGCTACCTCGACCAGCTCAGGAAAACAGAAATATCCGTAAGTGCTTTTGCAGCTGCCTCCATACACATCTATCGACCTATTCCATTTAGCCCAGGACATCTAGAAATTTCGTGACTAAACATACTCTAGAGCTTTGAAAATTCTCCAGAAGTCTGGTCGAAAGCTTTAGTGAGCTTCAACTTGTCCATTGGGGACGAGACTTTCAAAGGCAACATGTTTTCCTTGGGGCAGAACAAGGCTTTGCACCATATAGACTCAAGCCGCCCAAGAATGGCCATAAATATTGCTACATCCACTTATTTGTCCTTCAATGATGTATATAATAGCTTGTGACTAAACAGAAGTTTTACTAATTCTCGATTAGACTCGTGCTACTACCGCAATAGAGAATATAATAGCAATTGAATCAGAAAATCGGATGCTACTAGAACGAGCGATTGCTGCCGAGGAGGCTACGGCAATCTTAAAGAGGAAAACTGAAAGTTTACAACATCAAATTAACTATTGCTCCCATTTGCATCGACCAAATACTGCTCCCGAAAAGAAGCCTCGAGCGGTCAGCACCAGCGCAATTGTCTCCTCCTCGAGCAAGACTAGTTTGCAGAAGATTCCCCAAACTCCTCCGCTTCTCCAAACAGGACCACTGCTCGAGGTTGAACCGCCCAGAGCATCAGGGACATTGCCGATGGCAGGAAAGCGCCGCCCCATACCTGCACCGCTGACCGTTCCTCGACCTTACCTTGCCCCGTCTCCCAGATTCGGAGATACCAGAAATGATGATCCATTCGGCATCGTCTACGGCTCTCCCAGAACGCCAGAGACAACAGCACGTCGCGGCCCATCACCGCTCGCGCTTTCACAACCTTTGGCTTCCCCTCCACTCCCCAAGAATACATCAGCCTCTCCATTCCCCACAATCAAATATCCAGCTGCACCGCACCCACATCGACGTCTTCCGCCTCCTCTCCGGACGTCAAAATCCTACTCTACACTATCTGTCACCCCCAACTCCTCGCGGTCCTTCACGGCTCCAGCATCCGCAACACATAATAGAAACATGACAGTTCCTGTCTTTGAGCAAATGTATCTTGAAGTAAAATCCGAGGATGCACGAAGCCGGGGGCTTGAACCGCGGACACAAAAGCCGCTACCCCCTATTGGCCCTATAAGTCCCAGTGCGATTCCGGGTAAAGTTGAGATTGGTGGTGGAGTCAGCCGCTGGGAGCTCGAACGTGAACGAGCTATGGAAGAGGAAAAGCAGAAAAGGAAGGGCTTCAAAGGTTTCTTAAAATATGGCTGGAAGTCAAAATCTTACCAATACTGAACCAGGCACTCTACAAGAGGCTTTGTTGGTTGATATCTCTTATGTACTGAATGGAAAAATGGACAAAGGCCACGGAGATTATGAAACATTTTTGTTAGGTATTTTGATTCTTGCACCATGACGAATCTAGATGGCATCTTGTTTTTCTTTTTGCTGACGCTATAGAGGAGGCTTGCTTGTGTTGTGCTCCTTGCGGTTTTACGTATAATCACGCCTAGAACAAATTCAAAACAAAGTCATTCCAAAATGTTACAACTACCTTGTCTCGCCTTACTGTTTCAAACAATGTATCAAGCCCTTGCACTACTTTCACATGAATGTAGAACATAGAATGTAAAGCACATGTGTCAAGCTATATTACCCATTTAGAACCATGGGTCAGCCATGACAACTTGTGCAACTTAGGATGGCCACTTTCCCTACCTTCCCAAATTTCAAGACCTTGTTCCAAAAGAGTCACAGCTTTGGCAATGCGCCAGTTTGAGATGTTTACCTAGAGAAGCAAATGAGATTCACGTGATAGGAGAATTCGAATTAGGCAGTAGGAGGTCGATGGTAAAGGAGTGGTAATTTTATTACATTTATAATCTATCGGGTAACGCCGTTCCATGCGCCTCCCATTTTCCCCGTATTGTCTGTTTCCTAGATGCCCATATTTGTACAAGTGACATCTTCCATGCGTCTAAAATTTACAAGTATCTCTTTTCCTCCTTCTCGTCGTAAGACTGGATCAAGTCGCCGACCTGGAAATCAAACCAATTATCAAAGGCAACACCACACTCGTTGCCTTTCTTCATCTCCTGCACATCTTTCTTCACATTTTTGAGACTTGCTAGCGGGCCTACTTCTTGTTAGCCACACATGTTCAGAGCTAAAGAGATAGAGCTGAGACGTACCATCGAAAACCTTTTCGTTCTTCCGCAGAACTCGAACCTTAGCATTTCTTGCAACAGTGCCATTTCTAACCTTGCAGCCTGCAATAGCCTTTTGTTGGCGGCCTTTGACGTTAATCGTGAAAACTTGAGCAATTTCTGCTTCACCAAGAACTCTCTGAGTGACAAGAGGTTTCAAGTGCTTGCTCAGTTCTGCCTTGATATCATCCACTAGTCTATAGATGATGGAATGATCTAGAATGGTAACCTTGAGAGAGGCTGCGAGACGTGTTATCGAAGGATCAACAGCTGTATTAAAGTTGATCACATGTCCTTTAGCAGCGGCTGCATGCTCAATATCAAACTCAGAGATTGAGCCCACGCCAGATCGTAGAATATGAGGTTGTACCTCCTTGTTACCAAGAGCACTAACTTGATCGATAACTGCTTCGACTGATCCCGACACATCGCCCTTAACGATGAAGTAAACTTGCTTAGGTCCGGCAGCGACTGCCTCTTTAGGGGCTTCAGGAACCAATTCTTGTCCTGATTCGGCGGCTTCAGCTAACTTAGCTGCTTCATCTTTTTCGCGATCCCGTTTTTCCTTTTCGACTGTACGGGTCTCATTTATGGCCTCCATATCCAAAGCGAGCTTATCTCGCTCGGCTTTCTCCAGACGGTAGTCAATGACCGACTTAGCTTTGGCTTCGTCGGGGGCTTGAATGACTTCGTCACCTGCAAGAGGTTGCTCCCGCCAACCATCAATTTCAACTGGAGTTCCTGGGCCCGCTTCCTCAATCTCTACACCAGCTTCATTTCTAAGACAGCGAATTCGTGCCCACGTTTGGCCAGCGACGATAAAATCACCAGGTCGCATAGTACCTCTTCGGACAAGTACTGTAGCTACCTTGCCCATGGACTTGATACTAGCCTCTAAAATCCATCCTTCAGCCGGACCATCGGTTTCGGCTCGCATATCGAGGATCTCTGAGAGAGTTACGACAGCCTCTTCAAGCTCGTCCATTCCCCGTCCAGTCTTCCCACTGACACCTATTGCTTGTACATCGCCACCAAAGTCTTCAACATCAACACCATGCCGAGCTAAATCTTGCTTTACACGCTCAATGTTTACATCGTCTTTGTCAATTTTATTGATAGCCACAATTATAGGCACTTTAGCAGATTTGGCATGATTTATAGCCTCAATCGTCTGGGGCTTTACACTGTCGTCTGCTGCGACAACTAGAATGACAATATCTGTGACATTAGCACCCCGCTGCCGCATACTCAAAAATGCTGCATGGCCTGGAGTGTCCAAGAATGTAATAATTTTTCCACCTGGCATCGGCACTGAAAATGCTCCAATGTGCTGTGTAATACCTCCGTGTTCTGTAGCGGCAACGGAAGATTTTCGAAGCCAATCAAGCAGTGTAGTCTTGCCATGGTCGACATGTCCCATAATTGTGACAACTGGCGGTCTTTGGGGTAGAATAGAAGGATCCTCGGCAGGCTCTCTAGCACGTAAATCTTCCGACTCACTCCGATCAATGATTGCTTCGTAGTTGTACTCCATCGCAATCAGACCAGCGTCTTCGGAGTTCAGAATGTGATCACCTGTTACCTCCTCGTAACCAAGCTCTTCCATCTTCTCCACGAACGTCTCCACCCTCACTTTTAGTGCCATTGCCAAGTTAGAGACACTGATATACTCAGGAAGTAAGACAGGAGTTGGTGCGGCAGCCTTTTTGGCAGCCTTTTCTTCTTTGCGCCGTTTCCTTTCCTCTGCCCTTCGAAGAGCGATCTCACGGGCATTCTCCGGATCTATTTCCTCATCATCATCACGAAATCTATCCCGTCGCTTAGCTTTGTCTCTACTTTTGCCTTTCGGCATGACACCGTAACCCTCAGGTTCAAAGCGCTTTGGTGTTTTCGCTTCTCTCACGGTTGTCTCGGATCTTTTCTTTTCTTTCCGTCCTTCTCTAGGTTCTCGCTCGACATCTTTACTCTGTGCAGTACTTAAGTTTGGTTCTTGTTTAGAATCTACTACCAATGAGATACGCCTAGATGAATTTCCCCCTTCCGGTCTAAACGCAACCTCCCGCTCTCTAAAGTTTAACGCCTGAGCTTCGATACCAGGTCGAGTTACCCGTGAGATTTCTTGGTTTACGGCGCGACCACCTAAGGGAACATAACCTATAGTTGAGGCCTCGGCTTCCCGTTGCGCCCTCCCCGCTAAGAAAGGGTTCTCTCTGGAAATTGGCGGTTGGGAAGGTGAAGCAGGAGGCTGCGATGGATTCTGTCTTCGTTGTCGAAGTTGCCCCCATTGAGGAATTTCCTGAGAGGGACTCTGGACATCCCTATTCTGAGCCGGCTCACCCAACACATGACTTGCAAGTCCTGTTCGGCGAATTCCTTTAAATGCTATGGGTTCAGGAC
>Ga0247737_1000529_pt1 | contig 15375 bp, 17 predicted proteins | sample UWRJL028104C2_FD_180937 | JGI IMG/M metagenome (GOLD analysis project Ga0247737, IMG submission 180937) | Plant litter microbial communities from Arlington Agricultural Research Station in Wisconsin, United States - UWRJ-L028-104C-2 | ecosystem: Environmental > Terrestrial > Plant litter >...
CACCCTTGTTGCTGATTCTGCACCTCGACCGGAGATAAGCAATCTTGAATACATTTCCTCCACCTCGACCGAACCGGCGCATCTCCTCCTCAACCTCCGCATTCTGGCCTTCAGCGAGGCATGCCGAACTATTCCACTCGATTATCCTCCCAAACCGGTGTCGCCGGATGCTATGGTGACATCACCTGCCTTTGAGGAGCCAGAAGAGACGCCAGACTACCTTGAGCAGCAGCTGGCTTTGCTCACGCAAGCGCAGAAGCTGTATGCTTTCTCGAAAACGCTTCTCGACGCCAATGACCGTGCGACGTATTTGAAGGAGCTGGAGAACGTAGGCGGGTTGCTTGCGTACAAAGTCCCGGAGAAAAGTCCCATGGCAAAGTATATGACGATGGAGAGGAGAGAGGCCGTTGCGGACCAGATCAATCGCGCTATCTTGAGTGAGTCTCGCGGCCTTTCATCCGTACTTGACTCATTTCTCTCTACAGAGAGGACCGGTCGACCTTTGGTGTCTGCTCTTGAATTGATCACGCGATATACGTCTACTTTGTGGCAATCTGCGCACCAGCAAGGCGTAAAGGCACGTCCTGGCGCATCAATAGTTCCACCGAGAAGTGGCAAGGCTTCACCCTCGCTGGATGCCGATAGTGAGGTGCGCATTTACTTCCACACTCGGATCATTGGTGATCTATTGCTTACTGATCTCCTTGTCATTGATAGGTCGTACCAACATTTGATTTGCAACAGTTCCTCGATGCAAAGCCATGATCAAGTGACTGTCTTTGCCATCTTATTGGGTTGAATCTGCCAGTAGAGAGCCCTTCCGCCCAACTTCTGTCTCGCTTGCTTTGCGTAGTATTTTCAGACCTACAGTATGTGGTTTATTCTAGTTCAACACGAGCATGAATGCATAGATCATTCGTGTACATTACATTACTGAGAGGGTCTACCTCTAGCGAACTAGATCGATATCGTCCCATCTGCCTTTATTAATTCTCTGTAGTAGTCCATCGGCAATGTAGCATTCCCTGAAACCCAAAACCTTGAGATGGCTCCACCGCGTCCATTCGACCCTCTCGAGGCTCTTATAACCCTCGCCCACAGGCGCATTCAGCCATGTATTGTACGAGAGATCGAAAATGACAAGAAGAGGACAGATTTTTGGCAGTCTGTGAAGAGGGACGTGAGAGGGTAGGTTGATGAGAATAAGGGTGGTCAGAGTCGGCGGTATGGTCAGAAGTGTGGATGTCGGCAGCGGTGTGGAGAGGAGGATGAGGGACTGAAATGTAGTGGGACTGATGTCGTCTGTCTCCCAGTCCCAGTCTTCCTGAGTCGCTCTCTCGGGGCGGGAAGCTTCAAGAGCCCGTGCACTCTGGAGAAAATGGTCGTCGCGTATGAGAGTAGGGCCGACAATGATGAGTTCCCCATCCGCGTGTCCTTCTGGTTCATAAAGCGCGTCCAATTTCCAAGCAGGTAATGGTGAATGAACGGCACAATGCCGTACCAAATCACGTCGCAGGTGTTCAGGAATATACGGCACAATCTCCTCTCTAAACTCGGCGCTGTTCGTCGACTTTGAGAGGATCAACTGGAGGCAGAGCAGCGTGAGAGGCGGGACCCGGTTCTGTGATGCAAAGTTTGAGTCTCCTGGAGCTGTGCCTGTGGATGCGAGGAGACTGAGAGCCTGTGCACGAAATTCAGGTGTATCGCGCGGATCTACTGCGGTTTGAGATCTCCAACTTTTGGGAGGAGCAGGTCCTGAACACGAACCTCGGTTATCGGTAACTGAGGTTACAAGAGGCTTAGATGATTGGTCGGACTCGTAGACCTCGCTGGTGGCTAGACGTATGGGTAAGGTGGGTACATTGAAGTTCCGCGATGCAGTAAGGTGGCTCCGCGACTGCCTGACATTCTGTAGGTGGCGGAATTGCTCCCCACTGAGGACGTAACTTAGTGCATATCGATACGTGAGTGAAGTATAGCTCACCGAAGGGTGTGCAAGAGAGTATTAACTTCTCTAGATTGCATGGTATTATTATGGTGCAAGTCCTACGCTTGAAATTTATGACTCCAGGTTACATGATGGTGGACGGAGTCAAGAGACGCGTCCCGGCAACGATGTCGGATTCGTCAGGCAAACACACCAGATTCTGCCTATGGCAGATCAATTTGTTGCAAGGTCATAGGTGATTCTACATTCAGGTAAAAATAAACGCATACGAGCAGGAAGACGCAAGGCATAGGAAACGATCGAGGAACTGTTGAAGCACATCATAATATACACATGGACGCTATTGGAGCGCACTAGAGGGATTTCGCAGACTACATAATTCCCTTCATGGGCAATCAAAGGTCATCGACCTTGGGGCTTTCACCATTACTATCTTCTCCCGGGGCCAGAATGCGGCCATCGCGAGTGTGAATCTTTACCAGCCAATCGATTTCTGTCTTGTTGCCCATGGGACCCTCCAAAAGTTCCAACGTCGCTGCATCCATGGGAACGTACCAGTCCACATCGAGATGACTCTGTACGACACCTTTTCGCGTTCCAACGACTCAAAACAGGCTCCCTGCCAATCTCGACCTCCTTGCCGTCATGTCCCCGAGCGTACAACCGAACGACAAACGAACCCTCGTAATGAGTGCGGCTGATATTGTGTACCCATTTTATGCGGGAGAAGGGATTGGGAGCATTTGGGTTGCTTCCAGCGAGCGTCATGGGATCGGGGAGTTGGGAATTAATGATGTCGAAGGGAGACTTCCCCGGCTCGGCGCCCATGGGGAATAGGACATCAAAGGAGCCAAGATCGTAAGCGACACCCAACTCATTGAGATCAGTCGCATCTTCCGAAGTATAGTCCTCTCCGTTGGGCTTTTTGAACGGGTAAAGGGGTGTAGTCATATCGATATAGGTACCGTTACAGAAATTCGGTGGCTGCCCGGCGTCATCCAGGAACGTCCCAGGATATCTCGGAGTTGTAATAATGAGAGTCAGGGATCCACGTTTCGTACGACCCCAGAGCCGCTGCCACACTGAAAAAGTATAGTCGATGAAGCAATGATGGAAGTAAAATATCGGATCAAAGCCAGCTGTCTCGTTATCGCCCATATCGCCATTGGCGCCGCGAATGGGGTCGGCATTGTAGTCACCCTGCTGGTAGAATCCCCCAACAGCAAGATGGATCGCATTATGCGGACTTTCCAATGAAACGACATAGTGACTTGTTGAAGGATCCTGCCCGCACGAATGGAGTAGGTGTCTGGCGTTCGGGTCTTCTTCGGGTCGTCGGGGATCTTGACAGTGCCTAGCAGCCACTCAGTTACATTATTGTTGAGCGTATTGGTGTTTTGAGCTTGATCTGGGAACTCCGCATTGTGCGCCTGTGTTTGTTGTATATCTTGCTCGGTTCCCACCAAGCCTAGTAGACAGTGTAAGTCAACAGTTCGAGATTGTAACTCCTCTACAACGCGATACTCACCTGAGAGTGGATATCGGACGGTCTCATATCCTTGGGGTTTGGTGTAGCGATCCTTTTCGACGTTATCAGATAGTCCTTGTTGGAGCTTGTACGAGTAAAGCGGATTGTCGGTGCGACCATCCAGTTCGAAGGTCAGCGAAGTAAGGACAGACGGAATCGGCCCGTCAGCAGACACCAATACCTCATCCCAGAATGGGAGAGTGACATCTTGACAGCCAGAGATGCTTCGGAGTGCATTTTCAAAATAGAGGATATAAATGCGATGCCAGGTAGGGAACAGAACAGTATCATGCCAGCAGTACCCTCCCCACCAGTCTGCGCTCGTTTCTCCTGGTCCACGGAAAGGCAAGCCGTGCAAGCCACCGAGGTAAAAGAAGGAATTTGGATCGTCGGGTGGAAGAGCCTGAATACCGCGGAATGCCCGGATAAGATTTTCAAGCTGCGATCAATCTTGACCTGTATCGTATAGCCGCTGAATATATTGGAGGGAGTGACGAACACGAGTAGCCATGATTTTTAGCACAAATTAGCGACTACGTTGACGTGCATTAGTCAATAAACATGCTGATACAGGTGTAACAACTTATTGGCTGAGGTCCCGAAGAAAATCTGATTGTAGTCGGAAGCAGGGAAACCTGAATACGACTGACGGGACTTGGTTGGTATGCACAGTCTTTTATATGCGGCACACGCACTGTTTGTTTGGAGCAAAAAAGACCAGTGCTTGCTCTCTCGTACCTGTTTATTGAGGTACGAATACGAGAGAGTGGTCACGAGCCAAGGAGATCGAGGCTGCCTCTCCAGATACCCTTCGTCTTTATTAGGCATGGGTGGACATTTCTATTGTAACAGTCCTGTCAAAGAGTAAAATTCTGGAAGCAGCTCAGCGCTCATACTTCAAACTTCAGGCACTCCTCTTTAAACGACTCTCTCCGCAATAGAATGGATGGGCCACAATCAATTACGCTACACCCTGCCAATTGCCACAGTTGCGCAAGGTCATGGGATATCTTGGCCTTATCAAAATGGGCCTCTTCATTCTTTGTCTGTTTCAAGGATAGGCCACGAGTACGTGATGAGGCTTTAGGGTACTTACAGTCATATCCATCTTCATTGATAGTACCTTACGCCGCTCCAGCGATACCGTCATGACAGATGATCAAATGCTGGATGTTTCTCTGGCACTTACATTGGAAATGATAAACTTACTCAATTCTACTCCCCAGAACAACCGCAAAACCATTTATAGTCGTCTGATGCACAGTCCTGAGAGGCTAACAGCTGGTTGCGCGTACGTACTTTTGTAGCTTCAAGCTCTCTGAGCGCCAGTTTCTGCAGTTGTTATTTAATTGATTGAATGCCGATTAAGTCACGGAGATAGTCCCTGCGTTTCGAGAACATCCCCAATTCAGGCATTATTGGAATTTTGATACATTCTACATACTTCCTTTTCAACGAGGTACATTTTTGTGGTAGACAGGTTTTTCGCAAAAACTCGTGGTCAGTGTTGTGGTTGGCATTCCATTGACTACACACCGACAGGAGGCGTGTCACATACTGTACTACCACGTCTGGTAGCGACTGTAACGCGTAACGGATCACTTTTACGCCATAAATATTCAAAACTTTGCCTTGGGCGCCTAAATAGTAAATACCTCCCCAATATGGTAACATACACACGGTCCGGTGATCCGGTTGCTAAAAAAAGGTCACTGTAACGCAGGTTTGGTGATTGTCACCATCATAGCAGTACAGTATATTAGAGAGGTGCCCAATCTATCTGCCTTGGGCCTTGTGATCACTGCAATTCCCAAATTACAAGGCCAGGGTACTCTCACTTAATCGATAACGCCACCAGAAGATCACCGCTCCGTGCTTCAAACAACCATAAGCGGTCCGTACTATACACGCGTTCTTGTTTTTGACATGCCCAGACCGACTTTGAAATTACCTGGTGAACATGCTTGAGAACTGTTCCCCTCGGGATACAGCGAACTTAATTCATTACAGGCACAGCTCGCGCTGAATATATCGAAATTCCACCCCATGACCAGGAGTTCTTGGGTGGGACGGACACTTAGGGCTCATGATCGGAGAATACCATTGAACTCAATGTTCTGACTACTGCAGTCCCATCCGGGGCTCAAATGAGACAGAAGAGTCTTCGACTTTTACGTTGTCCGAGAACCGCTAGCTATACTCGGCATTGGTTTTGAGATTGCACTTAGGTAGCTGTGTCGAAATAGTTTGATATCGAGAGAGTCCGTTATTCTAAGTTATAAGGAGCTTTCTAGGCCCGAAACCAACCGTTACGGATAACTTGTCTGAGGGATTAGTATTTGTAATGGAGCTTTCAGAGTTGCGATAAAAGCTACGATTAGACACCACGGTCAAATTCGCCCCTCTGACTCCAAACTAATGTCTTTGAGTTTGATATCAATTCTATATATGGTTTTCAGTGCCCCATAATATTTCGTAGGCACCACACATTTAGAACTGCCGGATGGTTGTACGAGAGTCTTGACGTGGGTGTTTGGCGGTCTTTCTCGAAGGCAGAAGTTTTTTTAAACCAGGGAAGTACCACGAAGAGCCGTGCCGGAACGTGTATGGTGCTGTCGTATCGTGAGCAACAATGCCTAGTGCTATAACCACCACAAGTACGTCGTGCTAAACCGCCTTGTCATTAAGTTAAGAATCCAGGTTCGTCAAAGGTCTGATCTGTTTCAAATAGTTCTTTCAGTCCACAGGCCTGCCCTAAACTTACAGGTGGCTCAGTGGGAATTAGGAATGGGACCCTTCGAGTTTCTTCCCAATCTTTACCTCCTACTCTCACTATCCCCGGACAACATGCCAAGTATCCATCCCTCCTAAAGTTGCTCTTTGCAATGTCGTTTAAAAGCGCACCACAAGCCCAATCACTTTGGCTAAGTATTGTATATCTACAATATAGCAGGCGCCTTACTCCAGCTACATAACAGGACACATGGCACCGCCGCCCACTACGATTATTACCATTGGTGCCCATATTGGACGTTGGTTGGTACTAGGAGCGGGAGTGTACAAGCATGCTCATTTGAGCGCAAATGTGGCCACCAACGCAGATGAGTGTAAATTCACCACCCTCACAATGTACGAGTATTGCTGACCACAACGCCAAGCGACGACGAACCAGATGTCAGATACTGATAGCTACACCCCCATTGATCCAGGCGGCCCAGGTCCATATGATTGGCCACACCGACAAATGTCAACGACCACTGGGGGGGTTATTGCCGCCTCTGCAAGCAAGGCTCATGACTCAATGATGACCACCAACGCCACGACGAGTGAAAAACCAGCCCGTCATCAGCAACAGCAGACAACAACTTACCTGGAACGGTGGGTGTAGATTGCCAGTGTCAACGCATCCGTTGAATAGTGTAAAACTATTACAAGCTCATGTTTAGTTAGTTAAAATCGCATTTCTTTCATGCCCTACATTGGATGAACCCATGGAATGTAATATTCCCATTTTTTAAATTACTGGATTCGTACATGATCCCAAGCGTTGCGAAGCACAAGTAGACTGCTATGAGGTACTGCCTATCAAACCCGGCATGCCATATATCAATCTATAGTGTGACAGTGGCCTGTGCTATGCAGTTTCGGCAGGGCACTGTCTACATAGGGACCCTTGCTAATTCGGTATGGCACTATGCAGTGCTACGGAGCGCTCTATCGCAAGATCTGACTTTACTGATAGGCTATGTAACGCGTAACATGCTGTGAACTTTAGGTCGTAATGGTACAGTAGTACCTCTGTCCTTGTACGTGCATCTAAGTATTATAACACCGTCAAACCCAGCATTTCGGAACTCACAAGTACTCGCCGCTTGTTGTTGGCGCCCTCAGCCTTCTCATCCCCTCCACTACGATGGAATCTGACTCTCACCCAGCACCTAAAAAATTCAACCGCGATCACGACACGATGCCATATCTCAGACCCAGAGCAAGTACCGATAATATGCGCCTCGCTTTCTCTCTCCCTGTTGCGACTGGTGCCAGAAGCACTGATACTCTCCCCCTTTCCCACGATTCGCGCTCAGGTAATAACCCAGCCACGTCTATTCTAAAATCTACTCTAACACCGTTAAGATATTACCGCTGGAATCACACCAGTGAACTTATCTACTTTGCGAGAACTTGGACCAGAGCTTATTTCGTCGGTTCCTTATAATCTGGCTGGAGGCTGTGCGTCAGTCAACAGAGGAGGAGTTGTCCCAGGTAAACTTGACGAGCTTGACATGAAATGCATTGCTTACTGTACTACACAATTTTTAGAACTTAAACTCGAATCGACCAAAACAACTGAGGATGGAGGAGCGGCGATTACTAGTAAGCACGATGAGTCTTAAATGATACAAGGGTTTTATTTACCAGTAATGCTCCGTTTTAGACGCAACGCTTAACTATGCTATACCCGTCGAAGCTAATCAGCATGCGTTGGATAATATGGCATCTGAACAAGAGCCTTCCGAGATTCCAGCGCCGCAAATGGCAAATATAGAGGATCATAACCTCGATAAGAGTGCGTCACTCAAATTTCAACGATATATAACAGGTAAGATCAAAGCACCACTTGAGATGACGTGTCTCACTAATTGTCGCTATCAGACCTCCGACTTTATTGTACAACAGAGGGGGCGAACTTTCTGCCTCTCGACACTGTCAAGCTCGTCGTTTTTGGGCTCGAAAATGTGGAGGGGGATATTCTGGATCTGGAAAAGGAATCGCGATACGGGTGGAAGCAGGCGTCTGTTGCTGAAATGTGAGAATGATATTCATACATAAATGTACTGAAATTTTTTGACATCAGTCGCTTTCAGACCGGCAGACGCTGACGGCCTCACGGTTGTCGCTACATCGGCGGATTCAGTCGATTTTGCGCATGTATCCCTGACTAAAGATGAATTGGGATCAAGTAATGGGACCCACGAAATGCGTAAGTATAAGCATAACATATGCTTTAGACGAGGGATCGCTGATCCAAAGGGAATTCTATAAAACATCAGGAATAATCAAAGACTTCACGTCTGAACCAGGGGTGCCAGCACTCCAGTTGTCGTTTGTTATCATCGGGATTCCCAAGGAAGAAGTGAAGAGTGAATATACAAATGATGCTGAAATGGTACATATTGGTATGTTCGTTCTTCAGCTCTGAAAAAGAAATGGGTTAAACATGTGCAGCTCAGGAACTCGGGATCCGTGGAACTGCACTGTTGCAAGATTTCCAACAAGTGGGAAATCTGGCGGACATTTCTGAAGCTATCACTATCCTGGGGCAAGCGATTCAACTATGTCCCAATGGGGGCCAAAATATGCCGGCCATGCTAAACAATCTTGGAGTTTCATTTGAGTCTCGTTTTGCACGCTTGGGAGATCTCTCAGACCTCTCGGAAGCCATCTCAGCGATGCAGCGAGCTATTCAACTCACTCCCAATGACCACCCAGATAGGCCGTCATGGCTGAGTAATCTTGGAGTTTTATTTCAGTCTCGTTTTGCGCACATGGGAAATCTTTCGGACCTCTCAGAAGCTATATCAGTAATCCAACAGGCCATTCAACTTACTCCCAATAACCACCCAAATATGTCGGTCATGCTGAGCAATATCGGAAATTCATTTCAGTCTCGTTTTGCGCGCATGGGAGATCTCTCAGACCTCTCAGAAGCCATTTCAGCCAAGCAGCGTGCTGTTCAATTCGCTCCCGTCGGCCATCCATATATGCCGGCCATGCTGAACAACCTTGGAAACTCCTTTAAGTCTCGTTTTACGCGCATGGGAGATCTCTCAGACCTTACGGAAGCCATTTCAGCAATACAGCAGGCCGTTCAAATCACTCCCAATGGCCACCCAGATATGCCAGGCAGGCTGAACAATCTTGGAGTTTCACTTGAGTCTCGTTTTGCGCGCTTGGGAGATCTTTCGGACCTCTCAGAGGCCATCTCAGCAAAGCAGCGGGCCGTTCAACTCACTCCCAACGGCGATCCACACATGCCCTCCAGACTGACTAATCTTGGAGTTTCATTTCAGTCTCGTTTTGCACGCATGGGAGATATCTCAGATATCTCAGAAGCCATCTCAGCGTCACAGCGGGCCGTTCAGCTCACTCCCAATGGTCACCCAGATATGCCGACCATGCTGAACAACCTTGGAGTTTTATTTGAGTCTCGTTTTGCGCGTACAGAAGATCTCTCGGATGTCTCAGAAGCCATCTCAGCAAAGCAGCGGGCTATTCAACTCACTCCCAATGGCCACCCAGATATGCCGACCTGGCTGAGAAATCTTGGGAATTCATTTTTATCCCGCTTTCGACACACGCAAGATTCTTCTGACTGCAGCATTGCCATAAAGCATTATAAAATGTCTGCGACGACTTTAGGACCCCCTTCAGCTCGCCTGAATGCTGCACAACTATGGGCACAACTCACTACAAATCTTGATCATCCAGCAGCCATGGAGGCATACGCTGTTGCCATTGATCTCATATCGCAAATTGCTGGGATGGATCGCACAGTTCAAAGTCGCCATACAAATCTCGTCGATATTTCTAGCTTAACGACTACAGCCGCTTCAGTCGCATTTGGGCGAGGTGAGCTTGAAAAGGCTCTTGAATGGCTCGAACAAGGTCGTTGCCTCGTCTGGACCCAGCTAAACCAACTTCGCACACCTGTGGATGATCTTCATGCTCATGACGCAAGCTTAGCCAATCGTTTCTTGGAAATTTCAAGTGCATTGGAGTCTTCTGGCTCCCGTCGTGGATTAGGAGCTCTGGGTTTGGACGCTCCGATGTCACAGAAGATGATTCTACAAGACGAAGCTCGCATTCATATCAACCTCGCTAGCGAATGGAAGAAAGTCCTTGACGAAATTCGGGATATACCGCAGTTCCGGAATTTTCTACGGCCACCTCAAGCGTCAGAACTTCTAAAACACATCCCGCTGGATGGCCCTATCATCCTTATCAATACCGATAAATCCCGCTGTGATGCCCTAGCTCTCATATCTGGCTGCCCTGAGCCCATCCACATTCCCCTCACGGATTTCACCTACGAACAGGCGTCTCAACTCACTAATCGCCTGGGGAACTTTCTGTCATGGAATGGGGTTAGAGTGAGAGAAGAAAACCGCGCGCTCCGCCCAGCACCGGCTCGTCGCGTCGAAAGTGATATTCACTTCGTTCTTGGAGTACTTTGGTTGAAGGTGGTGAGGCCAATCCTTGAGGGTCTTTCATATTCAGTAAGTTTTATCTTTATATCGTTCTGAGTGCGATTTTCTCATGCGTCTTTTCCCCAAGTCTCCTACTTCGTTGGACCCACGTCGAATCTGGTGGTGCCCAACGGGTCCCCTTGCATTTCTTCCACTGCACGCTGCTGGAATCTATGGCAAAGCGCGCGACGAGCAATCTCCAGCTGGTTCTTGCATTTCCGACTTCGCAGTATCATCGTACATCCCCACTGTTCAGTCACTCCTCCGAATTATTCATGACCCCATCAACGTGCAGCCACCAACATCAGACGAGCTTCTCATTATCAGCCAACCTAACACACCAGGCTGTTCTCCAATCAAGTGCACTACAAAGGAAATGGCCACTATATGGACTATTATGGAGGAAAATGACTGTAAATCCCTTCGTCTAGAAGGCGGGGTCGCGACGATTAGCCGAGTACAGCTGGAGATGGGATCCCACAGCTCCATTCATTTTGCGTGTCACGCGAGTCAGGACGTCGAGAACCCTCTCAGGAGTGGCTTTTATCTCCATGATGGACGGCTCGAGCTTACGGAGATCATGAAGCAGAAGATCACCAACTGCAAATTGGCATTCTTGTCAGCTTGTCAGACTAGCACCGGGGACAAGAAACTTTCTGAAGAGGCGGTGCACTTGGCAGCTGGAATGCTCGCCGTCGGATATCGAAGTGTTGTAGCGACGATGTGGTCAATCAAGGACGAGTATGGCCCTGTAATTGCGGAAGGTTTCTACAAGAGTCTCATGGAGAAAGGAACAACGTCTGGGAGGCCTGGAATTGACAGTGCCAATGCGGCACGCGCTCTTCATCGGGCTATTCGTGACATTCGACGGGAGGTCGGCGACACAGAGCAAGGTCTATTGACATGGGTCCCATACGTTCATTTCGGATATTGAGTACTTAGTGGATTCTCTTTTGTCTCGTGCGGTGGTAACTTGATTGTATTAGGGTGGAAACAGTGATGAGGGTTTATCGCAGTCGGAGCGGGTGTCGCGGCTAGAGAAAGGCGACCATGTCCACAATTTGTCACGGATATTGGGGTGTCAAGAACAGACAGTATGTCTAGAAGAGAGAACATATTATTTAGTTCAAGTCAAGAGCCAGTTCGCCGGGGGTACTCACTGAGAATTGAACCAAACATGGGGACCACATCCAAGATCGCCTCCATCTCTGAGCTTGCACGCGGAGAAACGAGCCTGGAATGTGAATGTGCCTGCGATCCTATATCTTATATTAAGACATAAAGTGGGACTCGGAGGACGAGAGAACTGACCAACTTCCAGCCTTGTTGCGCTATCCATCTAATCCCAGAGTGACGTCCAACATAACACTTGGCGAAAGCTCTACTCTACTACGACTACAGCCTCACATGGACATGTGAAGTCAAGTACTTCTGGCAGAAAATTTCACATTTTCGACTGCGCTCTACATAGATATGCTTGGTGGCCAATGTCATTTATACACTCGCAATCAGTAACAAGCTCAAAACTCTAAGGGTGAGCAATCTCTACAGTTGAACGTGACCAATTTTTTGACGTATTTTGGGCAACTCAAACCGTGACCGTGGTACTGCTGCGTTGAGCCCAGGTCAAGGCATGGCACTGTATTGGTTTGGTGAACCGTGTCGGTGCAGTGTCCTGCACTGGCCTTCTTGTATTGGAGATAAACACAATCTGGTGTTGAATATTTCATAAAATTTTAGACAAGCAAATGGTTTTCGTTCTATATAATCTAATCTGAATCTGGCTGCCCAGAAGTTCCTTGGTATGACTTGCAATAAGTATTTTTTGGCGCCGGCACTGTGGCTGTGTTGATTTCACTGGCGCGCGTTAGGTGCTTGCTATCTGGGTAAGAGGGAATGGAAGAAGGGGAACGCGGCCTTTCCCGAGGGTAAGTACATACACCACCTCATCGACTCTAAGGTACAAAAATTCAAGACACCTCTGTTAGCGTTGAGTGTGAATATAGTTCGATAGTGCAAATTGAGTAGAAATCTGTCCGTTAATTACTGCAATTTAATCTCATCAATTGAAATATGAAGTATAATTGCCACTATATACTGTTACTATAAATTAAGTATGTGTGGCTAACTATTCGATGGGAGTGAAAGGGCTCCTGCGGTACGAAGGGGATTCGAGGATAGCTGGAAGAGTCTTCGCAAGTTCTGCAGTTCCAGCTGGGAAGGGTAGATCATCCACACCCTTCGGGAGGACTTTCTCGTAGAGACCTTTGGCTTGATTGTGGGCACTCAAGCAGTTCATCTTTTTCTTTGCGTCACGGACAATTACGTGAGCATCGTCAACTCCAGGTACGGCACCCTTCACGAAGATGAGGTTCAGCTCGCTGTCGACGCGCACGACGTTCAGGTTCTGCGTGGTGATTTGCTTGTTTCCCATTCGTCCCGCCATCTTCTTTCCAGGGAAGATACGACCAGGGTCCTATTAGAGACATAGTTATGATGAGCTGTGTATACGCGTGCAGCCCAAATACTTATGCACCTGATGTTGACCAGTAGAACCAGAAGACCTGTGCGATACTGAAACACCATGACTGGCCGCCAGACCATGGAAACCCCAACGTTTCATTCCTCCTTGGAAGCCCTTCCCGATGCTGAGGATGCAATTAGAATGAAGCATGAAGAGTCAAAGACTTTGCTCACGAATTGGCTACCACATCCACAAACTGCCCAGGAACGAAATGAATGGCCGACAATGTCGTCCCTTGAAGAAAAAGATGATAAGGTACATTTAACAGGGGAGGGCTAGTGGAAGACTCACCGACAGGAATATGAGCATCCGGTGTCACAGGGAATTCCTTCACAACTCTCTTGGGAGGAACTCCAGCTTTTTGAAAGTGACCCAACATCTGCCTCGTCGTGGTCTTTTCAGGACGATCCGAGGCAGCAACCTGGACAGCGTGGTACTCCGTTCGGTCATAACGTTTAGACGTGATATTCGCTGTAACCTGACAATTTTCGAGCTAGAACGCGCTCAGCTCCTGCGTCGTGATATAGAAGACTTGTACACTCACCTGCAACACAGTAACGGGTACTCGAACTCCCTGTTCATTCCAAAGCGCAATCATCCCGCGTTTACGCGCAATAACGCCTGTCCGTATCGAATTTGGACCCCATTTGGTTGGTGGTGAGTCCTTGGCTGGGGTCGAGCTCGTAGTCGCCTCTGCACTCGTTGCAGATGTCTGTAGTAGCCGTAGCTGAGTAAAAGTAGGCTGCCGTGACCTGCAGACTGCACGGAGGCCAAGCATGGACATTGTGTTGGTGAAGACGACCGTGAGCGACACGAAAAGCTCGGGACGGTCGGAGTTGCAACATTTTCCAGATTTGGAACTGGCCAAGGCAACAGCAGACGCGACTGCGTTCCCTAGCATCTGCTTCAATGGAATGGCTTTCTGGCCCAGAGATGAAAGGGAAAAGAGCAAAACATCCTCTAAACGAGGTGGCCTGGTCAAGGAGCAAAACCGCGATTATCCCTATCTAGAACCCGGCCTGATGGGAGCTGCAACATTGAGCGAAAAGCATGGAAAGCTGGACTGGACTTTCTTGTCAAATCCGAGAGGTTATGATAAAGGTAATGTTACTTGACTGGTGGCTCAACTGTACTAAGACCAATTAGACCTATCTGCGAGGCGTCTGAAATTCGGCAAGCATGTGCAGGTCTTTCCGCCCACTCGTGCCCCTCCTCCAAAACTTGCGCGAATGAGTATCAAGGAACGTGCGGAACAGGGGGTATGTTTTGGTATTCCATCGTTGAAATTCTATCTGATGAAACTTATTTAAGGCCAATTTTCTCCGCACATTTGTGCCTGATGTTGAGATACCTGCAGAGCTTATCCGAGAAGAGATTACTGAGGACCACATGCTCTCTCTTGAGCTAGAAAAGCTCGATCCGTACATGGGAAACCTCCTCGAGGTCTTCAGTCAGAGCGAAGATGAATTCCTCATCTTCCCAACAGGCGACACGGGGTCCAAGCTGAGTGAGTACAAGTTTGTGTATGAGCGAGCATATTCTAACATATTGGGTAGATGTTTGCGGTTTCTCTTCTGCCGACAATGTAGGCACTATCTTCAGGCCAGTAGCCTCGTCGTTGTGCACATATTCTACTCCGATACAACAACTGGCCTTGTCAAATTCTACTTTTGGTTGGTCCTTCAAGTTGAATGAACGTACATTGTCTGATCTTATAACAGGTGCTAATCTTGCTGTTCGTACTTATGGATCACTGCATTTAATGCAACTCCGCTCCTCATCCGATAATGGGGTATCTGCACAAGAAGCTGCAAGTTTCTCTCGTGCAGACTTTGCAGACGAAAAGGTCGTAGACGTGAAGCACTCTTCCACGTTGATGTTCACTGTCGGGCATGAAGGCTCTGTATTCGAATGTTCAGTCGGAAATGGGACGAAGCTTGTGTAGGTCCTAAAATACACATTTAAAACTAAGTGCTCACCAAAATTTTATACAGGACCCAATTCTACCAATCTACGTTCTCGTCGGCTTCCTCCTTGGCCGTTCTAGACTTTTGGCGCCTCGCCGTGGACACGAATCCATACCATATCTACCTCATGTCGAGCAATGGCGTCTTGCAGCTTGATATTC
>Ga0247737_1000531_pt1 | contig 15347 bp, 21 predicted proteins | sample UWRJL028104C2_FD_180937 | JGI IMG/M metagenome (GOLD analysis project Ga0247737, IMG submission 180937) | Plant litter microbial communities from Arlington Agricultural Research Station in Wisconsin, United States - UWRJ-L028-104C-2 | ecosystem: Environmental > Terrestrial > Plant litter >...
AATATCATATGGATATTGGAACATCGCTCATCTCCCTTCTCTTTGGCCTGGTTCTCTCATTTCTTTCCATCCAAGTTGCTGGAGTTGTTGACCAAGTTCCAACTACTGCCGTCAGTAAAGCAACACAGCTCATTCTTGCTGGGGTCACCAAAGGCAACTACGCCCTCGCTGACGCACGACGTATCAACATTGCAGGAGCGCAAATCGCTGGAGGTGGATCTTACGCTGCCACCGAAATGATGGCTGACTTTCGCGTGGGTTTCCTACTCAACACTCCAGTCTTACAGCAGTTCCTAGCTCAGATTGTGGGAAATATATTTGCAATCTTTTTATCACCAGGGGTTTTTATCCTTTTCGCGAAGGCCTATCCATGTATTATTGATACTACGATAGAAACCTGCGCGTTTGCAGTTCCTGCAGCTAGCGCCTGGAAATCACTGGCTGTGGCTGTAACAAGCAACACACTACCCATTCCACTAAGCTCGGGAATTACTGCCATCGTTTTGGGGGTTTTGTCCGTAGTTATGGTCTTTTTCCGTCACTTCGTATTGACTGGATCAAGAGCAAAATATGCAAACTGGTTGCCAAATATGTCGGTAATTGGACTTGCTATGATTATACCATCCACTTGCTTGAATATCGTAAGGTTCCTTATTTTCGTGGGGTTTTCAGAACTAACAAAAAGCAGGCCATGGCTATGGGAGCCACATTCGCATTTGTCTGGCAGAAAAAATATCCAAAGTCTGCAAATACATATGTGTACGCGATTTCAGCTGGATGTATTGCTGGAGAAGGCATTGGGGGTGTTTTTAACGCTATATTTCAACTGGCGAATATCGGAGGTGCTACATATGGATCGAACATTGCTTGTCCACTAGATTCATGCTGATTTGATGCCTATTCAAATCAGATAGATGCAGAATCATACTACGTTTTTGATTTTCCAAACTATCCAAACCATTTAATTATTGTGCACTCTCCGTCCTACTACATGTCAAGGTATAACAAAACCAGACTTTACCTACACTTCTGTTAGCGGCTAGCATTATGAGGCTATCGATATTGACAGAATAGTAAGATCAACCACTCTTTACATATCCGCCCTAATTATTCATTGACTGAACAACAAACCAAGAAACTTTAGATGAATCTTGGCTCGGAGGAACATTTAAGATTTTTAACTAACTGTGTTTAGTAAAACATCGATTTTCTAAATTTAATAAATCTAATTTGAGGAAGTTGCAAAACAAAACTATGTAAGGAAGCTTTCGAATGCACCCAGTCGAATGTCTTTTGAATGGCTACAGCCAATTATTTGTATCCAAGTCCGAGTCAATAAACTGGATCTTTAACATCCGCTACTCGTGTCACATCCAGAAATTTCTTATACATTACAGGCCAAGTTCAGGAAAAATGCCTTTCATGGTACTACCACCGTGACTACAACTCACGTCTTTCAATCTGTACACAATTGGCTTTAATGTCTTCATACTAGCTAGAAGAATTCTACAATAGAGTAGAAAACCTTCCCGCAAAATCATAGGTTGGCTCCCCATAGGAAAGGTGCTGATGTTCTGCTTTGGCCTTGATCGACTGCTTTTTGTCTACCTTTCGAATACTTGAATAAGTCAGGTGCTTCTGAATTTACTTCTACTGAACAGGTCAGAGTATCTCGAATTCTTTTCTTGAAATCGAGTGATCTCATTTATGAATTGACAGGGAATGATAACCAGTGTCAATTTATCCTTGGTAATAAAATGTCGAACTTTGTTTGTAGAATGTAACTAAGACTCGCTCACGGCAGGGCTAACACCGTTTACGGAAATGGTAGGTATTGAGAAGTGTCAAATATGTTGTTTGAGGAGTTTATGAGGGTCTGGGTGCGCCCTTAACACAAGGAAAATTGAGCTGTGGCTTCTTTCACAATAGCGCAATTATCGGAGAGCTTCGAATATAATTGACTTTAAAGACCAATTGGCGGAGTATCAGGTATCTGGCAACGATATCATATATTGATCCAAATTGATGCAATCTTGACACCCAGGCTCCATTACATCCTCGGCAAAATTTCAGCGGCTTCATTTCCACATCTCTATGAAACTCAAGATGATATATTTTTATGATGTCCAAAGGCCCATCCTTAGTTGTTCGTTGCAACACATGCTTACGAAATGGTGCTTGTTACTCCACGCTTTACCCACATCGAAGCCAGCCGCGAGTCAGGTCTCAGCCATACCAAGAGATAGCCAAGAATGGTGTTCTGCACGAAGTATTCCCCCGCTCCGCCTCGTCTCGTGGCATTTCGATACCCCTGAACCAATCCATAGGCAAGACTGCCGATCTTTCTCCAATTGCTGGTACTCCCGGTTCCTTCAACATCTCCCAACAAATTGTGATATAACCACAAGCTGAAAGCCACTCTCTCCGGGGCAACAGGACATATCAAAGATCGCGGGGGTGCGGAGAGTAGTGGAATAGCGGGATAGGGTTTATACTCTTGGCACATCCACAATATCACCGTGTTAGTAGAGAAATGCTGCGCGGTCTGGGCTTTCTCCGCGACCCGTACCAGCTTCCAAGCACAACAAGACATTCTTTTCCCCATTGTCTGCCCCCAAGAAAGTCAGAATTTGGCAGGCTAGATATGGATGGTTCATATATAAGATGGCGACGGCCCCCCCAGCCTCGAACACGAGCGTCCTTTTCCCCTACCATATTTTGAGTGTGTGACATTGAAACTTTCTCCAGTCAGCTGTCCCTATCTCCACAATACAGTTCTATCGATTGAACAACACATGGCTACTCACGACGCGCAGGATTTGCAATTGAAGCAATATGTCACTAATGACATTGATAAGCCTAATGATGCTTTTGTTGAGGAGGCCTATCAGTCTACATACGACGCCCTGCAAACAAAGAGACTGCTAAGGAAGATTGATTGGCATTTAATTCCATTTCTGTCGTTACTTTATCTGCTCTCATTTCTAGAGTGAGTCTATGCTGGAATACGTGTCCTTGTTATCGAGAGTGTTTGTTAACGGGATGAAAGCCGTACCAATATAGGGAATGCAAAACTCTTCGGTCTAGAGAAATCCATTGGGCTTGAGCGTATGGAGTACAATACCGCTCTTTGTAAGTTGCTATTTACCTTGGCTTCTATCTGGCTTTCACTAACCTTTGTGATTCAGGTGTTTTTTGTAAGCTCCAAGTTATCTCCTTGATATAAAATTGCTCTAACTTGCAAAGTTGTTACATATGTTCTGTTTGAAGTTCCATCAAATATGTAGGTGGAATGCCCCTATTAAGTCAAGTAACATCGCTGACCAAACCAGGATCCTCAAGAGATGGCGAGCAGTATGTTTATAATCTTGAAAATGTTTACTAGTAACTAAGTCAACCAGTCTATGTGGTTCCCGATTATGATGCTGGCATGGGGCATCACTATGACTCTTACTGGTCTTGTAAAGGACTTTAAGGGCCTGGTCATCGCACGTGTTTTCCTAGGCGTAGCAGAAGCTGGTCTCTTCCCCGTAAGTTCTAACGCCTCCGCACTTACAATACTGGCTAACGGATTAGGGTGTCAACTACTATATCACACTTTGGTACGCACGCAAAGAATGCGCTTTTCGAGCCGCAATATTCTTCTCCGCCGCCACTGTCGCAGGAGCTTTTGGTGGCGTTCTCGCCCGTGGGATTAACCAAATGCATCTCATCGGAGGACGTCCAGGCTGGGCTTGGATCTTCATCTTGGAAGGATTACTGACAGTTATTGTGGCAATCATTGCATTTTGGGCATTGGCAGATAGTCCTAAGACGGCTAGCTTCTTGACAAAAGAAGAAGCGAATGAAGTTCATGCGCGGCTCAAGACCGATAATGACGATCTAGCTGAGTATTACGACACGAAGTTCATGAAGCATGCATTTATGGATTGGAAGATATGGGTACAGGCTGTGTAAGTGTTTCTATTTGCCCAACAGCTCTTAAAAGATAGTAAAGCTGATGTTTGGATAGTGCGTATCTGGGCGTACTCACTCCTCTATACTCCTTCTCTCTTTTTCTACCTTCTATCATCCTTTCAATGGGATACTCAGCAGCTGATGCGCAACTGATGACGGTGGTATGTTCCTCTATCCACTCTAACACTTGGTGACACTACTGACCTTTATCAGCCACCTTACGTTTTAGGCTGCATCTGCACTGTTCTCGGAGGCTTTTACAGCGACAAACTCCAAATGAGAGGATAGTATGTCACCCAAATTCTCGTGAAACCCAAGCTCTCTTTCAACTTAATCTACCGTATTATTCCTCTTGGTCTACGTTCAAGCTGACAAAATCCGTCACCAGTTTCTTAGCCGGCTTTGCAACGACTGGAATAATCGGGTATATCCTCCTCCTGGCAACCAAAGTCCCAGCCGCCCAATACATTGGCACCTTTCTCGCGGCATGCGGTGTGTATCCCATGATTCCAATCATGGTAATGTGGAACGGAAACAATGTTGGCGGAACCATAAAACGGGGAGTGGGAATTGCAATCCAGATCGGGTTTGGTAACTGTGGTGGAGTCATCGCTTCGTTTACGTATGTTTCTTTCCCGCCCCCTCCTTCGTGTACGAAGGCATAGGTGAAGATGAAGTGAAATGGTGGCTGACAGTAACTTATAGTTATCGTAATGAGGATAAACCCCGCTATTTCCTTGGTCACGGCGTTAATATGTCGTAAGTCACTATCTATAATCATTTCCCCCAGCCTCGCTCTTGCCATATCGAATGAAACCTCAAACTAATGCCGACTAGGTTCCTAGTTATGTCCCTGGTTCTTATCATTTTCCAAATTTTCATTTTAAAACGCATCAATAAATCACGCGATGATAATAATCCAAGACCAGAGGACTACACAAGCGAGCAGAAAAAAGCGGAGATGGACCTTGGTGATCGGGCTAGCTTTTTTAGATATACTATCTAACGACTTTGTCTTGTAAATCGTAAAAGAATAAGAGCATAACTGGAAAATTATCCTTAACTAACTTACTTGTAAGTGAAGTCAACCCGCTGTGACAATAAAAATCAGTGGTATGAATATAAATCTCTGGCCAAAAAGTTGTGATAGAAGTGGCACATGTTTTCAATATTATTGAGGATCCCAGTTACCGCTTGAACATAGCCTCGTAAGATATATTGCATATTTTCGCGGGGAAACGATTAATAGAAGTGATAAAAGATGAAAGCATTTGAAACGGGAAATAATATAATATGAAGTATTTGCATAGGTTGTTGGGTTTAGTTCTGCTAAAACAGTAAAGCTAGAATAGGCATAACCAGTAAATGGGTATTTTCTTGGCAATTATGCCGTGACAGGCTTACACTACATGTGTAGTAAGACATAAAATTCGGTGTGAAGAAGCTCTGAAAACCCTGAACTGAGTGATTTGAAAAAGAGGAATTAAAAACATACCTCGAGTCTAATGGCGATTATCAAAACATATATTCCCTTTCGAAATGCGCAACAGATACGTCAAAGAAGTGAAAATCTGCACCTCCTTGTATTATAAGTTTTTCACTCACAAGATCCCACTGTATAAAAGATGCCAGAATTCCAAATTTATCTAATGGCAAAGTCAAGCATAATACTCTGAAGGGAATATGTTAGGGGCCACATTTTCCTTCTAAAACAATGTCTTTACAAGATTTGAATATCATTTGTGTTTCAACACTTTCATTACTTTTAAACGGGAAGCGCTTCCTAGATGGACCACTCGTTTTACAAGTGAGTCACAGTATTTATGGGGCTATAGGCAGTACAGTATACATAATCTCAGGCATTATCTTTTAGGATGCGTTATAAATGACCCGGATAATGCATAGAGTACACAGTGCCAGGTATATTAGTCTATTTCTTCCCCTAAAGTACCTTTGATTCATAATAATATCTCGTAAGAGTCTAAGGAATCTGCGGATTGGTCTACAGGAATATAATCCGGAGATGAAGCAAATTTGCAGCTAACTATTTTCAGTCATTACTCGTTGCACAGACGGATTCTCCTATTTAGCTCCAAGTCACTCCGCTCTAGTCTTTATATTCACACCCTCCACGGCATTCTGATTCATAATATATTTCAGGTCCTCCCCTAGCGGCTCATCTTTCTTATTCCACAGCTAGAAGTTCACCTTGTAAGCCTACTAGCTATGACGCAGACTGATTAGATAGTCACGAACAGCAATATAACCCGTATTCATAACCACCACAGCTTTTATCACCACGGGGAAACCTCTGCATGCTGTCGTGCCATCTCACGGTACATCGTACTCTACATTTACCTCCGCCCCACTATCCTTACTGTTCTACTTTGAAGTTACCCACTTCATACTTTGACAATGCTCTTCCCCACCCTCTGGCTCGGTCCTAATATACCTTGCAACAAACCTTCTCCCACTCCCACAGCTCGTACACGTGCACAGTCTAGTTTAAAAGGTGGGACATGGGACTGTTCTTTCCAGTATCGTGTAGTATGTGTTAGCTTGCTAGCTTGCCCAAACTCCAGGTAGCAAACACCTTTCGACACAGCCAAAACTGTTAAGGCAAGCTGGAGTACGCAGTATGAATAGCCAGTCTTTGAGTTGGCTCCAATACGAATTGGTGCTACTTACCTCCTCGGTCCCAAAAGAAGACAACTTTATCGAGAAAGGTATCGGCTATGTGGGTTGTTTCGCTCCTAAAGATATTGGAGGACCCAGAGGCGTGTTTGACTTGGACTAATTCCAGTAGTTGCGTACGATCCGCCCCCTATCTTCTATTGGCGCTGCACTCCAGCCCGTACAAAAGTGTCCTTTAGCAAAGGTTGACCGCGCGATAGTCATCCATTAGGACACTTAGTACAATATGTCACCAAGGAACCGACGCTTGAGCCAGAGAGTAATAATACTTTGACCAGAGCTGGAAAGCGGAAAATAGAATATATTTACATCTGTGAGCCGGGTAGGAGAGTGAGGATTGAATACGTCGAGATAGCAAAAGCACATTGATAATTAGGAGGTGTGCACAGGCGTATTTCAAATACTAGCAGCAGCATAGTTCCAGCAAGAACAAAATATATTCCTCTTCATTGGCTCTTTTTGGTGGATTATGCCACACTGCTGCAAATTCTGAGCTGACTTTATCCACATGAATCCATTCTTGCGCAGCTTTTACAGGGCTAAGGTAGCATTACTATGACCCAGGCTTCGCTTAAGTCGCTTAGCAATTGAATGAGGGGGATCGAATTGGATTGAGGGTCTTTTGGCTGACGAACACCAACCGTCTGCTGCTCCAGGACACGGATCGCAAGGGCTAAAATACGCACCCCTAGTGTAAACGACCTAGGCAGTCTTTTACTAGGTTGTTCGGGGTTGATGTTATCGGTATCTACTGTACTGTAGGCCAAGGCTGTCATGATTCAAGCTATACAGGCGCCACGCCGCCGCTTGACACAGTGGCCAAGTAAACAAGCTCTTTTTGCCAATCTCATTACAACGAACCGGCCATAAATGTACTTCCGGTATGCTTGCGTGCTTGCATCGGATCCAAATCAAGCTCCGTGCAGCCAAGATATAAATGGCCGAAAGTCTCGTTGGACTAACTTGGCACGAGCCACACCGTGCTAATTTATCAATATCTTTCTGTAGCATTGTGATTGCCCACCCGCAAATGGAGTCGATGGAAAGCAAGAAGTAGTTTCGCGAAAGGGTGAAGTGTTCTCGGGTGAAGTGTTCTCGAGAATCAATGTTTAACGTCTGTTCTTTGCGTGGCCTGGAGGTGTGACTATCTATCCCGGGTTGTTGTTGTGGTGGCATTAATAAAGAATCCAAAATTCGGTATCATTCAATTCTCACCATCGATTGGCGGCAGACTACACGGCCTTGGTATAAAGTGCCCAGAACTATAAAGCATCTTGGCAACCATCTTGCTATGAACTTTGCGAAACAAGACTCCTGGCCATATATATTCCCCGCTATGCAGTTCCCCACCAATTGCTCTACAACCCCATGGGGTTGACGCTGACCGAACATAAATATTAGGTCTCCCCGCAAACAATGCAGCACCAACCCAGTTCATTCCTATCTTCAACCACTATCTTCAACCATGGCCGATAATAAAATGTCTACTGAGTCAGCCAAGATGAAGATCGAACAACTGGACACCCGGCAGCCGATCGAAGAAGAAAATGAGAAGAGCAAGAACCGCGATTATGCTGGAGCTGCGGCGAAAACGGATCCAGCGGAAATTAGATTGGTACGAAAACTAGATAGGAGGATCTTGCCAACACTATTCGTCATGTACTTTCTCAACTATGTTGACCGTAAGATAAATCCCAATCCAACATATTGCACTATTAACCTATCAAAGGAAATGCAATTGCACAGGCACGGCTGAACGGCCTTGAAGATGAGCTCGGCATGGATAAAAAGTCTAGTCAATTCAACACCACTGTCTCGATTCTGTTTGTTGGTTATGTCTTGATGCAGGTTCCTAGCAACATGCTCATCACGAAGGTCCGACCCTCAATCTACATGAGCGCTTGGATGGCGGTTTGGGCTGTGGTATCTGCTTGCACTGCTTTGGTCCAGAACTATGCTGGCCTCGTGGTTTGTCGCTTCCTCCTCGGTATTACCGAAGCGCCTTTCTATCCGGGAGCAATCTACCTACTTTCGATCTTCTATACGCGAAAAGAGATTGCATCCCGTATTGCGTACCTCTATCTAGCTCAAATCACAGCCACTGGTTTCTCTTCTCTTATTGCAGCAGGTGTATTTGAGGGACTTGATGGCCGCGCTGGAATTTCGGGCTGGAGATGGTAAGTGTAGTGTGCTGTCTGCCACCAAATCGCCGAGCTAATCTTTCTAGGCTCTTTATTCTTGAGGGTGTCGTTACATTTATGGTTGCTATTGGCGGATTTTTTCTCTTGCCGGATACTCCCAGCACGACGCGATGGTTGTCTCCAGAAGAAAGAGAGCTCGCTCATGGACGAATGGTTCGCGATAATATCAACCACAGCGATGAGATTGTTCCAGCAATTGAAGGATTGAAACAAGCTTGCAGAGACTATAGAACCTGGATTTTCGTCCTGATGCAATGCTTTCACCTTTCTGCATGTTCATTTAACAGTTTTTTCCCAACGTAAGTCAGCTATTCTTTTTCAGTCGACTTGGCTAACTCTATCAAGTGTTGTCAAGACTCTCGGTTTCAGAACGACCATCACACTTGTGATGGTGTGCCCCCCATTTCTGCTTGCTGGTGCCGGTGGCTTGGCTATGGGTTGGTCCTCAGGAAAATTACACGAGAGAACATGGCACATCACCGCTGGCTTAACGTTCTCTATCCTTGGATTCGCCATTGCGGCCGCTACTCTAAATACCGCAGGTCGATATGTGGCCTGTTTCATATTCCCACTTGGTGCATATTCGGTCAATTCGGTCATCATTGGATGGGCCTCGTCGACGTTATCACAAACCAAAGAGAAGAAAGCTGTAAGTATCAATGCATTGCATTTTGCTTTTCGTTGACTGACATTGATAGGTTGTTTTGGCAATGACAAATGTGGGAGGACAAATTGGATACATATATGGAGCGTATCTATGGCCAGGAAGCGATGAACCACGTTATGTCACTGGGTTCAGCGCATCCGCTGCTTTTGCGCTGGGTTCGATTGTCTGCGCTTGGTGGATGAGGATTTGTTTGCAGAAAGAGAACAAGCGGATCATGACATCGACCACGGATGAGCTTGTCAACTTGTATGCATACTAGTTATTATTCAAATGCACATTAACTATCATTGCCTATCATTGCCTATCATTGCCCAGAGACTTATTATAGAAAAATGAGTATTCTCCTATAATCGAAATACAAAACGCCCTTCATTCCTTCTCAATCTATCACCTTTGTAGTGAAAACTTGCGTGGTTCTGATTGGGGACTTCGATTAAGTTATTTAATAGTGTTATCCACTGTACACGAGGCATCTAGTGAGAGCGGCGAACTATACCTGCGGCGTTACGTTAACGATTGATTTTTATAGGCTGCCTACAACCTACTAGGTTAACAACATCACTGAAACTTGCCTGTTAGTTTGGCTAGTTTTAACTTGCAGATCAATATCATTGTAAAAGATCAAAGTATTCAGCGAAGTTCTTTTGGTTGATCCGATGTTAGTGAACTATCTTACTATCCGAGAAATTTGCAGTCCTTCTAATAGCACGGATTTGTTCTGGATTAGTTCAGAAGCTTCTATGCTAGCTCGGGTTACACTTATTGGAATTTTTGCCGATCTGATTATATTTATCAGATTTAGAACGAGATATATAACTATTACTGAGCCTTCACACTTTTTCAATTGTTGTGAAACAGTGGGATCAATATATATTTATAACCCACTGGAAATCTTCTGCATTTTACAGTACACGCAGAACATTATTCGGATCAGTCATTGTAGTAATCAATTTTACGCACATTAAAGCTCCATCGTGTCCCCCCTCGGACTGAGACTAGCCATCTCCCACAACATCGTAGCCACGTGCCTATGAATACCTGCTTCTGTAACTTTCTGCGTCAGTTCGACCAGCTCCCCTCTCTTCCCCTCATCCAAATACCCCGGCTCTGGACCCATCGCTCTTGCCAGCACCTCGAAACAATCTCTATAATGCTCTGCGTTCTGCCACCTATCCGCCAATATTGCCAATACAGACGTACAGTCACGAATCGCCAGATCCGCTTCTTTGGGCATTGTGATAGCCCTCGCCCAGATAATATAAAGGATTGTAACACCGGCCTGAAACTGGGTTATAACAATGAGCCATGGTTGTGCAATTCGCCGCTTTTTCTGAAGAGCGCGGAAAGTGGTGCATGCATCACAAGCAGCTGAAAACGCAATGTCGCTGACATGTGTGTTCAAATTTATTCTAGAAGGCCTACACAACAGCAACCGTGAAAGTTGGCCGATTAGTGAGAGCCAAAGAGGAGATTGGTAGCCTTCGCTCGTTGCGACGCTGTGTGAAGAGATGTCAGATGCCCAGTGATTGATTTGATCGATCATAGACTCCACCCATTCGGGGGTGGCACCGCCTTCAAGTGGAACGGCCTGCATCGTGTGCAGAATGTAGGATTGGAGCAGACGAACTTTGCAAATGTGGGCGAAGGTGCCGAGGGATACGACTAATTCCGGGTTGTCTTCTAAGGATATATCATCCATCCAGGATAGGTGGCAAGGCGACTGGGGTTTGTTGACATAGAGGTCTGCTGATACTGCGATTTCAAGTCAATCAAAGCTCCATAGAGTCTGATCTTCAAAAATCAGGGGGGATATTAAGGTTATCTAGCATATCAAGTTGTGCTATATTGCTTACTGTATATATCCGCAAGTCCAACAGGAATATCGAGCGTGGCACTTATTCCTCTATCTAATCTTCGTCACTCTGCTAAAGCTCATATACATCTCATAGAGTCAAGAGAATTACTCACATATAAGCACACGACCACACCCTAAGTTTTATTTGGCTCTCTTTATCACCCAGATCAATTAGTTGATGAAACCCATGTAATGTTGCAAACCGCATAATAGCACCGCTAATGTGTGCTATTCTCGCTGTAGATTCAGAATGCAATGCATGCATAGCTGAAAGTAACATTGCCTGTAATCGAACCAACGACGATGAATGCGTGTTTCTAATGATGGAATCCTCACTCTGAGCTTGGGACTTCAGATCCTGATGCTGGTATCTTGGCGCATTATCTGATTTGGATTGAATTAGAGAACCTATAGCAAATATCTAGATTTTCTTTATAAGTCTCTTATATTCTATGATCGAGCAAAGAAAGAAAGTGCCTTACCATCTTCACGAAAAATGCTGGCCACCCACTAATCGGGCTTCCAGCAGGAGCCATCTTCCATTCTGCATACCAAGCTGAACAAGACTCGATGCTTAAAAACGGATATTGCGGGTGCACGCATTGGAAATAAGTTTGAAAAAACGAAGCAGCTGTCGAAGGAGGGATTTCATCTAGCGATTCTGTCCTGGTTTTTGACATTTGGTTCCGGAGGCCAACTGCGATAGATGGGCTATCTAAGATGGGTTGAGCGTAGAGTGAAGCGAAGTCAGGCGGGCTAGGGTGATTCTGCATGGAACTCCCAATTTGAGGGGGTGCTATGGCAGTGATGGATGAGGGCTGATGCCAGGGCTGTGATCGTTCAAGCTCTGGTGATGCGCCAGGATAAGAGCTAAATATCGGGATACTTGGTGGCTGTATGGGTGATGTCTGAATAGTGTTTCTAGTAGAAATAGATTGTTGCCGTACTCTCACTGCATCTAGATGATCCATGGCTGTACCAGGAAATTGTTCATTAAGTGTGTGCTCTAGCATTGCGGTGTGGTTTTCTAATGCTTGGACATATCCGGTCGGATATGTCTGGTATTGCTCTTGCACCACAGGTGCACATTCTTTTCTTCATTAGCGAGATTCTAGTTCTCTCATACTTTGAGGTTTGTTCATACCTATGCCTGCAGCTTCACAATTATCGCACGGTTGCTGGAAATCGCATCTCTGCTTCCGATGTCTGCACCTTTGACAAGCCTTCTTCCGCTTCTGAGGAATCTGCGCTGAGTCAACCGGACTTGGCATCTTCTTCCACGTCTAGGAGCTACTGTATAATTCAAGTTTTATGTCTACATTCAGGTGTGTGTGAGAGCTCGGTATGCTTCTAAATGCGATCAGCTGCTTCTAATGTCGTTGGAGTTGGAGATAAGCACAGGAGCGCAATCGAACCAGAAAGGTTTAATAAGTGGGGAGCTGAGCTTCCAAGGACCGGAATTCGGTACCCAGAGGTGGGAATTGAGTGGGGCACATGAATGCCTCTACCTATTTCTAACCACTTAGATATTCATTCCGCGGCTAACAAAAATATAAAGATGATATATTCAGAATCATATCACGTGGTCGCGCGTTGGGAAGATCCCAAACCTACTTCTAAAGTAATTATCAAGTATGATCACAATTCGAGGGAAAATAAGTCTACGAGTAAGCCCTAAAACATAGAAAATCACAAGTTCCCCCACCCATCAGAATTAAGAGTAAAATTCTTGTTCTACTATACCAGCATAGGGATGAAGATTAACTTGGTTCTTTCTTGTGGTCTGTTTCTTCTCACAAGTAAAACTCAGACAATGCTTCTTATTGGGATAAGATGTATTCAGATCTCGTGGCTGATTTCTGATTAATACCAAATATGCTTTTCTTAATTACAAACATAAAATTAGATAAGCTTTCATCTGTTGACGCACAGACTCCACCGAAGGAAGCATCTACCACACATATCTAAAATGAATATTCTGCTTGTCCGTCAAATCCTTAAAGTCAGTGTCCTGGTGTACTCTCTCGCCAGCCGCGGTGTCGAGACGATCTCTACGCTTGTTCTCATACGCACAATATGCCATGTACATGCCAATAGTAATCATAGCGAGAACGTAAGAGGCGAGGATGGCACCCATACCAAGTGGATAGAGAGGTGCTTGCTTAGCCTTAAAAAATTGGGGTGCGATGATGTTGGATATGCAGTAAGCAATGAAGATCATGGCATTGGTTGTCACTTTCTTGGTGTGACCACTATTGGGTTCGTTAGTGTGATATTCCTGAGTATTCGGAGTAGAGAATCGGAGCTTACGCAGTGTTGGCGGTGTTCATTCCGAGCGCTACAATGTATGGTCCAAGATAGAAGTAAGACATGTAGAGTGCTGCTAGTCTTCCGTTGAGAGCCGCGAGAGGGAGGGTATACAAAAAGGTTGCAGAGATCAGGCCGATGACACAACCAAATATAACCCAAGCGCCGCGAAGCTGATATTGTGGTAGATATTTAGCGCATACAAAGACACCACCGTTGCACATGTAAGAAGCTACTGTTTGTATAATACCGGTTGGCATCGTCAGGAGGGTAGATCTCTGTGGGGTGTAGCCAAGACCATTGATAATCAGCGGTGAAAACTTTGAGCAAAGTTAGTCATGCACATCACTTAATTTTGCAATGCACCATAGCAGAAGGAGAATTTTAGTACTTACATTAGTAAGTCCTCCGTTAGGAATGGAAATCCATATGTGGAAGAAGAACATCAACCAAGTCTTTGGATCCTTGAAAGTCTCCCACATTTGATCCCTCTTGAAGGTCTTGTTTTCAATACCAGTCTGATCAGCCCTCATTCGATCGATTGCAATTGCCTTTTGTCGTTCAGTAATGAACTTAGCCTTGACTGGATTGTCTGGAAGAAAAATTCCCACGGCGATTGCCCAGACAAAGGTCATCGCTCCAGTAATCCAGAAAAACCATCTCCACTTATCATCTCCTGCGATGAACCCAATAGCGTATCCAATAGGCCCAGTGAAAATAACCGAGAGGCCGGTGTACATGAGACCTGTACGGATAGGCTGTTCTCGTCTGGTGTACCACATACCTAGGATCAAAAAGTTTCCTGGTACAATTGGCGCTTCGAGCATACCAAGAAGAACGCGAACTGCGATTAAGGTTTCAAAGTTTTTCGCAAACCCGGTGCCGATGAGGACCATTGCCCAAATAAGCTGAACATAGCACATGGTTTTGGCGACAGGCAGTTTCTGAAGCAAGCTGCCTGCTGGAAAACACCAGAACAGATAACCGAACTAAGACTGTGTTAGCTGTATTCAAGGGATTGATCTAAAGGGTCAACGTACGTAGAATGCAGACCCAACCCAGGAGTATCTGTCTCCTGTGAGATTTGTGTGGGTTTTCATTCCATAGAGAGCTGCAGTAGATGTTGTGACCTTGTCCATGGCAGCAAGCGTGATGTTGAACCAGAGAATTGGAACCAAGCGTAGATCCAACTTCCATCTCAAACGTTTTCTACGATTTAAAATTAGTAGATGGTATAACGGGGTGCACAAGAGGGAGAGGGAGATCTTACTCCTCTTGACTGCTATAAGCATCTTCTCCATCAAGTCTATTTGCGTATGCAGCAGCAATATCGACATCTGAGCTGAAGACTTGACCGTTTGAAACGTCTTTGCCGGAGCTTACTACCTCCAGCGTGGCATCTTTGTCCGAGGCTGCCATTTTGCGATATTGAGATTTTCGAAGGAGAAAAGGAGAAAAGTCTTTCGAGTAGCTGAAGTGCTCTCTGTCTGCTACAAGTTTTGAGGAGATCGTCGTTTCCCTTTGTACTTTACCCTCCGGCTTCGTGGATGCACCAGAATCTTGATATCGCAGCCATGGCTAGATTGGAGACCACGCCTCTTGGGCTGGCGTAAATTGGCGTATCGATTATCTTTAGTTGGAGCTTGGTCTTGTGCTGCTATCACAT
>Ga0247737_1000534_pt1 | contig 15287 bp, 19 predicted proteins | sample UWRJL028104C2_FD_180937 | JGI IMG/M metagenome (GOLD analysis project Ga0247737, IMG submission 180937) | Plant litter microbial communities from Arlington Agricultural Research Station in Wisconsin, United States - UWRJ-L028-104C-2 | ecosystem: Environmental > Terrestrial > Plant litter >...
GAAACTGCGCTCCTTGCTCTCTCTTCTTCCGTCTCTGCGCAGGTTTCCCGATACTCCATTAATCTTTTCAACTCGGTTAGCGCCTTCTCGATCTCTGGCACCGTACGAGAGCAATAAATTAGCTTCCGCCGTGTTGGAAAGAACTGCAGAGGTGGTCGTGAGCAATGATGGAACAGAGCAGACAATCATTTTACCTGCTGGTAAGATACAATTAGAGAAAGTAGCGAAACTGTCTTTCCCGTCCCGGAAGGCATTTCGAGAACGCAATGACCCTAGAGGAATGGTAAGTTCCATTGACAGATAGAGCCATTCAACGTACTGTTGCGTCCAGGGTCCTTTTGAGGTCGCACATGTAGGCATATTGCTCTATTCTGTGTTTAGCCTTCGCCACAAAGTCAAGCAAATCTGCAGTCACCAGGATAGATGCGGTCGTACGGGAAGATGATCTGCAATGCATGAGCAACGCCTAAAGTTCGAGCACATAGACATACGGGTAGATTGTCAATATAGAATTTCATGTTGAATGTGATGAACCCGACGCGATTTCAATATTATGCAAGAATATACAATCTGGATCCCTCGTTGAGCAACTGTTGGGCGTGAACATAGTGCTTCCTTCTCACAAAACAAAGCAAATTTGGGAAAAGGCGAAGAAGTTTGGCGTCGTAATGTTTAGATGGACTTCAATTAGTGCTTGAGGGACTGGAATAGCGGCGAACAACAGGATATCAATGGATGAAAGGCGGTGGCTTCAGCGAAGAGTCACTTCTCATTCCAAACGCGTCAATGTCACGGGATCGTGATCTCTGGGTCACGTATGGTTGTCACATACTTTGCGCGCCTAAGTATTCCTTGAACCCGATCGACATTGTGCTATCCGGTCGATCGTTTTCAATGTGCTTTTAACGTGGCGTTAAATAAAAGTGCATTTGATAAACATAAAAGGTTTCGTCTAAATATACAATAAAAGGCATCTTTTAATGGCGTAGAAAATGTGGTTCAGAAGATACAGTAGTCATTGAACTGGAGATTAGCGATGAAAGGTTCATTAGAAGTCCGTTGAAAAGTTCGTATCATCCAAAGGTAAAATTCCAAAAAGGAAAGGAAAACCTGTTCATATCATACATCGTCTTGTGAGATCATGTCAATCAGCGCCAAATTGTTGAGCGGCTTGCTGGATCGTTTGAATGACTTGTGATTGGCTATGGTATGTAAATCAGATATTGAAATACTGGAAGGCATAGGAAATATGGCTACGAACCCTGATCCTTGAATTCCGTAACCGTCGTTGGGCGAGAGACCGGTGCCCGGAGTGGTAGGAGTCGTGCCAGTGCCGGTGGTAACGGGTGTAATGGACGTGCCCGGGGCTGGGGTCAAGTTATTTTGCGACCACTACGGAAGTCATTGCATTTTAGCATGTGAGGACCTTAGTAAGAGAACAATGACTAACCTGATATTGCAACATTCCTGATAGACCGCTCTGTAGACCCGCTGTGGCGAACACATCGCGTAAGAAAACCGAGACAATCAAATCAAGTAAGGACTTACTTGATAGCCACGAGCTATAAGCATCATCTCGTTGCTGATCTGTTACACCATATGGCTGCGACGCAGGTGGTGGAGGAGTAGCTGGACGAAGCCTAAGTACGAGTCCTATCATCGGACAGAGGCAGCTCACCAGAATCTGGTCCGAAGGGTGCTTGACTGCTGTTGAAAGGTACAAACACCGGTGCATTTGCTTGGGTCACAAGACCAAATGCTTGGAGCGCAACAGGCTTGTTATATCTAGCATGGAATAAGGACGTATACTTTTAGGAAAGAATGGTAGACATTGCTCACACTTGGCCTAACGCAGCTTGAGTCTTGATCCATTGATTACCCTGTGCAACCGTATTTTCGTAAGGCGACAGGTTGGGATCGTCCGCTCCATACTTCTGCTGGTCTGGGAAAAGCTGGAAGGAACCAAAGCCAATCTGAGGAATGTTGAGGATATCCTCGCTGTCAATTCCCTGCGAGCCATCAAATGCCGGTCCTAAGTCAGTACTACTTTGGCGCCTCGTTTCTGATCATCATTATGAGTAATCACATAAAAGCCCCAGTATCTCACATGACATACCTGTTGACACCCATCGCCCACGGATCCGAATGCCACTAGTCGTGCCGATAGAGCGCTTCTTAGCATCAGCTCTAGATCTCTTGAGGGCGGCCTTGCGTTCTTCGAGCAGACTTCTCTTCGTCAGTGCCTTCGGAGACACTCCCCGGCGTCTGCGACCACTGGGGGTGTTCGACGTTTGAGGAGGCGGGGGTGTCACAAGGGGGAAGAGCTTAGGGCAATCCACGCAGAGGAATCCTTGATTTCTGGGGAGTAGCTTAGCTCATCATCCAGATCTGACATGTGTCTGACGAATTTACCCAGAGGAGATTAGATGATTAGGATCGATTGTTCGGATATGTTGAGCAACAGTCGAATGCCATTTGGTGATCGTCTTTGGAGTGCAATTGCTCCTCGATGGAAGAGTCGAATTGCATCTGTCTCAAAGTCAGGACGCTGGTAGCAAGAGAAAAACAAAATAAGCTGACCTCGGATCATTCGCAAGTTCCCTTTATCTCCGTCAGCACATAGCAAGTTGAGAGGAACTGAGCGCTTGCTTACCATGCAAAAACCCCGGTATTCTCCACATAACGAGACACCACTGCAGTCGTATACTTCAAGAAGTGATCCAGAATAGTGGGGTCCGTGTAAAAGTGGTCGTGCTTCAAATTTGGGTTGCCGACAAACTCACGGACGTAGACATCCATCCCACCGAAATCGTTACTGAGAGTATTACGCGGAAGTTTATTGCCCGTTCCAGGTGTCACATCCCGTTTGCTAGTTGCTGGGCCATCAATGAGCGGTCGGGGATTCCAGTTGTTCGTGAGGGAAAGTAACACAAAGAGCTTATGTTTCTCAGCCAATCGAATAACAGTGTCCAATTTCTTCAAGCCATTGTCGCCGGTGTTCAAGGTAGTTGTACCATTTGCAATCAACTGGAACCACGTCCCATTCTCGGGGACTGTTTCGACGTCTGCGGCAAAGGATTAGAATATGAAGGGGACTGAACAACGCAGAAGTGCCCACCATTGAAAGCCCAAGTCCTGACAACCTTAATCCCGGCGGCTGCGATGCTAGCCAAGGTGTCATCTATATCTTTCTCGGTATTGAGAGTAGGCAACCAATAGGCATTGGTGCCGACGAAATCAAGTTTGCTGTGGAAGAAAGGATCAGTGAACTGCTTCGATCACGATGAAAAGTCGGCTTTACCTCCCCTCAACCTTGAAATTGCCATCACTAGTCGATACAAATTTCACGGGCGGCTCTGACTGTCTCCTGTGCAGAGTTCGCGTCGGGGTGGCTGCGGACACCACGCAAACGGCAGCGAGGACCTGCCAAAGGCGAGCGACGAACATGGAGGGAGCAGGGAGATGGCGCGAAGGTTACAGCATCCCAAGCGAAATATAAGGGACCCATCGGACGGGCTAGTCTCACAAATCAGGGCCGGCGTGTGTCAAAGCGCGGCATGTGGTGCATGTTACAGCCCTCAGATAATGATCATTCCGCATCGAGAAGGCTGTTCGCCCGTTTACGACGGAATATGGGCGCGCACTCATGTGTCCTTCTCATGGCAGTCTCAAAAAGTGCGCATTTCCCGAGTCCCAATTACAGAAGAAAGTTGTAAAGCAGAGGAAGATGAGAATTCGGCGCACAGCCTGATCGCGCGGCGACATTTTGACGCCAGTGAGGTCATGTGATGGCCCTTAGTTGATGAAATCGTTGGTTGGCAGTTGCTTCCTCCACCCTGTAAGTGTAAGTTATTCTTGGGCACTCACATCCAACTTCTACAACTCGATTCTTACGAAGGAAGAGATCCTCCAAGTATATGTGGGCCACGGAAAAACCACCATCCCTCTCGGATTTTCCACTGGCGCCCATCCTCCAAGGATCAAAAGGATGAAAATAACCGACTTCATTTCCATACAGGGCTCTAATATCACGTTTCAGATGGTGGACGATCTCTCTATAAATTCAGTTCGTCCCACCGGACAAATGGTCGTCGCGGTGCATCTGGTTCTGACGATTTTCTCGAGCAATCCATCTAGCTATACGGAAGAGTTGGGTTCTGTAGTGTGCTTCCATGAAGTGAAAGGTATAATTCTTGGGCGAAAAAATATCAGCTGGATGGTAACACTATTCCTATGGCCTTCAACTTCCAGAGCAAGGCTTCCCGGGCTATTCATTTGTACTGGCGGCGATCAAGAGCCATACATCTACTCTTCGACGTTCGACTTGCGTAAATCACACTTGGCCAGCTGTAAGTGTGTCTACTTGACAGTGTCTGTGAGCCTTTGACCAACTTTGGATGGTTGTATGAAATTTTCGGCTGGCTCCGATCTCGAATTCTTGCCTGCGGTCACTGCACAATACCATAGGTATCGCCAATGATTAATGATTAACGGTGACTCATTTAGAGATAATCAGGAAGAGCTGTCTTGTTGAGCTTGACCAAGCTTCACTGCCGGGTCCCCCTCTCCCTGCCTCGTGCACTCTCGTCAATCGTGCATCGAGTCCCACATTTGACAGCTTGATCTCTGTACGTAGTACTCCCAAGTCCCCTCACATCTCACAAACATGATATGGTACCCGCAGCAGATATCCGCGGATGTTTTATTTGGAATGAATGAACGCCCAGGTAACACGGAAGAGGAGGGAGGAAAATCAGCCTCAGGAGATGCCCCATTATCTCTTGGAAGGTATGAATTAAATCACAGAAGAGGCGTGAACCGACGTGCAAGTACGCAAGAGATATCTTATCGGACCCACACAGCTCTACGGCTGCAGATGAGCACCTATGAGCATCTATGACAAAAATACGACCGAACGATAAGGACTATTCGCAGAGCACGGATCTGATCACAGAATAGAGTTGCAGGTACTATCAACGCATTATGCACGCCTCAGAAATATCGACCGAAATATTGATCAGCGCCCTACAATACAGAAACCGCTCATTGACTTCATGATCATGAATACTTCTTATGCCGACTTCACGCAGCTTCACGCACGAGTCCGATCGTGAGACGACAGTCGCTATGGGCGTTGCTCACTACTAGCCTCCTTCTAATGATTGTCGTTGTGTACCTTCCCCATAATTAAAGGACCAGGGCCGGCTGGGCGGCAATGGGTGTTACCGCAGATCTATAAATAGTTTGTTCTTCTCTCTTTTTTCGTCCAGCCCGGATGTTTCGTTCCGGCCAAACCATTCGAATCCGGCAAATATGGAGTCGCCCAGCGTCTCGCAGTATCTTCTATCGCCATCCATCTTGTCAGCAATCTTTAACGAATCTCCGGTCTCATAGCCCAGTAAAGAGTATCAGAAACATGGCCAACGCAGCAGCCATTAGTGCCGAAAGATTCCTGGCAGATCGGACGGCTCCTGTATGCAGCTTGGATATTGCAAAGTCTTTCGAACAGCTAAGGTAACGTAAGATATTCTTTAACACTTACGCGAAACTCACCTAAACCAGCGAGAAGGAAAAGAAATATACACACTACGTGGGTCTGGCTTCGTGGGCTGGCGCAAGGATCATTCAGGGTGCGCAACATACCACATTCATTCCAGGTGCTGTAGAACTAACTCTGTTCTAGGTCAATGGACCGCTCAAGCACGGGATCTTTATGACTTGTTGATTGTGACATTCAGTAATGGACAAGGTGGTTTATCCGACTTGAACGCACTTCAACGTGCATCGGGATTGGGAGAGGAGGATTGGGAAGCTTTGCTACAATACACAGCCCAAGTGAGTTTAGTATTACATTGCATCATGACGTCGTACGGTTGACACGTCAAACACGTAGGTTCTGAGCAATCTCGTCAACTTCAAAACCTTCGGCTTCACAAAGATTGTTCCGCGCGTCCTTGCCGACAAATTTGAGGCTGTGGTCAACAATTCTTCCAACAAGGACAAGGCATTGCCACTTTGGAATAGCGTGAGTTCTCTTCCAGAATGTCACTGCCATTGGTGGAGTAATATTCGGACAGTTAAAAGAACACATTTACGCCACTAGCCCCGAGTCCAGCCTCTTCATCGGTAAACGTGACCTTGGCCACATCTCTAACTATTACCTTGGTGAAAGCATCAACGATGAAGAAGTCGCAGCAGTCCAGGCAGCTGCAGAAAAAATCGGTGTCGACGTGTTAAACACTAGGTAGGTTTCTCCAATAACAAGGGTATTCTAGAGAGTGACTCCTTTTGAAGGGTGCTTAAGAACGGCCCAAACGACTTCACACTTCTTGTGGCCTCTGCACACACGCAACCTCCTGCTCTCCACGAGATCGATGTCTCTGGAGGAGGAAAAGCTAAATTAACCGTCCAATACGGCGACTTCTCAGAGGACCTTGCAAAGGTCGTCGCGGCTTTGAAAGAGGTTCGAAACTGTTCGGCTGCACACTGACACCTTAAATATCATGCTAACCCACCCCCGTAGGCCTTGAAGTACACGGCAAATGACAACCAAACTAAGATGACCGAGGCCTACATTAAATCGTATGTTCATTGTAATGTCATTTCCATGCAAACATTTAATTCTATGGCACAAGGTTCGAGACTGGGTCCATCCAAGACCATAAGGATGGTTCCAAATGGTGGGTGAAGGATGTCGGCCCTGTCGTGGAATCGTACATTGGTGTGAGTGTTTTTTTCCACCGCCTCAGAATGACAGACACCTGACGCATCGTAAAGTTTATTGAAACATATGTCGACCCATACGGGGGACGTGCCGAGTGGGAAGGTGCCTTTTCAATCGTTTTAATATCGCTATAGCTTCTCACAAGAAGAGCATATAGGCTTCACGGCCATCGTGAACAAGCTGTTGAGCGCCAAATACGAAACACTGGTCAACAATGCGCCGGAGCTCATTAAGGTCCTTCCCTGGGGGCCTGACTTCGAGGTCGATGTCTTCCGTAAGCCCGACTTCACGGCTTTGGAGGTGGTTACCTTTGCAACTGGAGGTACGCGGTCACAGACGGTTTTGTTGAACCTAATTAAACGTCTCCTTTAAGGCATACCTGCTGGTATCAATGTAAGCCTTACGATCATGACTGTCTGAACAGTACTGATTATGGATCGGTCTCTTAGATTCCCGTAGGTGTTGTTGCCTAATTCCCCAACCAAACTGTTATCTGAGGTACCTCCAGAATTATTACGATATAAGAGAGTCCACAGGTTTTAAGAACGTCTCATTAGCGGTGCGTTTTCACAAGCTCACCCGCTTCTAAACGGAAATGAACTTTTCGCAGAATATTCTCGCGGCCAAAGCTCCCAGTGCGCAAACACCACTTCGATATCTATTGACCACACACTAATAGCCGATCTTTTAGACGAGGAATTGACCTTCATCCACCCTGACGATGTGGAGCTTTACAACAAATGGGATAGCAAAGCCTTTGAACTCCAAGTAGCCAACCACGAGCTCCTTGGTCACGGATCTGGTAAACTCTTTGAGGAAGACGCTGACGGCAAGAAAAACTTCGATATTGACAAGGTGCGCAACTTTCATGTTTCAGCGCCCTGCAACGACCAATTCACTTTTTGTGGTTTGCAGGTCGTAAATCCCCTCACCGGCAAAAAGATGTACGTGAATAACATTGAACCCCAATTTCTTTTTGACACTTTCCCCGCAGCACGTCCTGGTATAAACCAGGCCAAACCCCTGGCTCGGTCCTCGGGGAGGTGTCCTCGTCAATGGAGGAGTGCCGCGCTGAGACGGTTGCACTGTACTGTGAGTCCAAAGTGGTTAATGACCTCGGCACTCGGATCGCTCAGACCGACATTGCTCTCCTCACCAGTGGTCAGCAACCCTGACATCCTCAGGATCTTCAACGTAGGCACAGCTTGGCGTCGCCTGACTCTATGCCTGTCACCGCTGATTCATGCTTCCGTTCTCTATGCAGTACACGGATAAAAAGGAGATAGAAGACATTCAGTATATCACGTTCTTGCTCATGGCGCGAGCTGGTTTGAGGGCGTTGGAGTTCTACGACCCTACGACGAAGAAACATGGACAGGCTCATATGCAAGCACGGTATGCCTCTGATCCTGACGAATCGCAGTCCTCTGCCAATGCACTATCATCTATTAATACAACCCAATCATCTCCAGCCTTGGTATCACCCAACACCTTATCCACTCTGGCATTGCCCGATTGGAGGAAGTACGGGACGCGAGTGGCAAGCTGGAGAACCTCTTCGTTCGCGTATGTCTAATCGATGACGATGAGTTCCCCACATCGAGCTGACCCACTCTAATTTCCTTTTCTCTTTGCCGCCCATGCAACACAGGTCGATCGCGCATTAGTGCTGTCCAAGGGAAGAGAAGCCGCAGGCAAGCTCCTCGTTGAGCTTCAAGTCCGCAAGAGCACCGCAGATGCCGCAGGAGCTCGTGATTTTTACACTAAACTTACGACACCCATCACAGGATGGGAAGATGAGATTCGAAACATGGTGCTCCAGAAGAAGCTTGTACGTCCTGTCCTTTCTCGTTTGTTCCCGTCCACCCTTCGCGGGATATCCCAGCTGTTGCAGGAGAGTTCTCTCCGTTTATCGTTCAACTTTATCATCACTGCCGCAAGGTGTACACGCACGTTTTACTGACATCGGCAAACGCCATTTCCCTTTTCTTCTAGCCTCGTAAACTATTCGTGCAACCCAACACCTTTCTGGTGGACGATAAAATCGTCCTCAAGGAGTACCCACTCACGCCTGCAGGGGTTGTGGAGAGTTTCATTGAACGGAATCTGTAAGGCAGTCTACATATTGACGGGCTGTTTGGCGTGGTGGAAACATGGCGTTCACTATCTTTGGTTCTCAAGTTGCATCCCGTGATGAATATTTGCTGTAACAATACTATGGATAAATACTTGTGTGATACTCGTTGTCAAATAAGGTCATAAAGATGAAGAGCAGTGCATGGGCGAATTGTGTCTTGTGCGGGTATCTGATTATGGTGTACAGTAAGTACGAAGTGGATGTCGAAGATTGGTTGCTTGATATGTAGGTGGTGCACGATAACGGTATGCCAGGAGGTTGATTCTATAGGTCGTACTGAAAAAGGCTATGACGTCTCCCGAATCAGGCCAACAATGACAGTGACACTGTCAAAACAAAAGAATAGGTGTCAGTGTCGAAAGATAATCTAACCTCAAGTGATTATACGCACTCATCTGGTTTCTATTCAAAGGAGAAATAAACGGAAGGGTTTCAGAAAAGCATGGCAATGTGAGAAAAGTGATGCTTACCCCTCCACGAAAGTACATTCCCTCCCGAGCGGCCTCTTCTGAGAAAGGCATCATGCATCAGTATAAAACGGAAGTGCGCTAGAAGAAACGTCATGTAGACAAACATACTCTCAAATGGGCTAAATCTATTCTTCTTCTTCATGCACTGTCGAGCATAGTCAACCATTCGGTCCGCCATATGCTGCACTTGCTCGTCTTCAGTGCCGCCTGCCCGTGCCACGAGCGAGGCAATCGTCGCCATCTCAGAAGGAAATACATTATCTGAGAAGCCGTCCGTCTGACATGAAATGAAAGAAAACATTGAATTCAATGAATCGCCGGAGGGAAAGAAAACAACGCACATAGGCTACGACGATATCCCCATCCCGCAGTTTCATCTCGAAAGTTTCCGCTTCGCTGGGTGCGTCTATGCACGCCCTCGAGAATCTCCGTCCGGAATTAGGTGGCAGTTTAGTGAGTTGTCTACATATGATAATTATTAGTAATTAGCAGCGCTGATCGCAATAAGACCTGACTTTGGACAATTGAAAAAGTGTGTCTGGGCTGCCTGGCGATGGACAATGTTGTTTGAACGAATCACTGCGAACCCACTGTCGCCGAGACTGTCATCGTGCATCATCGATAAGAAAATTGATGCTCCATGATCGATGAAAAAGCAAACGAACTGACTTTGCAGACCGAAGCAGTCCAGAAGATGCGTTCAAACTGATAATACACGCCGTACTTGAGCCTAGAACATTCGCGACAGTACGTTAATCACCTGAAAGTCAGAAAAAAGTCTGGAACATACCCGCTTGGACATATTTTTCTCTGAGCACACCTCCGTACGCCAGATCCAGACACTCATAAGGTGTCATTTCCCATCCCTCCACCTGCTCGCGCTCTTCATAGTCCATCAGAGGGTCGATCTCCGGCTCACCAGCCCAAGCATTCCGTGCGTAACGATGGGCATGGTACATGAGTGCTTGAGAGAAGAGTGCGGGGTCGACACCGCTGTCAACCCATCCCCCTACACCGTCTGCCACGCCGAACGAGACGCCCTGGGAAGCAGAAATCGACGCGTCAGAATATCGGATTTTTTGCAGCAAATTAGAGTTGTGATAGGAAACTCGAAACTTACAGACTGATTTCGCATCTAAAAGAAGGTAAGACGTAACGCGTCAGCTTGACCCCACCGTGACGAAGTTCAGCGAACGCCAACTCACCTCTTGCACAAAGAAGAAATCTTCTCCTGCATCAACACTCCTCACTGTCTTGGTTTTCCTTGAGAGGGTCTTGTCCCTCCAGGACCCAACAAGCGTATCAGCTGGGAACGGGACCTTGTGCATTATAGCCATATGCTCAGGTTTCCCTGCCCAGCTGGCTCCAATGTGAAACGAATATGGTCTCGGATGGGCCTCGTGAGGTAGATGAAGAGAAGCATCTGTTGTCGTTGTCTTCGGACGTGGGGTATGTATAGGTGTAGTGTCGAATAGAGGCGCGCTGCTGGAAGGACTGGTCGTAGACTCGGCGCCCAGAGACCCAAAGAATCGCGCTTTTGGGGTCTTCCGTAAGATGTGGCGCGCTAGTGCTGGTCTGTACGTCCTGAATGTCGACTGGACCAGTAGTAGTGAGTACGCCTTGCTGATGACTGGACTTGACATGAAAGTAAAGGTAAAAGTTTGTAATACAGTGAGGTTTGTGTGCCAACTTGTACTTGGTCAATTTCTGCTCCGAGTATGCTAACACATCATACCACGTGATCATTCACGACGACCTAAAATAGAATTGATCCTTGATAATAGGCGCTTTACAGCTAATCTTCCTTGAAGCCAAGTTCCTCTGGGCAGTGAGGAGCTGCTCTTCATTGCATTACGCAGTCTTGGCTTTGTATTTACACAGACACTCGCAATTCTCCACCTTCCTCATAGTGACGACACAGCTCAAAGGCCCCCTGCTCTCCGAATGAGGTTGTTGAGTGAAGCGGACGGGACTTGAGCAAAATAGAACAGACGTTCGGCCATCTCGATTATTCGCTTGGCACGAGATATGAACAACCGGGTGGAGAATAGCTATGCATACGCAGCTGGTTCCTAAAATGACATTTTGGGTCGGGTATGTACGCCTAACCTCGCCTACGTACCTCAGGTGTAAATCTGCGTAAATATAACATAATTTACGTGGCTTCGCGCAGCCTGGAGCAGAGAGGCTAGACCCAAGCTCAACGTTCCGCAACGGGGGTCCGAAGGCAAGGACAGCGGATGTCCGCTTAGGCCACTGGAATCGGGCCAAGGGAGTCCCGATCTGTTACGCGAGCGTGTACAACGCCAAAATCGACAGCCCGAGCTGCGCGACATCGCCTAGGCTCACGTCTGCCCGTGCGCCTTATCCTGAATGTAGTAGCTGTGCGCCTTGAAACTTCGGGCCACGAAGGAAACCAGAATGCCCGACCGCCTCGGAAATCTTAGTCCCATTCAATTCGTTTATCGCGTCGGGATGACCTCATCCACCTCCGCACCTCGCCTACTTTTTACTCCAGCTACTCCAATCAAACGCCTTGGTCTTCTCCGTAGCTTTCGCCTTCGGCACTGCAGATTTGGACTTGGATTTCGTTGTCGTCGTCTTTGAGCCCGCAGACTTGGCCTGCGGCTTCAAATCTGGCATACTCGCGCTCATCTTCAGCTTCTTGTTCGACGAGCTTTCAGACGCGATGCTGGCACTGTTACCCGCACCTGCACCCGCACCGAGACCAGTCTCGACGCCGACGCTATTGCTCTTCTGCACCTGGGCTGGCGCTTGGAGACGTTTCTTCCGATGCTCAGCAGGTAAGACGGGGACTTTCACCTCTGAGATTGGTTTCAGCACCTTTGACGAGTCCAGGGTTGGGATGGGTGTACTAGTTGAGGGCCTTTTACTTGATGTCGAAGAGAGCATTGGCCTGGAAGTCAAACCAGAGGTCGAGGTCGGCTCCTGACCTTCTCGGTCATTCCAATGCTGGGGTGGAGGCGGAGGCATACTCAACCTCGACCTCAACGAGGCCCCTTGATAAACCTTTTCTGTTTCATCGAAAACGGATGTAGGCCGCCTTCTGAAAGGATTCTTCGACCTCAAAGTTGGAGGAACATCACCAAACGTCGGCGTACCATTCGCCAGTACTTTTGCCGCACTCGACGACCTAGATGAAGGATCCACCAGCGTCGAGCTCGGGATTATCTTCTCGTCCTGACCATTATTCCACCTCTTACCCACCAGCAACCCCTCCAACCCCTTCCTTGCCTTAACAGCCCTCTCACTATCCATATTCACCACTGCGCTGTTCTCTACGCCTCTACTTCTCTCCATAGCAGTGATAGCTCTTACCCTCCTCGCCTCGTCCTCCTTTGCCTTGATAGCGAGGATTGTATCGAAGAGGGCCGTATAAGGCGGCGCGGGCCGGTAGAGACATAATGAGGATGAAGAAGAGGGGAGGGTAGATTCGTATGCCGCGCGACGGGCAAGTCGGGTTTTGGAGTTTGAAGGGGTAGTGGAAGGAGGAAAGGAGGTCGGGAGTTTGGAGGGCTGGTAGAAGAGGCCCGGATCGGCAAATGTTAGGCCGTCTACTGGAGGGGAAGGAGGTGCTAGTCTGACAAGTTGCTGCACGAGGTCGGCAGCGTCCAGGTCGTCCATCTCGCTATCATCATCGTCCACGTCGAGGGCAGTTCGCAGTCGGTGAACCCCATGGGAGCTAGGCTGAGAGTATGTTTCAGCAGAAGCAGCCCTGTCCGAGGTCGCTTCGGTGTCCTCTCCGACCTTGCTCAAACCTGACAATGCCAATGACAAACCAGGATTACTGGACAGAACTTGGCGTCGTAGCTCATTCGCATGCATGCTATCCGCTGACTGAGCTTCGTTCGTGTTTGTATTCACTGAGCGACCAGTAGCAGTCAGCATCCGAGAAGCTGCTGCCCTCTGACCGAGACTGCTGACTGTATCGTCTGAGGAAGCGGATAGGAAAGCAGAGCCAGAGCCGGAACCAACAGAGTCAGCTATCCGAGATGAAGGTGAAGATGAATCATCCATTACACGAGAGTCGGTCTCGGATGATCCATGAGCTGACGATGACTTTGACAATCTAGCTGAAGATGACAATCTAGCTGACGATATCGACGGTATCCCCAGTACCGAGTGGCTAGCATTAGCAAGACTTGACAGTCCAGCTGACGGACCAGCTGACGATATCAACGGTACGCCCAGCCCCAGTGCCGAGTTATGAGCAGTAGGATTAGCAAGACCAAGAGTGTAATCCACACTCAGCGTCGGGTTTGTGCTACTCGGCCCATCCTTCGACCGAGTCGTGTTGGTGTCAGCAGTTGTATTTGATGAAGACGATAGAGTCAGCATTCGCGTTTCTGAGCCAGAAGGTAATCCTGCCGCCAAGTCTGCTGACCGTCCAGCTGACAATATCGGTCGGGTATGCCTCGGATTTGTTGTGTGAGCGTTCGAGTTTGTCATACGCTCGGTCGACGTAGCTGCTGCCATCGGTACTGACACCCCGAGTCGTGATAAAGCTGACGCAGACACGGAAGAATCGACGCGAGCCTGAAATCGAAAATCAAAGTCAAAGTCAAAATTAGCAACGAAATCCAAATGTGTATATCAATCATGCCTACTTGTCCAATAGAACGCGTCGTATTTGAATTTGAATTCGTCATAGAATCGGTCGATGTTGTACCTACTACCGTCGATACTGGCGCTCCGAGTCGTGACACAGCTGACGCTGACACGGAAGAGCTGACGCGAGCCTGAGATTCAAAATCAAAATCAAAAATCAAGTTTGAGGGTGTAATTCATGCTTACTCGTCCAATAGAACGCGTCGCGTTTGAATTTGAATTCGTCATAAACTCGGTTGAAGTCAAAGTCGTGGCTGCTGCTCTCGGTACTGGCACTCCGAGTTGTGATTCAGCTGACGCTGACATGGAAGAGCTGACGCGAGCCTGCGATTGCAAATCAAAGTCGAAATCAACAATAACATTTGAGTACGAGTGTGCACCTCATGCTTACTCCTCCAATAGAACCCGTCGCATTTGAATTCGAGTCCGTCATGAACCCGTTCGACGACTCAGCTGCAGCTGGTGCTGACACCCCAAGTGGTGATAGAGCTGACGCTGACACAGAAGAGCTGACGCGAGCCTAGATTGCAAATCAAAGGTCTCAGTCAAAAGTATAACGAACATGGTCATAATCCAAGTGTACATCTCGCGCTTACTTGTATTTGTCCAGCGGACCGCGTCGTGCTTGAGGTTGGATTCGTGAAAGTTGACGACGCAGCTGCTACTGGAGGTGATGAAGTCCCGGGCCGTGATACAGCTGACGCTGATGCTGACACGGAAGAGATCACGCTGCTCGGTGCCCAAGACCCAGCCGGAATATTCGGGTTCGGGTGCGTAGTTCGCTTGGAAAAGGATGTTGATGTCGACCGACCACCGATCCAGGAGGACCGGTTAATGCCAACCCGCGACGAGCCTGAGGCCGAGGGTGCACCTCTCTCAGATCTTACGAACGACGACAAATCGTCCTCGACCCGTCTCTGTCGACAACGTGGATGTTAGTCCAACTCCACGAATACCTTCGCCAAGACCAGGACTGTGACATACCTTCTTCAGATTGGCCTCAACATATCCCCCACTCTCTTGCATCTCCAACTTCTCCTGCCTTCTGTACCACTCGTCTTTATTCCTCTCGTGCTTCTCTGCCTCCTCCCTCTCCCTCATCCTCTTCTCAAGCAGGTGCGTATTTCCCACTTTAATCCGGGTGTGGTTGTTTGATGGGATGACCACGTATGTGTCTTGGGTTGGCCGCCTAGCGGAGGTGGAAATGTGTGAGGATGGCGGAGGTGGATGGTGTAGTGCGTTAATGTGCAGTGTGTATGTGTTGGTGGAGGATGAGAAGAGCAGGGGTTGGACGGATTGGAGGGTTGACAGTGCGTCTTTGGTCGTG
>Ga0247737_1000535_pt1 | contig 15286 bp, 13 predicted proteins | sample UWRJL028104C2_FD_180937 | JGI IMG/M metagenome (GOLD analysis project Ga0247737, IMG submission 180937) | Plant litter microbial communities from Arlington Agricultural Research Station in Wisconsin, United States - UWRJ-L028-104C-2 | ecosystem: Environmental > Terrestrial > Plant litter >...
GGGCGATGTGGTGTCGATCACCGCGCGTGATCCCGGCACGATCCTGGCGATCCATGCGGACAATACCCAGACGGTCCGCGCCGGGCAGCCCCTGCTCGATCTCGATCCCGCCACGGTCGACGTCGGTCTCGCTGCGGCCGAGGCCGAACTGGCGCGCGCGGTACGGTCGACCCGGTCTGACTTTTCCAAGCTCAACGAGACGGGCGCGGCGGTCGGTCAGGCGCAGGCCGAACTCGAGCGCGCCCGGAACGACCTCAGCCGCCGTCGCGGCGCTGCGGCGGATGGCGCCGTCTCCGGTGAGGAACTCAGCCACGCCGTCGATGCAGTGAAGGTCGCGCAGGCGAACCTCGCTTTGGCGCGCAGCCAGCAGGCCCAGTCGCGCACCGGCGTGCAGGGCACGACTGTCTCGAACAACCCGGCGGTACTGGCCGCGATCGCCGCCTATCGCCGCGCCGCTATCGCGCGCAGCCATATGCACATCACGGCGCCGGTCGACGGCGTCATTGCGCAGCGTACCGTTCAACTCGGTCAGCAAGTCGCGGCGGGCACGCCGCTGATGGCCGTCGTTCCGCTGGAGCGGGTCTGGATCGACGCCAATTTCCGCGAGACCCAGTTGAAGGACATCCGCATCGGGCAACCCGTGACGGTGACGGCGGACATGTACGGCAGCGGTACCGTCTATCACGGCCGTGTCCTTGGCCTCGGCGCCGGCAGCGGCAGTGCGTTCGCACTGCTCCCGCCGCAAAATGCCAGCGGCAACTGGATCAAGGTCGTCCAGCGCGTGCCGGTGCGCATCGCGCTCGACCGGGGCGAGCTTCGCCGCAACCCGTTGCGCATCGGCTTGTCGGTCGCCGCCACGATCGACACGGCCGACGTCAGCGGCGCGCGGGTCGGCGCGCCGGCGCGACAGGTCTATCATGACGGCCAGTCCGATGGCGACGATCCCAAGGTCGAGGCGCGCATCGTGCAGATCATCGCGGCGAACCGCTGATGTCCGGCGCCGCCCAGGCGCCGCTCCGGGGCGGCGCATTGGCCCTGACCGCGTTCGCACTGGCGCTCGGCACCTTCATGCAGGTGCTGGATTCGACCATCGCCAACGTCTCGTTGCCGACGATCGCCGGCAATCTCGGTGTCAGCAGCGACAATTCCACCTGGATCGTGACGGCCTTCGCGGTCGCCAATGGCGTGGCCGTGCCGCTGACCGGCTGGCTGATGGGCCGGTTTGGCGTGGTGAAGACCTTCAGCGTCTCCGTCCTGCTCTTCACGATCGCGTCCTTCCTGTGCGGCATCGCCTGGGATTTGCCCTCGCTAATCGGCTTCCGCATTCTGCAGGGCGCGGTGTCGGGTCCGATGATTCCGGGCAGCCAGGCGCTGCTGATCGCGATCTTCCCCCCGCAAAAGCGCTCCACCGCGCTGGGCATCTGGTCGATCACCACCTTGGTCGCGCCGATCATGGGGCCGATCCTGGGCGGCTATATCTCCGACAATTATCACTGGAGCTGGATCTTCCTGATCAACGTGCCGGTCGGGATATTCTGCGCCTTTGTCTGCTGGCAGAGCCTGCGCACCCGCGAGACGCCGACGCGCAAGCTACCGATCGATCAGGTCGGCCTGATCCTGCTTGTGCTGTGGGTCGGGTCGCTTCAGATGATGCTCGACCTCGGCAAGAATGACGACTGGTTCCACTCCACGCGGATCGTGGTGATGGCCGTCATCGCGGTGATCGGTTTCGCCGCCTGGGTGATCTGGGAACTCACTGACGAAAACCCGTCGGTGGACCTCACCCTGTTCAAGAATCGCAATTTCCTGTTCGGCTCGATCGCCTTTTGTCTCGGTTATGCGGTGTTCTTCGCCAATACGCTGATCCTGCCACTCTGGCTGCAAACCCAACTCGGCTATACCGCGACATGGGCCGGGCTGGTCGCGGCGCCCAGCGGCCTGGTCGCGGTGATCCTCACCCCATTCGTCGCCCGCGCGTCGGGCAAGGTGGATGCGCGCATCCTCGCGTCGATCGCCTTCGTGGCGTTCGGTATCTCCTATTATATGCGGGCGGGCTATACGACGGGCGCCAGCGAATGGGATTTCATGCTGCCCTTGCTCGTGCAGGGCGTGGCGATGAGCAGCTTTTTCCTGGCGATGATCACCATCTCGCTAGACGGCATCCCGCCGGAGCGGATCCCCTCCGCGTCGGGCATCTCCAACTTCGCGCGCATCACGGCGGGCAGCTTCGCCGCCTCGATCATCACGACCGCCTGGGACCGGCGCGAGGCGCTGCACCAGAGTCGTTTGTCCGAAGCGGTCGGCAGCGGCGGGCCGTTCCAGGCAACGCGCGATACGCTCAACGGGCTTGGCATGACCGATCTCCAGGCGGCTGGGTCGATCACCCGCCAGATGGTCGGTCAGGCCTATCTGCTTGCCTCGACTGACCTGTTCCGTCTTTCCGCCTGGCTGTGCGCGGGCCTGGCGTTCATGGTCTGGCTCACCCGCCGCCCGCAGCCGGCCAAGGGGCCGGTGGCGGCGGATTGAGGCATCACGCCGCGAGGCGAAAGCCCATTTCGGTGCAGCCCTTATAGGGCCCGTCGTCCGCGCCGATCAGCACGGCGCGGTCCTCGTCCTGCGCGAACGCAACCTGCTGCGATCCGTAGCGCGTGCCGATCGACGCGGCGCGCTTCTCCAGATCATAGCTGTATCCCTTGGTGTTGATCCGGACGCGCCCAGCGGCGAACAGCGCCGAGAAGGACTTGCCCCCATCGCAGCCATATTGCCGTTCGTCGGTGGGCGCGTCACCCTTGTGCGCAGGGGCACAGGCGATCAGTGTCGAGCAGCCGAGCATCAATACCAGGATGCCCGGATGCCATGAGTATCGGCGGTCAGTCGCCATGATTCCCGATCACGATCGACACGGCGCGGCGGTTGGTCGCGTAGGATCCCTCATCCGATCCGAGCGCCTCGGGGCGCTCCTTGCCATAGGAGATCGTCCGGATCCGGGTAGGCGCGATTCCCTCAGCGGCCAGGAATGCCGCGGCGGCGCGGGCGCGGCGCTCGCCCAGCGCCAGATTGTAATCCCGCGTGCCCCGCTCGTCGCAATGGCCCTCGATCGAAAAACCGACATCCGGATGCTGCCGCAACCAGCCGGCCTGGCGCGCCAGCGTCTGGCGCGCCTCGGGGCTGAGCGTGAAGGAATCATAACCGAACAGCACCCGGTCACTGCCGGCCGCGGCGACCAGGTCGGCCTGCAATCCGAGGGTGCTGTCCGGCGCAGCATAGGCCTCACCCGCGCCGGGCGCATAGCTGTTGCCGTCGATCGGCAACTTCTTGCTCGCGCAACCGGCCAGCATCAGGGCGCCCATCGTGGCGGCCAGGACCATCTTGTTCATCATTCTCTCCCCGCGGATAACAGTCACTCCGTTCGTAGGGCCGCGGGGGCAGGGGGCGTTACTATAGGTTTTTTATGCATGGACGGTTCGGTCGGGCGCGGCCTATCCCGGAACTGCGAGCACCGCCACCGCGCCCCCCCGCGCGGAATTCCCCTCCCGGAGGCGGTGCTCCACCCACCACGGCGGCGGGCGGGCGACTGCTCCCAAGCGCCCGTTTCAGCCGCCGTGGACCAACTCAGGAAGAAGGCAACCGGGCAACCGATGACGGATTCCCCCACGCTGCTCGGCACGATGCGCAAGGTGAAGCTGCACCTGAGCGCGGGGCAGTTCCTGCTCACGATCATGCTCGTCACTCTCTCGGCGACGGGGTCGTTCGCGGCCGCGCAATATGGCGAGGTCGCGGCGGCGCTGGTCTTCGTGCTCGGCATCACCGTTGCCGGCGCATTGTGCGGCCTCGCCTCGGCCCTCATCGCCGCGCTGGTTGGTTTCCTAATCTATAATTTCTACCTGACCGAACCGGTGCTGACGTTCCGGCTGGTGACGGGCAGCGACATCGCGCCACTCGTCATCTTCAATCTGTGCGCGCTGGTGTCGGGCGTGCTTGCCGGCCGGCTGAAGGACCATGCCGAGGCTGCGCGGTCGAGCAACCTCCAGCTCAACAGCTTGCTCGAGCTCAGCCGGGGGCTCCAATCGGCCCAGCGGCTGGAGGATGTCGTCGCGACCGTCGGCAAGGCCGCCCATGAGATTGTCGGCGCGCGGATTTCGCTGTTCCGCGCCGAGGAGGAGGGGCTGACTCCGCTCGACGCGATGCCGCGCGACGATCGGTGGAGGGGCTTTGCCGAGGCATTGCTGGCGAGCCCGACACCGATGCTCCGGGATGGCAATCTCCTGGGTTGTCGCCTGAACGGCGGTACCGACGTGCCGATCCTCATGATCGTAGAGCCGTTCCGTCCGCGCGGAATCGAGCCGGCCTTCGTCAACGCGCTCGGCAATATGGTCGCGCTCGCGCTCCAGCGCGCCGCGCTGTCCGAACAGATGACGGAGCGACGTGCCTCGGCCCGGGCGGAGGAGCTGAAGACCGCGCTGCTAGCATCGGTCAGCCATGATTTCCGCACGCCGCTGACCGCGATCAGCGCCTCTGCATCCAGCCTGATCACGTATGGAGAAAAGCTCGATCCGGAAACCTCGCTGCGGCTACTGCATGGCATCGTCGAGGAAGGCGAGCGGCTCAACCGCTACACCGCGAACCTGCTCGAGATGAGCCGGCTGGAAACCGGCGGCGGGCCAGCTTCGTTGCAGGTGCTGGGCGTATCGGAAATGGTCGCGGCGGCCGTTCAGCGCGTGCGGTCGCGGGCAGGGCGTCGTTCCATCGTCCTGCGGGATCCCGAGTCCGATCTGCAGATTGCCGCTAACCCCGCCCTGTTCGAGCTCGTCCTGATCAACATCCTCGACAATGCGATCACCTATAGCGCCGACGAAACTCATATCCGTATCGAGCTGTCCGGCGTCGATGGCCTTTGCCGGATCGCCATCGCCGACGAAGGCTTTGGCATTCCGGCGCAGGACGCCGACCGTGTGTTCGACCGCTTCTACCGCGTCGCGCGGAGCGAAGCGTCGCCGCGCGGCAGCGGCCTCGGGCTGGCCATCGCCAAGGGCTTTGTCGAGGCGCTCGGCGGCACCATCGGTGCGACCGTCCCCGGAATCGAGGGACGCGGCACCTGCATCACCATCCGGCTTCCGCTTGCCGAAGGGACCGGCCTGTCATGACTAATATCCTCCTCGTCGACGACGAACCGTCGCTCATTGCCGTGCTCCAGCCCGTCCTGGGGGCTGCCGGCTATCACGTGATCGTTGCCACTGACGGCAACAGCGCGTCGCGTCTTGCGCTGGACCAGCGACCGGATGTCGTCCTGCTCGACCTCGGCCTGCCCGATATGGATGGCAAGGAAGTCATCAGGCGGATTCGCGCTGCGAGCGCGGTGCCGATCATCGTCATCTCGGCGCGGCATCAGGAGGCGGAAAAGATCGCCGCACTCGACAATGGCGCTGACGATTATGTCAACAAGCCGTTCGAGATCGGCGAACTGATGGCGCGCATCCGCGCCGCGATCCGCCGCGGCAAGAGCCTGGAGAGCGAACCGGAAACCTATTCGGGCGGTCCGCTCGACGTGGATTTCGCGAGTCGTCAGGTCCGGCTGGACGGGGAGGCAGTCAAGCTTTCCCCCAAGGAATATGATCTGCTGCGCGTGCTCGCCCTCAGCGCCGGGCAGGTGGTGACTCACAAGAGGCTGCTCGCGGCGGGCTGGGGATCGGAACGCACCGACAGCCAGTATCTGCGCGTCTATATCGGGCTGTTGCGCCAGAAGATCGAGGAGGACCCCAGCGACCCCAGACTGCTCCTGACGGAACCGGGTGTCGGCTATCGCCTGACGCCGGGCGCGTGAGATGACGGGATGATCGAACTGCGCGCGCGAGAGGGGCTGGGGCAAAGTCGGCTTCCCGGGCTGGAGGCGCTCCATCATTTCTCGTTCGGGCAATATCAGGATATCGCACGGACTCATTGGGGAGCGCTGACCACGCTCAACCACAATATCCTCGATCCGCGGGCCGACATGCCGCCGCACGCGATCGACGGCGTCGATATCCTGACGATCATGCGCAAGGGCGTGATCAGGCATCACGTGAACATGGACGCCGTCGACCGGACATTGGCAGGTGAGGTGCAATTGCTTTGCCCTGGCGCCGGTATCACCCACGCCGAGACCAATCCCGGCGCAAAGCCCGCCGAATTCGTCGAAGTCCGGCTGCGCATGGAAACCGTGCCCGAACGTGTGCAGCGCCGCGTCGTTAGGTTCCCGAACCGAACCCAGACGGGGCGCCTCGCACTTCTCGCCAGCGGTTTCCCGGAGGATCGTCTGACGCTGCCACTTCAGTCCCATACCCGCGTGTTCGGCGCCCGCCTGCCGGCCAGCGGCGCGATCGAGGTGGCGCTTAAACGGTCCCGGCACGCCTATGTAATGGCGCTTGCCGGCACGGTGGAGGTCAACGGCCAGACCGTGGGGCCGCTCGAAGGCGCGGCGATCACCAACGAGACCGCCATCCGTGTCGAGTCGCGCAAGTTCGCGGAGATACTCCTGATCGACAGCCGATGAGAGATGGAGTGACGCCATGGGCTGACACAGGAACCAAGGGAGAGCTCTCTGGAAGGAGAGCAAGATGACAAAGGAGCATCGACGACGGCATGACCGGGCTATCGCCGAAGTGCCAACCGTACGGCCGGCAGGGTCCTGCGCACCACGATCGCGACCCCCTTTGCATTGGGATGCAACCCGTCGGCCTGGATCAGGGAGCGGTTGCCGACGACGCCCTCAAGAAAGAACGGATACAGCGGCACGCCGTGTCGCCTGGCGAGGCGCGGATAGATGCTCTCGAACGCGCCACGATATGCGGTGCCGAGATTGGGCGCGGCGCGCATGCCCATGATCAGCACCGGGATCTGCCGCCGCTTCAGTTCGGCCAGAATGCGGTCGAGGTTGCTCGCGACCTGATCGGTCGGCAGGCCGCGCAGCATGTCGTTGGCGCCGAGTTCCAGCAGCACGAGATCGGGTTTCCGGCCGAGCCCGCGCAGGCCCCATAGCAGGCGTGCCCGGCCCTGTGCCGCGGTGTCGCCCGACACGCCGCCATTGCGCACCTCGGCATCGACCCCCGCTTGTCCAAGCGCGCGCTGGAGTTGCGGCACATATCCCTGATCGGGCGGCAGGCCCAGACCCGCCATCAGGCTGTCGCCGAACGCCCAGACCAGCTTTTTGGGCGGTGCTGGTACCGCGGCGGTGAGCGTCAGGAGCAGGCCGAGTTGGACAAGCCGCCCAAGCACGCCATATCGCAGGAATCGTGGCACCATCATCTTCCTCCGCATCGGCCGGCTCACCGGATACCCCTACACCGTCCGAAAGCAACGTGATCGTTGCCGGCGGGGTCACGCTGGCGCTGGGGCAACCACCCGCCCGCGTCCAGATCCTGCACGGGATCGACCTGTCGGTCGCGACCGGGGACAGCGTCGCGCTGCTCGGGCCATCGGGTTCTGGCAAGTCGTCGCTGATGGCGATCCTCGCCGGGCTGGAGCGGCCGAGCAGCGGCGCGGTCGGCGTGACCGGCCTGGATTTCGCCACGCTGGATGAGGATGCCTTGGCGGTCGCGCGGCGCGGGCGGATCGGTATCGTGCTTCAGGCCTTTCATCTGCTGCCGACGATGACCGCGCTGGAGAATGTCGCCGTGCCGCTCGAACTGGCCGGGGAGCGCGACGCGTTCGAACGCGCCGCGGCCGAGCTGGAAGGCGTGGGGCTGGGGCACCGGCTCGATCATTATCCCGCTCAGCTCTCCGGCGGCGAGCAGCAACGCGTCGCCATTGCGCGGGCGCTCGCGCCGCGCCCGGCCTTGCTCTTTGCCGACGAGCCGACCGGTAATCTCGATACCGCGACGGGCGCCGCGATCATGGACCTGCTCTTCGCGCGTCACCGCGATACCGGCGCGACCCTGTTCGTGATCACCCATGATCCGGCGCTGGCGGCGCGCTGCGCCCGGGTGATCGAGCTGGCCGACGGCCGTATCGTCGCTGACCGGCGCCACGCGTGAGGCTCGCCTGGCGGCTGGCACTGCGCGATCTCCGGCGCGGCGGGCGCGGCCTGATGCTGCTGGCCTTGTGCCTGTTCCTCGGTACGGCGGCGCTCGCCGGGATCGGCAGTCTCTCGGCCAGCATCCTCTCCGCGCTGGAGGGGCAGAGCAGGGCAATGCTCGGTGGCGATCTGCAGATGCGCATTTCCCAACGCCGCGCGACGGTCGAGGAAAGCGCTGCCTTCGCGGCGCGTGGCCGCATGTCCGAAACGGTCGCCATGCGCGCCATGGTGCAGCCGGAGGATGGCGCGACGCCGACGCTCGTCGACCTAAAGGGCGTCGATACTGCCTGGCCGCTCGTCGGCAGCTTCAGGCTCGCCCCCGGCGCCATCGCGTCGCGCCCGCACGGCCGGCAGGCTGCCGTAGCGGCCGCCCTCGCCGACCGGCTCGGGCTGAAGGTCGGCGACTCGATTCGCATCGGCACCGCGCGCCTCACCGTGATCGGCATCATCGCGGAGGAGCCCGATGCGCTCGGCGATGGCTTCAGTTTCGGCCCGCGTGTGATCGTCGACATGGCTGGGCTCGATGCGACCAATATCGTGCAACCGGGTAGCCTCTATGAGAGCCGCTATCGCCTCGCGCTTCCGCCTGGGATCGATGCCGAGGCGCTGGGGAAACGGCTCGTCGCGCGTTTCCCGGGCGCTGGCTGGTCGGGACGGACGAGCGATAGCGCCGCTGGCGGACTCCGGCGCGGCATCGCTCAGCTCGGCCAGTTCCTGCTGCTCGTCGGGCTGGCGGCGCTCGCCATTGCCGGGGTGGGGGTCGGCAGTGGCGTCAGCGCTTACCTTGCCGGCAAGACACCGATCATCGCGACGCTGAAAGTGCTCGGCGCGCGGTCCAGCACGATCGCCTCGATGTTCATGATCCAGCTCGGCCTTGTCGCGGGTGCCGGCATCGGCGGCGGCCTGGTCCTCGGAGCGGCGGTGCCGGCGATCGTCACTGCCTTTGCAGGCGATGCGTTGCCCGTGCCGCCGCGCCTCGCTTTCTATCCGGTCCCGCTCCTCAGCGCGGCGTCGCTGGGTCTCATCGTCGGCATCCTCTTCGCGCTCCCGGCGCTGGCCAAGGCTCGAAGCGTCCCCGCGGCTCGGCTTTTGCGCGGCGCGGTCGCGCGGCGCAGCCTGCCATCCTGGCGCGTCATCGCGGCGATGTCGGGACTGCTCGGTGCATTGGTGGGACTTGCGGTGCTCACGGCGTCGGACCCGGTCCTGGCGCTTGGTTTCGTCGGCGCCATCGCGGTCCTCCTTATCGTCCTCTGGCTGATCGGACTGGCGATCCGCCGCGGTATCGCAAGGTTACCGCGCCCACGCCGCCCGCTGCTTCGCATGGCGCTCGCCAATCTCCACCGGCCCGGCGCGCAGACCGACCGGTTGGTGGTCGCGCTCGGCCTCGGCTTCTCGCTGTTCGTCGCGCTCGCGGTGATCGATACCAGCCTGTCGAACGAGATGGTCAATGCGGCGCCCGCCAAGGCGCCGCGCTTCTTCGCGATCGACCTCCAGCCCGAGGACGCCGCGACTTTCCGCGCCGCCGTCTCTCGCGCTGCGCCCGGCGCTCGGTTCGAGGCGACGCCATCGCTGCGCGGTTCGGTCGTGGCGCTCAAGGGGCAGCGCGTGGCCGACATGAAGAACCTGCCCGAAGATGCCTGGGTGCTGCGCGGCGACCGCACCATCACCTGGGCGGCGACCCTGCCGGCGCGCAACACGATCAGCGCCGGCAGATGGTGGCCGGCCGACTATCGCGGACCGCCCCTGGTTTCGATCGAGGACAAGGCGGCGGCCTCGCTCGGCCTGAAGGTCGGCGACGAGATCACCGTGGCGGTGCTGGGCGTCGACGTGCCCGCGCGTATCGCGGCGCTGCGTACGATCGACTGGAGCGGGCTCGGTCTCAACTTCGCGATCGTCTTCTCGCCTGGCCTCATCGAGGAAGCGCCGCACAGCCTGCTCGCCAGCGTCTATGCCCCGCCCGGCCGCGACGGTCAGATCGCGCGCGAGGTCGGCGCGGCGCTGCCCTCGGTCACCCTGATCCGGGTCGGCGACGTGATCGGCCAGCTGGGCGAATTGCTCGGCCGCATCGCCTTTGCCGTTCGGGCCGCTGCTGCCGTCACGGTTGCGGCCGGCATCGCGGTGCTGGTCGGTGCGGTCGCTGCCTCGGCCCGCGCCCGCCGGACTGATGCGGTGATCCTAAAGCTGCTCGGCGGCAGCCGGGCCCAGGTGCTGGCCGTGCAGGCGATGGAATATGCGCTGCTCGGGCTGCTCCTGGCCGGCGTCGCGTTGGCGATCGGTGCGGGGGCAGGGTGGTATGTCATCGTGCAGGTGTTCGATTTGCCCTGGGCTCCCGACTGGGGCGTGGTCGCGCTGACTCTGCTCGCATCGATTCTCGTGACTCTCGGCATTGGCGTGCTCGGCAGCCTGCCGGTGCTGAACGTGCGGCCCGCGCTGGCGCTGCGGGAGGATTGAGAATGATATCGCGGGCCTATCGCAACTCGTCAGCCAGGAAATCGACAAAGGCCCGCACCCGGGCGGGTGTGTTGGTGCCGCCGACGAACACGGCGTGGATCGTCTCCACATCGCCTGGATTGAATTCGTCGAGCAGCGGCACGAGGCGGCCCGAGGCGATGTCGTCGACTACGCTGAACGCCCCCACGCGCGCCACCCCGACGCCAGCCACGGCGAGTTGCCCCAGCGTCTCGCCGTTGTTCGCTTCGATGCTGCCGCGCACGCTCAGCACATAATCCTGCCCGTTACGGCGGAACGGCCAGATCGGCTCGGCCCGCCGAAAGTTGAAGCTCAGGCAATTATGGCGGTGCAGATCTTCCGGGACTTTGGGCGTGCCGTGCCGCGCCAGATAATCGGGCGCGGCGACGATCATGCGGCCCGTTTCGCCCAGCTTGCGCGCTGTCAGCGGGCTGTCCGTCAGTGGCCCGAAGCGCACGCCGACATCCGCCTGGCCGCCCGCGATATCGACCACTGCGTCGGTCAGGTTGATGTCGACCAGGATATGCGGATAGCGCTGCACGAACGCGCCGAGGCGCGGCACGACGCACAACCGCCCGTGTGAGAGGGACGCGCTGACCCTGAGGCGTCCCCGTGGCGCACCCTGGTCGGCGATCGCCTGCTCCGCGTCGTCGAGATCGGTCAGGATGCGCCGCGCCGCGCCGAGATACGAATGGCCTTCGGCGGTTAGCGTCAGCGTCCGTGTCGTGCGCAGCAGCAGCCGGACGCCAAGCCGCGCCTCGATGCGATCGATGGTTCGGCCGATCGCCGACGGTGTCAGGCCGAGCGCGCGGCCCGCGCCCGAGAAACTGCCCGCGGTTGCCACCGCCGCAAACACTTCCAAAGCGCGCGCCCTGTCAGTTGGTGCGATTGTCTGTGCGTCCATATCACAAATCCTTGGCGCCACGATGGACTAATGAACGTCCCCAGTGCCGCCCATCTGTGCTTCGGGATACAGAAAGGGTCAATCATGGATTATCGTCAGCTGGGGTCGTCGGGCTTGCGTGTTCCGGTGCTGACTTTCGGTACGGGAACCTTTGGCGGTGCCGGTCCGCTGTTCAGTGCCTGGGGTCAAAGCGACGCCGCCGAGGCGCGCCGGCTGATCGACATATGTCTGGAGGCGGGGGTCAATCTGTTCGATACCGCCGACGTCTATTCCGATGGTGCCTCGGAGCGCGTTCTCGGCGAGGCGATCCGGGGGCGGCGCGATGACGTGCTGATCTCCACCAAGACGGGCCTGCCGATGGGCGATGGCCCCGGCGACTGGGGCGTGTCCCGCACTCGCCTCATTCGGTCGGTCGAACAGGCGCTGCAGCGCCTCGGTACCGACCATATCGATCTGCTTCAGCTGCACGCCTTCGACGCCTCGACGCCAGTCGGGGAGCTTCTCGCGACGCTCGACACGCTGATTGCTGCCGGCAAGATCCGCTATGCCGGCGTCTCCAACTATCCCGGCTGGCAGTTGATGAAGGCGCTGGCCGCGGCTGACCGCGATGGCCGGCAGCGGCTGGCCGCGCACCAGGTCTATTATTCGCTGATCGGACGTTCCTATGAGGACGATCTAATGCCACTGGCCGCCGATCAGGGTGTCGGCGCACTGGTGTGGAGCCCGCTCGGCTGGGGCCGGCTCACCGGCAAGATCCGGCGTGACGAGCCCATCCCGGATGGAAGCCGCCTGCACCAGACCGGTGCCTTCGCCCCGCCGGTCGATCGCGAGCATCTCTACCGCGTCGTCGATGCGCTCGATGCTGTTGCCGAGGAAACCGGGAAGACCGTGCCGCAGGTGGCGATCAACTGGTTGCTGCAGCGCCCGACCGTCTCGTCGGTGATCATCGGCGCACGCAACGAAGCGCAACTCCGCGACAATCTCGGCGCTGTCGGCTGGTCGCTGAGCCCTGCGCAGATCGCCGCGCTGGATGCCGCGAGCGCCATTCTGCCGCCTTACCCGCACACGCCCTATCGCCAGCAGGAGGGCTTTGCCCGCTTGAACCCTCCCCTGGTCTGATCGTCGAGGCTTCCCATGAAAATCAACCTTCCTCTGCTCGCGCTCGCCGCTGGCGCCTTCGGCATCGGCGTGACCGAGTTCGCGCCGATGGGCCTGTTACCCGTGATCGCCCAGGACCTGCACGTCTCGATTCCCGCCGCCGGGTTATTGATCAGCGCCTATGCGCTGGGCGTCATGCTCGGCGCGCCGTTGATGACGCTTACCACAGGGAAGGTCCCCCGCCGGACCTTGCTGATCGGTCTCGCCGCCATCTTCACGCTCGGCAACCTGCTCTCCGCCGTGTCGGGCAGTTACGGTATGCTGCTCGTCGCGCGCGTCATCACCTCGCTGAACCATGGGGCATTCTTCGGTGTGGGCTCGGTGGTGGCCGCCAGCCTCGTGCCGGCTGACCGGCGCGCCGGTGCAGTGGCGGCAATGTTCATGGGGCTGACCATCGCCAATGTGGTGGGCGTCCCGCTCGCCACCTGGGCTGGCGACCAGCTCGGCTGGCGTGCTGCCTTTTGGGGCATTGCCGGGCTTGGCGTGGTGACCATGGCCGCGCTGCGCCTGACCTTGCCGCCGATGCCGACCCAGGGCGGCGGCGACATGATGGCGGAACTGCGGGTGCTGACGCGTGGGCCGGTGGTCGCTGCCCTTGCACTGACCGTGCTGGGGTCGAGCGCCATGTTCACCGTTTTCACCTATGTCGCACCCATCCTGCGCGAGGAGACCGGGGCGTCCCTGGAGTTCGTCACCGCGATGCTGATGACCTATGGTCTCGGCCTGACGGTCGGGAACTGGCTGGGCGGCAAGTTCGCCGATCGGTCGGTGGATCGAACATTGATCGTCACGCTTGGCGGCCTTTCGATCGTGCTGATCGCCTTTGCGCTGCTGATGCGCCATCCGGTGCCGACCGCGCTGCTCGTGTTTCTCTGGGGCATTGCGAGCTTTGCGCTGGTCCCGCCGCTGCAAATCAGGGTCATGGCGGCCGCCGCCGACGCCCCGAACCTGGCGTCCTCGGTCAATATCGGCGCCTTCAATCTGGGCAACGCGATCGGGGCGGCGCTGGGCGGTGGCGTGATCGCTGCGCGTCTGGGCTATCCGGCCGTCGCGCTCGCTGGCGCGGCGACGTCGGCACTGGGGCTGGCAATGGTGCTGTTTCTCGCGCGCAGACGTCGAACGGGCGCGCCGTCTCAGGTCACCTCGGCGCGGACATGATAGGCGTCACGGTCCCAGCTTCGGGTCGTGAGAATGTCGCTCAGCGTGTCGACCGCTAGCCAGACATCGGCATGGCTGGTGTACAGGGGGGTAAAGCCGAAGCGCAGCACATCCGGCGCCCGGAAATCGCCGATCACGCCGCGATCGATCAGTGCCTGCATCACTGGCCATGCATGGTCGTGGCGAAGCGCGACATGGCTGCCCCGGACGGCCGGGTCGGCGGGCGTCACGATCCCGAGCCCCAGACCACTGCAACGGTCTTCGACCAGCGAGATGAAGGTCGAGCAAAGCGTCTGCGCCTTGGCGAAAAGCGCGTCGCGGTCGACCGACAGGAAAAGGTCGACGCCTTGTTCCAGCGCCGCGATGGCGAGGATCGAGGGCGTGCCGCACAAAAAGCGGCGAATGCCCGATCCGGGTGCGTATTCGTCAGTGAAGTCGAAAGGGGCCGCATGCCCCATCCAGCCGGACAGTGGCGACTGCATCGTCTCCTGATGCCTCTCCGCGACATACAGATAGGCCGGGGCGCCAGGTCCGCCGTTCAGATATTTATAGCCGCAACCCACCGCCAGATCGGCTCTCGCCGCGCCGAGATCGACGGGCACCGCGCCGGCGCTATGGCTAAGGTCCCACAGCATCAGCGCGCCCTTGGTATGGGCCGCCCGGGTGACCGCGGCCATGTCGAACTTACAGCCGCTCTGGTAGTGGACATGGGTGAGCATGACGACGGCGACCTGCTCGTCGATCGCCGCGGCGATCTCGTCGCGCGGTACGATCCGGACCTCGCAATCCGCCAGCGTCGCCGCCACGCCTTGCGCGATATACAGGTCGGTGGGGAAATTGCCTGGTTCGGTCAGGATGACGCGACGGCCCGGCTGCGCGATCACCGCGGCGGTCAGCAGCTTGTAGAGATTGACCGAGGTGGAATCGGCAACCACGACCTCATGGGCACTGGCGCCGATGATGCGCGCGATCTTCGCGCCGACTCTCGCGGGCGCACCGATCCAGCCGGCGTCGTTCCAGCTGCGGATCAGGCCCTTGCCCCATTCTTCGCGCACCGCCCGCGCCATCCGGTCGGGCGTTGCCCGCGGCAGCGCGCCCAGGGAGTTGCCGTCGAGATAGATTTCGCCAGGCGGCAGATCGAACGCATCGCGCATTGCGCGCAACGGATCGGCGAGGTCACGCGCACGCATCGCTTCCAGGGTGGGCGTGGATGTCACAGCCGGGTCCGGACGCTGAGCAATTCGGGGAAGAACACTGTCTCGAGCACTTTGGCGAGATACTGGACTCCGGCAGTGCCGCCGGTGCCGGTCTTGAACCCGATCACGCGTTCGACGGTTTTCAAATGGCCGAAGCGCCAGAGCTGAACATGATATTCGACATCGACCAGCTTTTCGGCGAGCTCGTACAGATCCCAATATTCCTTGGGATTGGCATAGACCGCGGCCCAGGCGCGTTCGACTTCCGGCGAGGGCAGATAGGGCAGGGTGAAATCGCGCTCCAGGCGGTCGGCCGGAATGTCGAAACCACGCCGCGCCAGCAAGCGCAGC